>Ga0226835_1000165_pt1 | contig 115333 bp, 109 predicted proteins | sample LAC_MetaG_1_FD_163627 | JGI IMG/M metagenome (GOLD analysis project Ga0226835, IMG submission 163627) | Anaerobic ammonium oxidizing microbial communities from anammox membrane bioreactor (MBR) in UC Berkley, California, United States -... | ecosystem: Engineered > Bioreactor > Anaerobic >... | reverse complement strand
CTGTTGGTGGGGAGCTTCTCGTTTGGCGCTATGCTTCCGCTCTCGATGGCACCTTTGATCCTGTCGGCGATGAGCCTGTAGAGAGGCTCATCGTTACCTGGCTGGAGCTTGCCCTTCCCGGCAATCTCATCCAGCCAATTTGTTCTGGTTTGTAAATTGGCGGGGCGGCGGGTTGGCATTGGTCCTACGCGTGCTCATTGGCACAATCTTCTCTGCTGGGTATCATAAAGGGCTCTCGTGCGGGTTTCTGCCGGCGCTTCCCGGGGAAGCTGAGCGGATTCAGAGCCTCGAATGGCCGGTAGCATAACCTGGATTGGCTGGCGGATCAATCCAGCCAATTCCTGAATTAATTCGAGTTGTGCTGGCAGAGGCCGTCCACTGTGGCGGCTATGGCTATGGACCAGACGATAAAGGCAATCAGGGAGACGAATAGCAGGAATCCGGCAGCAGGCAGATTGGCGCACAGAGTGGCCAGTCCTGCCAGAGCAGCCGGTATCCAGACCGGCAGACCGCACCAGCCAATCCACTGGGGTAGTCCGCGACCGGTGAGAATGGCAGCCACTACAAGAAATCCCGAGGCGGCATAAAGCCCGTTGGAGACCAGGAAGCAGGACGAGAGAGCCCGGTTGAGGGTCTCCCAGGCGATCAGGGAGAGCTCGTGGCGCGAATAGCTGGAGCCTCCGTAGAGGTACTGTTTGGAGATATCGGAGAAAAGGATGAGCATGTCGGCATTGGACTGGAGATTGATACAGACTGCCAGGACACTGAGGCAGAGGCTGCCTGTGAAGAGCATCTTCCACTGATTGCTGACCACGTCTCTGAGTGTGAGAATCAAGAAGAAGAAGGAGAGACTGGCAGCGGAAAGAGCCAGGCATGTGGCTTTCCATATGGCGGGATGTTGCGGCGGAAAATGCATCAAGCGCTCAAGGCTGAATTGATCCAGATGACCGACCTTGTACGCCCAGAGGCAGAGAAGCATGGCCACGGTGTGACAGACCGCAGCTGCCACGCATGCTCCCTGAAGGAACCGGTAGCTTCTTCGTTTCTGGCTGTCATGCGACTCGGTCTGAGGCGACCCGCTCACGGTCAATCTCCCATGCCGGCTAACTCTGGTCTCAGGGGCGCAATACTTCGATGCCGCCCATATAAGGAACGAGAACGGCAGGCACCCTGACCGAGCCGTCTTTCTCCTGGTTGTTCTCGAGAATGGCTGCCAGGGCTCGTCCGATCGCCAGACCGGAGCCGTTTATGGTGTGTATATAGCGTGGTTTGCCGCCGTCGGCCGGTTTATAGCGAATATTGGCTCTTCTGGCCTGGAAGTCGGCGAAGTTGCTGCAGGAGCTGATTTCTCTGTACTTGTCCTGGGCCGGAAACCAGACTTCCAGGTCATAGCACTTGCGGGCGCAGAAACCCAGGTCGCCGGCGCAGAGGACCGAACGCCTGTAAGGAAGCTCGAGCTTCTCAAGGATCATTTCGGCATCCCTGGTCAGCTTTTCGTGCTCTTCCTCGGAGTTTTCCGGGGTGGTGAATTTCACCAGCTCGACCTTGTTGAATTGATGCTGCCTGATATAGCCCCGAGTGTCCTTCCCGGCGCTGCCTGCCTCGCGTCTGAAATTGGGAGTATAAGCGCAATGCAGGATAGGCAGTTGCTCTTCGTCCAGGGTTTCGTTGCGATAAAGATTCGTTACCGGTACTTCGGCGGTGGGGGTGAGATAGAGCTCGTCATCGGCGCACTTATAGAAGTCGCCCTCGAACTTGGGCAGCTGTCCGGTGCCGACCATACAGTCACGGTTTATCAAGATGGGCGGGAAAACTTCCATATAGCCGTTGGCCCCGTGCGAGTCCAGCATGAAGTTCATAAGAGCTCTTTCCATGCGGGCTCCGTAATTCATGAGGACGGTGAATCGCGATTCGGCGACCTTGACGCCCCGCTCGAAATCGAAGACGCCTAGATCCGCACCGATCTCGAAATGATGCCGGGGATTCTCGATGACCGGGATCTCGCCCCAGGTCGATACCACCACATTCTCGTTCTCGTCGGCGCCATCCGGGACGCTGGGATCGGGCATGTTCGGAATTCCGAGGCTCAGCTCATTGAGCTTCTCCTCGAGCTCCTGGCGACGTTTGGAAATCTCCTCATGTCTCTGCTTGAGGTTCTTGGACTCTTCTTTCAGGGCTTCTTTCTCTTCCGGCCTGGCGGTCCCTGTTTTGAAGGCTTCCGAGATCTCGTTCTTGCGCCTGTTCAGATTCTCCCATTCGGCGAGGATCTGCCTGTATTCGCCATCGGTGTCAACCAGCTCCTTGAGAGAGAAGCCTCCATTGCGTCTGGCTATGGCTTTCTCGACTGTTTCCAGATTTTCCCTTACGAATCGAAGGTCCAGCATGTTCGAACTTTTTCCTCGGCGAGCGCGTCTCTAGTTACTGAGACAAACAGGGAGCATTATAGCCAAGGAGGTCGAGGATTTCTCTATCGGGGGGAGAGGGCGTCACCAAAGTGTTGCAATCAGGCAAGGAGGCGGGCCAGTGACAGTCAATAAAACGAGCAAATCATCCAGGCGTGACCTGATGCCCTGGCGGCAGGCTCTCGGTCGTCTTGGCGAGGACCTTGCTGCCGGGCATCTCGGCACTCTGGGTTATTCGATTCTCGATCGTAACTGGCGCAACGGAAGATTTTGCGAGCTCGATCTCATTGCCCGGGATCCGGAATTCGTCCTGGCCTTTGTCGAGGTCAAGACTCGCTGCTCTCCCTGCGGAGCTCTCGCCGATAGCTGCCAGAGCGCCATCGAAGCCGTCGGCTTCGCCAAACGGCGCCGGATCAGGGCCGCTGCCTTCGCCTGGCTCTCCAACTACAGAGTCGACTACAGGGCCGAGTCGGATCTGGCAATCAAGTCCCTGCGCTTCGACCTGGTGGTGGTGACCATCGAGCGGAGCAATCTGGTGGCCGGCTCCGGCGGCTCCCTCCTCATGGCTGATGGTTCCAGGGCTTCCATATTGCATGTGCCGGGAGCCTTTTTCTGACCTGCCATCACATTCAGTTCATGTTACGATATCTTCCCAATGAGCTCCCCCAACACAAGGCTGATGCCGGTCACGGCAACGATCTCCTCAGAGGACCATCTCCTCATCGGCGGTCTGGACACCGTCGAGCTTGCCGAGCGTTTCGGCACTCCTTTATGGGTCATGGACTATCAGACCATCGTCCAGGCGGTGAGCGCCTGTCGGGACGGTCTTGCTGCCGGGTTCTTGGAAGCCGGCAACGGTTCCAGAGGAGCAGGAGGAGCAGGATCTGGCTCTGCTGCCGGTGCATCGGTGCTCTACGCGGGCAAGGCTTTCACCTGCCTGGCCATGGGTCGTATAGTAAGGCGTCTCGGGCTCGGTCTCGATGTGGTCTCGGAAGGGGAGCTCTTCACAGCGCTCAGGGCGGGTGTGGACCCCGAGACGATTTTTTTGCACGGCAACAACAAGTCCGACTCCGAGCTCGAGCGCGCTCTTCTAGCCGGTCCGGTCACCGTGGTGGTGGACGGAGTCGGGGAGCTCGAGCGTCTGGACAGGCTCGCTTCCAGGCTGGAGCGCAAAGCTCGGATTCTCGTGCGGGTGACTCCGGGCGTGGAGCCCGATACCCACGACCATATAAAGACGGGCCAGGCTGACAGCAAGTTCGGAGTGCCCCTGGCGGACGTCCCGAACTTCGTGCGGCGCTGCCTGTCGATGCCCGAGACCATTGCTTTCCGTGGGCTGCATGCTCATATCGGCAGCCAGTCCCACGACATCGAGCCTTATTTGCGAATCGTCGATATTCTTGCCGACCTGGCTCTTCGCCTGAAAGAGATGGGGGTCGAGGTGGAGATGCTCGATCTCGGTGGTGGTCTGGGAATCGCTTACACCGAAAAGGATAGACCCCTGCCTCTTTACACCTGGGCTCGGGAGCTGAGCGCCGCAGCCGTAATGGCTTTCGCCAGCCGCAAGTTGACGATGCCGCATCTTCTTCTGGAGCCCGGACGCTCGATAATCGGACCCGCCGGTGTGACCATCTATCGTGCCGGCGACACCAAAGAATTCCTGTCTGGTGTCCGTTATGTCTCCCTGGACGGGGGGATGGCTGATAATCCCCGCCCTGCTACTTATAACGCCCTCTATACCGCCCGGATCGCCAGTCGAATGAGCGCAATCGGGACAGATGACGTTACTACCCTTGTTGGTAGGTACTGCGAATCGGGCGATATAATCATAAAGGACGCAGGTATTCCTGTTCGAACTGGAGATTTAGTCGCGATCTTCGCGACCGGAGCCTACAACTACAGTATGTCCTCTAACTACAATCGAACTGGACGACCTGCATGCGTCCTGGTCGACGACAGTAAGGCAGAGCTGATTCTCAGGAGGGAGACCCTGGAAGACTTGATTTGTCAGGACCGGGTCCCTGACTGGTTGACCGACGATTGAGTCCGGAAGATCTTTGAGAGTGGAGATCAATTATTTCGCCGAGCTTTGGAGCCAGATTCTAGACCTTTTCAGCGGGGTCGATATCTGGCTGCATATAAAGGTCTTCTTCCAGGTCCTGATCATCGGCTGGATACTATTCTGGCTCTGGAGGCGGATCGTCGGCAGCCAGGCCGAGCGTCTGGTCAAGGGAGTTCTCGTTCTCGCCGGTATCTGGGCGATCTGCTCGGCCTTCGGTTTTACTCTCATCACCAATCTGCTCCAGTTGCTGGTTCCTGTCGCTCTTATCGCCCTGGTGGTGATCTTTCAGCCTGAGCTCAGGCGCGGGCTCAGTCATCTGGGCAAAGTGCAAACCCTGCGTTTCGACCTCTCTCTGACCGATGCCGATCAGGTTCGCTTCAGTCGGGACGTCGACCAGATAATCAATGCCGTTCGGGAGCTGTCCCGATCAAAGACCGGGGCTCTGATCGTCATCGAGCCCCTCCTCGGCGAAAGGGATTATGTCAGCCCGGGCACCACCGTCAATGCCGATATCTCCACGACTCTTCTTCTCACCATTTTCTTCCCTAACTCTCCTCTCCATGACGGGGCTGTGGTGATCAGGAAAAACAAGGTCGTGGCAGCCGGTGTCATCCTTCCCATGACCGATGATCCGGAGCTCAGCTATCGGTACGGCACCAGGCACCGGGCAGCCATCGGTCTATCAGAGACATATGACGGGCTCTGTATCGTGGTCTCGGAAGAAACCGGGGCCATCTCCGCAGCAAGCCGTGGGATGCTGGCCAGGTACAAGGCTGCCGAGGATCTCAAAGATCCGATCAAATATCTCTACACCCAGGGCGGCGACTCAAAGAGCCGTAGCACTGTGGACAGTTTCCTCTCGCTCTTCAGCCGTGGGCGCAAAGAAGAGCCGCTCCCCGCGCCGTCACCGGCCAGCCGAGAGAGCGATTCTGGTAAGTTAGACAGCGTCGCCCCGGTAGAGGCTAAGACACCTGCGGACAGCAAACCCGAACCCGAATCTGAATCTGATACTGATACTACCAATGGTGAAGACGAGAACAGCGTCTCCACGCTCAGTGCCGCCAAGACCGACTGATCAATAGGGATAGAGCCTCAGGATAGGGCCTGCTCCATCTCGTCGAGAATTCTGCGAGCTGCGTCTTTCCGGTCACCGGCTCTGGTGATCGGTCTGCCTACCACCAGATAATCGGCCCCGTCCTCCAGGGCTCGAGCCGGTGTGACAATCCTGCTTTGATCGTCGCTTGCCGACCATGCCGGCCTGATCCCCGGAGTAACTATGACGAAGTCCTCACCCAGGGCTTCTCTGATCGGCCGGGCTTCCCGGGCCGAGGCCACGACTCCGTCGAGACCGGAGGTCTTCGCCAGTCTCGCCAGGTCGAGGACATGCTCGGTCATCGGCACCGGAACCGACAGCTCCCCGGCAAGCTCCTTTTCCGAGAGGCTGGTGAGCACCGTAACAGCGATCAGAATCGGTCTTGGTTTGCCTGTCTCTTTGGCCGTTTCTGCGCTTGCCTGAGCGGCGGCTTCCATCATCTTGCTGCCACCTGTGGCGTGGACATTGAACATGCGAACCTGGTGCCTGGTCACATTCCTTGCTGCTCCGGCCACTGTGTTTGGTATGTCATGGAATTTGCCGTCGAAAAAGACCTGGACTCCGGTCTCCTCGATCAAATCGAAGAGTCTGGTCCCGGCGTGACAGTAGAGCTCGAGACCGACCTTGAAAAAGGAAACCACCTCTTTCAGGTCGTTGACCATGGCTCTGGCCTCATCCAGGCTGGAGGTGTCCAGGGCGACTATGAGCCTGTCTCTTGTATCGATTCTGGACTTGATCACGCAGCCCCCTCATAGAAATGGCAAAACCCGGCAATCTGGAGATTGCCAGGCAAATCCGAGCTTCGTTCTCTCTGCCGTTTAGCCAGCGTTGGCTTTCTGCTGGTCGAGCTTGTAGCGTTTGACGAAGCGATCGACACGACCTTCGGTGTCGACGATCTTCTGCTGACCCGTATAGAACGGGTGGCAGGCGCTGCAAATTTCGACCCGGATCTGTTTCTTGGTGGAGCCTAGCTTGACTTCCGCACCGCAGACACAGGTGGCAACGACTTCGAAATATTCCGGATGAATACCGTCTTTCATTTCTCTATCTCTGACTGGAAAGTCATTCATAATACCAAACTCGGCCGGATCTTCATCCGATCGGGCCTATTTGTAATAAGGTCCGATACACATGACAAATTTCTCAGTTGATCGGCTGCTTGATTTCCAGCCCGTCCAGTTTGGCGGCGCTGAGCCTTTCGCCTTCTACGCTCAAATAGACCTTGTCGTCGCCGGCCACCGAGGCGATGGTCTTCTGGACCTGATCGAGCCTGGCCTGCATAGATGCGGGACCGCCGCCGGCGGAGAAACGGTGGGACAGATTCAGATCGATGCCACCATCTGTGCGCTCCATGGAAAGCAGTATCGTACCTCTCGGAATCTCGCTGGCGATTCCCTTTTCGCTCTCGGAAGAGTCCGGACCTTTGAGAAGCTGCTCCACCGCCGCCTTAATCGGCTCCTTACCGGCTCTGGGGCGCTCCACCGGAACCAGCTCGAGCTCTTCTCCTTCCGGTCTGACGAACCAGACCGTTATCGTCTTGCCGTGGGGGACAACCTGACCGGAGACATTCTTTCCGGCTTTGCCCTGATCTTTGAAAGGTCCCAGACCGAGAGTCCCGCATCCTCCCAGAGCCAGTGGCGATAAGAGGAGGCCAGCGAAGAGAAGGGAAGACAAGGAGGCTCGAGCCAGGGACGATCCTGCAAAGTGGTCTTTCCGCCTCATTTTTCTACTCCAGAGATTTTGACTAGAGATTTGACCAGAGATTTTGAATAGTATTCTGCCGAATCTATGGGCTTTGCGCTACCTTAGCCTGATAATTCTTGGGCACCAGAATAAGCTCCCCATGCCCTTTCACAAGAGAGTTCTGGACTTCCAGATTGGACAGGCGAAAGGCATGAGTGGTGGTATCGAGTCGGGCGAAATTGACGATGGGATTGAGCAGATCCGATAAAAAGGAGGCGAATTTCTCCGGCTCCACCAGGCAGTCGGACTGGAGCTTGAGATCCTCCACCACGATCTTGGAGCCGTCCACCAGGCGGGGCCGGCCCTGGATCTTGATGGGAACTCCGGTGTCCGGGCTTGCTCCCTGAGTGATCAGGGTAGCGTCGATTTTGAGCAGATCGTCCTCGATCTTGACCCGCGGGCTGACCACGTCGAGCTGCTGCCGCCCCAGTCCGGGAAGATCGAGCTTGAGACCGCGAAGCGACGAGATCACCTCACGCGTCTCGAGGGCTTCGGTGGCGTCAGTCTGGGTGAACTCGCTGTCTATGGCCAGAGCGATGGGTGTGTTCAGACCGCCTTTTCGCTTGAAGCCCACGGGCTTGAACCAGATTGGGCTCTTGCTGGCCAGATCCACTGTGCCTATCCGGACCCCTTCGATTTGCGAATGATCGAGCCTGATATCGACCGATTTGACTTTTCCGGCAATCAGATCGGTGAGGCTGTAAGTCCGTACTTTCGCTCTTACCTTGCCACCGAGTTTGCGCTTGAGCGCTGCTCCGGTGATCTTGCTAGCCAGAAACTCGGTGAAGAGATTGATACCTGTGACCTTCTGAATGGTCCGGCTGACTTTGCTGCCGATCGGGAATGACGGGTCTGGTACCGCCGGTAATGTGGTATCGGCAGCGGTGCTGGGGGACGGAGCACCCAGCAAGCTCAAGGAGATTGCCGTAGCCGTCAGAAATGTTCTTGCCCTTCTCACTCTAAATACCTGAATGCAGGCGATGTCCCGTAATCATCGGAATCTTACCAGGGGATCTCCGGGTATCCAAGGTGTTTTTCTTAACTTGGGCTCAGTCTCTGTCTTTGTCCCGGTCTTTGCGCATGCGCTCGTTGAGGGCTTCTTTCAAGAGCTCGTTCTGACGGAGCAGGGCTTTCAGGTGCTCGTTGGCGATGGCGAGCTCGGCCTGCAATTCGGCCACGGTCTGCTCGTGGCTCACCCCGGTGACCGGGTCCCTTCCGGGCATCTTGGGCAGCAGAACATAGCCCAGTTGCACCGCTTTGAGCGCGGCAGCAGTTCTGGTAGGCACTTTCAACTTAGCAAGGATACACTCGATATGTTTCTCCACTGTACGCAGCTTCATATCGAGCTCTTCGGCTATCTCTTTGTTTCGAAGATCGAGCCTGATCAGGACCTCGATCTCGCGGTCGGTGAGATTGCTGTTGGGTGCGCTGCTTGTCGGTTGTTGCTTGACCAGCTGGGTGATCTTGGGATCGCAGTAAGGAAGACCGCGGGTGACCTGCTCGATGGCCTCGAAAAGGGTCCTGGGTCCGGAGCTCTTCAGGCAGAAGCCGCGGGCTCCGGCTCTGACGAGCTGGTTGTGATACTTGGTGGCATGGTAAGAGTCGGTGAGAACAAGAACATGAGAATTGGGCAGCTCGGCATTGGCACGCCGGCACAGCTCCACGCCGTTGAGACCGTCCAGATCGACATCGGTCATGATGAAGTCGGGCTTGAGGCTCTTGATGATTTCATAGGCCGACAGTCCGTCTGCCGCTTCGGCGATGATATCGACAACCTCGGAGACGACCCGCTTCAATCCGAATCTGATTAGCTCGTGGCGTTCACATAGGACGGTGCGGGGTCTGAACATTGATGGTCTCGATGCCGGTTGTAAAGATGTCTCCAAAGAATTCTCCGCTATCTACGGGGACAGGTTAATTGTAGCAATGCCCTGGGGAACTACCATCCTCTTTGGAATCCGCCTGCCTGTTGGCAAGGGTATATGTATATGCAGGGAGCGTCAATAGTGCCGTATTTAGCCGGGGCAGGCTATATAGAGTCTTTAGTTCTGGTGCAAAAACTGTAATAAATAAGTTTATGGGACTGAACAACATACGATCATCTCTATTCGGCTTTCAAGCCCTTATCAATGTTCTCCTTGCCCGGTTCCCGGAAGCCGAGTCCGCCTGCAGCCGGGGGATCGAGCTCTGTCCCGATCTCGGCTACAACTACAAGCTCCGGGCTTATACCCGGATCAGGCAGGACAATCCCCTGGGGGCGGTGGAGGACTGTACCACCGAGCTGGTTCTCCGGGACGACGATGCCGGAGTTCTGGCCCTCAGGGCCTGGGCGAGCTTTCAAGCCGGCGACTATGAAGGAGTGGTCGTCGATCTGGAAAGGGCTATGGAGATTGAGCCCGGTCGCCGTTTCTACTATGTCGACTGCCTTCGTCTTGTCGATGCTTATCAGATTCTCGGACGCGATCGTGAAGTGGTGGACTTCTGCTCGACGATCATAAAACCTCGTCTGGAGAGATCGCTTCTCGAAGAGCTGTTTATCAGAAGGGCTATCGCCCATGCCAAGCTCGGCATCACCGAGAGCGCCATCAATGATTGCACCAGCGCCATCCGCATTGCTCATCCCGAGTGTCTGATCGATCTTCTCGAATTGCGCGCCCAGCTTTATGAGTCCGAAGGCAGGAGAGAGCTTTCCGAATGCGACCGTCTGCAGGCTAAGGCTATAAGACGCAGCGAAGCCCATATGAGCGAGTGGGTCTCCGCAGGCGGCATCAAGCGGCTTTCAGCTCTCTGCTCCGACAGCTTGCTGGTGGCCGCTCTGGTGGTCGGTATCAATCTATTTACCGGGATTCTCGTAGCCTCGGTCTCCACCGAGAGCACCTATCATTTTCTCGCCAGTGTCGCCGTGATTCTGGGGGCGCTTCCCTACCTGTTTCTCGCAAGCGTGCTCGACTATGTTTTTGTTTTCCTGGCGCCTTTCTGTCTTCTCGTCCTGATCCCAGTCTCGATTCTGATCTCGGCGGGGGGACCTCATCAAAGCATTCTTTCTGGTTTCATTGATCCTGTAGTGCGTGTCTTCGCCTTTGTGCTCGTCTCGATGATCTTGTCCGCCTGGCTCTACCGGGCTCTCATGGAGTCATCCGGGCGTCAGGCCACCGTCGGGAAGCTTCTCGCCCACCTCCAGGTCACCAGCGTCAAGGGAGGCAGGCTCTCTTTCTGGCGGGCCACGAAGCGTCACTTCTTCCGGAGCTTCGCCGGATTTCCGACCTTTGTCGCTCTGGCCGTTCTGGTGTTCAGTCTGGGCTTCGAAATGCCCATTCTCATGAGATGCCTGGCCGGGGGCTCCAGCCTGGTGGTTCTCTATCTCAGCATCGGTGCCTGGACCAGACCTGGAATCCATAACAGCCTGAGCGCTTCCATCGTCAGCGACAGTTTTCGGTTCAAGCATTAACGCCGTTTAATCAACTCGTGGGAAAACTACGAAACAGGTGGGATATCCCCCAATAGACCTGCCATGGGGCAATCGTTAAGCTGGGCTCACAATCGACGGCAACGATTCTCGAGGTTTCTTCAGTTTTTCCATGGCTAAGCACGCACGATACTTTCATTTAGCACTCTCCGTGGCAATCGGGCTCAGTATAGTGGGACCGGCTCAGGCGACCAAGCTCAAGGCCAAGCCCCTTCCCAGCCGCGCCGACCTGGCCGGCAAGCCCAACTATGACCGCGATGCAAAAGACTTCGAAGATGGTCAATCGACCATTGTTCCGGCTTCTCGATACAAGAGGCGGCTCGACTACCGCGAGATTGAGAAGCAGAAGGAAGAGGAAGAAGCGCAGAAGCGCCAGGACGCCGAAGCTGCCCGGGCTCGCCAGGTGGAAGCCCAGAAGGAAGCTTATAAGCAGAGAGTCGATCAATTTAATAAGAACAAGGATCTGGCCGTTCAGTACAACAACCAGGCAGTGGCTTTCGGCCAGCAGGGACGCTGGGCCGAGGCCATGGAAGCGCATGAGAATGCCGTCAAATATGATCCGACCAGCAAGCAGTTTCAGATCAATCTTTCGGCAGCCCGCACCGCCTTCGGAGAGCAGAAGCTCAAGGCTATGGATTTTGCCAGTGCTGCTTCTCTTTTCCGCAAGGCACTGGCTGCCGCCCCGGATAACGCAGCGGCTGGCAAGTTGCTCTCCAGTGCCCTGCAGAAGCTCGGCATGGACCCCGGTGATGCTGATGTTCGCATCGGGCTGGGCGATCAGCTTCTCGCTTCCAAAGATTATCAGGGAGCCTACATCGAATATCAGCAGGCGATGAAAATCGATCCCGGCGCCAAGACTTTCGTGAAGATGGGCGAAATCGAGTCCTGCTACCGGCGTTTCAGCGAAGCTAAAAAGTGGTTCGATCAGGCTCTCGCCAAGGACCCCGATTTCGGACCGGCGCACAGACAACTGGGCTTCCTCTATCTCGAGCAGAAAGATATCACCCAGGCTGCCGCCGAGCTCAGAAAGGCTGTCATACTCGATCCGGAAGATTATGCTTCCGGAAATTCTCTGGTGGATATCTGGAGAAAACAGGTCGCGAAAAATCCCCTCAGCCCCGAGTATCACCTCGGTCTAGCCGGAGCCATGCAGCTCACCGGAGATTTCGTGGGCGCTGAGAGCGAATATAACAAGCTCGCAACTCTGGAGCCCAACCATGCCGGTCTGAAAGCCGGTCGCGAAAGTCTCGCCAAAGCCTATCAGCACGCCAATGCCGAGAAGCACAGAAAAGCAGCCGAGACCCTTTTCGGTCAGGGGCTGAAAAGGGAAGCTCTTGCCGAGATCTCTCAGGCCGTGATGATCGAGCCTCGCAACGCCAAATATCAGTTTCTTCTCGGTGAATGTCTCGAGGCCAACGGCGACTATAAAGGAGCGCATCAGGCTTATCTGACCTGTGTGCTGATCGATCCCGAGAAGAATCAGGAAGCTGCCGCTCGCATGAAACAGATGCAATCCGGTGGCGGATCAAGCAGCGAGCCGACCCGGCAGCTGATTCCTTTCAATACCCAGGCGCCGGCCACTATGACCACTCGCAAGAGTATCTATGAGGGCGCGCCTTATCAACAGCAAATGCACCTGCAAATGCCGCCACAGCAGCCGATGACGCAGCAGATGCCCCGATATCAGCAACAGATCCCGCAACAGATTCCCCAGCAGATCCCGCAACAGATCTCGCAACAGATCCCCCAGCAGATCCCGCAGCAAATGGGTGTCCAGCGTGGTTTCCAGCCTTTCAATACTGGTTCCAATCTGACCGGCTCGCCGGCTCAGCCTCATGCCCTGGCTCCAGCCCAGGGTGGCTTCGAGTTTCAGCCCTCTGAATCTCAGCCTTCGGAGTCTCAGTCGTCTGAAATCAGGGAAGGCAGCCAACCCCGTATTTTCCCCGCTGCCCATGCGGACAATCCCATTGCAGACGGGGCTGCTCCAGCCGATACTACTAACAACGGAGCGCTGAGCGCTTCGATGGCGATGGTAAGCGCAGCCGAGCAGCAGAAGGACCACATGGGCGCAGTTAAATTACTCAAAGAGATGCTCAATGAAAATCTCGAGGATGCCTCGGTTCATCACAGACTGGCAGTCAACCTCATGGCGGCAGGCAAGATCAGCGAGGCAGTCACCGAATTCCGCATCGCCAGCGCTCTCAAGCCTGGTGAGAAAACCTACAGCGAAGACCTCGCCCGGGCCATGTCGGTGAACAAACGTTCCATCACCAGCGCTCCTGTTCAAGCCGCGGTTGGAGGTGCTCAATGAGCTTCCATTTTCAACCACCCGACCTGGCCGAGCACCCCCGGCGCTCCTACAGACGTTTCCTGGAAGAGACCCTGGGCAATCTGTTCTCTGAAATCTCTCCGGTGGCAAGCGAATATTCTCCTCGTTTCGAGCTCACCTTCGTCGGTCCCGACGGCAAAGTGAAATGGTGGTTCGAAGACTACGCCCAGGACTCGGGTTATCCCGAATCGGCAGAGCAGGCTCGCAAGACCAATATGACCCACGCTCGCCGACTGATGATGGAGTCCTGGCTGCGCGACACCACCACCGGTGAGCTGCGCAAGTCCAAGTGCTATATCGCCGACATGCCGGTGATCACCGATCGCGGTACCTTCGTTATCAACGGCTCCGAGCGTGTCGTTCTCGGCCAGCTCGTCCGGGCTCCCGGTATCTATTACAGCCAGCCAGGCATCTCCCAGTTCAAAGCGCTCATGCTCGCCGAGCTTGGCGCTCCGGTGACTTTCGAGCTGGTTCTCGATCATTCCACCGGCAAAGCCAGCCGTGCCCGCTGCCGGATCAAGCTTCCCAAACGGAGCTGGCTCGCTGCAACTACTCTTCTCCAGGCCATGGGCATCGACGCCAACGACATCGAGAAGAGACTGGGCTCGCTTCTTTCCCGCAACCGCATCGAATGGTCGCAACTCACCCAGAACGAAGCTCTCGCTCTTGTCGGTCGCGCCTGGAAAAACGACGGTGGCGGCGGTGCCAGCTCCGGCGCCTCGGCCCTTGCGGAGCTCACCGACAAGCGTCGTTATTCGCTCTCCAAGCTCGGTCGCGCGCGGATCAATGAGAAGCTCGGTCTCGAGAGCGATTCGCTCCAGCTCACCGCCGATGACCTCTTTGCGGCAGTCGAGTATATGCTCGGTCTTCCTCACGACATGGGCTTCGTCGACAATGTCGATTCGCTCGAGAACCGTCACCTGAGAGGCGTCGGCGAGACCATGACCCGTGCTGTCCGTCCGGCTCTCGCCCAGATGGCCCGCTCGGTGAAAATGAGACTGGAGCTCAACGAAGACGAAGAGATTGGCAGCCCCAACGACCTCATCGACACCAGACCTTTTGCAAACGCAATCAATAAGTATTTCGCCGGCAACCCGCTGGTTCAATATCTCGATCAACAGAATCCGCTCTCCGAGCTCTCGCACCGCCGCCGGATCACATCCTTCGGTCCCGGTGGTATCGACCCGGCCGCGGCTCCTGTGGAGATGCGCGATGTGCACCCCAGCCAGATCGGACGTGTCTGCCTGGTCGAATCTCCGGAAGGCAAGAACTGCGGTATGGTCTCGTATCTGGCGACCTACTGCCGTATCGACGATGACGGCTTCCTGACCGTGCCTTATCGCAAGGTGAAAGACGGCATCCTCACCGATGCGGTTCAGTTCCTCACTCCCAGCGACGACAAGAGATACACCCTGGCTCCGCCTGATACCAAGGTCAAAGACGGCAAGATAGTCGGACCCCTGGTGGCGGCAAGACGCGGCGAGCTCTTTTTCGAAGTGCCTCCGGAAGCCATCGATATGATCGGCATCACGCCCCAGGGATTCTTCTCGGTGGGCTCCGGTCTGATTCCCTTCCTGGAGCATGATGACGCGAACCGTGCTCTCATGGGCGGCGGCATGATGCGCCAGACCCTGCCCCTGGTGAGACCCGAGCGTCCCCGGGTAGGCACCGGAATGGAGAAAATCGTGGCTCGCTCCTCGGGTCATTCGGTCATCGCCAGACGCGGCGGTATAGTCACCCATGTCGATGGCAACAGGATCGAGATCCAGCAGGCAAGCGGCGAGATCCGTACTTATAATCTCACCCGTTTCGATCGCACCAACCAGAACACCATCCTCGACCAGAGACCGGCAGTGGCTAAAGGCGATCGGGTGGAAGCCGGACAGATAATCGCCGACGGACCGGCAAGCGATAAGGGCGAGCTGGCTCTGGGCCGCAATCTATTGACGGCATTCCTCTCCTGGAACGGCTACAACTTCGAAGACGCCATCATCATCAGACAGGGCATCGTCAGGGATGACGTCATCACCCATATCGAAATCGAAAAACATTCCATCGGTGTCTACCAGACCCTGCGTGGACCGGAAATCCTCACTCCCGAGCTTCCCAATGTGGCCGGAAAGGATATCGAGCATCTGGACGAGCGTGGTATCGCCAAGATCGGCAGCTATGTAGAGCCTGGCGATGTGCTGGTCTCCAAGCTCACACCCAAAGAGCACAGAGCCCTGAGCTCGGAAGAAGAGCTCCTCCAGGCGATCTTCGGTAAAGTAGCCGAAGAGATGGCGGACAGCTCCCTTCGTGTTCCCCACGGAGCCGGCGGCCGGGTCATCGATGTGCGTATCTTCACTCCCGAGACTACTCCCGAGATGAAGGCAGGCGTTATCTGCGAGATCGAAGTTCTCACCGCTCGCCTGTGCAAGCTCGAGGTCGGGGACAAACTCGCCGGACGTCACGGAAACAAGGGCATCGTCGCCACCATCGTTCCCGATGAGGACATGCCTTATCTTCCCGACGGCACCCCGGTGGACATCGTTCTCAATCCTCTCGGCGTTCCCAGCCGTATGAATGTCGGTCAGGTCATGGACACCCAGCTCGGCTATTACGCCAGCGTCCTCAATCGCTTCTATCGCATCCACCAGTTCGACGAGTCTCTTGCCAAAGACGCCTCTTACAACCTGGTCAAGGAAGCCCTGGAAGAAGTGCGCAAGACCCCCGGCTACGAATGGCTGGGAGAAGACGGCAAAGTCACTCTCTATGACGGCAGAACCGGCGAGCCGATCAACAGCCCGGTCCTGGTCGGTCGCCAGTATATGCTCAAGCTCAACCAGCTCGTGTTGCACAAAATCAACGCCAGATCCGGTCTCGGCGGTCCCTACGCTGCGGTCACCCAGCAGCCGGTGGGCGGCAAGGCCAACCATGGCGGTCAAAGAATGGGCGAGATGGAAGTCTGGGCGATTCAAGCCTATGGCTGCGCTCATATGCTAAACGAGATGATGACCATCAAGGCGGACGACATCCAGGGACGCCACCAGGCCTACGCCGATATGGTCCAGGGCAAGAACCCGCCCACCGGCGGCCGCACTGCCGCTTTCGACGGGCTCTGCTGCGAGATCCGCGGGCTCGGTCTCGAGATGACCCTGGGCAAGGTAGTGGACAGTTTCGATCCACTTCCGGAAAAATTCTGCAGCCATGTCGATCTTCCGGAAGATCCCACCCTCGAGGAAGCTCTGCAAGTATCTTCGGTAGACATGATCGAATCCGAGCTGGGTCAAAGACTCCTCGAGATTCCGGCAGGCGACTACGAGCCGGTGGTTCGCCCGCCGCAAGTGCCCATGATCACTTCGATGATCACTTCGATCACCAACGGCAAATTCGGCAAGAAACCTCAAATAGAACTAGCACAGGAGTCATTGATTGATGATATTGATGAGCCAACAGATTCTCAGGACACGCTTCAACCTCAAGGAGAGGACAAAGACCAGCAAAACGTCTTTGACTTCATTGACAGTGTCACTGCCGACCTCGACTTCGAGCCCCCGACGGGAAGCGAAATCTCCCGGGGAAGTGAAGTCTCCAAAGAGAGCGACACTGCGTCTGAGCTGTCCAGCTTGATCGCCCCGGAGCTCGATCGGGAAGAAGAGATGATCGATTTCCCGTCTCTTTCCGAGCTCCAGTCCCTGGCTCAAGAGCTCATGGGGATCTCTCAGGAAGAGAAGACAAAAGTATCCGTCACCATAGTGCCGGAGACCATTAAAACCGATTCTTAAGTGGAGCAGAAATGAAAAGGTCAGCCATTATCTCGATAAATACAGCCTGCTTTCTGATGTTTGCAGGCGGGTTGATTCTGGCAACGCTGGCACAGCCCGCTGTGGCACAGCCTTTCATTCCACCGGAACCGCCTCCCATCGGCGACGGCTCGGTACCGGCACCAGTGACACCCGGCGACGCCGGCGGCGCGCCTCCGGCTCCTTCCAACACCGCCGATCCCACACCAGGACACAATTTCCCCGTGGGTGTCGGGCGCGACCGCACCGTCATAAGAGTCATGCACAATGACGGCCGCGGGCAGCGTGAAGTGATGACCATCCGCCCCGATCAGCTCAGCAACGACGAGCTCGCCCAGGTGGAAGGCATCCTCGGCGTCAATGCCAGATCCGGCGAGCAGACTATCACCGCCAACGCATCCGACGCTCAGATCGAGCAGATCAACGAAGCCCTGGCTCATTATCCGCAGTTCCAGAACAGCGGCGGCCGCAAACAGATCGTCGATGACTCTCCCGGCGCCACTTATCCTCAGACGCCCAGCCGTTACGGTCTGACTCCCGACCATCCTCTGCCGACAGTCTGGACTTTCTCCAGATATCTGGTCCTGGCGGGTGTGGTGAGCGCAACGGTATTCATGTCCATCGCTGCTTATGGGATGGTCCTCGGTCACCCCTACGGCGGCTCGAGAGTGATCGGCGCTGCTGCCGGGCTGATGCTCCTGCTTTCCGCCTACACCATCTGGAAGATCGTGCAGATGAACACTTTCAACGCCAACAGCGACACACCGGCTCAAATCAATACCGGCGCCTTCGACGCCCAGGTCCAGGACGCCTTCATGAACAGACCCCAGGTGCCCCTGCCGGGCGCAAGCGGCACCGCAGGCAGATCCGGCGTACCGGTTCAGCCGCTGGGCAACGCCAATAATCCGTAGAATCCCCATAGACTGATAAGCAGAATAATCGGAGAATCAAGGTATCATGAATGGATTAGCCAACAAGACGAAGAAGCGGAGGACGGCAGTGATAGCCGTGGCTGTCGCTCTCGCCCTTGGTGGCGGTACCCTCACTCAAGCGGCACTTGCCGGAAATGGCCAGTCCGAAGTGTTCTCGGCCAAGCCTGCTCCTCCGATTCAGCCCAAGCCACCGGAGGATCCGAATCTGGCGCCGGCCACCAGGGCCGGGGCGCTCTCGATAATGTCCGACGATTCACCGGCGCTCCGCTGGTTCGAGAACTACGACATGCAGCGCTTTACCTATCAGAAATCACCGGCGGATCGGGCGATTCTGAGAAGACCTTTCAATCAGGAAGCCGAGAGAGTCAAGGCATGGACAGATACGGCAGGCAAGGTGGCCTACAACTACAGAGAGCTGGCCAAGTTGCTTCGTGCATCCTCTGCTCCTGACGGACATCAGGATATCGATGAGTTCCGTAAGCTCGTGGCTGACTGGTATGACGACGAGGCGGCTGTCTACGAAGAGCTGATCAAACCTCGTCCTCCCGCTCGTACAAGAGAGGATCTCGATGAGCAGCTGCTGGCGGTGAAGAGCCGGGCAGCCAGCCTCAAGGACAATTACAAGGCCCTCAATGCCATGGACATCGAGCTCCGGCAGAAGTATAGAGTCCATCTCAACAAGAACGAGGACCCGCTCACCAAATACGTCACTGGCGTAGACGAGCAGAAGAAGTAAAAAGTTTTTTTCGACAGACACCAGGCCCAGTATCACCAGAGACGATAAGGACAGTTAGGCAAATGGCGATTCAATTAAATGACAGAGACAATCTGATCTTCGATCTCATCGATGAGCACGAGGTTTTGCTCGAGAAGCATATCTCCTGGTTTATCGCCGAAGACGACAAGCCGGTGTTGATCAGAGACCGTCTCCGCAAGCTCTTCTATCTCGACTATCTTCTCTGCCACAGGCACGGGACCAAGCTTCCCTGGTGGACTACACCCACCAAGCCCCTGGTCTATCTGCTCTCGCCCATGGCAAAATCGGTGACTGGTAAAGCCGACGATGACATCGATCGCTTTGACGCTGAATGGCAGAGACATCATCTCGAAGTCGCCAATCTGAGAATGCTCTATCTCATCAGCCAGACCGAAGGGCAGATCAGCAATTTCAAATGGACCACCTGCAAAGGCGAAGACAAGACAGTCTTCGGTCTCGACGCCAAGGTTACCTTTACCGCCAGCGGTATCGCCTACGATATCGGCATAGTCAACCAGCCGGGCGCCACCGAAGAGACCATCGCCAGGATGGAATCGGCTCTCGAGAACGCCGGAGTCGAAATGATCTTCTGTGTCTCCAGAGACGAGGAATCGGAAGAAGCCATACAGAAGGCGATCCACGCGACGGCCGGCTCGAAGCTTTCCCGGTATTGCTTCTTCGCCACGCACCAGGACCTCTACAAAAAGGGTATGGTGTCCTCGAAGTGGCAGAACTCCGAGCAGAAATCGGTCAACCTTTTCTCCGGCGCCGCCGATCTGGCTGGCTGGACGAAAGGAATCGGTCAAGCCCAGGCAGCATCTGCATGATAGAAGCTGCCTGAGAGCAAGGACTTTCGAGAGTCCGCTTTAGATTTGGTCATGAGGGGTTAAGGGTCCGGGGAGCCGGACCCTTTTGATCCAGGGGACTTTTCCGGAGATCTGAGAGAGTATCTCGAGTTTTCTTCTCGCTCAATGCTGCCGCCCCGGCAGCGATACTGGATCATCCTGTCGGGGTAGGTAAATATTGGTGGTTAGGCAGCATAGAGTTCAGGATGGCGTCCGGAGATCACGATCCCTCGAGAGAAGATGGAGAACACGACATTATCGATGTCGAGTTGTCCTCGTCCCTGCGGGTCGGCACCATTTTTTCGAACCGATACCTGATCGAGGAGCAACTCGGCTATGGCGGCATGGGTTGCGTGTACCGGGCCCGGGACCGAAAGCACGATTCCCTTGTTGCCCTCAAAGTTCTTCACCCCAGCCTGCTTAGCGATCAGGCATCAAGGCAGCGCTTTATCAGGGAAGGCAAAGCCCTGCGCTTTCTACGCCATCGTAATGTCGTGGCGGTGAACGATTTTGCCATCTCGGTCAATGGCTTGCTTTATCTAGAGATGGAATATCTGGAAGGCAACAACCTCTCCGATGTGCTCAGGATCGAAGGACCGCTTTCGGTGCCGCGCTTCGTCACCATTTTTTCGCAGGTTCTGGCGGCTTTGAGCCATGCCCATGATGAAGGGATCATCCACCGGGATTTAAAGCCCAGCAATATCATGCTGGTCAAATCGGCAACCGGTGCCGAAAAGGTCAAGATCGTCGACTTCGGCGTCGCCAAGCTCGTTCAGGAAAACGACACTGCCTCCCAGGAGCTCACTGCTCTAGGTGAGTTCATCGGCTCCCCGTCCTATATGAGTCCGGAGCAGGTGGAAGGCAGGCGCCTCGATTTGAGGACCGATATCTATTCCCTCGGCTGTGTCATGTATGAGGCTCTCACCGGTGTGCGTGCCTTTTCGGGCAAGAATTCCCTGGTCATCATGCACAAGCAGGCCAAAGAGCAGGCCCTGCCCTTCGCCCGGGTCGCCAAGGCTCTGGAGATACCGGGATGGCTGGAGAAGATAGTTTTCAAGGCTCTGGTCAAGGACACGGACTATCGCTATGCCACCTGTCACGAGGTTCGTCTGGACCTGCTCGACGGTCAGTTCGCCCAGCCCAAGACAGACGCCGCCGCCGAACAGTTCCGGGTTCTGCCCTGGGAGTCGCTACGCTCGGAGGAGACCGTGACGGCATACTCTGCATCTGATTCCGGATCCTTCAGCGTGTCTGCCGGACCGTCCGGCCAGATAACCGAGAAAATCAGGCGAGCCGGAACCTTTTCCCTCGGCTCCAAGGCTCAGCGCCAGGAGCTTCGCTCCTTCACCGGAATGGTGCTCAAGCTCTTGAAGAAATCCGAAGTGGTGACCGAGCTCGAGCTCTCGGCAGCACGGCAGTATCAAAGCGAGAACGGCGGTGACGTCAGCCGGATCCTGGTGAAGCTTGGATTGCTCGACCAGTCTGTGCTCATGTCCGCAGTCAAGGCACTCCGGCTGATCGAGCTCGGCCAGCTGTCCGAGGACAAAGCGGTCCTTCTGATACGCGATTGCCAGAGAAGACGGGTCTATCTCGATGAAGCGGTGCAGTCGCAGAGCGGTGCTTAGAGGCTGGTTCGGGGTTTGAGAGAGAATCTCGAGACCGTCTCGCATGATTGCTCCTGTTTGAGCGAGAAACATGAGATTCTCTCTCAAGGAAGCCGGGTCGGGCGCAAATATGACTCTGAGGTCAAAAAAATGTCGAAAAAGTTGACCTCTGAGTCATATTTGCGAAACCGAGGCAATCGCCAGCGAGAAGATTGAGATTCTCTCTCAAACCTCTTCCAATCCGGGGGACGAGCTCAGCCCTTTTCGGTGAAAAGGGTGGAATCTTCCGTGGGGGTTGGGATTGCGGTCCACTGACCGGAGCGCGTGAATTTTCCGGAGGAGACTGCGATGGCAGTGGATTTAAGCTCCTCGGCTTCTTTCACCCGGTCTGTCTGGTAGAGGAGCTGGATATAGTGTCCGAGCAGGGTCATTACCTGAGGGTGGGACCGGCCGAGGCGGTTTTTCTTGATTCTCAGGGCCTGGACATAGAAGGGCTCGGCTTCCATGTGTTTTCCCCAGGAGTGATAGAGCATGGCTGCGTTGTGGGTGACAGTGCCGGTGTCGATATGGTCCGGCCCGAGACAGCGGATATACATCTGGAGGAGGCGGCGAACCACCGGTGCTCCCCGGTTGTATTCCTGAATCATGTAGTAAATTTCGGACATGAGCTCGAGGGTGATGCCGAGTCTGCGGTCGTCAGGCTCGAAGCATTCCGCTTCTTCGAGTGCCGAAAGGGCCAGGCGCTCGGCTTCTTCCCACTGCCCTTTCTCCATTGCCTGCTCGACAGAGGCAATTAGAATATCCCACGGGCTGGTGGGCACTTTTGGTCGCCGTCGTTTTTGCGTGTTTTCGCTCACGTATTGACCCTCGGTTGTACTAAGTATTAATCCCGCTCAACAGAATTTCTGACGGGTTTTTTGCGCAAAAGTAAGGGCTTCCTTCACAATATCCTATGTTTTTTGTCCTTCTGACAACAGGCTCCATAATCTAAATGTATATCCTGGAGAGTCTATTCGTAAAGGACAATCAGTCAGGATCGCCCGACTTCAGGGGAAGAATTACTTTTTTGCTGAGATCTTTACTGATTGATAGCTGACGGATATTTTTCGAGTCATAGGAGCCAGCCTGAGGCGGGCTGAAAAGGAAAGAATAGACGCCGGCAGGAAGAGTCAGGCAGCATTTGCCGTCGTCGCCGGTCATCACATAGCCGAAAGGAAGATGCGAATCGCCTTCCTGCTCTTCATCGTGTTGCCCGTAGGGATGGTATTTCACCTGGCAGCGTGGCACTCTGGCGTCGTCTTCGCCGGTGAGCTCGAATCGCACCTGGCACCAGCCGTGCCAGTTGATGTCTACATTGGCGGGCTCCTGACCCATTTTGATTCGAACGCCGTGGTCGAAGTCTTTGTGAACCACCAGGAAATAGTCGCCGGGGGCTAGGAAAATCGAATAACGTCCGTCCGAATCGGTGACAGCATGAGCGAGAGCGCGGTTCAGCCTTTCGCCTGCCGGCTCCTGGGAGTCGCTCTTCTCTTCCTCCTCGAGGGCGAAAACCGAGACCTTCACCCCGGACCTGGCCTGACCTGAGTCGTCCAGAACCCTTCCCCTGAGGGCTGTTCCGGTTTTGAGCCTGACTTCGGCATGGGTATCGCCGCTCACTGTGATCATACGAGCCCAGGGGGCCAGACCGCTGTGCTCGGCGCCGTCGATCTTTACCGTCGGGGAGTTTTTCGGGTGGGCCGAGACCACCAGCAGATAGATGCCGCCGGGAAGGCTGACTCCGAATCTGCCTCCGGGATCCGTCTTGGTGATGAATTCGCGGTCCGAGTCGGTGGCCTGAACGCGCACCAGGCAATTGGGCAGGGGGGCGTCTTCGAAGTTGACCGCACCTTCCAGGCGATAGCCTTCTTCCAGGGCGTATTTGCGGATGGCGGCACTGGTTATTCTGACCGAGTCTTCCCTGATACCGAAATGTTTGGTGGCGTCCCTTGGCTGGATGGACAGGTCGTAGATGCCGGGCTCGACGAAAAGCTCAAACTTGCCCTTGTCGTTTGTATGTGTCGAAACATCCAGGTTCAGCTCGCTGATACTGGAACCGCTTTCCTGCTCCGTCGGCTCGAGTGTGACGATGGCATCCACCACCGGGTGACCGAAAACATCGACGACCTCGCCTGCGAAGCGGAGCAAATCGGGCAGGACCAGCTCGAGAGACTCGTCCCCGTATACGTCGATGACGCCGAGGCTGGTGCTCAGAAAAGCAAACTCGTTGCCACTGGAATCAGTATCATTTTCTCCTGGCGATGACCGCGCTAGAAGTTGGAAGCGACCTCTGGGAAGAACCAGTGAAAAGGAACCGTCTTCTTCGATCTGCGCCAGGGACCAGTACGAACTGGGCTCCACGCCAAGCGCCATGATCTCACCGTGTCTGACGTGCTCACCGCTGGTAGTGGCAACGGTGCCTCTCAAAACGGTGCCTGGTTTGAGTCCGATGTCATAGGTCGTGGAGCTCTTGTCGACTCGGATGTTCTCCACTTTGCACTTCAAGAGGCGGTTATCGCTCTTGGGAATGGCCTCGAGGCAATAGAAGCCTGGCGGCACATGAAACTCGAATTCGCCCTTTCTGGCGGTCTCCTTAACGTCAAGCGGGCTGGAGGCTAGAAAGGAGCCGCTTCCGTCCAGCTGGTACTGTTGAAAGAGCCTTACTCTCACGCCCGACACGGGCATGCCCTGGTGTCGGACCTGCCCGCTGAGATTCAGTCTTTTCTTGGTTTCTGTCATGAGTTTCGTGATTTTACACCATAAGTGTCATTTCAAGCCCAGCGGGGTGCCCATGTCGACGCTCTGCCAGCCGAGCAGCTCCATGGTCTCCTTCAGCACGGCGAAGCTTCCGGTAGCCACTATCGTCTCGCCAGGAAGACGGCTGGCAAGCGCTTCTTCGATACCTTCCGCCACCGACTCGACGGTCTTGACGCTTATTCCCAGCTCCCGGCACATTCTCATGATCGCCTCAGGAGAATAGGAGCTGCGGCGGGAGTGAAGCCGGCAAGCAATGACCCGGTCGTCCTTGCCCGGGAGACTCTGGAGAAATCCCCCCGCGTCTTTGCTCTTGTAGAAGCCGAGGACGAAGCAGCAACGATTCAGTCCCAGTTGATCCAGGGCGATTCTGAGCACTCTTGCCGAGGCGGGATTGTGAGCGCCGTCCAGAATTATGCCGGTCTCGTTCTCTTTACCCTGCACGGACTGAAGCCTTCCTGGCCAGTAGATTCGCGAGAGGTTTTCCTTGAGCCGGCTTACCACTCGCTCTCCCAGAGCCGCTACCTGTCTGTCGAGGGCTTCGATGAGGCTGAGGCTGAACAGAGCCAGGCGCCCGTTGTTGCGCTGGTGGGGACCGCGCAGGGAGATTGAGTCGAGGAGCTCGTCGAGGTGCTCGTGTATCACTCCGGCAAGAAGGGTTCCGGATGCCGGTGGGGCATCCCCTGAATAGACGCGGCTTCCCCTGAGACCGGCTTGACGCAGGATCTCATCGAGGGCGGCACCGCTTGCCTGGGTGAAAACCGGTATGCCCGGTTTGATAATGCCTGCTTTCTCCGAGGCTATCTTCTCTACCGTGTCCCCGAGAATCTGAGTGTGGTCCAGATCGACGTTTGTAATGATCGTTCCCGAAACGTTGTCAGCAGCATTGGTGGCATCGAAGTTGCCACCAAGTCCGACTTCCAGTACCTGGTAATCGCAGCCTTCCTCTTTGAAATAGATGAAAGCCATGGCTGTGAGGATCTCGAACCAGCTCAGGGGACCGAGGTCGGGATGCTCACCGGCGAACTCCTCGGACATCCCCCTCACCCTGGTCACAAGCTCTGCGAAACGATCGTCGTCGATAGCTCTGGCGTTGATATTGAGCCTTTCGTTCCAGCGCAGGAGATGGGGACCGATGAACCTGCCCACTTTAAAGCCGAGAGCCTGGAGAATCGAGTCTACGATGGTTGCCGTGGAGCCCTTGCCATTGGTTCCCCCGACATGAATCGCGGGAATTTCGTTTTGAACCGAGCCCTGCCAGGCGAGAAACGCCTTGATTCTTGCAAGGCTGGGAGACTCCACCATGGGAGCCAGGCTCTCGATGAACGCTATCGATTCTTGATAATTCATGACCCTTAATTCTTGCACACGCCTCGTGTATGCAATACTAACGCCTAGTGGAGCCAGCGGAGCCCGACGGTGACTTTATTTACACTGAGAGACAGGATCAAGACCGAGCGCATTCACGATGGTCACATCATCAATTTACGGATTGATACTTTGCAGGTCGAGGATGGCACCACCGTACTTCGAGAGGTGATTGAGCATAACGGCGGTGTCGTGATCGCTGCTCAGACTGCCGAGCACGAGCTTCTTTTCGTGCAGCAGTACCGATATTCGCTTGACCAGACGATCATCGAGCTGCCGGCTGGTCGCATAGAGAAAGGTGAAGATCCTTTTCTTGCTGCTCAGAGGGAGTTAATCGAAGAAACCGGTTTCAGGGCGAGCCAGTGGCGGACCCTCACCAGTCTCTACTCGGCACCGGGCTTCTGCGATGAGGTCCTCTACCTGTATCACGCCAGCGATCTCGCTTTCGAGGGCAAGAAGCTCGACATGGACGAAGAGACGGATGTTGTAAAGCTATCTGTTGATGAAGCCTGGTCGATGGTGGAGAGCGGCGCGATCAGGGATGCCAAGACTGTTGCCGGGATTGCCTTTTGCCGGCTTTTTAACTCTCCTGACCCGGACAGTCACCCTTGAGTCCCGAGCGGTACCTCGAAATCCATCCCGGATGCTATACTGGCGGGCGTTGGTGAGGACCCTGAAGCTTAACTATAATCAAGGTCCGGTCAGACGATATTCGAGGTTGAAGATGGCTAAAAAAGAACAACAGGATTCGGGATTGTCCTTTCCGGTAACTGCCATGCTGGTGCTGGCGGTTCTGGGCGCAGTGGTCAGCGGAGCCTCTTTCGAAATCATCAAACACTGGCCGCTTCCCATATCGGTCGATCCTTACTTTGGTTTCGCCGGGGGCGCCGTCTGGGGCGCTATCGTGGGAGCGGTATCCGGTCTGGCACTTGGCTTTCTCACCGACGAGAGACATTTCGGCGATTCTTAGACCCGTGCGGTTCGATCATTTCGGGGTGCGAGGAGCTCTGCTCCTCGTACTTTTGTTTCTGGTGTCCGTATCGCCGGGTGCCGGTAGCGAGAAGGCAGCGCCAGGAGGTGGTGTCGCCTGCGGTGCTAAGGCAGAAACCGGCTCTCCGTCGGCCGATCTTCTCAGGGGCGCCAGTGTCGGCTACCGTATTCGGGAGCTTCGCCATGAAGGTGCCAGGTCCTTTGCGTATAAGGTGGCACTCTGGTATCCCACCGGGGCGCCCGAAAAAGACTATGAATATATCCTGGGGACCGCTAAGCTCAAGACCAGGCTTGCTGTGGATTCCCCTGTCGAGAAGGGCTCCCATCCGCTGGTGGTCTACTGTCATGGTGCCGCGGGCTGCGGAGACGCTTCCTTCTTTCTCGCCGAGGCTCTGGCCAGGAAAGGCTATATAGTCGCGGCTCCGGACTTCCACGACCGGGAGTTCTCGTCCCGGATCGATACACCGGTACCGAGATCGAAGGACAGATCGAAGCGGATCTGGGAGTTCATCTATTTCTTGCGGGACACCGGGCTGTCGAGTCGATCCCGGTGGGGGCGCACTGCATACAGCTACAGACCGATCCAGACCAGCGAGACTCTCGACTTCCTTCTGACCGAAAACCAGAGCCCCTTCTCGCCCTTCGCCTCCCGGATTGAGCCGGGCAGAATCGCCCTGATCGGGCACTCCTTCGGAGCCTGGACCGCTCTTCTCGTAGCCGGTGCGGACCCATCTTATGCCAGGGACGATATCAGAGCCGTCATTTCTCTTTCCGGCCCGGCTAACCATCAGGTCTACAGTGTCTGTGGAAAAAACGATCTGGCCTCGATCAGAATTCCGGTCTTGTTTCTGTTCGGCGGCCGGGAGAAGCTTGTCAAGCGAGGAGCAGGGGATCTTTATCTGTTCAAGATGGCCAATTCTCCGAAGATCCTGGCTTCCATCAATGAGGCCAATCATTTCGATTTTGCCGGAGGCATTCCTCCCGAGTTTGATACCGCCCGTGATTACATAGCCGCCTCCCCTCGCCGGGCGGCTTTGACGAACCTCTGCTTTCGTTTCCTGGAGACCAGTCTGCGCAATCGGCCTCTCGACCCGGTGCTGCAGAAAAGCTCCCCGGGCGTCTCGATCATCGATTCTTCCTTGAGAAATTTACAAGACGTTGGTCTTCAGGGGAAATCGGGTCCGAGCCGGGGCAGGCACTTGGACTGAAATCGCCCGGCTGGCTGGCTGCTGGGCATATAATAATCAGACTTCTTCCTTAAACTATCGAAAAAGATCTCGTATAGCGATATTTTTTTGAGTCCCTGTGGTGAAGTATTGATACCCAACCCTTTGTTAGTTCATGAATTCAGGCAACTTACAGCAGCAGGATGTCAACGCCGCTCTGGCCAGGGCGGAATCGCTGTTCGGCGAGCAGCGATTCGAAGATGCCGCTGCGGTCTATATCCAGGTTCTGAGCACCCTGGAGATGATCCACGGGCCGACCAGCCCTGAGCTTGCTTATCCGCTGCAAAAGCTGGGTGATAGCTTTCACGTTCTCAATCGTTTCCGCGATTCCCTTCCCGTTTATCAGAGACTCCTGTCTATAGGGCATCAAGTCCTGGGAAGCAACCATCCGGATATGCTCAATCTAATGGTCAAGATCGCCCGGACCCAGGAGTCCATCGGAAGCTATCAGGACTCCAGGCGTACTTATGAGACTGTGCTGAGCACCATGGAGTCTTCTCTGGGACCGGGCCACGAGATGGTCATGAGGACCAGGCAGGGGTATGAAGGGCTTCTTGCGAGGATCGAGGATAATCGCCGGGCGGCCCAGGCCTGGAAGGAGAGCACCCCCGCTCCCCAGGGGGACCTGCCGTCTGATAACTCACTTGGCGTTCCCGTTCCCGGAATGGCTGCGCCCGGAATGCCTGTTCCCGGAATGCCTGTTCCGGGAGTCCCTGTTCCGGGAATGCCTGCGCCGGGAGTCCCTGTTCCGGGGATGCCTGTTCCGGGAGCGCCCGGTATGACTGTACCTGCTCCCGTTCCCGTTCCCGAAGGTCCTTTTCCCGGGGTATCCGGACCGGGCATGCCATCGCCCGGAGGACCATCCCCGACCAACGGCTCCAATCAACCCTGGGGACCACCGCAACCGCAAGTTCCCTCGCAGCCACAGCCGCCTGCCCCACCGTCTCAGCCTCTGCCGAGTTTTCCTCCTCGACAGGAAGATGTCCCCCCGTGGGGACCGCCGCAACCCGGTGGGGTCAACGAGTCCGGAGTGATTTCGACGCAGCCGTCTCCGGTCATGCCGCAGCAATATATGCCGCCTCAAGATATGCCGCATCAACAAATGCCGCCGGGGCAGCCGGGATTTCCGGGAGCGCCCGGCGAGGCTGGATTCAGGAATGAGTCCGACATGGGGATGATCCCGAACCAGACCGGCGTCGAAAACGTTCAAGATCCGTATCCTCAGCCTCCTCCCCCTCCGCCTCAGCCTCAGCCTTCTTATCCGCCTGGCGCACCTGACTTCGCGCCGCAAGCAGAGCAGGTTCCCAGCTTCATGCCCCCGGTCCCGCCTCCCAAGACTCCTTCTATGGCATCTCAGGAGGGGATCTTCGAAGGAGAGGGTCAGCCGTCCTGGATGCCGCCGGTACCGGCGCCCAAGAATCCGCAACCACCGGTGCCACCACGTCGAAACGATCCGAGCAACGATCCCTATCTCGATCACCTCGCGTCCAAAGTCAATGATTTTCATTCCCAGCAGGGAACTGGTCCCCAGTCTCCGATCCACAACATATTCGCCCAGAGACAGGATGGTCCCGGTGGACCTGTTCCCGGGCAGGACGATTCCGGCTGGCATGATGGCGGCACTATTCCCGTGGCTCGGCAAGAGTCCTTCGAGAGTGGCTCTCAACGTTCGGTTCGCAAGGGCGGCCAACCCATCGCGGAGGACGGTTATCAGGACGGTTTCGAGGAGGAGTATGACGATCAGGAATCGAGCACTGTGCTCGCCCTGCGGGAGATCAGCGCTTCTCGTGATGTAGTGAGCAAGAGTGATGGCATGGTCTCGGCCATCAGGTCTGTGAAAGAGTTTCTCATACCGACCCTGGTTCTGGTTTTTCTCATTGGCGGTGGTGTCTTTCTCTACATGAGCAACCCCATCAAGGCGCCCGAGTTCGTGAAACCGGCAGTGGTGGCAGAGGATGTAGCTCTCGGTCCCTCCGAGATCTACATGACTCCATGCGGTTCCATGCGCGTGTCAATCGGTTCGTCCGGTCGTTGTGTGATTAATGACGACAATCTCGGCATGCACCTTCCCTATATGGTCTATGACAGCTCCGTAACAGCCATGGCTCTGCAGTGGATCGATTCGGTGATGGAGCGCCAGTTCTGGTTCGTCGAGATACCGGAAGGCTTGCGCTCCGAGTCCGGGGTCGTTCTCTACAAAATGGATTCTCCGGATGCGAAGGTCCTGATGACCGCCCGCGACCTCTATCAGAAGATCGGCAATTTCTATCTCGGTACCGGTAGTTTCCCGAGCGAGCTCGTGAAGAATTCCGAGAGCCAGTTCAAGTATCTGAACCCCTTCACCAATGCCCAGGAAGATCTGAAGATCTACTCGGTTCGTTATGAGGTGTTCAAGGACAAGCCAGTTCGTGAGTTTCTCATGACCGATGGCCTGATCGCCGGAGAGAAGCCGCCGACCAGGGGGCAGATCGTCGCCTATGCGATGCTCAAGTTGGATCCGGATCACAAATTCACCACGACCGCCTTCTATATGAGGGCTGCCAACCGGAATGGTCAGTTCTTCCAGACTCGAAAGGGAGGAGAGGTGCTTCTGTTCGGCTGGAACGGTCGCGAGGCCGCCGGTAACGATAAGCCTATGAATACCGACTCGAGAGTCTATGTCCCTCATAAGTCCACCAAGGTCTGGCTGGCACGCAATCAATTCCTGCCGATCTTCTTCATTCACTTCTCGGTTCCGATAGTGCTTGCTATGGCCGCTGGCTTGCTTTTCTGGCGCTCGCTGATGGTCAGACCAGGTCAGAACAAGAACAATCCGGTCAACAAGTCATTCCGTCTGGCTTCTTACGTGTTCATGATCATCACGGCTTTCGTGGTCGGAGCACAGTATTTCCTCTGGCGTTAGAATAGAATATCTCGCCCTGCCAGGAGATCGAGATGACTGCCAGAAGAAAGCTAATTGCTCTTTTATTGCTTGGTTTTGTCGCCACCGCCTTTCAACCGGCTTCTGCCGAGAGCACCGGAGAAAAGATCGCCAGCGCTGCCCGTGATTGTGTCGGCAAGGAGATGTGGAGGATCGGATACGGTCTCAAGTCCGGGGGGCTCGGCTGCGCTGCTTCGGTCAGCAATGTTCTCAAGGTCGCCGGGGTGAAGCACGTTGGCAGCCCGGTGACGCTCTATATGCGCCGTCAGATCCTCAAGGGACCTCCTGAGGCCAGCGAGTATGTGATCAAAAGCGGCGGCGACGATCCCATCGACGATGCCGCGGTGCGAAAGAATGCCAGACCCGGTGACGTTCTGGTTGCTTTCATGGACCCCCTGCCCCGGGGAAATATCGGTCCCAAAGCTCATTGCGGCATAATCGGCCCGAACGGGAGCGTCTTCACCAATGACTGGAACGACGGTGTCTGGAAGAATTCGGACATCCACACTTTTTTCGACTCTTACCGCTATATCAGGGTTCTCAGAATTCCCTAGGCTATATCCCGAAGTCAATTCAATCTCAATCCGGCACGCACCAGAAACGGCAATCGCCTATGGTGACTATGGCTGCCTCCAGCCCTTCGGTGCTGCCCCTTCGAATCGAGCCTGAAAACATGTCATCAGGCAGCCTGGTCGATTCGATGCTTCGCATGAACAATGCCGGATTGGCGTTCGTATGGACCACTCTAAACCGGCTTCTTCTCTCCTGCTTGCCTGACTGGTTGATGACCACCAGCTCACCCACCGTGTATGGCGGACGGACGGAAATCAGTTTTACCTGGCATTCTTGAGGCGGCCGGTGATCATAGATATATGTGGCGAATCGGGTCCAGGGAGTATTGCGAAAAAAGAGCACCACGCTGAAAATGAATCCGATGAGCAGGAGGATCACGCCTGCCACGGCAAAGACGATAGCGCCCAGGAGCGGCTGGTTCGATTCGAAGCACTGAAAGACTGTAAGCATCAAGACAATTACAATCGCGGTCTGGATCACTACTTTGATTGCTCTTGTCCTGGCCGTGAAATCCTGATGGATTTTTTGCTTTTTCCATTCCTTCGATGAATTCTTATTCCTCTTCTTCTCTTCGAAGATTTTTCTCTCTGCTTCTTTAAATTCTTCCTTCTTCGACTTCTTCGACTTCTTCGACTCCAGGCGCGTTCTGGTGTCGCTATTGGTCTCTTCTGCGGCGGTACGAGCGGGTTTCTGGTCCAGTTTCTTTAGCTGCTTATCCGGTCCGGAAGCGAGGTTGTCCCGCACCTCGACCTCCGGTCGCTCGACCGTGGATCCTGAGTCCGGATGCACTCCGGTGGTGGGGTGCTGCATGTGCTCGAAGCTGTACTGGAGCGGTGCCTGGGTCGAGCCGGCGCAACGTGAGCAGATAAATCCGTCACCGTCGACCGCCTGTCCGCAATAGGCACAGTCAGCGGGCATCAGCAGTTACTTGTTTTTTTCTTCAATAGTCTTGGCGAAGGTCGCCATTTGATCCGCAGTGGGTTCGCGTCCGGTCTTCCGCAGAAGGTGGGCGAAATTCTTGAGGATATGCACCAGCTCTATGTGGTCCGGACCGAAAACTTTGTTCTTTATCTCCAGGGCCTGCTTGTAGAAATCCTCCGCCTGAGGGTACTTCTTCTGAATATGCTGGAGCATGCCGAGCTGATAGAGCACGCTTCCGACTTCCCTGCTGTTCCGCCCGCAGACCTCTTCCCTGATAGCCAGGGACTTCTTGAAATTCTGCTCCGCCTCTACATATTTGTTCTGCTTGAAGTAAATCACTCCCAGGTTGTTGTAGCAGGTGGCGAGATCTTTGTCCTTGGGGGCGAGATTGGCTTCCCTGATGGCCAGCGCTTGTTTGTAGAGGGGCTCCGCCTTGGCATGCTGGCCCATTTTGAAAGCCACCAGGGCGAGATTGTCTATGCTCATGGCATAACGCCCGTCATTCTGACCGAAGCTCTCGGCTTCATTGAGGGCTGACTGCCAGTGTCTCTCGGCGTCCTTGAGGTTGTTGTCCTCCATCGCCTTGAGTGCCGTCGTCTTGTGTTCGGTAAAGGTGGGCATGCCCTTGTTTTCCCCTTATGTTTTATACCTTACCCACCTATTCTAATCTGTATAACAGGAAGACCTTCAATCCTGACAAAAAAGCGGTAATATAGGCACTTCGCAAGCAGAATGCTTGTCAAGCAGGCGTTGTTTTCGGGGCCGCAGAGGCTCGCCGGACGCTCATCTGAATTCTGGAGGTGCACTACATGAAACTCGTCGATCCACCCGGCAAAGCTAAAGGCAAATCTTCGGCCAAGACCGAGATTACCGCGAGTCCCGGGCAGAGTCTTCCCCAGACCGGGCGGCAGGAAATCATCAAGAAGTGCCCGATCAACCCCAATCTTGTCCATTATGAGAAGGCCTATCAGACCTTCGACTGGGATCAGGCTCGGGGTGAGGTCGACTGGTTCGCCGGCGGCAAGATCAACGCTGCCTACAACGCCGTGGACAGGCATATGTCCGACGGCCGCCGCAACAAGGTCGCCCTCTATGCCATCGATTCCAGGAATAAGCTGTCCAAGCTGACCTTCCAGGATGTATACGAGCAGTCCAATAAGCTCGGCAATGCCCTCAAGAAACTGGGCGTGGAGAAAGGCGACAGAGTTTTCGTCTTCCTCCCGCGAGTGCCCGAGCTCTATGTCACCACTGTCGCCATCGCCAAGATAGGTGCCATCGCCGGTCCTCTCTTCTCGGCTTTTGGTCCCGACGCTTTGCGTGACAGGCTCCAGGACTCCGAAGCTACCGTGATCATCACCAATCCCGAGCTCAAGCCCAAGCTCGACAGCATTCGCAAAGAGCTTCCCGATCTCGCCTATGTAATCGTGGTGGGCGGCGACGAGTCCAAGCTCGGCGAGCGCGAATACAGCTATGAGGCTCTGGTCAATGCCGAGAGCGACAAGCTGGAATGCGAGCGCATGGATCCCGAAGATCCTCTCTACCTGCTCTACACCTCCGGTACAACCGGCAAGCCCAAGGGAGTCGTCCACGTCCACAACGATATCATCGGGCATCATATGACGACCAGGTGGGTACTGGATCTGCAAGAAGACGATATTTACTGGTGTACCGCCGATCCGGGCTGGGTGACCGGCACTGTATATGGTATCTTTGGTCCCTGGTCCAACGGGATCTCGGTGGTCAGCTATGAAGGTCGCTTCGACGCCGATAGCTGGTACAACGTCATCGACAAGCTCAAGGTCACAGTCTGGTACACCGCTCCCACCGCCCTCCGCATGCTGATGAAAGCCGGTGATGAGGCGGTCTATCGCCACAGTCTCGCCAGCCTCCGTCATGTTCTCAGCGTGGGCGAGCCTCTCAATCCCGAAGTCGTGCGCTGGGGCATGAAAGTCTATGGACTGCCGATCCACGACAACTGGTGGCAGACCGAGACCGGCATGCAACTGGTGGCGAACCTCCCCTGTATGCCAGTCAAGCCCGGCAGCATGGGACGTCCCCTTCCCGGCGTCTATGCCGCGGTCGTCAATGATGACGGCGAGGAGCTTCCCGCCGGCGAGCTCGGCCGTCTGGTGGTGAAGCCAGGCTGGCCGTCCATGCTCCGCTCGATATGGCGCAACAAGGAGAAATTCGACGAGTATTTCCGCATCCCCGGCTGGTATTTCAGCGGGGACAATGCCTGGAAAGACGAGGAGGGCTATTTCTGGTTCGTGGGCAGAGCCGATGATGTCATCAATACCGCCGGGCACCGGGTCGGACCCTTCGAGGTGGAATCGGCCCTGGTCGAGCACGAAGCGGTGGCCGAAGCCGGTGTAATCGGCAAGCCTGATAAAGAGCGAGGCGAGATCATCAAAGCCTTCATCGTCCTGGCTAATGGCGTCACCGCATCAGACGAGTTGATCGAGAGCATCCGGGAGCATACCAAGCGCCAGCTGGCAGCTCATGCTTATCCCCGCGAGATAGAGATAAAGGATAGTCTTCCCAAGACAAGATCAGGCAAGATCATGCGCCGCCTGCTCAAAGCCTGGGAGCTGGGATTGCCCACCGGTGACACCTCTTCTCTCGAGGAAGACTGAGACCCGGACCATTAGATGATTCTTCCGTACACAGCCTCCGGCAGGCTGTATTCTAGAGCCGTGGCGGATTGCGTGTATATTTGATGGATATGCGCTGTCCGTCCGGGCGATGGTTTCCGTTTTTCATCCCGGACCTCTTTCGATATATGAGCACTGATCTGACCCTTTCCGAAGCCACTCTCGAGCGCCTGCCTCCGCAGTCGCTGGAAGCCGAGCAGGCTGTGCTCGGGGCCCTGCTCGTGAGCGGGGACGGGATCTCGCGGGTGGTGGATATTCTCGACCCCGAGTATTTCTACCGCAAAGCCCATCAAGTCATCTATGCGGCCATGCTCGATCTCTACGAGGACAACGAGCCCATAGACATCGTCACGGTTTCGCAGTATCTCAAGGACGAGGGCAAGCTCGACAATGTCGGCGGTCGCCAGTACATAACCGATCTTTCCCTGTCGGTGGCTACTACCGCCAACCTCGAGTATTACGGCAAGGTGGTCCAGGAGAAGGCGATTCTTCGCCAGCTCATCAAAGCGGGAACCGAGATCGTCGGGAGCTGTTACGAGGAGACAGACGCCGAGACCGCCCTGGACAAAGCAGAGCATCTCATCTTCACTCTCGCTCAGAAGAAAGAGATGCAGCAACTCGTCCATATCAAGAATATCGTCGAGGTTTCTTTTCAGAAAATCGAAGAGCGTTACGAGAATCGTGACTCGCTATCCGGAGTGCCGTCGGGATTTTACGATCTCGATGCTCTCACATCCGGATTCCAGCCTTCGGATCTGGTGATCATCGCCGCCCGTCCATCTATGGGTAAAACGGCTTTCGTGCTCAATATCGCCCAGCACGTCGCGGTGGAGCACAATATTCCGGTGGCGGTATTCTCTCTCGAGATGTCCAAAGAGTCCCTGGTCATGCGTATGCTCTGCTCGGAAGCCGAGATCGACTCCAATCGTCTGCGCACAGGTCATATGCACACCTCGGACTGGACCAAGCTGGCAAGCGCCATGGGCAGGCTAGGTGAGGCGCCGATCTATATCGACGACTCGGCTCTGGTGAATTCTCTCGAGATGAGAGCCAAATGCCGCCGTCTCAAATCCGAGATGAATGGTCTCGGTCTGGTGATCATCGACTATATCCAGCTCATGCAGGGCAGAAAGCAGACCGACAACCGGGTCCAGGAAGTCTCCGAGATCTCCCGGAGCTTGAAGACCCTGGCTCGCGAGATCAATGTGCCGGTCATCGCTCTCTCCCAGCTTTCCCGGGCGGTGGAAGCGAGACAGAACAAACGCCCGATGCTCTCGGACTTGCGGGAATCAGGCTCTATCGAGCAGGACGCCGATCTGGTCGCCTTCATCTACAGGGACGAATATTACAACCCCGAGACCGAGCAGCGGGGCGAAGCCGAGATCATCATAGCCAAACAGCGTAACGGCCCCACCGGCACCGTCGAGCTCCTCTACCAGGGCAGCATCACTCGTTTCCTCAACAAAGTCCACAATCAGTACACCCAGGCTTAGATCCTGCTGCTCGAGGTTGTGCTATGGATTCCCTCGATAATTTGATCCTGGCATTTCGCTGTCCCGTCAAATTCGAGTCCATGACAGGCGACGATGTCACTCGTTTTTGCCAGAAGTGCTCGCTTAACGTGCATAATCTATCCGCTCGCAGCCGCCGAGAAGCCAGCCACCTGCTCGACTCTGGTGATATCTGCGTGCACTTCGAGGTCGATCCCAACGGTAGAATTCGCACAGACGATACCGGACTGCTTTTCACCCTTTTTCAAGGGCTCCGGAATTTTCATAACAGGCTCATTGTCTGCTCTTCACTTCTTCTTGCTTTCCTGGCTGCTTCGAGCCTTCCAGCAAAGTCTGAGCCATCTGCTGATGAGCAGCCTCTGACTGGCAAGAAGAGCAATGTGAAAATGCCTCCCGGAGTTCCTTTCCCCTTTGATTGCCACCAGTTTGACTGTGTCGATGGAATGCCGGTAAAAGGTGAGATCTTCAATGCCGTAGAGGATCTGGTTCCCAGGTTTCGGTTGGGCCCGCCAATCATTGACCAGAGCGAGAGACAGGTGATTGATAATTTCGCCGATCAGATTCAGACCAAGCGTGTGATCGACAGGCAGGATCTTGGACGGGTCAAGCATTTCTACAAGCAGAGGGGCGATGTTGTAAAAGAGTTTCAAGCCAGAACCCTCGAGACCCTGATCGAGATGAAGTCTCCGGGACCGCAGCAGGACAAGGATGTAATGCTGGCCGAGTACGAAGTAGCAAGACATCGGACCATGAGCCGTCTCGTTGAGAAGGCTGAAGAGGAGTTGAAGAAAGGAGGTTTGGGGGCGGTCCGAGCGATCCATGATTTCGTCAGGGTTGGAATCGCTGCTCAGAGTTTCGAAACCTATCATCCTAAGCTGCTTGAAGGGGTTCGTTACTGGAGCCTCTATGACTACGGGCACAGGGGATTCAGCCTGATCGACGTGAATCTTGTTTGTGACGAATCGATGCTGGACCGGGCAATCAGAGTTCAGGAGAAGGTAGTTTCAAGGCGCGCCGGAAACGAGATGGAAAAGGCTGGCCAAGCAGGTCTTCTAACAACCTTCAGGCTTGCCAAAGTTCTAGCGGCCCTGAACAGTGATAGAGACAACAAGGCTCTAGAAAAGAAGAAATGGGAGCTGGTGAGAACCCTTCAACTATCCAGGCGCGGAATTGTCGAGTGATTGCAGGCTAGCCTGGTTTGCATCTCAAGATTCACGGACCACGTGAATCTTGAAATGCAAGAGCTACCTGTCTCTGCTCAATTCATGGGCAGACGCCGCTCTCCCGGCTCTTTTGACGGATCTCTGCGCTTGAAGACAATTCTGGCATTTCGAAATACCGGGGTTGTATTAGATACTGTTTCGATGGAGGCGAAAAGGCGATCGGCATCGGGTCCGTAAGCCGTAATCAGGGTCTCCTCATTGAGATCGTAAACGCTTCGCGGCTCTCCATCGGCGGTCTTGAGCATCTCTGTGAGGCGCTCGTATTCGACCGGAAAGTCAAGGGTTTCGTAGACTTCATCGGGAAGACCGACGGCATCGAGATAAATCTCGATCCCTTCGAGGTCTCCAATCATTTCTGTTTTCTCTTCACCATTCTGAGTGTATGTGAGGCGCGAGCCTGCTGGCACGCCCAGTTCCACGAGGGTTCTGCGGGTGAGACTCAGGGCCTCGTCGAGATTGGCGAGCTCGATATCGAGATCCACTCCTTCGATCCGTCCTTCACTGCTCATTTCAGTGCCCCCTCCGGTGACTTCGCCCAGCCCCTTCTCCTCGAGGGCATCGTTAAGGGGATCTTCATAGCGATCGCCACGATCGATGGGTTGAATATACTCGTTGATCCGGGCTACCACGAAATGCGGGTATTCCTTTTTCTCTTCCGATTTCTCTTCCGAGCTCATCTTCGATACTCCTGTATTAGAGATTCGAGATTCTAGCAAAGACTTCCTGATGACAACACGGGCAGTTACCGGACACGGGCTCCGGCTTCAAGGAGCCGCAGCGCTTCATCCATGGCGAGATCGCGCCGCTCGCTCCCGTCTCGCAGTCGAAGCGTGAGGCAGGAAGAGGCGGCTTCCTTATCGCCGACGATGACGATGTAAGGCACTTTCATAAGGACGGCTTCCCGAACTCTTTTGCTCAGCGTTCCTTCGACCTCGGACACTTCGGTCCGGATATCTCGCTCAGAGAGCTTGTCGCGGATCAAGCGGGCATAGTCCAGGTGCCGGTCAGATACCGGAGCGACCACGACCTGCACCGGCGATAGCCAGGCGGGAAGGGCACCGCCGGTGTGCTCGAGAAGGATGCCGATGAAGCGATCCAGAGATCCGTATATCACCCGGTGAATGACACAGGGTACCTTTCGGGATCCGTCACTGTCCGCATAGTGACAGCCGAATCGAGAGGGGAGCTGGAAATCGAGCTGGATGGTGCCCATCTGCCACTTCCTTCCCAGGCTGTCCCGCATGAGGATATCGATCTTGGGCCCGTAGAAGGCTCCTTCTCCCGGGGCGATCTGGAAATTGCCCTTGCCTACACGTTTTTCGAGAACTGTCTCGAGTATGGCTTCGGCCTTGTTCCATTTTTCCATAGAGCCGACGAACTCGTCCGGTCTCTTGCTCAGGCGGAAAGAGTATTCGAGATCGAAGAGCCGGTAGAACTCATGACAGAGGTCGAGAATACGATCGAATTCATCTTCCAATTGCTCTTCGGCAAGAAAGATATGAGCATCGTCCTGCTGGAACTTCTGGACCCTGAGCAGACCGGAGAGGGTCCCGGAGCGCTCGTTGCGGTGCAGGACATCGCAGTCCGAGAGGCGCAGGGGGAGCTCTCTGTAGCTTCGCACTCTGAGATTGAAGATCACCATGGCGTTCGGGCAGTTCATGGGCTTGACACCGAAAACGGTGTCTTCATCCTCTTCGATGACGAACATGCTGTCCCGGTAGTGCTCCCAGTGTCCGGAGATCTCCCAGAGTCTCTTGTCGTTGATTATCGGCGCAGAGAATTCTTTGTAGCCGCGCTTGCGGTGCACCCGCCGCCAGTAGTCTATGAGCTCGTTGAGGACTATGAGACCGTTGGGAAGCCAGTAAGGCATGCCCGGAGCTGACTGATCGAAGTGGAAGAGCTCGAGGCGTTTGCCAAGCATTCTATGATCCCGGCTCTTGCGCTTCTCGACTATTTCAAGATACTGGTCGAGAGCTTCTTTCGATTCCCAGGCGGTGGCATAGATTCTCACCAGCATCGGATTGCGCTCGCTGCCGCGCCAATAGGCGCCTGCCACCGATACGATCTTGATAGCCTCCGGATTGATCTGGGATGAGTCCTCCACATGAGGACCTTTGCAGAGATCGAAGAAGCCGTCGTGGCGGTAGATCGAGAGCGTGGGCGCTCCGGTGACTTCGTCGGCTGCTTCACCGTTGTCGTCTGCCTTGCCCGCGGCGATCAGGTCTATGAGCTCGATTTTCAAGGGCTGATCGGCAAAGAGAGCCCGGGCGCGGGTTTGGTCGATCTCTTCTTTCTCGAACCGGCAGGCACTGCCGATGATCTCTCGCATTCTCGCCTCGAGCCATTCGATGTCCTGGTCCGAGGGCGAGCGTGGCAGCCGGAAGTCGTAGTAGAAGCCGTCTTCGATGGGTGGACCGCCACCGAGATGAACAGGACCCTCGGCTTCGAACCTCTCCTTCACAGCCTGGGCGAGGATGTGAGCGCAGCTGTGCCTGATTTTGAGAAGCTTTTCTTGATTGGATGAGTTCATTTCTTATACCCCTGAAAAAACAATGCGAGCCCCGGGGGGCTCGCTTTCTCACTGACGATAACGCTCTCCCGTTATGGTCGTGTCGAAACCAGCCCCCTTGCTGTGGTGCAAGTAGTTGTGGCGGTGAGACAGAGGTATCTTTTGTCGGATAGCATACAGATAATTATCTACGAAGCAGGGGATCCGTCAAGATCTATAGAGGCACGAAAATCGCATTGACGCTGGTGAAGCCCAGGACCGGCTCCTGCTCGAATTTTTTCGTCTCGGTATTGAGCACCGCTGCGGTGTCGGTGGCGGCGCTGGTCACCAGAAGGCTTTTGCCGTCGGGAAGAAGAACGATGGCGCCGGGGAACTCTACTTCGAGGGGCAGTCTGATATCTTCCAGTTTCTGATGGGCTTTCAGATCGAAGATCGAGATTGAGTTGTCTTTGGCATTGGCCGCATAGAGGAGGGTCTCGTCGGCGGACAGAGCCAGTCCGGTGGGACCGTCGGGGGTGCTCATGGTGTCCACGACTTTGCGCTGACCTATATCTACTACCGAGATAGTGTTGGACATGCGGTTCGAGACATAGGCCGTGCGGTTGTTTTTCTTGATCACTATGTCCGAGGGCATCTGGCCGACATTGATCGCTCCAAGGTTTTTTTGATTCAGGGTCGAGATAAAGGTCAGCTCGCTGCTCTGGGTATTGAGCGCTAGAAGGAGATAGCCGTTGGGAGTGATCTCTATCCTTCCCGGGCCCGGTCGCACGAGGGTACGAACCAGCACTTTTTTGCTGGCAAGCTCGATGAGCGTGACCGTATTCTTGGCTGACTCGGTGACATAGAGAAAACGTCCGGTGCGCATCGCGGTGACGCCCCTGGGGCTGCTCCCCGGCAAAAGGTCAATCTGACCATCGAATTTGTTCGCCACTGGGTTGACTATGAGGACACGATTCTTGGTCTGATCGGCGATGAAGAGGCGGCCGTTGGCAATCGTCATGCCACCAGGGGTGCCGTCAGTCTGCAGCTCGGCGATTTTCTTAAAGTCCTTATCGAGAATCAGTATCTTGCCCGTAGCCGGCGAGGTCACGAAGATCTTCCCGTCACCCGAGCTCACATCTGCCGGGCTCTCGGCGAAGCTGTCACCGTCGTCTTCGCTGCTGGCGGCCTGCTCGCTGGCGACGTCTATATCGAGCTCCCCGATGACGCATTTCATGGACGGCACCACCGCCATGTTCTGAGGAACGATCATGTCCGGGGGAAGATGATTGGTCTTCAGAGCGTCACACACCGCTGGGCTCAGGTCCTCGGGCAGGGTGAGGACGAGCTTCCCCGATAGGTTCGAGAGTTTTACGAAAAACCAGCCGTTGTCGAAGGCCAGGATCAGAGGATGTTTGGCCGGATAGACGCCTGACAGGGCGACGGGTTTGTCCGAGGCCTGGCTCGCCTTCGGTATGAGGGGGACGAACAGAGTGCCCTTTTTCGTTTGCAGTACGCCGTCGAGGCGTATTGTCACCTGGGGGAACTTTTCCGCGATTGTCTTCCTCAGGTTGTCCGGAAGCCTGGTGGCGGAGGCCGGTAGAGGTCCGACCAGAAATGCCACCATGAAGAACACGAGCGCCAGAACGAATTTCCGGAGGCTGAAAACCCGGATCTTATTCTTCCCCTTTCGGGCGGAAAGCGTCGACGATTTTATCGAGAAAGGTTTCGCCATCGTCGTTTTTCTTGTTCTTTGCGCCAGCATTTTTTTCTTTCTTTCCGTTGGACGGCTTCTTAGGCTCGTTGTTCCCCTTCGCCTCTTCTTTCTCGTCGGCATCGAGGCTCAGTTTTTCGCCCTGCAATTCGGCGAGTCTGGCGAAGAGTTCTTTCTCCTCTCTCGAAATCTTGGTGGGGGTCTTCAGTTTGACATGAACGATCTGATCGCCCCGGCGAGAGGGCTGGTTGAGCATGGGCACGCCCATCTCTTTCATGACCAGCTGGGTGCCGGACTGGACGCCGCTGGGGATTTTGAGAATCTTGCTGCCGTCCACCGTAGGCACCAGGATCTCGCCTCCCAGGGCAGCCATGGAGAACGATACAGGAAGGCTCAGATGGATATCGATGCCGTCTCTGACGAACTCTTTGTGGGCTTTGACATGGATGATCACATAGAGATCACCGTGGGGACCGCCCTGGGGTCCTTTGTCGCCACCACCCATGACTCGCATTCTCGAGCCGTTTTCGATGCCTGCCGGGACTTTGATCTCGAACTCTTTGTTTTTTCTCGTCAGGCCCTGACCGCTGCAGTCCCGGCAGGGCTTGTCGACTTTCTTGCCGCGACCGGCGCAGTGCGGGCACGTGCTTATCTGATAGGTCTGGACGAAAAGCATATTGACCAGCTCTTTGACCTGACCCTGACCTCCGCAGGTCTGGCAGGTGGATACCGTGCTTCCCGGGGCGGCGCAGGTACCCAGACAGGTGGTGCATTCCTCGTTGCGTTTGATCGAGATTGTTTTGGTGCAACCGAAAACCGCTTCGAGAAAATCGATTTCGAGATCCTGTTTGAGATGAGCGCCCTGCATGGGGCCGGCGGATCTGCCGAAACCGCCTCCAAAGCCTCCTCCACCGCGCATCCCGGCGCCGAAAAGCGCCTCGAGAATGTCGTCTACTCCGAAGCCCTGGAAGTTGCTGAAGTCCATGTCGTCGAAACGGCTCGCCGAGCCCTTCACGCCCTCGTGACCGTAACGATCGTAAGCGCCACGCTTCTGCTCGTCGGAGAGGACTTCATAAGCTTCGGCGAGCTCTTTGAAGGCTTGCTCATCGCCGGATTCCTTGTTGTCCGGGTGAAGAGTCCGGGCTTTCTTCCGGAAGGCTTTCTTGATCTCGTCGGCGCTGGCTTGCTTGCTCACACCGAGGGTTTCGTAGTAGTCCTGTTTCGCCATCGTGCTGTTCAATTTAATACCTTTTAGATTTCTGCCTCTTCCACCGAGTCTTCGTCGATCTCTTCGAAGTCCTCGTCGTCACGGTCCTTCTTGTCGCCCTCTCCGAGCTCGATGGGACCGGAATCGCCGAGGGTGCGCTTGCGGCGGGCGGTGGGAGCGGCACGCTTGCTGCCGGTATGAATCGCCCGTCCCAGGTCCATGATTGCTATATCGAGACCCGCCACCAGGGACTGTAGCTCTTCGCTGCCGTTCTTGGCAAGCGCCTCCCTGACGTTTTCTACCGCACGCTGGACCTTTTCGACAACAGTTGAGTCCACTTGCTCGCCATATTTCTTGATGGTTCGCTCGGCATCGGCACAGAGACCCTCGGCCTTGACTCGCATGGAAATCCGCTCTTTGACTGCCCTGTCCTGCTCGGCGAACTCCTCGGCTTCTCTGGTGAGGTCCTCGACCTCCTCCGGGCTCAAACCGGTAGTGCGTTGAATCGTAATCGAATGCCGGATCCCTGAGCCATGGTCTTTGGCGCTGCAATGGACGATACCGTCGGCGTCGATGTCGAAAGTGACCTCGATTTTAGGAACCGACCGGGGGGCCGGTGGAATGCCTGTCAGATAGAACTTGGCCAGGGATTTGTTGTCCGCGGCAAGATCGCGCTCACCCTGCAGGACATGAACCTCTACCGAGGTCTGCCCGTCTTCGGTGGTGGTGAAGATAGTCGTGTTACTGGTGGGTATTGTGGTATTGCGCTCGATTACCCGGGTGAAAAGGCCTCCTGCAGTCTCGATCCCCAGAGACAGAGGGATGACGTCGAGGAGCAGGACGTCCTGGACGTCTCCAGCCAGGATCGAGGCCTGGATTGCCGCTCCCAGAGCCACGGCCTCGTCGGGATTGACTGACTTGGAAGGCTCTTTCTGGAAGTAACGGCGGATCATGTCCTGGACTGCCGGAATACGCGTGCTGCCGCCGACCAGGATGATATGCTCGATCTGATCGGACCTGAGCTGGGCGTCTTCCAGAGCTTGCTGCAGGGGGCCGAGACAGGCTTCCACCAGGTGGCTGGTGAGCTCGTTGAATTTGGTCCTGGAGAGCTGGGTCTCGAAATGAAGGGGACCGGTCTCGTCGGCGGTCAGGAAGGGAAGCTGGATCTCGGAGACCATGGCAGTGGAGAGCTCGATTTTCTTTTTCTCTGCTTCTTCCTTGATCCTCTGGGTGGCCATGAGATCGTTGCTCAGATCTATGCCTGTCTGGCTGGTGAACTCTTCGATCATCCAGTCCATGATGCAGCGATCGAAGTCGTCTCCGCCGAGCTTGTTGTTGCCGCTGGTGGCTTTCACCTCGAAAACGCCATCGGTGATCTCGAGCAGGCTGACGTCGAAGGTCCCGCCTCCCAGATCGAAAACAAGGATGGTCGATTGCTCGTAGCACTTGTCTAGACCGTAGGCCAGGGCGCTTGCAGTGGGCTCATTGATGATCCGCAGGACATCGAGACCGGCTATCTGTCCGGCGTCTCTCGTGGACTGGCGCTGGGCGTCGTTGAAATAAGCCGGCACAGTGATCACTGCCTTGGTGATCTTTTCGCCAAGAAATGCCTCGGCATCGGCTTTGAGCTTCTGAAGGATCATCGCCGAGATCTGCTCTGGGCTGTGAGCGATATTATCGACGGTGACTCTGTAATTGGTGCCCATCTCCCGTTTGATCGACTGGATGGTGCGGCTGGGGTTGGTCACAGCCTGACGTTTGGCTACCTGCCCGACGAGGCGCTCTCCGGTCTTCGAGAAGGCGATGACGGACGGCGTTGTCCGCTGCCCCTCGGCATTCTCGATTATCATCGGGGTGCCGCCTTCCATGATCGCTACACAGGAATGGGTGGTGCCCAGGTCGATACCGATTATTCTGTCGCTGCTCATCTCATGGTTGCCGCTCTGTGGCCGCTATCACTGTTAGTCTTCGTCTGCGTCGCCCTTTGCGAGCTTCTTGGACTCGATGCTGACAGGCGGGATATCTTGAGTGCTCGAAACGGGCACATCTTCACTGGAATCGCCATCCGAGCTGGTATCGTCTTCGGTGCCGTTACTGGTGGCTTCATCGCCGGAGCCTTCGTTTGTCTCATCCGCGGCGTTCTCTTCCACCGCTTCCTCTTCTGCCGAAGCCTCTTCTGACGGAGGCTCAGACAAGTCTTCGACACCGTCGGAAGTGGCGACGTTCACCAGGGACGGGCGGAGGACTTTGTCGTTGAACATATAGCCGGGTCGGAGTTGGTGGACGATGGCGCCGTCCGGCACTTCTCTGGTGGCTATCTGCTGGACTGGCTCGTGGAGCCGGGGATCGAAAGGCTGGCCGATCACATCGAGCTGGGCGATGCCGATCTGCTCCAGGCAACGGGCGAACCGGTTATAAACCATATTGAGGCTGTCGATCATACTTTTCGGATCCATGCTGTCGGATAGCTTCGATTTAGCCAGGTCCATATCGTCGAGAGCCGGCAGAATCGTCTCGATGGCTTTCTGAATTCCCGTGGCGGTGAATTCCTGGCGCTCCCGATCGACACGCTTGCGATAATTTTCGAAATCCGCCGCCAGCCTCTTATAGAGATTCTCGGCTTCGGTGGCTCGCTGTTCCATGGCATCGAGCTCTTGCTGGAGACGCTTGGCCATAGCGCTCGAAGCGGCATTTTCCCGCTCCAGATCGGCTTTGGCTTCTTCTTCCTGACCGAGATTGATGCCGAACTCGTCAGGATCCGGCTCGGCGCCTGCATACATAGCCCGATAGAAGGCTTTGGCTGCGGAATCGCGGTCCTTCTTCTTCGTAGGCTCCTTGTCTTCGTCTTGACTGGATTTTGCCTTTTCGTCGTCGGCCATATTCACCTGGTTTGGATTTCTAGACTTCCCAATATTAACCTGTCAGGGCTTGGAGTGGGGATGTCAATACTTATAATTGAAATCAATTAGTACCTTTATTAGTTTATGTAATTAGCCTAAAATTCGCACGTACCTTCAAAATCAGTGCGCCGATTAATTTATGAATGTTGATACGAAGCTGAGGCTGATTCTTTATGCGCCCCATGAATTCGGCGGGCGAGCGGCCAAGACTGCCGAGGGAGTCCTGCGTTATCGCCCGGAAGCAGCGGTATGCGTGGTCGATCCCGCGAAAGCCGGGCTCACCGCCGGGGCGGTGATCGGTGCCGGTGACTCGGTGCCGGTGGTATCCACCATCGAAGAGGCTATCGCTCTGGGAGCCGATGCTGTGCTCCTGGGCTGCGCCTTCGCCGGGGGGAGGATGCCCCAGAGCTGGCGGGACGACATCCTCAAAGCTGTAAAGAGAGGTCTCAGCATTATCAACGGGCTTCATGACTTCCTGGTGGACGACGACGAATTTTCGGCGGCCGCTAAATCTATGGAGGTCTCCCTGATCGATCTCAGGATGCCGCCGGAGAAGCTCAATATCGCCACCGGCAAAGCTGCTTCGGTTAAGGCGCATACGGTACTGACCGTGGGCTCCGACTGCTCGGTTGGCAAGATGACTACTTCCCTGGAACTGCTGGCAGCCGCTCGGAAAGCCGATCGGCCCGCTCGTTTCGTGGCCACCGGGCAGACCGGGATCATCATCGATGGTTGCGGAGTGGCTATCGATCGAGTGATCGGCGATTTCATGGCCGGCGTCGTCGAGGACCTGGTCCTCGAGGCTGCTGCCGGAGCTGAGTATGTGTTCATCGAGGGTCAGGGCTCGATCATCCACCCTGGCTATTCCGGCGTCACCCTCTCGATCCTCCATGGTGCCGCCGCCGAATGCCTCATCCTCTGTCATCAAGAAGGCAGGATCACAACCGGAGAGTCGGATCACGTCATTCCGGAGCTGCCTGTTCTGGTGGATACTTACGAGAGTCTGGCCCGATTCATACGCCCGACAAAAGTAGTGGGAATCGCCATCGACAGCCGCTCTATCGCTTCGGACGCCGATGCCCGGGCTCGTATAGCGGAGTATTCCACACAGACGGGTCTACCCGTCACCGATCCGGTCCGTTTCGGAGCGGCCAATCTTTTCCAGGCTATAGAGAGTTATTGCATATGAAATCAGCCAGCACCAGAACCAGCGCCATCGAACTCGCTTACGAGCCCCTCACCCTGACTACCACCCATCCTTTCGGGATCTCCTACGGAACGTCCTCCGATACCAACAATGTCCTTGTCAGGCTCACTCTGGGCGAGCATGTCGGTCTCGGCGAGGCGGCGCCGGCCTCTTATCATGGCGAGAGTCAGGCAACCGTCCTGGCGGTCCTGGGCGAGATCAAGAAAGCGAGCATTCTCGGTGACGATCCTTTTGCGGTGGCCTCAATCATGACCGCCATGGACCGTCTCGTGGCCGGTCACAATTCCGCCAAGGCCGCGGTGGAGATGGCTCTCCAGGACCTTGCCGGCAAGATTGCCGGGCAGCCTCTCTACAAGCTTCTCGGGCTGTCGGGCTCGCCTCAGCCGATGACCGATTTCACCATCGGCATCGACAGTCTCGAGATGGTGGAGATGAAAACGAGAGAAGCCCTGGACCAGGGATTCAAGATGCTCAAGGTGAAGCAGGGAACCACTTATGATCGCGAGATCATCGAGACGATTAGAAAGGTGGCAGGCGATATTCCTTTGCGAGTGGACGCCAACGGCGCCTGGACACCCAAGCAGGCCATCGCCATGTCTCGGTTCCTTGCAAAGCACGATGTCGAGTTTATCGAGCAGCCTCTACCGAAATTCGCATCGGCCGATGATTTTCGCTATGTGCGCCAGCATTCGGCTGTGCCGATTTTCGCCGACGAGAGTGTCTGCCGGGCCAATGACGTCGCTCGTCTTGCCGGTGCTGTAGATGGTGTCGTGGTCAAGCTCGCCAAAACAGGCGGTATCTCGGAAGCGCTCAAAGTAATCCATGTGGCCCGGGCTTACCAGTTGAAAATTATGTTCGGCTGCATGATCGAGTCATCCATAGGAGTCACAGCCGCAGCGCATCTTTCGAGCTTAGTAGATTATCTGGATCTCGATGGCGCCATGCTTTTGAAGAACGATCCCTTCGATGGCGCTTATTATGACAGCGGTTATTTGCGCGTCAAAGATGAGCCTGGCCTCGGGGTGAAGGCTAGGCAGAAATAAGCCGCTACCATATATGGTGCTATATCCGGACCCTCAGCCCCACTTTGAAAGACGGTTCTTGATCAGGTTGATCGTCGATTCGGGATAGAGCTTGAAACATTTTATCTTCTTGCCCCGGGCCAGTCCCTCGACGAGCTTCTCGCTGGGACCGTCGCACAGGATCAGATCGGCGAAGCCGATGGTATAACGGAGCTCCTCTTCGTCACCGGCCAGGACGGAGCGCACCGGGACCTCCTCGCCTCGCTGGGCGGCAACAAGCTTGGTGGCCATGGTCATGAGAGTATTGCTCACCGAGACGAGGAGCAAGAGGCTGCCGCTTTTCATGCTCGAGACCAGATCGAGCTCCGAGCGGGCCGGCTCGATATTGCAGGGGACCAATCTCGTCCGGTCCTTGATGGCGTCCCGGAAGGAGAAGAGATGATAGAGGCTGGTGACAATCAGGGAGTCTTCCGACCACTGCGGATTGTCCATGATCTCCTCCACGGTGCAGGCCTCCACAGGGATATCGAAATGGGGGCTGAGCTCGCTCACCACCACGGCATGGAAATCCTGGTTCCGATCGACTACGAGGATCCTCTTGACCGGCTTGCGGCTGGCCAGCTTCTCCACACAGCCTTTCACCTCTTTCGCCGAATAGCCGGAATCGGACGCCCGGGCCAGAAATTCGATGAAAAGCCCTTCCAGATCTTTGGGGCGGTGATCGCTGTTCCCCAGCGAAGCCACACGGACGCCGCTACCCTGACGGATTTCCAGGAGCCCGACCTCGGCAAGATGGTTATAGGCGGCGGTGACGGTGCTGTAATGGATATCGAGGCGCGCTGCCAGTGCCCTGATACTGGGGAGCTTCACTCCGGACTCGAGAACCCCCGAGGCGATCTGAAGCGAAATCTGCTCGACGAGCTGATCGCGAATGGGCACCGAGCTTTCTTTGTTGATTGAAATTTTCACCGGGAATCTACTTCATCATTAACGGCTTCAAGTAATCGAAGAAGATTATAAAAGATGGCGCCAGAAGAATGACCATGAGGGCCGGCATAATGCAGAACCAGAGGGGAAAAGCCATATATATAGGCAGCCTGGCCGCTTTCTCTTCGGCTTTCTGGCTGAGCTTGTTGCGCAGGAAGTCGCTCTGGGCTCTCAAGATCTTGGCAATGCTTATACCCAGCTGAGCGGCCTGGGTGAGGGAAGCGCCCAGGGCGCGGAGCTCTTCGACGCCGGTACGGTTGTATAGTTCGATATAAGCGCGCTCGCGCTCGATTCCCAGGAGGAGGTCGCGGCTCAAGAGCATGAGCTCCTCGTTGAGCTCATTGACTACCACGCTCGACTCGGTGGCTATCTTGGCAAGGGTGGCGTCGAGACCGAGACCGGCGTCCACGCAGAGGACCATGAGATCGAGGGCCTGGGGAAGGCTTTCTTTGATTCGTTGCCGTCTTCGCCGGGCAATCAGGAAAAGGACCGCATCGGGCGCGAAGAAAGAGAGCAGGGCGAGAATCAGCACTGCCCATAATGGCAGAATCAGACCGGCGGCGAGGATCATGAGAAGGGGCAGGTAGATTTTGAGCGAGGCCAGGACGCCGAAGGCTGTATTCGAGCGATAGCCCGACCAGACCTGCATTCGCTGGAGCCATCGCCGGTAACGCGCCGGTGTCCCGGACAGTATGGCAGTCGCCGGAGCGCTCAGCCAGACCGGTACCACTGGCACCACCGGTGAGGCCGCGCTCTCGCTCCGTCCTCTGATAACCATCGCCACGCCGAGGATAAACGCCGCGAAAAGCTCGGGGTACTGGAGAATATTGAATGGTAGAAGAAAGGCGGAAGGCACTATTATCCTCAGATCTTGATGGTGGACATCTTGCGCATTAGAAAAATTCCCAGGATCTGGAGACCCACGGCGAGAATCAGCATCAACCGGCCGATCTCTTTCTGGAACAGGGGCTCGAGATAACCAGGGTTGGCGAAATTGAGGACCAGAGCCATGATTATCGGCAGCATCCCGACGATGATGCCGGTCAGGCGGCTCTGGCTGGTGAGGACTTTGATCTGCCGGCTCAGCTTGATCCTCTGCCTGAGTGTGTAATTGGTTTTGTCCAGGAGCTCGGCCAGGGAGCCGCCCACTTCGCTCTGGATACTGACGGCCCGACGGATGAGATCGAGCTCGTAGGAGCGAAAACGTGTACAGGAGCGGCTGAGGGCTTCCGCCAGGGGCTGACCGAGATTCATCCGCTGGAGTACAGTACGGAATTCGCTTCCGCAGGGGGCTGGCACTTCCTCAGCCACTGTCTGGATCGCTCTGGGAATACTGTGTCCGGTACGCAGTACCGATACCATCAGATCGATGGCTTCTGGAAGCTGGGTGGTGAATTTACGCCGCACGGCAGCGACTTTCACTGCCAGAGCGGCGAAGGGGAGCACCGACAGAAGTATGCCAGCCAGGACAGCGAAGAGTAGCTCGAAAGAGAAAGCCACCGAAACTATAATCGGTGCGAAAAAGAGGATCATGGCAATCTGAATCAGATTGTCGGCGGTCAAACCCCAGCCGGAAAGGTCGCTTTGCTGCTCGATACTGTCCATGACCCTGGTGAGAATCGTGCCCAGGGTCGATTCGCCCGGCTCCTGGCGGCGCTTGATCAGATTTACCGGTTTGGCTGCTTCGGCTTTCTCGTCCTGGGACTGTGTCTGCACCAGATTGAGGCGGCTACGTACCTGATTCCGCTGGCGTTGACGGCTGGATATTCGCGTCACGATGATCCCGGCCACCAGGGAGATAACTGCGCCGGTGACAAGTATGATCTCGCCGGTCATACAGCCCCTCCCTGACTGACATTGTTCGCTCTTACAATTGCCCCGGCGTCAAAGATAGCGTCGGATTCGTCGCCGGCCCCGCCGATATCCTGGCTCAAGGTCAAGAGCTCCCGGGGAAGAGCAAGACCGGCGTCCCGGATTTTCCTCTCGACCATGGGTCTGATCCCGCAGGGCACGTGCTTTCCCTTGCCGGTCTCGTCGTGCTTGAAGGCGAAGATCTCCTGCATGCTGATGATCCCCTCCTGGACACCGGTGACCTCGGTGATGCTGACCACCCGCCTTGTCCCATCGGTGAGCCTCTTGATCTGGACGACCAGGTCGAAAGCAGCTCCGATCTGCTCCCGGATGCTTCTCTGGCTCAATTCCACTCCGGAAAGCAGAACCAGGGTCTCCAGACGGCTGAGTGCATCTCTGGGGGAGTTGGCGTGCAGGGTAGTGAGCGAGCCTTCGTGACCGGTGTTCATGGCCTGGAGCATGTCGAGGGCTTCCGGACCACGCACCTCTCCGACTACTATCCGATCCGGGCGCATCCGCAGGGCGTTCTTCACCAGGTCGCGCTGGCTCACTGCGCCACGACCTTCGATATTGACCGGTCTCGACTCCAGGCGCACCACGTGTCTTTGCTGGAGACGGAGCTCGGCGGTGTCCTCGATGGTGACTATCCGCTCGCGGTCGGATATGTAGCCTGACAGAACGTTGAGAAGGGTGGTCTTGCCCGCTGACGTGCCGCCGGAAATCAAGATATTCAGCCGGGACTTAACAGCGGTCTCGAGGAATTCGGCCATGCCCTCACTGAGAGCGTTGCGGCTGAGGAGATCCTCGACCCTGAAGGGAGTCGGGCGAAAACGTCTGATCGAAAGAATGGGACCGTCCATTGAGAGAGGCGGGATAATCGCGTTGACTCGCGATCCGTCAGGCAATCTGGCGTCGACGATGGGAGAGGATTCGTCCACGCGCCGCCCCACCCGCGATACTATCCTGTTGATCACGTGCAACAGATGATTGTCGTCCTTGAATCTGATCTCGGTCTGGACGAGCTTGCCGTCCCGGTCTACCCAGACGCTGTGAGCGCCGTTCACCAGGATGTCGTTGATTTGCGCGTCGCCGAGAAGCGGCTCCAGGGGACCTAGACCGAGAGTCTCATAGAGAACGTCCTGAGCCAGGGTCTCGCGCTCGCCGAGGGAAAGAGGGAGGCGCTCTTCCTCCAGGAGAACATGAACCGTCTCCTCAATCGCAGTCTCTACCGATTCGGAGCCGTCGAGCTGCATGAGCGCTCTGATGTCCATGTCGTCGATCAGTCGTGCATGGATCTTGCTCTTCAGCGCCTGGTAGGAGCTGATCTCGTCGTACTCGGCGGTGGAGAGGTTGCCCTTGCTGCTGGTGCCGAGGGAAAGAGACAGGCGAGCCCGGGGCTTTTTTACGCTCCCGTTCTCTTCTGCCGATTGCGCCGAAACCGGTTGCTCGTTGCTCTCAGCTGTCAAGGGCCGAGGCTCTGCTGCCGGGGCAGGGGATTCTTCGATTCTCTCGACGATAGCAGGCGAAGGCTCGCTCAGATCACGATGGCGTTTTTCGAGGATTTTTCTCAGTCTCGACATTAATCGGCGGTCTCCTTGATAAGCTCTTTGGCAAGATCCCTGGCGATCACTCGCACGGCCTTGCTATAGCCGTCCCTGGGCAGGCGCACCAGGGCTGGCTCGCCGGCCAGGCAGGATTCCTCCAGGCTGGCGAAGGCGCTGGGTAGCCGCCAGCGGGTGCCGACCGTCAGGGTCGACTTGATCTCCGCCTCCAGATGTTTCATGCGCCCGCCGGAGCGGTTTACCGCGAGACCGATGCGCTCCGCCGTGATACCGAGATCAAGGAGGGCAGACAGCCAGCGCTTGCCGGCAAGAATGCCAGTGAGAGAGGGCTCGAGGACCATGACTATAAAGTCGCATTGATCGCTGAGGCTCATGAAGGCGCTGTCGAGCTGCCTGGGAAGATCGAGCACTACATAGCCCGCATGTCTTCGCAGGGAGGGGAGGCAGTCCGCCAGCCCCCTGAGATCCATAGCCAGGGCCTCTTCGAGATCCAGGGGAGGAGAGATGAAGTCGAGCTTTCCTTCCGGAATATCGATGGTCTCGCAGCAGGCCTGGAGGACTTTCTCGTCCAGGCGCTCGCGGCGGTCGAGAAGATCGGCCATGGTGTATTTCGGCTGATTACCGAGCATGAGGGCGACATCAGGCTGCTGGGCGTTGGTGTCGATGAGAGTGGTCTTTCTGGTGGCAGCCAGGGCGACAGCGAGGTTGATGGCGAGGGTGGTGGCGCCGACTCCTCCCTTGGCGCCGAGGATACCGACTACCGGGGCGGGTTCGCTCATGCCGGGTGGGCTCTGGGCAGCATCGGCTCCTTTCGCAGTGTCCTGCGCGGTCCTGCCGCTGTCCGGTATCAAGACGCCGGCTGCCATGGCCATGGTGCCGTCAGCTTTAATCTCCGGTCTCTTTCCAAACAGGCTGAACACTTTGGTCTCCTCAATCAAGCTTGATTTTGCCCAGAGGGCGGGGTGAGATGCTTGGTGCCAGCACAATCCCGCGCTGGCGAGGGGCGAGAGCCAGGCTGTCGACGGTTATGCCCGGGTCTATCCGCTGAGCGAACAGGGCTGTGTCGGCATTGAGTGCCCGGGCCGGACCGGTATAGAAACTGCCGTCGCCCACGGTGGCATTGCACACCGGTGCGGCATCCCCGATTTCCGCCTCCAGATTGAGCTGGCTGGATGATACAGAGACGAGCCGTAGCCTCAGACGGGCGAAGCCGGCCACCGAGAGACGCTGGTTTGCCGTCCCGGTGGGTGACTCCAGCACCACCGGTACCACCAGGTACTGGCTGCCGTTCAGAGCCTGGAGTCTCAAGGGAAGTTGACCGTTGTCGACCATATTCTTGAATTCCGTTGCTGCCGGATCGAAGGCGGAGAGCATGCTCTCTTTCTCCACGACACCGGGGGCGAGGGCTGAGGCCGGGGGGCTGGCGCTAAAATAGTCCAGCAGAGCCATGAGCTCATCGACGGCTGAGCTGCCGCTTGCCTGCCCGTGATAGTCGCCGGTGCCGGACTGGTTGCGTGCGACATTCACAAAAGCGCCTTTCAGGGCGGAAGTGGTTGCGCCGGCGGTGCTGGCTAACAGATTGACTGGCTGCCAGCCGGTGGTGCCGCGGGCAGTCTCGAACCCGCCGAGACCGACGGCAAAGGGAAAAGTAGCGGTTCTGGAAAAGGCATCGGCAGCCTGGGTGGGATCGGCGAGACCGGCGCCGATTCTCCTGGCCGGCTGGCTGATCACCTCGACACTGCGAGATGGGGAGACCTGACTGAGCCCCGGGGGGACCGGCAGCCCGGCCCAGGTATTGAAGGAATAGATGGCCGGCAGGAAGAACATGGACAGAGAATCGGCGCCGTCGCGTCTGGCGGTCACTCGCAGGAAGAACTCCCCGGGATCGTCCGGATTGGGATAGAACAGATCGGGACTGCCGGTATCGAATGTTATATCCGTATCGAAGGGACCGCCGGTGGAAGCCGGACCGGCAGGAGCCTGATTCCAGGCCGGACCGGTGCTGCCGCCGAGCTCCTGGAGTCGGTAGATGACGTTGTTCTGGGCCGTGGTGTCAAAAGCGGTGCCGGTCGTATTGCCGGCCTGGCACATGGCTGCAAGACCGGCTGACTCCACGGCCGACTGCAGCTTGTCACAGGTGTAGATCGAGCGCATCACATCGATGGTGAGAGCCAGGAATGCTACGGTAAGGGCGAGGAGAAAAGCGATGAGGGGGAGAATGGAGCCCCGGGCGGAGCGAATCTTTGTCTTTTCACGAAAGCGAGCCGGCATGCTCTCTCGCATACCCGCTCCGGGCACAGCTCGCTGACGGCGGCTGTGTCTATTGACTGGTTGCCGGGACCTCATAAAGCTCCTTCTTGCTTCCCGAGAACATCTCGACTACCCACTTGACCGAGTCTTTCACCACCGGCGGCAGAGCGCTCTCTATAGGTGGCGGCGCCGGCAGATCCGGCAGGTACCCGGACGGCTCCGGTGGCGGTGCCGGGATATCGAGAGAGCTGCCTGGCAGGGAGCCGGCTCTCGAGCTGAACTGTGGGCTCATCGCTTTATCTGGCAGGAGATCCATCTCGCTGACTCCGGGAAGCCTGCTTTCCACAACGCTGAGACGGCTGCGCAGAGCCAGCTTGATGTGACCGGACTCCTCGGCATGGGTGACGATTTCAGCCTGATCCGGAGTGAGAGCGAGAGTGATACGCTTGGACAGATCACCGGCGCGGCTGGCGAGCTGGCTCGATACCATGGCCCGAGTCGATGACATGAGAACTTTGACGTTCTGGCAGATTGTCTTTGTGTATCGCTTCCCGTCTTTCACGGCGGTTACCAGCACATCAACCTTGTCTCCCGGAACCAGTTGATGGTCTACCATGGCGGCCTCGTTCAGCTTGACCGTGACCGCCCTTTCATGGGTCTCGAGCTCATGGGCCATGGTCTTGCCGCTTTCGTAGAGCATATTGCTCGAAAGGGGATTGCGCTCCGGAACATAGATCTTGCTGATTCTTCCGACCACCAGATTGGTTTTGGCGAACATTCCGTCGCTCAGATATTCGTTGGGGATATCCATGTAGCGGACGTCTCCGAAGCCGATAGTGGTGCCCGGCAAGATGTCCCGGGAGGCGCCTACCACTCTGGTGCGGTTCATGGCGGCGGGGTCGGGCTTGCTCATGGCCATACGAGCTATGCCCACGACCAGGAGCAGGACCACCAGGCTGCCGAAGATTATGGCGGTCGCATTGCTTTGCTTGCGCGGCGGGCCGGACGTGGCCTTGTGGCGGTCGGTGGTGAAGAGTTGGGGTCTTTCTGGCGTCGATAGCTGGGCCATTTTGTTCTCTCTCTCTCTCTCTCTCTCTCTCTCTCTCTCTCTACAGAATTTCTTTGACGCTGACGGTCAGCTCGGAAATATCGAAGTCGCTGAAGCTCACCGGGTCTCCCCCGTCACCGCTCCAGACATCGATTTTGTTGGTGCTTTCAATAAATTTGAATGGATAGGAGATGCGCACGGCTATTGCCCCCTGAGGGAGGCTCGTGCCTGTGGGTAGAGCGCTTCCCTGCAGGTAGTAGACGTCCACCCTGGAGCCCGCAGGAAGGTCACCGGTCTTGCCCCCGGAAAGGAGGTTGGCGGCTCCGAGAATTCCCGCAGCCACGGAGTCGCTGTTGGTAGCCTGGCCGGTGCTGGTGTAGCCGACGCGGTTTTCCAGAAAGATCGGGCTGTCGAGCAATTCGGAGGGGATTCTGCTCAGGTCGCGGGCTGCCTCCTGGGTGGCCAGCAAGACCGCCTGTTTGACATAGAAGACCCGGCCGAAATACATGATCGCCACGATTACCAGGACCACGAATGGAATGGCGAGGGCGAACTCGACGAGGGACTGTCCTCGCCTGCGGTTGCCAGGCACTCTTTTTCTAGTGGGCATGGGCATGTGGATGTACATCGCCGGGGTTGTTTTCAAGAAGGATATATATTAGTGCTTTTCCATAGACTCTACGTTAGCTCTTATTTAGCTATCTACAGATAGACAACCGGAGAGACTGGCTCGAGCACTCTCTCCGGCGGCTGATTTTCTTGAGTCGGCTTGCTTAATCGAGTACCCACGGAGTGGCGCTGGCATTAATCGTCCGACCCGGAGAGGTGGACTTGGTTCCACCGTAGTTGATGGCTTGCTCGACGTTGTAGATCATGTCGCCGCAGATATGTCCGAGGGAGCCAAGGGCGACCATGCAGAGAGCAGCAACAGCTCCGATACCGATCGCGTACTCCACCATGGACTGACCGCGCTTGTTCCGATTTCTCTTCGTCATTGTTCGACTCCTCTGTAGTACTGCATCGATACTAGAATGATTCGCAACGAGTTTGCCATTGATTGCGAATCATTCTCAGTAACGAGCATGGTCAGATTATAATCGCTTGCTGTTGCCTGTCAACTGATAAGGGCTAATGTAAACCACTATGAATCCGGCTGGAAACCCCCGATCGCCGGTTTTCCGGGCTGAGCGCCAGGCGTCGTCCCGAAAATATGCCGGTACGCTCGACCCCTTGAGATCGGTGGTTTCGCAGGAGTGTCCGGGTCCTGCCCCGGCCGGCTTGGCATGTCTTGCTAACTCTTGCAATAAGGGTCGGCTTGCATCTCTTCTTTTTTGTCCGGGCGGGCCGCGGTGCCCCGTCCGGCTTTCGCGAGGCTTTGAAGATTGAGCCTGCGCTTCGCTTCTTTGAGCTCGTTCTCCGATTCGATGATGATTCGCTCCATATATGAATGATCCACCCGGCGCCTGGCGTTGATCTCCCTTCGCTTGCGGAGCATGAGAGGAAGCATGAGCAGGGCTCTGAAGGTGCCGTCCAGCCAGGGGATGAGCTTGCCGCCCCGGATGATCACCACAGCCAGATAATAGGACTGCCAGAAGAGAATATGAGGGAAGAACTTCAGCAGCAAGGGGAAGGGGATATTCTTGACGATGGTGTTGAGGTTGTTCTGGGCGGAAAGTCTCACCACCAGGGGTGAATAGCCACTGCCGGTAGTGCCGCATCCGAGGTGGTAGATAATCGCCGTTGGAACGTAAAGACATTTGTAGCCGGCGCTCTGCGCCCTCAGTGCCATATCCACGTCTTCCAGATAAGCGAAATAATCATCGTCGAAGAGCCCGATATCGTCGAAAAGGTCCCGCCTGAACATGGCGGCGCCTCCGCAGGCGCCCAGGATATAGCGGCGATTCTCGAAGAGCCCCAGATCCTTCTCGCCATGGCCTATGCGACCGGGAAGCCCGCCCCGCCGGTAGCCGTCCCCGACACCGTCCAGGGTCTCCGGGTCGTCGTAGGCAAGCATTTTGCAGCCCACCGAGCCCAGCTCCGGATTCTCGTCCAGGACCGCCACCAGCTCCTCCACCCAGCGCTCGTCGACAATGGTGTCGTTGTTGATCAGGGCGACATATTCTCCCTGGCTGGCCCTGATCCCGGCATTGACTGCGGGGCTGAAACCGGTGTTGACTTCGAATTCGATGAGCTTAACTTCCGGATATGATTCTTTGAGAAACTCCACGGAGCCGTCCCGGGAGCCGTTGTCTACTATGTAAGTCTCGATACTGGCATAGGTCTGTCGGGCGAGGGAGTCCAGGCAGCCTGCCAGAAAGCGCTTGCCGTTCCAGTTAGGGATTACGATTGATACGAGTTTAGACAATGGCTGAACCGGGGTAGTCATGAATCTGCTTATTGTAAGCTATCGGTCGCCCTCCGGTGCTGAAGCTAAATAAGGGCTATATAATTTGCTTGTTTATGGTTGAAAAGCAAAATTCCGTAATGCTCGTCACCCTGGAGCCTGTCTCCAGGACCATGGCCGGACCGGCTATACGATGTCTCGAACTGGGCAAGCAGCTTGCCGGGCACATGCCTGTAACCCTGGCTACGCCGATCCCCGTTCCCGAGGACATGGCGCTCCCTTCGCCCTCGCCCTCCCTGACGATCCGCACGGGTCTGAGCCGCACCGGCATGTACAGCGAGGCTATGAAGCACGATGTGCTGGTCATCCAGTCCAACGTCCTGAAACCTTTTCCCCGACTCAGCGAGCTGGGCAAGTATCTGGCGGTGGATCTCTACGATCCTTATCTGTTCGCGGTCCTGGTGCAATATAAAGACGATCCTGCCGCCGCCTCCGCGAGCTACCGGCTCATGCACAAAATCCTCGAGAAGCACATGATCGCCTGTGACTTCTCCATGTGCGCTTCCGAGGTTCAACGCGACTACTGGCTGGGGCGTTTCTGTGCCATCGGCCGGCTCAATCCTGCCATGTATGGTTTCGATCCCTCCCTTCGCAAGCTCATCGATGTGGTTCCTTTCGGTCTGGGTGACGGTGAGAGCGAGCCGCGGCGCACCGGCGAGGGGAAGGGGATCAAGGGATGCATCGAGGGTATCTCCAGGGAAGACAGTGTTCTGATCTGGGGCGGAGGCATCTGGGACTGGTTCGACCCTCTCACTGTTATAGAGGCGGTCGGCAAAGTAAGCGAGAAGCTGCCTGCCGTGAAGCTTTTCTTCATGGGGTGGAAATCTCCCAATCCGAAAGTCGAGGTCATGGGCATGGCGAAAAGAGCCAGGGCTCTCGCCGGGGAGCTTGGCCTTCTCGACCGGCATGTCTTTTTCGGTTCGGACTGGATCCCTTATGAAGACCGGGTCAACTATCTCCTCGATGCCGACATCGCGGTCTCTGCTCATTTCGATCTTCCCGAGACCCGTTATTCTTTCCGCACACGCATTCTCGATTATCTCTGGTGCGGACTTCCGGTGCTGAGCACCGGCGGCGATCCTCTCTCCATCGAGATCGAGCAGGAGGGCGCCGGTCGGGCTCTCAGTTATGGAGACGTCCAGGGCTGGGCGGATGCCATCGAGAAGCTGCTCACCGATGAAAATGTGATTAGTCGGTGCCGGGAGCGCTCCCGAGCACTATCGAACCGCTATCGCTGGGAAAAGACCAGCAAGGCGCTCCTGGAGTTCTGTCTCGACCCGCATCATCTGCCGGATTACGAGCCGGTTACCATGCCCAGCCTCCTGGAGCGCGCCCAGGCTGTTTATTCGAGAGGGGGCAGAGAGCTGGTATTGAAGCGCTCTCGTGAGATACTGACGGATCTGTTTCGCTGAGGCTCGGGACTATGAAACGGGAACGGGATCGGCTCGAAGAACTCGAAAAAATAGACTGGCTGGAATACGAGCATGCAGTCGCCCTCGAGGCCATCGAAGGATTGTCACGAGCGGCGGATCTGATTGCCGATCGAAAGAACAACAAGACCGTCCATGAAACTCGTATCGCCTTCCGGCGCTGGTACTCGGTATGGTCGATCCTGGAGCAGGATGGCTGGGACAGCAGGAAATTCGCCAGCGGCCCCGGTAAGCGCCTGAGACGAATCTACAAGACTCTGGGCCGGGTCCGGGACTGGGACGTCAATTGCAAGCTGGGTAAAAGCCTTCGCCTGCCGGACAAGATTCTCGACTCCTGGTCAGGGCAGCGGCGTCGGGTGAGAAAGAAAGCATTTAGGCGTCTGGGAAGGCTCGACCTGCACGACCTGGTGGAGAGCCTTTCTGCTTATATCGAGCGAAGATACACCAGGCTGAGCCTCCGCCAGGAGCGTGTGCGCGAGCCCGCTTACGATCATATCGAGCGCATGCTCAGGCGGCACGAGAAAGAAACCCGTAAGCTGGCTAAACGAGCCGGCACCATCGAAGAGCTTCATGCCATGAGATTGAGCATCAAGTCCTGGCGATACATACTGGTGGAGTTTTTCGGGCTAACATCCGTGAAGCTGGTCCAGGCTCAGCAGATACTCGGTAAAATCACCGATGCTGAGCGCCTGAGCTCTGTCCTGACCGAGACGCTGGATGGAGCAGGAGTCGGGCGGCGGGCGCTCCTCGAGCAGTCTCTCGCCATCGTGAGCCAGGAGGAGAAGAAATTGATTGCCGAGCTTGACAGCCTGAAGAGCGATCTTCCGTACGGATTGCGTCCCAGTCATATTAGTCAAGCAGGAGAGAATTGATAAGTATTCTTGAATCTCTCTTGCAGGTGGTGTTCATGCGCCTAAAATGAACAGTTACCTGTCCATTTTCTACGGTCTCGTCTTTATCTGGGGTCCAGTCTCATGCCCAAAAAATCCAAAGTCACTATTCTGGGGTCGGGAGCAGCCGGTTTGACAGCTGCAATCTATGCAGCCAGAGCCAATCTCGAGCCGCTGGTGATCGAAGGGCTGCAGGCGGGCGGACAGTTGACGATTACCACGGATGTGGAGAATTTCCCCGGTTTCCCTGAGGGGATTCAGGGACCCGACCTGATGACCAGGATGCACAAGCAGGCCGAGCGCTTCGGCACCGAGTTCATCTATGACAATGCCGAGAGTGTTGATCTTTCGAACCGTCCTTTTGTCGTCAAGACCAGCGAGCAGGAGATTCATACCGATGTCCTGATCATCTGCACCGGAGCCAGTGCCAAGCTACTGGGACTCGATTCGGAGTCCAGGCTCATGGGTCATGGCGTTTCGGCCTGTGCCACCTGTGACGGATTTTTCTTCCGGGACAAGAAAGTCTATGTGGTGGGCGGCGGCGACACGGCCATGGAAGAAGCGATGTTCCTCACCCGTTTTGCATCCTCCGTCACTCTCATTCACCGCCGCGAGCAATTCCGCGCGTCCGCCATCATGTCGGAGCGAGCCAAGCGCAACGAGAAAATCGAGTTCATTCTCAACTCGGTAATCGAAGAGATCGGCGATGTGGATGCCAAGGAAGTTAAGTGGATCAAGCTTCGCAACATCAAGACCGATGAGGTTCAGACCCTCGATGCCGACGGTGTTTTCATCGCCATCGGACACCAGCCCAATACCGAGCTCTTCACCGATCAGCTCGAGCTCGATGAGACCGGCTATATCATCACCGATGGTGTCAAGACCAAGATCACCGGTGTTTTTGCCGCCGGTGATGTGATGGACAGTATCTATCGACAGGCCGTCACCGCCGCCGGAACCGGGTGCCGAGCTGCTCTCGAGGCGCAATGGCTGCTCGAAAATGAAGAAGCCGAAGAGGAAAAAAAAACTGAATCCGCGGCCCGCGAAGCTGCAGCAGCAGGTCAGAAAAAGGCATGATCGCGAGCGGCCGGTGTCTCGATGCGGCCAATAGCCTCGCCGAAAGGGCACTGAAGCACGCCTGCGCCAGGCATAGACTCTTCGAGCGTCTTGCCGGCGCGACGCTCTCGCCTGAGCAGCTGGTGCGCCTGCTGGTCAACTATGGCGCTCACGCTGCTCTTTTGCGGCGGCTGCTCCTCAAGGCGGCCGCAGCCATGCCCGAGAAGGCCGTGGGTTTTGTTCTGGAGAACGTCCGCAACGAGTACGGCAACGGGCAGTGGAGCCGGAGCCACGGGCTTCAGGTCCTGGATCTCATCGCCATTCTCAAGGAGCGATTCGCGATCCCGGAGAGCCGCTGCTCTGGTATCGAAGATGGTGTCAAGCTCTATATGCGCTCCGTGGTAGCCTGGTACCTTCCACCTTCTCTATCCGGTCTCTACCGCCCGGCCGTCACCGCCGGGGCGATCACCGCCACCGAGATCATGGCAATCGAGGAATTCGCCGCTATGCAGAAAGCTTTCGCTCTGTATGGGCTGGCAGATCATATCTGGTTCGATCATGTGGTGGTGGAGGCGGAGCACGCAGACGAGTCTCTCGCTCTGGTGCAGTATTTCCTCCCCAAGCATCAGACCTCGGTGGAGCACGGACTCGCCGGAGTGCTGGAGGCTAACCTCCATCTGTATGACGGGCTCCTGTCCGCTATCGAGAAAGAGGGCTCCTGCTAGTGTCCGCCGCCAGCGACCTTTCAGGCCGCCATATCGCCATGCTGGTGAGGTGGTTCTCCGATGGTGGCGGGCTCGAGCGCTACTGCCATAAGCTGGTGGAGAGACTGCTCGCTCGCGGGCTCCGGATAACGGTGGTCTGCGAAGAGAACAAGTCTTCCCTCGAGCATGAGAATCTCAAGATCATCGCTTACGGTGCGAGTCCCGAGCGCCTCTCCAAAGGAGAGACCTACCGTTATGCCTTCCGGAAGACCAGAGAGGTCCTCGAAAGACCGGACATCGGGAAGATCGATATCATTCACAGCCAGCACCTGGCCACCCCCAGGTTCGACGTGGTCAGCTTCCATAATCACACTGTCATGCGTCTGACACGAAAGGGCAAGCTCCCGGAGCGTCTGATCAATTCTTTGAAAGTCTCTTTTACCGATCGCTATCAGACCAAGCATGGTTTCGATCGTATGCTCTGCCGGGATGCGAAAGTCCGGATCTTCGTCTCCGGGACAATCAAAGACGACTACTATCAGGAATTCGGTCTCGATGACGAGGACCCTTTCGTCATCGCCATGCCCGGGGTGGAGTGCCCCGCCGATCGAGGCGCCGACGGCCCGGTGGAGTTCGAGCGAATCGATCCCTTCTCATTTCTTTTTGTCGGCAAAGGCTATCGTATGAAGGGGCTGGATGTGGTGTTCTCGGCCTGCCGCATTCTCAAGAAGCAGGGGCTGCCTTTTCGTCTCGATGTCGTGGGTCTCGACGCCAAGCCCATCGATCGGATGCGTATGAAAGCCCTTTCCATCGAGGATCGCGTTCAGTATCTGGGCTACAGGACCGATATGAAAGAGGTCTTCGCCCGCTCCTGCGCCATTCTCACCGTGTCAAGGCTCGACTCCTTCGGGATGGCGCCTCTGGAGGCGATGCTCCAGGGAGTCGTTCCGATCGTTTCTCGAAATTGCGGAGTGTCTGAGATTATCCGGCATGAGGAGAGCGGTCTCGTCCTGGAGGATCATCTGGATGCAAAGAGTCTGGCGGTGCTCATGCGCCGGCTCATTCTGGAGCCCGATGTGCTCCATCAGCTTTCGGGCAACGCCAGGAAGCTGGCTCTGGACACCACCTGGGAAAAAACCGCTGAGGCTACTCTGGACGCTTACCGCATGGCACTTTAGAAATCGAGTTTAGAAATGCTAGGATCGCCAAGACAGGAGGGCAAGGTGGCAGGCTCCGGCTCCGAGACTAAAGAATCCAACCGGCTCATCCACGAGACCAGTACTTATCTTCTCCAGCATGCATACAATCCGGTGGACTGGTATCCCTGGGGTGAAGAGGCACTCGAGAAGGCAAGGGCGGAGAACAAGCCGATCCTGCTTTCCATAGGCTATGCCGCCTGTCACTGGTGCCATGTGATGGAGCACGAGTCTTTCGAGGACGAAAGCACCGCTTCTCTGATGAACGAGCTCTTCGTCAATATCAAAGTCGATCGAGAAGAGCGCACCGATCTGGACGAAATCTATATGAAAGCCGTCCAGCTAATGACCGGGCACGGTGGCTGGCCCATGACGGTCTTCCTCACTCCCGGTCTGGAGCCTTTTTTCGCCGGGACTTATTTCCCCCCTCAAGATCGGCATGGAATGCCGTCTTTCAAGAAGGTGATCGCGGGGGTCGCCCGGGCATGGAAGGAGAAGCCGGAAGAAGTTCTGGGAAGCGCCTCCGAGATCACCGAGCATCTGCGAGCCTTCGAAGAGCTCGGTCTCGAGGCCGGTGACGGTAGCGGTGTCGAATACGATATTATCGAGCAGAGCCTCGCCCGCCTGGTCAAAATATTCGATCCTACCTGGGGTGGATTCGGCGGCGCTCCCAAGTTCCCTCATTCTTTCTGTATCGATCTCGCCCTGAGAAGCAGCCTTCCGGACAGACCCCTTGCCGAGGGAACCAGAAGACAGTTGCGCGAGATCGTCACCACGACCCTGGACAAGATGGCCGAGGGAGGCATTCAGGATCACCTGGGAGGCGGCTTCGCTCGTTATTCTGTGGACCGGCAATGGCTGGTGCCTCATTTCGAGAAGATGCTCTATGACAATGCACTCCTCTGCCAGATTTATCTGAGAGCCAGCCGGGTTGTCGACAGACCCTGCTGGCGCCGAGTGGCGGCAGCGATCATCGACTTCGCCGAGGGCGAGCTGGGTACAGGGGAAGGCGCTTTCTATTCGAGCCTGGATGCCGACAGCGAGGGGGAAGAGGGCAAGTTCTACGTATTCGGCCGGCAGGAGATCATCGATCTTCTGGGCGAAGATGATGGTGCCTGGGTCGCGGCGATCTATGGTGTCACAGAGACGGGCAATTTCGAGCACGGCAAGAGTGTTCTTCACTTGAAGAAGCCCCTGAGCGATGAGGAAAGAGACCGGCTCGAGCCGCTTAGCAAGAGGCTTCTCGATGAGCGTGCCGGGCGCATCCGCCCGGGACGGGACGAGAAGGTCCTGACCAGCTGGAACAGTCTTATGATCTCGGCTCTGGTGGAGGCGTATCTTGTCCTGAGAGAGCGACGCTATCTCGAGGCCGGCAAGCGGACAGCCTGTTTCATTCTTGATAATCTGCTCGAGGACGGCAAGCTCCTGCGCACCTGGGGACGGGGTAAGGCCAGACTGAGCGGCTATCTCGACGACTACGCCTATCTCATCGAAGCCCTTCTCGATCTCGCCTCTGTTGACGGAGACCCGGTCTGGTACGAAAATGCCCGGTACTTGCTGGAGTATATGCTCGAGCACTTCCCTGATCGGGAGAACGGCGGATTCTTCTATACCGCCGACGATCATGAGGAGCTGGTGGTCAGACCTCGCAGCCATTTCGACGGCTCGGTGCCTTCCGGAAGCTCGGTGGCTGCCAGGTGTCTGCTTCGTATGGCGAGGCTGGAAGGCAAAGATAGCTATCACGAGACGACTGCCTCGATTCTCTCCCTCTACGCTCCGGTGGCGCGCCGGAGCCCGGATCAATTCGCCAATATGCTCTGTGTCATGGACTCTTATCTGCAGCGCCCCCGGGAGATCGCCCTGGTCTATGACAGCCGTGAGAAGGGCTCAAAGAGGCACGAGGATTTTCTTTTCGCCCTCAACAGCTCTTACCGGCCCGATGATGTGGTTCTCCTATTCGATTGCGCTTCCCCTCGCCCGCATCCTTCGCCCCTGCTTCAAGGCAAGATAGCGTCCGGGGGCAAGCCGACTGTTTATATCTGCAGTGATTTCACCTGCGCCGAGCCGATTGACGATATCGACCGGCTCATGAAGGTTGTTTCTGAAAACGAGGTGTCAAATGACTGAGTCATCCAAAGACGAGTTGATTGCTGTCCTGAAGAAGAAACCGGCCGAGAGGCTCTTTACCTCTTGCATTCTGACCCTGGTAGGGCTTTCCATAGTCACCGCGGTCATGGGAATGGACGCCATATCGGCTGAAAAATTCGACAAGCTGGCCAACTACTCGGCGGCAGCTATTGCGATGATCGCCATCGGTCTGGGAATCACCTGGTTCCAGGTGCGCCGCATCAACAGGAGGCTCGAAGCTGTGGCAGAGCTCCTCTCCTCCGAGAAGACAGAGAAAGAGAAGAGCTAGTTTTTCGATTCTGACTCTTTCATTTTCTTCTTCTCGACTTTGCTGTCTACATCGGGACCCTTGAGATCGAGGTTCTTTTTCTCATCGTCGCTCATATAAAGCGGCTTGTCTTTGATATCGCGTTTGAGAGTGAGCACCATTTTCTTCTGGATATCGGGGTCGACCACTTTCGCCCAGCGCAGAAAAGTCGCCGCATCCTTTTCGTTGCCCAGTTTCTTCTGGGCGCCCCAGAGGAGGTAATAGCATTCGGCGGTGGGTTTTTCGCTGGAGAGGAAGAGACTCAGATGACCCATGCTCTCGTGCACTCTCCCGGTCTCGAGAGCGGCATAAGCCTGAAGCAGGATTATTTCGGGGACGGTGCCGAACACTCGACGAGCCTGGTTGGCCATGCCATATGCGAGATCTTGATACTTTTCGGCTCCGCAACCCAGAGCAGCGCGAGTCATGGGCACGATCACGTCCGGCAACTGCAGGCTGCGCTGCCTGGAGATGACATAGGCTTTCTGCAATTCGACGAAGGCGGCATTGGGATTGTTGAGACCGAGATAGGCCTTGCCCAGGGTAATCAGGATAAGGGTATTGTTCGGTTGCACTTCCAGGGCTTTGCGAGCCATGCGGACCGCGGTCTTGTAATCGCCGGTCTTGTAGCTGGCGTCCGCCAGACCGGCCTGCATCCTCCAGACCAGCTCCGGGCTCAGGTGCTGCTTCTGGGCCAGGGCCAGGCCTTTTTCGCAATACTCCTTCTCCTTCTTCGCGTCCAGCTCGCCATAGTGGGTGCCGAGAATGACACTGAGGACCGCTTTATAGGGATTGCCGGCATATTCTTTCTCGGCCAGCTTGGCACCTTCCGGAAATCTGCCTCCGAAAGCCAGGGCCCAGGCATACATGGCGCGGCTGCGGGGGCTCTGGGGATTGAGATCGAGAGCCTCTTTCCATATGCTGACGCCGTCGCGCCACTGCCAGTTTCGCCAGTTCGAGATACCGGTGAGACCACAAAGCAATAGCACAGCGATCAAGATCGCCGGTATGGTTCTGGTCATCGAAAGAGATGCGAGAAAATAACCCGGGAAGATCGAGAGGGCGCAGAGGCTCAGATAGATGCGACGGTCCGATACCAGCTCCGGTTGCACGATAAATATGAACGGGAGCACCGAGAGGACGAAAAGAATACAGGCGAAAGAGAGAATGATCGAGTTTCTCAGGCGGTAAGCCAGATAAGCGATGCCCAGAGCGCAGGCGATGCCGAGGAGGGCTAGGGGATCGGCGAAACCGCTTGCCGGAGCGACGGGCGGATCGAGAGAAAGTCCCAGAGGGACGAGAAAACAGCGCAGATAATAAGCCACCAGGAGTTTGAACTGGGTGGCAATATAAGCGAGTTTGTCCAGGGACTCGAGCCCGAAGCCGTTGCCGATCGGCGCTATATAGCGCAGAAGCAGGACGCATGGTATCAATAGTGCCACCAGAAGCTGGGCGAAGAACTCGAAGGGGCGATCCATGATCCACGCCTTATAGCTCTCTCGGGAAGGCTTGAGAATGACTGCCAGGAGGATGAAAGCAAGGGGCGCCGTGATCGCCTGGTCGCCGCTCCAGACAGCCAGCACCAGGCTGAGATAGCAGAATAGATAGGCGATCACCGCCAGCTTGATGTCTTTCGTGGTAAAGCCTGTCATGAAAAGATGAAGGCTGCCGAGATAGAACATGGTGACAAGCAGCGCCGAGCGAGCCGAGATATAGCTCACCGCCTCGCAAGCCAGGGGATGGCAGGCGAAAATCCCGGCGCCCGCCGCGGCAAGCACGTAGGGGTTGAGCTTCAGCCGTCCGTCCGCTTCCTGGTATTTCCCCAGGCGGAGGATAAGATAATAGAGGAGCAGGGCGTTCATCACATGGGCGCCCAGGTTGACGGCGTGATAGACCGCTGCCGATTTGAGGGCGCCGGTTTGAACGTCGATAAGATAACTGGCCTGGACCAGGGGCTGGCTCAGGGGGCTCGTGAGACACTGGAGGAGCAGATCGCTCCAGAGTTGCTTGTGATCCCTGAGATTGTTGATCGGATCGATATTGCTGACGTCCAGATAGGCGAAGCCGCTCCAGAGGCTTATGGTGTGAGCGGCAAAAGCCAGGACCAGGACGATGACAAGACCCGTGGCGAAGGGCTTGAGCGCGATCTCATAGTCCACAGCCGCGAAAGACCCGGAGTCTTCGATGACGGGCTTTGCTTTGCGTTTCTTCTTTGGGCTCCGGGCCTGTTTCATAGCCTGATTCCTTCATAGATATGAGACTACATGCCCGATTTGCTGCCCGACTTATCGGTATTCAGGCTGCTTCGCCATTCTTCGTAAGAAGGCGGCTCGCTGCCGATACCGTTCTTGAAAAAGCGCAGGAGAAAGCTGTTATAACTCGCCTGGTCATCGTACCGGGATTCTGTTGCCTGTCGCTCCGGCCTACTTCTGGTTGGACGTTTCTTCGCAGTCTGCTGCTTCTGCCTGGGGATACTTGCAGCGTCCTGTCCTGGAGGCGGGCTTCCCGAGAGGCGCTCTTTGAGATCGACTATCTTGTCAAGAACGCTTTTCTCTTCGCGAAAGCCGGCGGAAATCCTGGCCAGATCCACCAGAGCTTTTTCGGGGTCCCGGCTCTCGTATCGCCTTGCCCGCATGTAGAGACATTCGTCCAGAAGCTGCCTGACCTCCAGGGTGACCTCGTCGACCTCGTCTTCGTAAATACGGGGACCGGCGGCGATTATCTTCTCGAGCCTGGCGATAGTCTCATCGAGGGGGCTGGTCCTTGATTGCGGACTGGTCTCTGAATCCCGGGCGGCGGGCCTCGATCTGAGCCCGGTATCATAAGCGAGATAGAGAAGCACCAGAAATATCGCCGAGACTCCCAGGGCGATAAGAAACAGGGGCGGAGCCCGATCCGGGCTGCCTGTCCACACTTTCCTCTTCTCCTCGACCTGGCTTCGCATAGTAAATCAAGTCAAGTTTAGCATCTGCGAAAGATGCTATGATCCAGCCATGAGAGATCCAGGCATGAAAGATCCAGGCATGAAAGATCCAGAAGCCGCCCAGCGCAAGAGAGACGAGCTCAGGGAAGCCGAGAAGAAAGAAGTTATCCAGGCGGTAGCCGCATTGATGATACCGCTTTCACTCTTTCTCTCCTGCGTGATTTTTGCAGGCGGTGCTTTCCTCATCGTCAATCATGAGCCTTTCGGCTATTTCATGATCGGTCTCACCGCCGTGGTCGCTCTCTCGGCATTCGTCGCCCTGATTCGCTTCCATAACGGTTATCGAGCGAAAGGCTATGTTCCCGGCGACGACGGCAATATCGAGCTAGAGACCGGTAGCGAGAATGATGAAGTAGGAGAAGAGGCTGCAGAAGTCGAAGAGCCCGAAAGATCCGAAGCCGCCGAAGAGAGAATTCCGGTAGAGAAGTAACTGGTAGTTTTCTTCGAATTCGTAATCCACAAGCAAAAGCGCAATGCCTGGCATTGCGCTTTCTTGATTGTCTTGCTGGTGATTCCCGCTCTTAACGTTTGGAGAACTGGAACCGCTTTCTGGCGCGCTTGCGTCCGTACTTCTTGCGCTCTTTGACCCGGGGGTCTCTGGTGAGAAGACCGTCGACTCTGAGAAGAGGACGATTCTGAGGCGATGCTTCAGCCAGGGCTCTGGCTATACCGTGACGGATGGCACCGAGTTGACCGGCGATGCCGCCACCACAAACGGTGACAAAGACGTCGAAGCGTCCCTGGGCTTCGGCTGCGGCGAAAGGCTGGGCAACGAGTTTTTCCAGACCGTAGCGGCCGCCAACATAGTCCTCGATGGTGCGACCGTTGATTTTCACGGTGCCGGTACCGGGGATCAGACGAACGCGGGCGGTGGCAGTCTTTCTGCGGCCGGTTCCGTAATACTGAATAACGCTTGTCATTGCTGGTCCTTTTCTTTAGCGGTTGTGGAAATTAGTGGGAGAGTGCGTAGGGCTGCGGGTTCTGCGCTTTGTGCGGATGCTCGCCGCCGGCATACACTTTCAGTTTGGTGAATTGCTTGCGACCGAGAGTGGTGTGGGGAAGCATTCCTTTCACGGCTTTCTCGATGATGGCTTCGGGTTTGCGCCGTCTCAAGCTTTCCAGTTTCTCTTCCTTGAAGCCGCCCGGAAAACCGGAGTGGCGATAATAAACTTTCTGGGTCTCTTTATTGCCGGTCACTTTGATCTTCTCGGCATTGACGATTACCACGAAATCGCCGCAGTCGACGTGCGGAGTGAATTCGGGCTTGTTCTTGCCGCGCAGCAGATTGGTGACTTCTACGGCGAGACGACCGAGGGTCTTGCCGTCGGCATCGATGACATGCCATGCGCGGGTTACTTCATCTGGCTTAGCGCTATAGGTTTTCACGGGAGTTCTCCTGGACTCAAAATGTCTTCTGGAACAAATGGTAGTGCTCTGGGTAGTGCACCGAGTTCAAGGTCAACCCCCAGGGGGGTGCCGTGGGCCCGGCCAAGTTCCGGTCGCATTCTTCAAGAGCATCGCTTATAGCTGCCGGCTCTTTCTTGCCGAGCCCTATTTCTATAAGGGTCCCGACGATTATGCGCACCATATTGTACACGAAGTGATCGGCGGCAATCCAGAATTCAAGCTGTCCTTCACCTAAATTCAAGATTTGGGCGCGGGTCACGGTGCAGACAGGGCTTGACTTATCGGCATTGGTCGAGCGGAACGAGCTGAAGTCATGCCTGCCCATGAGACGCAGGGCGGCGTCCTGCATGGCTTTCAAGTCCAGGTCCTGACGCACGAAGTAATGAGTATCCTTTAACAGTGGGGAACGCTGACGGCGGTTCAAAATCCGATAAACATATTCGCGCTCCAGGGCGGTGAAGCGTGCGTGGAAAGAATCGTCCACTTCCTGTGCGGCTGTGACCGCCAGATTCTTGCTGAGTATGCCGTTCAGGCTCCAGGACAGGGCCTCGATGTCAGGACTCTCCTGCTCGGGCCACTCTATATGAGCAACCTGACCCCGGGCGTGGACGCCGGTGTCGGTGCGGCCGCTGAAATGGACGCGGACTTCCTGGCGAGCCAGGGTGGTCAGGGCCCCTTCGAGCTCCGATTGCACAGTGGAAACGCCCACCTGATACTGAGATCCGTGGAAAGAATTTCCCCGGTACTCGATTTTCAGGGCGATCCTGGGCACCCGTCTAGACTAGCTGGATGACCGCCAGAGGAGTATTGTCGCCGCGGCGGGAGCGATACTTGATGATTCTGGTATAGCCGCCCGGACGATCCATGTAGCGGGGAGCGATCTCGTTGAAGACCCGGGTCACTACTTCACGATCGTAGAGGGTGCTATCCACCTGACGTCTCAGGTGCACGCAGCGGGCTACCTTTTTGGCTGCTTCGGCGTCTCCGCCTTTGGCTTTCTCGTGTTGGGCTTTGTAATCTTGAAGATAGCCTTTCTTGCCTTTTGTAATCAGCTTCTCGACTTCGGGTCTCAGGGCTTTCGCTTTGGCCAGGGTCGTGATGATCTCTTCATTGCGAAGCAACTCGGTGGCAAGGGATCTGAGGACAGCTTTGCGCTGGTCCTGAGGTCTTCCCAGTCTGTGGCGTGCTTGGCGGTGACGCATGGCTCGAATCCCCTGTGTTTAATCTTTACTATTTCTGGTCTTTGGGAGTATCGGCAAGACCGAGACCGAACTGTCTCAATCTCTCGATTACTTCGTCAGCCGACTTCTTGCCGAAGTTCTTGATATTCATCAGATCATCGTAGGTCAGCTTGAGCAGCTCGCCCAGAGAGTTGATATTGGCTCTCTTCAGGCAGTTGTAGGCGCGCACCGAGAGCTCGAGCTCTTCGATGGAGATGGAGCTGTGCTTGCCTTCTTGCTGCTGAGGTTGGGTGGTGGTGGGCACCATGGGTTTGCCCGAGAGCTCGGCAATCGGGACCAGGTGCTCGATGAGTTGTCTGGCTGCCTGGGAGACTGCTTCGGTGGCGTCGATGGCGCCATTGCTCCAGAGCTCCACGGTGAGCTTGTCGTAATCGGTGGACTCGCCGACCCGGGTAGGCTCGACGGTATAAGAAACTTTGCGTACAGGCATATAGACGGCGTCGATGGGAAGCACGTCGATGGCCTGCTTGTACTGGCTGTGGGCGTCGGCGGGCACATAGCCGCGGCCTCTCTCCACGGTGATCTCGGCGCGGATGCGACCGCCTTCTGCCAGGGTGCAGAGCTGCCAGTCCGGATTGATGATGGTGGCATCGGCGGGGCAGAAGATATCACGGCCGGTGACCGGACCGGGACGCTCGACATCGAGATGGAGATATTGAGGATCGGGGCTGAAAGTCTTGACGACGAGCCCTTTCAGATTGAGCATTACGTCTATGACGTCTTCGACGACACCGGGGACGGTGGTGAATTCGTGGGTGATACCGTCGATACGCACGGCGGTGACAGCCGAGCCTTCCAGGTGCGAAAGGAGAACACGACGGAGGCTGTTGCCCAGGGTCGTGCCGTAGCCGCGCTCCAGGGGCTCGATCACGAACTTGCCGTAGATTGAGCCGTCAGCGTGAGTTTTATTTTCGAGACATTTGATTTTGATGGGCTCTCTGGGGCTGGTCTCGAGACCGTAGTCCATACCGCCGCTGCTCATGCCGCCGCCCATGCTGCCGCCCATGCTGCCTCCCATTCCGAGACCGCTGGTCATGCCAGTATTCATATTGATGCCGTAAGGGCGATTGAAATCGTTGTTCACGTTTTTTCGCTTCCAGTTTCTTGGGGGTGCGCCGTTAGTTCAGATCAGAGCCTATCTTCTCGAGTAGTACTCAACGATGAGGGCTTCTTTGATGGTCGGGTCGAGATCTTCCCGGGAAGGAGGATTGACGATCGACGTGGTGAGATTTTCGAGATCGGCAGTCATCCAGGTGGGAGCTGCCTGGGAAGGATTGTTCTCCACGAGGGCTTTGACCAGCTTCTTGCTCTTCTCGGTGACGCCCACTACCTGCCCGGGCTTGAGCTGGTGTGAGGGAGAGTAGGAGCGGCAGCCGTCGACGGTGAAGTGACCGTGGGTGATGAGCTGTCTGGCTTGAGCTCGGGAGGGCACCAGCCCGGAGCGGTGCACGATATTATCGAGACGGGACTCGCAGAGCTGGAGAACTTTGAGACCGGTAGGAACTTTCTTCTGCGCCGAGGCGACCCGGTAGAAGGCCGAGAATTGAGCCTCGAGCAAACCGTAGGTGCGGCGTACTTTTTGTTTTTCGCGAAGCTGAAGAGCGTATTCGGAATGCTTCTTGCGGGCCTGACCGTGCTGGCCGGGACCGTAGCGGCGTCTCTCGATGGCGCACTTGGTGGTATAGCAACGCGAGCCTTTCAGAAAGAGCTTCACTCCTTCGTTGCGGCAGAGCTTGCAAACAGCGTCCGTATATCTAGCCAACTTCCGAATCTCCTATCTTCTAAAGCTTATACGCGTCTGCGCTTGGGCGGACGGCAACCGTTGTGCGGAATGGGGGTAACGTCTTTGATCAGGGTAATCTCGAGTCCGGCAGCCTGGAGCGCCCGTATGGCGGTTTCGCGTCCGGCGCCGGGTCCTTTGACCAGGACCTCCACCTGACGCATGCCCTGGTCCATGGAGCGGCGGGCGACGGTGTCAGCGGCTTGCTGAGCGGCGAACGGGGTGCCCTTCTTGGCGCCCTTGAAGCCGACCGTGCCGGCAGAAGCCCAGGCGATGACCTGGCCCTGAGGATCGGTGGAGGAGACGATGGTGTTGTTGAACGTGCTCTTGATGTGGACTACGCCCTGCAGCACATATCGCTTCTCTTTCTTTTTGGTTCTAGCTTTTGCCGTCTTAGCCATGGCCTTGTGTTTACCCTTTGGATATATGTCTCGAATACGCGATTCTAAAAGGAATTGTCAGTAAATGCGTGAAATTTCGCTCCAATATTAACGATCGTGTTGCTCGTCGTTAACAGCCGATTACTTGCCGGGAGCTTGTTTCTTGTTGGCTACCGTGACGCGCTTGCGACCGCGCCGGGTACGGGCATTGGTCTTGGTGCGCTGGCCCCTCGTGGGCAGACCACGTCTGTGGCGCTGTCCGCGGTAGCAGTTGATTTCGATGAGGCGCTTGATATTGAGACCCTCGACACGGCGAAGGTCACCCTCGATCTGATAGAGACCGGTTTTCTCGATCTCGTCTCTGATTTTGGCTACCTCATCGTCGCTGAGCTCGTGAACCCGTCTTTCTTCGGGGATTCCGAGCTTGTCGCAGATCTTGGTGGCGGTGGTCATGCCGATACCGTGAATATAAGTGAGACCGACAAAGGTCTTTTTGTTTTTCGGTAGGTCAACACCGGCTATTCGAGCCATTAGTCCTCCAGCATTACGCTATTTCGATTCAGGTCGCCTTTTCCAATGTAGTAGGCAGCGGGAATTATCCCTGGCGCTGCTTGTGCTTGGGGTTAATGCAGATGATCGCTACACGACCTTTGCGGCGGATCACTTTGCACTTGTCGCACATTCTCTTTACTGACGCTCTTACTTTCATAACCAGCTCCCGGCACACTCTGGTGCGTTCTCTCAGTCCGAAGCGAAAACCGCGCCTGCGTCCATTTCGGGGAGGCAAACCGCTAAAGCCGCGGACAAACAACTAATTCTACACTACTCTCTGATTCTGTATGTGATTCTTCCGCGCGTAAGGTCGTACGGGGTGAGCTCCACGCGGACTCGATCGCCCGGAAGTATCTTAATAAAGTTTTTGCGAATCTTCCCGGAAATGTGTGCCAGGACCTTGTGCCCGTTGTCGAGCTCTACCCGGAACATGGCATTGGGCAAGGATTCCCGGATGGTGCCCTCGAATTCAATTACGCCTTGCTTAGCCATCAAACTACCTCGGTAGGACGCTTGGTAAGTACTTCCGGTCCCTTCTCCGTGACCATGATCGAGTGCTCGAAATGTGCTGAAGGTTTGTAATCTTGCGTTACAACTGTCCAACCATCTCGTTTGGTGCGGACCCGGTCGCCACCAAGATTGAACATGGGTTCAATCGCTATAACCATACCAGGTTCCAGCCTTGTCTTGCTACCTGTACGGTAGTTGAAAATGAACGGTTCTTCATGGAGTACATAACCTATGCCGTGTCCGCCGTACTCCCGGACGATGCCGTAGGCGCTCTTCTGTCCGACATCTTCGATGGCGCCGCCGACCTGATCAAGGGTAGCTCCGACACGGCTGGCTTTGATGCCTGCATAGAGAGCTTTCTGGGTATCATCCAGGAGCTGGATCAGTCTCTGGGAGACACTGCCGATCGGTATGGTTACTGCCGTATCGGCGATGAGATCGAGAACCCTGCCGTTCTCCTCACGCTGGAAAGTCACTCCCAGATCCATGCTGAGCACGTCTCCGTCTTTGAGGACCCTCTGCTTGCTGGGGATTCCGTGCACCACTTCTTCGTTCACCGAAGAGCAGATGGTGGCGGGAAAATTTCGGTAACCTTTGAAGGTCGGTAGCGCCCCTTCATCACGGATCTTCTTCTCGGCGATGGCATCGAGCTCATAGGTGGACACCCCTGGCTCCGCCATGCCCACCAGCATCTCCAGGACCTCGCCAGCCAGGCGGCCGGCTTTGCGTATAAGAGCGAGATCTTCTTCCTTGGAGACGATCATTTCTGGCAAGCTACCTTCAGCACTTCGAGCAGCTTGTTGAAGACTTCTTCCGGAGCGCCTTCGCCGTCGACTGTGACGAGCAGTCCTTTACCATCGTAATACTCGATGAGTGGGGCGGTCTGCTCGCGGTATACCGAGAGGCGCTGCTTGACTACTTCGGGCTTGTCGTCGCTTCTGTGATTGAGCTCGGTTCCGCATTGATCGCAGATACCGTCACGCCTCGATGGCTGGAACTTGACATGGAAGACAGCGTTGCATTCTTTGTTGGGGCAGACCCGGCGTCCGGTTATCCGCTCCTCGAGCAATTCGTCGGAGGTCTTCAGGTTGATGACTTTCTCGAGCCTGGTGTCGAGCTTCTCGAGCAGGTCGTCCAGAGCTTTCGCCTGAGCGGGATTGCGAGGGAAGCCGTCGAGAATGAACCCAGTCTTGGCCAGGGGCTTCGTGCCGGAGGAGCCGAGGGAACCGCTGGCGACGGAGGCACCAGATAGAACCTCTTCGAACATGGCAATGAGGACTTCGTCCGGAACGAGATTGCCCTTGTCCATGAAGCTCTTGGCCTTGATACCGGCTTCGGTTCCCTGCTTGACTGCCTCGCGCAGTAGATCCCCGGAGGAAAGGTGCTTGAGAGCAAGCTTTTCCCCGAGCATCTTGCACTGGGTGCCCTTGCCGGCCCCGGGAGCTCCAAGAAACAATAATTGCATGGTCTGTCCTCGCTTTTTTTAGAACGATTTCTCTTCGCGCTTGCGGAAGATGCCCCGGGCCTGGTATCGGGCCGAGAGGGCATGAGTGACGATCTGTCGCTGGGTGTCTATGGCCACACCGACAAGAATGATCAAAGAGGTGCTTCCCAGGCCCTGGAGGGTGCTGACCTGGGTCCATTGCTCGGCATGAATGGGCAGAATTGCCACCAGACCTATACCCACCGAGCCTATGAAGATAAGCCTGGTGAGGGTGTCCTCGAGGAATTCCGCAGTCGGTCTGCCGGGTCTGACACCCTGGACGGCGCGGCCCTGACGTCTCAAGTTCTCGGCCATATCGCGGGGCTGGAGAATGATGGAAGCATAGAAGTAGGCGAAGAATAGAATCAACACGAAGTAGACCAGAGAGTGCTCCCAGCGATAGTACTGGAACATATTGCCTATCTCGGTGGAGATGAAGGCCCAGGTATTGACGGCCCAGGTCTGGTTGGCAAGCGATCCGATAGCCGGACCGATGCCTGGAGTGCTTATCATGAGCTCCCAGGCGGCCTGAACCGGATCTTTGCTCTTGCCCTGGGCGACGAACTGCATGACCGTGGTGGGGAACATCATCAGGGACGAGGCGAAGATGATGGCCATGACGCCTGACGGGTTGATGGGCAGGTAGAGATAGTCATCCGGCGCTGCCACGAACACCTGCCGGCCGACATTGCGCCGGGCGCCCAGCACCATGACTTTACGCACTCCCTGCTGCAAGCAGACGATAAGGGCCGTGAGGAGAAGGAAGAGGGCACAGAGAATGGCGACGCCCCAGACCGGCGACTGGCCTGTCTGGACTGCTTCAACGGTATTCTTGACCATGACCGGAAGCCTGGCCACGATACCCAGGAAGATCAGGAGCGAGGCACCGTTGCCAACACCACGCTCGGTGATCAGCTCGCCCATCCACATGATGAACATGGCCGAGCCTGTGAGAATAATCGCTGAGGTGATAATGAACCAGACCCCTGGAGCGGTCACCACAGGGGGTCCCTGGATCTTCATCAGAAGGTTGGCGAGCATCACCGACTGCAAGATGGAGATAGCCACCGTGGAGACCCGGGTGATCTGCTGGAGCTTTTTGCGACCTTGCTCGCCCTGGTTCTTCTGGAGATCCTCGAGCTTGGGAATGACTGCCTGCATCAACTGCATGATGATGGAGGCCGTGATATAAGGACCGATTCCCAGGGAGAAGATCGAGAGCTTGTTGAGAGCGCCGCCGGTGAAGAGGTCCACCATTCCCAGAAGGCTCTGGGCATATTCGGGGTGCTTGAGAAAAGCGGTGGAGTCGACGCCTGGAAGAGGAATATGAACGCCGGCTCGGTAGAGCAGGATCATTCCGAGGGTGAAGAAGATCTTCTCCTTCAACCCGGCCGCAGACAGAAGCTTCAGCAGATCCTCGGGTCCGCCAATCTTGCCTCCCCTTCTCGGTGCATTCATTTGTTCTGCTGACTCCTTCTATCTATCAAAAAACCGGATAACGTCACTCCCCATCATAGTAGAGAGGGGTGCGCGTTTGACGAGGTGAAAAGCAAATGTTAACTATCGCTCAGGAACCTGTCTGGCGTCTGCCCCGGGTAGGAGCAGCCGGCTGGATCACTTCGAAAGAGCCGCCTGCCTGCTGGATCTTGTTTATGGCACCCTGGCTGAAATGATGTGCCTTCACTGACAGTGTCACTTTGAGCTCGCCGTTGCCGAGTATTCTCAGGCTGTCGGTGGGCTTGTCGATGATCTTGAGCTCGAGGAGGCTTTCCGGAGTGACTGCGGTATTGGCGGGAAGTTTGTTGAGGCAGCCGACGTTGACGGCCACCCATTCACGACGCTTGACGAAACCGAAGTTATGGATCTTCGGCAGTCTTCTGAAAAGCGGGGTCTGACCGCCTTCGAATCCGAAGCGTTTGCTTTCGCCCGAGCGGGCGCCCTGACCGCGGTGACCGCGGTTGGAGGTTTTTCCGGCGCCGGATGCGATGCCGCGACCGACGCGGCGGGCATTCTTTCTCGAGCCGGGAACTGGTTTCAGATCGGTCAGTCTCATGATTCTTCTCCTTCGCCTTGCGCCGCCTCTCTCCGGGAGGGCGACTCGGCCAGTTATCTGTTACTTGTTGTTCTTGCGAGTGATCTTACCGGTGGGGGTGCCTTCGGGTACTTCGGTAACCGTCACCAGATGCGAGACCTTATTGATCATGCCTCTGATGGTGGGGCTATCGTTGTGCACGACGGAGCTGCCGAATTTGCCCAGACCAAGAGCGGTGACCACTTTCTTCTGGGTCTCCTTCTTACCGACAAGTCCTCTATTCAGGGTGATTTTCAACATCATCTGCTCTCCAGTATTTTTGCGTCTATGAGAGCATCTGCTTCAGAGAGATGCCGCGAAGACGCGCTGCCTCGTCGAAAGTTCTCAGTTCATCCAGCCCGTTGACTGTGGCCCGGGCGACATTGAGAGGTGCCCGGGAACCCAGGGATTTGGACATGACGTCGCCGATTCCAGCCAGCTCGAGGATGGCGCGGGCAGCACCACCAGCGATGACGCCGGTACCTTTGGCGGCGGGCTTGAGAAGGATGCGGCTGGCGCCCTGCTTGCCGATGATCTCGTGAGGAATGGTGGTCTTGATCATCGGAACTTGAATAAGCGATTTCTTGGCGTCGGCGATGCCTTTCTGGATAGCCATGATCACTTCGGAGGCTTTACCGATGCCGATTCCGACCTGACCTTTGCCATTGCCGACCGCGACGACTGCCCGGAAGCTCAGTTTTTTACCGCCTTTAACGACCTTGGTCACCCGGCGGACCTGGATGATTTTCTCTTCCCATTCGGACTGCTCGCGCTCCCGGCGATCGCCGTCCTGGCCCCGGCGATTGCTTTCCCGCGATGAGGTCCGGCGACCTCTTTTGACGCCGTCGCCGCCGACTACATCATCGACGTGTGCACTGCCTGTTCGCTTTTGCTCTTTTTCCATTATCGATGGTTCCTTCTAAGACCTACATGTTGAGTCCGGCTTCCCGGGCTCCATCGGCTACCGACGCAATTCTTCCGTGATAGATATAGCCGCCGCGATCGAACACGACGAACTTGTGTCCTTTCTCGAGGACACGTTTGGCGATGAGCTCGCCCACCGACTTGGCGGCATCCTTGTCCCAGGATTTCTTCAGCTCCTTGAGCTCGGGATCGAGCGTGCTGGCCTGGGCGATGGTCAGCGACTTGGAATCGTCTACCACCTGGGCATAGATATGGCGGTTGCTTCTGTAGACGCAGAGTCTCGGACGCTCGGTGGAGCCCCAAATTCTCCGGCGAATACGGCGGTGCCGCTTCATTCTGGTTTCTTTTCTGTTTGGCTTGGTGATCATTGATCTGTCCTCGACTCCTGAAATTCTTACTTACCGGCAGCAGCCTTACCGGCTTTCTTGCGAATGACCTCGTTCTCGAACTTGATGCCCTTGCCTTTGTAGACTTCAGGCGGACGCTTGGCTCTGACGAAGGCGCAGAAATCGCCGAGTTGTTGTTTGTCATAGCCGACGATGGTCATGATGTTGTTCTTGGCCACCTCGACGGTGATTCCCTGGGGAATCTCTATTTCGACAGGATGCGAATAGCCCAGCGACATGGTGAGCTTATTGCCTTCCGAAGCGGCCCGGTAACCGACGCCGACTACCTGCATCTTCTTCTCGAAGCCGTTGGAGACGCCAACGACCATATTATTGAGAAGAGTTCTGGAAAGACCATGGATGCTCCTGGAATTACGATCGTCGGCTTTCCTCAAGACCATGAGCTTGTTGTCTTCCTGGTTGAAAGACACTTCCGGTCTGAAGGTCCGCTTCAGTTCGCCGCGGGGGCCTTTGACGGTGATCTCAGCGCCGCTCTCTCTGGCGTTGATGGTCACGGTCACGCCCTGGGGGACGGTGATTATTGATTTGCCTATACGGGACATTGTCGACTCCTCGGTGTTTCTTACCAGGTTCTCTGTTTACCAGACGAAACCCATGACTTCGCCGCCCGTATTGTCTTTACGAGCTTGCCGGTCGGTCATGAGACCGCGGCTGGTGCTGACGATTGCGATACCGAGACCGCCATAGATCCTGGGGACCTTTTTGGCCGGTCTGTAGACTCTCAAGCCCGGTCTCGATGCTCTCTTGATACCTTGAATAACCTGCTCGCCTTTCGGCCCGTATTTAAGGACGATACGCATCTTCTGGTCGGGAGAGCCCAAATCCTTCGTTTCGAACGAGGAGATGAATCCCTCATTTCTGAGCAATTCGGCGATTGCCACTTTCTGCTTGGAAGCGGGCATCTCGACGGCCGGGGCTTGCACCCTGACAGCGTTGCGGATGCGTGTGAACATATCGGCGATGGGATCTGTTACTGGCATTTATTTTTCTCTCCTACCAACTCGACTTAGTTACGCCGGGGAGCAAACCTTCGTGCGCCATCTTTCTCAGGCACAGTCTGCACAAACCGAAATCTCGGCAAAAGCCGCGCGGACGTCCGCAGATCCGGCACCGGTTGCGCAAGCGCACGGACGGATACTTGCCGCGCGCGGCTAGGACCCTGCGCTTGTGCTCTTTGTCGATCATGGATGTTTTGGCCACTATCGTGTCCTCTTCTTCTAGGGGGTTACTTCTTGAAAGGCATGCCCATGTTACGGAGCAGCGCCAGGGCCTCCTGGTCGGTGCGGGCTGTCGTAACGATGGCTATGTCCATGCCCCTGGTGGTATCGATTTTGTCGTAGCTGATCTCGGGGAAGATCAGTTGCTCTTTGATGCCAAGCGAGTAGTTGCCGCGGCCGTCGAAGCTCTTGGGAGAAAGACCACGAAAGTCTTTGATCCGGGGAAGAGCAACGTGCATGAGCTTGGAGAGGAAATCGTACATACGCTTGCCGCGCAGAGTAACCGAGACTCCCACCGGCATGCCCTTTCTCACTTTGAAGGTTGCGATGGATTTGCGGGCTCTATTGACGATGGGCTTCTGACCGGCGATGACGGTCATCTCCTTGACGCCGCTCTCGATTACTTTCGAGTTGGCGGTGGCTTCGCCCAGTCCCATATTGACCACAATCTTCTCGACACGAGGAACCTGGAGCTCGTTGCTGTAGTTGAACTCCTTGACCAGTGCCGGTTTTACCTTTTCGGTATAGTGCTCTTTGACGTCGATCATTTTTTTAGTTCCTGTGTTTAGCCATCAAAAGCTTCGCCGCACTTTTTGCAGACTCTGGACTTCTTGCCGGAATCGAGCTGTTTGTGCTGAATACGGGTGGGTGCCTTGCAGGCGGTGCAGAAGAGCATCACACGGGAGGCGAAGATAGGAGCCTCTTTCTCGATGATGCCGCTCTGGGTCATGGGGGTGCGCTGCTTGGTGGCGCGCTTGATCACGTTGATACCCTCGACGACGATTTTGCCTTCTTTGGGGATCACCTCGAGCACTTTGCCGGTCTTGCCACGACCCACTTTCTTGGAGCCGGCCATGAGCATGACCATGTCGCCGCGCTTGACGTGCACTTTCGGGATCAAGTTGGAAGAGCCTTTCTTTATCAGGGCTTCCGAGACGACGGTGATGCCGTCCTGTTTCACTTTCTTGGAAAGCGGAGCCTTGCAGAAACGCAATGCTGGTTTTTTAGCGGCCGCTGGCATCTTAAAGTACCTCCGGAGCTAGCGAGATTATCTTGGTGAAGTTCTTGTCCCGGAGCTCACGAGCGATCGGTCCGAACACTCGCGTACCTTTCGGGTTGCCGTCTTTCTGAATGATCACGGCGGCATTGTCGTCGAATCTGATGGTGGTGCCATCGGGACGGCGGAGGCTCTGCTTGACGCGGACCACCACGGCCTGCACCACATCCGATTTCTTCACCGGCATGTTGGGCAGGGCTTCTTTGACGACGCCGACGATGGTGTCACCCACCGAGGCGAAAGTCTTGTTGCCGCCCAGGACCCGGATGCACTGGAGCTTTCTAGCTCCGGTGTTGTCCGCGACGTTGAGCCTCGTTTCTTGCTGAATCATGACTCAGACTCCTTGGGTATCCGTGCCCTCGGCACGCTGGGTGATCTCGATTACGGTCCAGGTCTTGTCTTTGGACAGCGGGCGGCACTCTTGAATGCGCACGCTGTCGCCAATCTGGCACTTGTTCTCGGCATCATGAGCTTTGAACTTCTTGGTCTTGACGATTTGCTTCTCGTATTTCGGGTGCGGGTTGCGGCTCTCTACCGCCACCACGGCAGTCTTGTCCATCTTATTGGACACGACGACTCCGACTAGTTCCTTCTTGGGCATTTTCTGGACCTCTAGTTTTGACGAGCTTTCTCAGCTTCTACGGTGAGCAGGCGGGAAAGCGTTCTGCGGGTGGTGGCCAGTTTGGCCGGGCTCTCGAGCTTGCGGAGGGTGTGCTGGAAGCGCAGACCAACGAGCTCTTTTCTGGTCTCGGCGATGCGCGCTTTCAGCTCATCGGCGGACAACTCTCTCATCTCCTGAACTTTCATCGCATTAACCTCCTGGGTGCCGTTTGACTATGCGGCATTTGATGGGAAGCTTCTGAGCGGCAAGCGAAAGGGCTTGATGGGCGTCTTTCTCGGAGACACCGGCCATCTCGAAGATGACCCGACCGGTCTTGATAACGGCTACCCAGAATTCGGGGTTGCCTTTACCGGATCCCATACGGACCTCGGCGGGTTTCTTCGACACGGCTTTGTCCGGGAAAGCGCGGATCCAAAGTTGACCGCCCCGCTTGACGCTTCTGGTCATGGCTTTACGAGCGGCTTCGATCTGTCTGGAGGTGATCCATGCCGGCTCAAGCACTTGCAGACCGTATTCGCCGAACTGCACGGAGACGCCGCGGGTCTCGGTGCCGCACATGCGGCCTCGGTGATGCTTGCGATACTTGGTTCGCTTGGGCATTAACATTTCAACTAACCTGCCTTCCTGGTCCTACGACCGGGTTTGAGGGGTCCTCTTTCCGGGCGCTCGTGCCCGCGATCTGTCTGCGACTTGATGTTGGGGGGCGACCATTGGCCGCGCTCCAGCTCGCCACGGAAGATCCAAACTTTGATTCCGATGAGGCCCATAACGGTATGACCTTCGGAGGTGCCGTAGTCGATATCGGCGCGCAGGGTCTGCAGAGGAATACGTCCTTCTTTGGACCACTCGGTACGGGCGATTTCAGCACCGCCCAGGCGGCCTGCCACCATGATCTTGACGCCGACGGCGCCGGCACGCATGCATCGCTGGATAGCCTGTTTCATGGCTCGACGGAAAGCGACGCGCTTCTCGAGCTGCTGGGCGATGGAATCGGCCACCAGCTTGGCTTCCAGATCGACTCTGTTGATCTCGAGAATATTGATCTTGATATCGAGACCCTGACGGTTGAGCATGGAGCGGATCTTGCCGGTGAGGTGCTCGATGCCCTGACCGCCTTTGCCGACCACCACTCCCGGACGGGCGGTGTAGATATCGATGATGATCTGCTCGGCTTTTCTGGAGATCTCCACTTTGGAGACGCCGGCGCCTTGCAGCTCTTTAGTCAGGAAAACACGCAGACGGTGGTCTTCCTCGATGAGAGGAGCGACGTCTTTTTTCTGGACGAACCAGTTTGCCATCCAGCCTTTGTGGATGCCGACTCTGAAACCGGTGGGATGTACTTTCTGACCCAAGATATTGCTCCTTCTAATTAAACGTCCGAGAGAACGACGGTGATATGGCTGGTGCGCTTCAGGATGGGCGTAGCCCGGCCTCTCGCCCTGGCTCTGAATCGGGGGGGCAGGGTGGGACCCTGGTCCACGAAAGCCTGGGTGACTTTCAGGTCCTGGGCTTCTCTGACGGAGATTGGATTCTTCTCGGAATTGACCAGGTTGTACATGGCCGAGTTGAGAACTTTCCATACTTCCTTGCTGGCGGCATAGGGCATGAATTTCAGCAACTCGCTGGCTTCGCCGGCGGATTTGCCGCGAATCTCATCGACTACACGGCGCACTTTGCGCGGCGACATTCTGATCCATTTTGCCTGTGCTTTGCTTTGCATCACTAACCCCTCTTAGCAGTCTTGTCGCCGCCCGAGTGACCTTTGAATAGTCTGGTGGGTGCGAACTCACCGAGTCTGTGACCGATCATCTGCTCGGTCACGTAGATCGGAACGTGCTTGCGACCGTTGTAGATAGCAATCGTGTGGCCGATCATGTCCGGCACGATCATGGAGGCTCGCGACCAGCTCTTGATCACGCGCTTCTCACTTTTTCTGTTCATCTCTTCCACCTTTTTGGTGAGGGATGGATGAACGTAAGGACCCTTTTTAAGCGATCGAGACACGGCAGACCTCCCTACTTCGTTCTCTTCTTAACGATGAAACGGTCCGAGGGCCGGCGACCACGACGGGTCTTGTAGCCCATGGCCGGTTTACCCCACGGCGTCTGGGGCTTGCCGCCGATTGGCGCCTTGCCTTCTCCACCACCGTGCGGGTGATCGACAGCGTTCATAACCACACCGCGGACGGTGGGCTTGATACCCATCCATCGTTTGCGACCGGCTTTCCCGAGGCGGATGTTTTTGGCATCGGGGTTGCCGAGCTGACCGATGGTGGCCATGCAATCAAGGCGGACCACTCTCATCTCGCCGGAGGGCAGTCTGAGGGTAGCCATATCGCCTTCTTTAGCAAGAAGCTGAATCTGGGCGCCGGCGGAGCGGCCGAGCTGGCCTCCCTTGCCGATGGTCATCTCCACGTTGTGGACCATGGTACCCAGGGGGATATTGCGCATAGGCAGAGCGTTGCCGATCTGGATTTCGGCCTTGGTGCCGCTCATTACCTGGTCGCCGACCTTGATTCCCAGCGGTGCGAGGATATAGCGCTTCTCGCCGTCCTTGTAGACGACCAGGCAGATGCGCGTATTGCGGTTGGGATCGTATTCGATGGTCTTGACGGTGCCGGGGATGTCGAACTTGTTGCGTTTGAAGTCGATGACCCGGTATTTCTGCTTGTGACCGCCGCCTCTGTGACGAACGGTGACGCGACCCAGGTTGTTGCGTCCGGCATGTCTCTTCTTCGGCTGAAGGAGAGTCTTTTCCGGAGTGCTGGTCGTGATGTCCGAGAAATCGTACATCGACATATTTCTTCGACCGGCGGATGTTGGATTGACTTTACGGATGGGCATGACTCTTGTCCTTTAATTGATAACCCTGGCCTTACGCTTCGAAGAAATCGAGCGGGTCACCGCTGATGGTGACGATCGCTTTTTTGCCGTCTTTCGGCATGCGACCGTGGCGCTTGCGGCGAGAGAATCTCGCTCTTGTCGCGCTGGTATTGACATTGACTACTTCAGAGTTGTTGCCCGGATAGAGCTCTTTGATGAGCTGGGTCAGGGCATCTTTGATTTCCACCTTGCCGGCGTCTCTGGACACCTCGAAGGTGTACTGGCCATTGAGAGCCATCTGCGCCGATTTCTCGGTGATAATCGGTTTGTGAATTATCTGGGAGTATCGCTTGTCCATTTCAGTAACCTACTTCTTTTTGGAATCTTTCTTGTCGGCGGGCTTTTTGGCAGGAGCCTTCTTGGGCTCGGCCTTTTTGCCTTCTTTCTCGGTTTTAGGCTCAGCTTTGGGCTCTTTGGCTTCTTTGGGCTCTTTCGGAGCTTTGGCAGCTTTCGGAGCTTTCTCCTTGGGCTCTTTAGACTTCACAGTCGGCGCCTTCTTCTCTTTGACGGCAGTCTTTTCGGTCTTCTTGGCTTTCGGCTTCTCGGCTTTCTCGGGAGCGGCTTTTTTCTCGGTCTTGAGCTTTTCGTTGATGCTCTTGAGAGTGCGCTCGGTGGTCAGGATCGAGTCGTATTCGAGAAGATCCTTGACGTTGAGATTGTCGGCGTGAATCACTTTCAAGCCTTTTATGTTGCGAGCTGCGAGCTGCACGGTCTTGCAGTTGTCGCAGGCGAAGTCCAGGACCAGGAGAACTTTGGAATCGCTCAGAGACAGGTCCTTGAGCACCGAGGCGAATGCCTTGGTCTTGGGCTCTTTGATAGATTCGAAGTCTTTGACGACGATGAGCTCTTCGCGGCGGGCCGATAGCGCGGAGCGCACGGCGACCCGGCGCATCTTTCTGGGCATCGACTGGAAAAAGCTTCTCGGTTTCGGTCCGAAGATGACGCCACCATGTCTCCAGAGAGGCGAGCGGGAGGAGCCGGCTCTGGCGCGGCCAGTGCCTTTCTGACGCCAGGGCTTGGCGCCGCCGCCGCTTATTTCGGAGCGGGTCTTGGAGCTGGCCGAGCCGCTTCTGGCGTTGGAGAGCTGCCGGACAACAGCCTGGTGCAGCGGACCCTGAGAGGGCTCGATTCCGAAAACGGAATCTTCGAGATCGACGTCGCCGACCTTTTTCCCTTTCAAATCTAGTACTTGTGTGGAAGTCATTTCTTTATCTCTCTGTTTTGCAGGCTAATCCCTTCTCAGTTCCACCTGGTCAGTTCCACTTGGTCTTGGAGGGGGTAATAACAAGAAGACCTCCTTCGACTCCGGGCACTGCGCCCTTGACAAGAAGGAGACCTTTTTCGGTATCGACTCTGACGACTGTCAGTTTGCGATTGCAGACATTCTCGTTGCCCATCTGTCCGGGCATCATGACGCCGCGGAAAACGCGACCGGGGGTGGTGCCGGCGCCGATGGAGCCCATGGAGCGGTGGAACTTGGAGCCATGACTCATGGGACCGCGGCCGGCGCCGTAACGCTTGACGGTGCCCTGGAAGCCTTTTCCGATGGAGCTGCCGCGCACGTCCACGAGCATTCCGTCTTTGACGACCGATTCCACAGCTACCGGCTCGCCTACTTTATAAGAAGCGCTGTCTTTAACGCGGAATTCTTTGAGGGGCTTCAGGCTGGGAAGCTCTTGTTTCTTGAGGTGACCGGCTTCAGGCTTGTTCAGCTTCGCATCCTTGACGGTGAAGCCACCAACCTGGACGGCGGTATAGCCGTGCTTCTCTTTGGTTCTGGTGGCGGTGACGATATTATCGCCAAGCTTCACCACAGTCACGGGTATGGCCAGACCCTGGTCATCAAAGACCTGAGTCATGCCAATTTTCTTGCCCAACAAACCTACTGTCATGGTTAGCTATCCTCGGATTTTTAGAGTTTGACTTCGATATCGACACCGGCCGGCAGATCTAGTCTCATGAGTGCGTCGGCGGTGGTGGGTGTCGGATCGTTGATGTCGATCAATCTTTTGTGAACACGGATCTCGAAATGCTCCCGCGACTTCTTGTCCACGTGGGGCGAGCGGAGCACGCAATAAACGCGCTTGCGGGTCGGCAGGGGCACGGGACCGCAGATGGAGGCGCCGGTGCGTCTGGCCGTATCGACAATCTGATCGGCGGATTTGTCGAGCAGCTTGTGGTCGTAGGACTTCAAGCGAATGCGGATTCGCTGGACCTTGGCATTTGCTGCCGGATTATCGGTTTTTTGTGCTTTCGCGCGAGCCATTTGCGCTATCTCTCCCGTTATAGAGGAACTTATTTTTTAGAAGACAGAACGTCCGCCATATTCGGAAGTCCGGCATCTCCACCGGGGAGACTTCGAACCTGGCGTCTGCGAGCCTGCTTCCTCAAAAACCTTAGCCCGGTCTTATGTTGGAAGCCGCCACAGGTTGCCCTTTCCGGCGAACGAACCACATATTCTACCGAGTATCTATAGTGTGACTCTAAAAATTTATTTCACAATAAGAATCAAACTGGCTCGATTCTATATCCGATGGCGATGCCTGGGCTGGAATCTCCCAACCTGTGGCGCTTTTCAGTTGAGCTACTGCTCAGCAAGAAAATTCTCTTGTGTTAAGCGTAAACGCAACAACCGTATGGCTTCGCGTCCACAGCGCCGGAGGCCGTCCGGATGACAAGGTCCCCGGGGTGGTCATCTGTCAACAAGCATCATTCTCATCGTCTTATTGCCGGAGCCGGGGAATCATCCGGAATAATGGCTCCTTCCAGATCGGTCTTCTGGAATTTGGCAGAGTGGAGATCGATGCTGTAGAGATTGGCTCCTCTCAGATCGGCGCCGTTGAGATCGACCCCGAGATTACGGGTCTTTTCGCCGCTGGTGTCTACTTCCCTCAGGTCCGACTGGTTGAAGTTGGCATAGTTCAGATTGGCTCTCTGGAAATTGCAGCCCTTCAAATTGCTCTTGAAAATGAAGGCATAGTTCAGGCTGGCGTCCTGCAAATTTGCTTCCTCGAAGTTGCATTTCGAGAATTTGACGCCATAGAAATTGACTCTTTGCAGCTTGGCTTCGCTGAAGTCGATGCCTTCGCCCCGGGAGCCTTCAAAAGACGCCCCGGCGAGGTTTGCATTCTGGAACGAGGTTCTCGATAGCTGGGTGGATATCAGGCAGGCGTTGGGCATTTTCGCGTTTCTGAGATCGGCCCCGGAAAGATCCGCCCCCAGGAGCATGGCATTGGATAGATCGACTTTCTTGGCGACAGCTTCCTCCACGGTGTCCTTCAGGCTCACGGCGGAGCTGGTGGAGTAGAGGACTCGGCCGGATTGATCGGCGATCCGGCTGCCCCCTATAAGACCGGCAGGGAGTACAAAGTCGCCTTCGGATGGCTTGGGAATCTGAGGAGCATTGGAAGCCGTCGATAACGAAACCGATGTTGGAGCCGGCGGGCTGATTTTCATCAGGGTGATGGCCATGACCGAGATCAAGAGCACGAAGAGCACTCCGGAGAAATTGCCGAGCTTGTCAAGTCTGATCCCGCAGCTCCGTCGGTTTCCCTTCAGGTCCTGACCGTTGCGGACTCTCTCGAGATCTTTTATCAGGTCTTTCATGCTCTGGTAGCGCCAGTCAGGATTTTTGGCAAGGGCTTTGAAGATCAGGTTGCGCATGCCTGTGGGAACATCGGGTGGGAGCGGTGCCGGCACTTCGTTCACATGCTTGACTATGGTCTTGATGGCATTCTCGGCTTGAAATGCCGGCTTGCCGGAGATGCATTCATACATCAAGCAGCCCAGGGAATAGATGTCGGTGCGAATGTCGATCTCGTCGCCCAGGCACTGTTCCGGGCTCATATACTTGGGCGTGCCGAAAAGCTCGCCGGTGTGGGTGAGTGTGTGGCCTTCTTTCTCCTCCACCGGCACGACCTTGGCGATGCCGAAATCAAGGACTTTCACGAAGTCTGCCCCGTCCCGGGTCTCGACGATGATATTGCCCGGCTTGATGTCGCGGTGGATAACCCGCTCCTGGTGCGCATACTGGAGGGCTTCGGCAATCTGAGTGAAGATCTCGATGGCTCTCTCGAGCTCTAAGAATCCTTCTTTCTCGATGAGCTTCGCAAGAGTCGTTCCTTTCGCCAGGTCCATGACCAGATAAGGAGAGCCGTCTTCCGCAACGCCATGGTCATAGACCGGGACCAGATGAGGATGATTGAGAGTGCCGGCGGCACCGGCTTCGATCTGGAATCTTTTTATGTAGCGCGCGTTCTTGATCAGGTCGCTGAAAAGAACCTTGACCGCGACCTCGCGCTTGAGCTTCTCGTGATAAGCCCGGTATACGCTTGCCATGCCTCCACGGCCGATGAGCTCGAGATTGGAGAGCTCCGCCGCTATGACCGGAGGCTCGTCAGAGCCGTCCGCGACGATTTTGAGATCGGGCTTCTCTTTCTCCATAGAAATGATTATGACCCAGAGTGAATCCTCTTGCCAAAGAAAACTGCCGGAGCTGATGCCCCGGCAGTTCGATTTTTTTGATTCGAGTCAAACCTGAGGTCAGTCTGGATTACTCGATGATCGAGGCTACGACGCCGGCGCCGACGGTTCTGCCGCCTTCGCGGATGGCGAATCGCATACCTTCTTCGACGGCAACGGGTTGAATGAGCTCGACTTTCATTGCAACGTTGTCGCCGGGCATGACCATCTCGACGCCTTCAGGAAGCTCGATGGAGCCGGTGACGTCGGTTGTTCTGATGTAGAACTGCGGTCTGTAGCCGGGGAAGAACGGAGTGTGACGTCCGCCTTCTTCCTTGCTCAACACATATACTTCAGCGTTGAACTTGGTGTGGGGCTTGATGGAGCCGGGCTTGGCGATAACCTGACCACGCTCGATCATGTTCTTGTCGATACCGCGGAGGAGGACGCCGACGTTGTCGCCTGCGATACCTTCGTCCATGGTCTTCTGATACATCTCGACGCCGGTAACGACGGTCTTTCTGGTTTCAGCAAGACCGACGATCTCGACTTCGTCGCCGACTTTGATCTGACCGCGCTCGATACGACCGGTGGCTACGGTACCACGACCGGTGATCGAGAAGACGTCTTCGACTGCGAGCAGGAAGGGCTTGTCGACTTCGCGGGTCGGAGTGGGGATGTAGTCATCGACGGCTTTCATGAGCTCGTTGATTACCGATACCTGAGAGGGGTCGCCTTCCAGACCCTTGAGGGCACTGCCGCGGACGAACGGTACATCGTCGCCGGGGAAATCGTACTTGGCGAGAAGCTCTCTGGCTTCGATCTCGACGAGATCGAGGAGCTCTTCATCATCTACCATGTCGCACTTGTTGAGGAAGACGACAATGTAGGGAACGCCGACCTGACGGGCAAGCAGAATGTGCTCGCGGGTCTGGGGCATGGGACCATCGGAAGCCGAGATGACGAGGATTGCTCCGTCCATCTGGGCAGCGCCGGTGATCATGTTTTTGATGTAGTCGGCGTGACCTGGGCAATCGACGTGGCTGTAGTGACGGTTGTCGGTCTCGTATTCCACGTGAGCGGTATTGATTGTGATACCACGAGCCTTCTCTTCCGGTGCGGCGTCGATTTCATCGTAAGCCTTGAACTTGGCTTTACCCTGCTCTGCCAGAATCTTTGTAATAGCTGCAGTGAGGGTGGTTTTACCGTGGTCGACGTGGCCGATTGTGCCGACGTTGACGTTCGGTTTGTTCCTTTCGTATTTCTGGCGGGCCATCCTTTCCTTTCTCCTTAACTAGCCTTTCAACCCTTACCCTTGCTTCAACTCCCGAATTTATCGAATTTGAAAAATGGAGCCCATGACGAGATTCGAACTCGTGACCTCCCCCTTACCAAGGGGGTGCACTACCCCTGTGCTACATGGGCGTGGCATATCATTATTCTTCTTGTTTGCCAAAACCCTCACCACAGGACAAGTTTCTTTAACTTTTCGGTACATTGAACGCGGTTGTCAGGGAGGCAAGGGGTTTTCGAGAGCGAGGTCTCGAGAACCGTCTTGCCCCAATGACAAAAGCTTGGGCGGAGCTGGATTCGAACCAGCGTAGGCTTACGCCAACGAGTTTACAGCCCGTCTCCTTTAACCACTCGGACATCCGCCCGCGCAAGCCGGTGATGGGATTCGAACCCGCAACCTACGGTTTACAAAACCGTTGCTCTACCGTTGAGCTACACCGGCCTAAATCACACCGAGATTAAGGCGTAATCAGGAATGATACAAGCCGGGATCAAAGCGTGTCAAATGCCTGACAGTCTGAAGTCGCCAGTCGTTCACGAACGTACATATTCGGAAATCAATCGGAATTCTGGCGGACGATTTCATAAAGACCGATCCCGGCAGCGACGGATGCGTTGAGGGATTGGGTCTTGCCGATAACCGGTATGGAAGCCAGGAGGTCGCATTTTTCCTCGACCAGGCGACCCATGCCTTTGCCTTCGCTGCCCACCACAAGTATTACCGGACGTTTGAGGTCGATCCTATATATAGACTCACGGGCAGCCGGAGTCAGCCCCATAGCCCACAGACCTCTCTCTTTGAGAGCTTCGATTATCCTGACAAGATTGGTCACCCTTGCGATTGGAATATGAAAAGCCGCACCGGCACTGGTCTTGGCTACTGTCTCGTTGATACCGGCGGCACGACGCTCGGGTACGACTACTGCTCTTGCTCCCATCACCTCGCCGCAACGAATGATGGCCCCGAGATTGCGAGGGTCCTCGATGCCGTCGAGGACCAGGACGGTATAACCGTCGGTGCTGCCCCCGATCTCCCTGATTCTTTCGAGGTCGCTATCCACCAGGTCGAGAAGCTCTGTCTGGCTCAACACTTTCACCGGGCTGAGGCTGGCGACGATGCCCTGATGGCTTTTGCCCGCGCCGGCAAGCATGTCGACCTTGCGACGGTCCACCAGGACCAGGGGAATCCTGAGATGTTTCGCCAGTTGCTTGATACGACTGAGGCGCTGGTCGGTGCCCGGGCCTTCGTGCAGGAAGATCTTGTTGACTTCGGCTGATTCAGGTTGCCCTTCCTCTTCGGCCAGGAGTCCCTCGAGATAAGCCAGGACGGTATTGCGCCCGAATATCAAGGATTCCCGGTCCGAGGCCTCGTCTTGATCTCGATCTGGTCTGGATTCAGTTTCTTTCCGGGGTGCTCGATCGGGTCCAGGCTCTCTCTCTGCTCTGGGTCTTCTTTCGCTTCTTCTGCTGGATCCGGGTCTTCTATTGCTCATGAATACTCTTGTTGCAACCTTCTGGCATGGGCAAAACACCATGGACATCAGCCCGGAATTGCCGTTATCGTTGACTGGAGACGGATCCTTACGAGAACTGCATGCTCTTCGATGTCGTATTTTTCGGATTTCCCCTGGTGATTGCCGGCTGTCTGGCGGCCCATGCGGTTCGTGACCAGGATCCCCGCTTCTGGCTGCCTTCCGGATCTACGGCAGCATATTGCCTTTTCTACCTCTTCGGCGGCCGCGAAGTGCTTCTCTATTTCACCGTCACCCTGCTCATGGCAGGCGGGCTGCTCAATAGCGGCGGATTCGGCGGCTGAGATCAAGTTGGATTGCTCGTTCGCTTAGCGGGTGCGGGCTTTGCGTCCCTGCTTGGGCGTCTCCACCGCGTGACGGTTCTGCTGGGCTTCAGCAAGAGAGCGCATACCGATCCCGTGCTTCTTGAGCCAGCGCGAGATGGTGTTGGGATCGCACCATTGATTCTCTTCTTCCCTGTAGATCTTGGCAATCTGGACCGTCGAGAGCTTCTCTTTCACATACTTCTCGTACAGCCAGTCTTTATCCTGGTACAGTGTCTTCTTTCGTAAACTCTTGCCCACCGATTCGAATCCCCTTTTGAAGTGGTCGTATCTTTGCTTGTACTACTACGCTTATACTACATATTCTAATTGTTATTTGCTTTTTGCGTGTTGACAACCCCCTGGCCGAAAAAATATCGGATTCCATATAATTTCTAACCATGCCTGCAGCCGATCACGATGATTCCGATAAATCCAAGACGAAGACCGCCATGCGGCTGCCTCAGGTCGACCTTGTCCTCCGGCAGGCGGTTCTAGAGGACCTGGTCTCGGTCATCGACAGGACCTATCTTACGGTTCTGGTCAGGGAGGAACTCGCTCGACTCCGGGAAGGACTGCGCTCGGCCGGCGGCGAGAGTCCCGAGGCGGAAGCCATCGCAGCGAAAGTTGCCGTCAGCGCCCGGGCTCTTCTATCCGGTGGGCTCGAGCGGGTAATCAATGCTACCGGTGTGGTCCTGAACACCAATCTCGGGCGGGCCCCCCTGCCTGAAAGCGTCCTTTCTGCGATGAAAGAGATTGGCTCCGGTTACTCCAGTCTCGAGATCGATCTGGAGTCGGGCAAACGCGGCGAGAGGACGCGGCGGACCAGCCGACTTCTCGGTGTCTTGACCGGATCCGAGATGGCGATTGTCGTCAACAACAATGCCTCTTCGGTAATGCTGGCGGTGGCAGCTCTGGCCCATGGCAAAGAGGTGATCGTCTCGCGGGGCGAGCTCATCGAGATAGGAGGAAGCTTTCGCCTTCCCGACGTTATCGCCGGTGCCGGAGGGACTCTCAAAGAAGTCGGCACCACCAACAAGACCCGTTTGAGCGATTATCGAAATGCGTTAAGCGATCGGACCGGCATGATTCTGAAGTGCCATCGCTCTAACTTCGAGATCACCGGATTCACTGAGGAAGTCGGACTCGAAGAGCTGGTCTCGCTTTCTCGAGAGTCGGCGGTGCCGGTGGTGGAGGACCTCGGCAGTGGTGCCTTTTTCGACATGTCTCGGTTTGGATTGCAGCGCGAGCCTACCGTCAGGGACTCGATCGAAGCTGGAGCCGGTCTGGTTCTATTCTCCGGCGACAAGCTTCTCGGCGGACCGCAGGCCGGTATTGCCGCCGGCTCCATGGCGCTGGTGGAGAGGCTCAGGAAGAATCCCATGTACCGCGCCTTGCGCGCGGACAAGCTGGTGATCGCAATTCTCGAGAATGTTCTTTCTCTCTACCTCTCTCCTCATCCCGAGAAAGAGGTCGCGGTCCTGGCACTGGCGGCGATACCGTTGCAAGATCTCGAGAAGAGAGCGAGGGAGTTTGCCTCGAGTCTCGATGGTGGCATTAGGGAGTTTCTCGATCTGGAAGTCGTGCCAACCCGGTCGGCTTTCGGGGGCGGCAGCACGCCCGGGCAGTCGCTCCCCAGCTATGCGCTTTCTCTGGGGACGAAGGACAAGTCGGTCTCGGCTTCGGCCCTGTCCACAGCCTTGCGCCGGGCCGAAACTCCTGTGATAACAACTGTGAATGCGGATCGTGTCCTCATCGATTTCCGCACCATACTGGAGGCGGATATCGATTCTCTCCGCTCGAGCCTGAAGACAACCGCTGAAGACCTCTTTATCAAGAGGATATAATTCAACAGTTTCATTCAGAGGGCGATGGAAAATGGATGCTGATCTCGACGAGCGCTTGACTCAGCTTGCTCAGAAGGTGGACGATCAATTTCGCTTCACTCGCAATGCGCTTGTGCTCTGCACGCTAACCATCATCGGTGTGATGGTCTTTACAATCACGCAGATTTTCAACAGCCTGCCTTCTCAGATCATCTTCAATTACATGTCCAATCTCGATCAAATCGTCGCCGAGTGGAAAGCATGCGAATTCGTTCAGGAGCACCGCAACAGGAAAACTCGCGAAGAGTTGCAGAAGCAACAGACCGCTCCTGATTCGGCGGATAAGCCTCTGGCGGAATAGCTACCCGAATATCCCCGTTACTTCTTGAGCAATGCCTGGCGGCGATTGACTTCCGCTTCGACTTCGTCAGGCGAGATGTTGTTGACCTGCATAGGACCGGCGCAGATCTCGCGCCAGGGCGCACCGGCCAGGGCTTGCCGGACGATTACCTCGAAAACCTGTGCCCGGACTCCATTGCCGTAACTGCCCGATTGTCCCAGGTTGCCGCCCATGGTCGGTCCCTGAGCGTTACCTCGGGGCACCGCTTGAGTGCTCGGTTCGGTGAGCGGTCCGGTGGGCGGTGAGTTCCCTCCGAAGTTGTTGCTCGGCGTCGTCGGCGCCGGCGGTGCCGGAGCCGGCTCGGCCGGGCCGGAAGGCTTGGACATCGTCTTGAATGTGTCCATCTGCTGCTGCAGAAGCGGCCTGGCAGGACCGCTATCGAGCAAAGGAGTTTTCTCGTTGCTGCTGTCGAAGAACCCGCCGGAGCTTGGTTGCTTGGCAGGCTTGGGCGGTGCGGCAACCGCCTTCTGCTCTTCCTTGGCTTTGCGCGCCGCCTCTTCGGCGGCCTGCTTGGTGGTGGTGAGCTGTTGCTGGAGGTTGGCGACGGTATCGCGGAATTGTTCTCGCATCTCTTCGAGCTGCGCCTTGAGCTGATTGATCTCGGAGTCCTTCAGGCTGACTTCCGAAGTCTTCCCTTTCAGCTCTTCCTCGCGCTGGCTGACGGTCTCGACCATCTCATCGTACCGGGAATTGAACTCCTCGAAACGAGACTGGAGAGTCTCCTGAGCCTCCCGCAGCTCCTTCTCCTTGCTGGCGAGCAGCTCCTTGTACTCTCTCTCTCTGTCCTCGAGCACCTTGGAGAGGTCCTCGTCGCGTCCGTGGACCAGCTCTTTGAGCTCTTCATTCCCCTTCTTGAGGTCCTCATTGCCTTTGCGGAGCTCTTCGTTGGTCTTCTTGAGCTCTTCGAGCTGCGCGACCAGGGCCTCATCCTGAACGACTACGGTGCGCACCCTTTCACCACCTTCACCACTAGTGGTGGCATACTCGGGAGGCGGCTCCGGTGACTGGATTGCGTCATAAGCGGCTCGGAACAGGTCGCCGGGCAGTCTCTGAGTACCAAGCAGCTCGACTAGCCTGTGCAGCAGGTCGGCTGGATGCTCGTCCGGATAGACGGCCATGTAGGCGCAGCGGAAGGTCCAGGGATCGATCTGCCCGGAGGCGAGTTGATCTGCCAGGGCAGTCACCAGCCCGTCCGGCGTCAGCTTGGTCTCCTGCTCGGCTCCGACCCGTGACTCCATGGCGGTGACGAGCTGATCGATTGACGGCACCAGCTCGCCCACGGCTTTCATGGGCTCCAGGGCAGCTGAGAGAGATTCCATCAGGGTATTGAGGTTGAGTCCCAGCTCGAAAAAGGTCTGATTTTGCAGGGTCTCTTTGAAGCTCTTGAACGATTCTGTCTGCTCCCCGGCAGTTTTCTGAAGGGCCGAAAGATTCATGGCGCAAACGCCCAGGGTCTGGTCTATGCTGTTCAGGAGCTCGATGGCTTCTGCATGTCGCTTGTTCGTGTCGTCGAAATATTCGGGCGGCAGGGTCTGGACGACAGCTTTGAACGTGTCCGGTATGACTATCGGCACAGCAGGGCTTGCCGGTGGCGGCATGGTCTCGGATTCCTCGTCATGCACCGGGGAACGCCTCGACGACTGGCGGTCGCGCTTGCGTTCACGTTCGGGCTCTGGCTCGGTAAATTCGGCAACGGGCTCTGGTTCTGCCTCGGGAACCGCTTCGACAATGGGCTCCGGTTCTGGCTGTGGCTCTGGTTCTGGTTCTGGTTCGGGCTCTGGTTCTGGTTCTGGCTCCGGTTCGGGCTCTGGCTCTGGCTGTGGCTCCGGCTCCGGCTCCGGCTCCGGCTCCGGCTCTGGCTCAGGGGCGGTCTCGGCTACGGGCTCCGGTTCGGGTTCCGGCTGCGGGTCTGGTGTAATGTCGGCAACAGCCTCTGGTTCCGGTTCGGGTGGAACAGGCTCAGGCTCTGGAAACGCTTCGGCAGCGCTCTCTGGCTGCGAAGGCAAATTGAAATCGGGAATTCGTGGCTCGATCAGATCCTCCGGCAACGAGACATCCGGCATTCTCGGCTCCGGGAGGCTTTCGGGCAGCGTCATTCCCGGCCGCGGTAAATCCGGTAAATCCGGCATCATGGGCTCCGGAAGCGAGAATACCGGAGGCTCGGAATTTGGCATTTGATCCGGAAACTGCGGTGGGGCGGATACACCCATGTCGCCGAAGGTCGCAGGTGGGTCCAGGACTGGAGGAGAAGTAGGAGGAGAAGTAGGAGGAGAAGTAGGAGGAGGCGGAGCTACAGGTGGTGGAGCGACGGGTGCCGGAGGCTCCGGCGGTGCTGGAGGAGCCTGTGCCGGTTCGGCGGTCGCGACAGGCTCAGCCTCGCTTTCCTCGTCGGAACCCCAGGGGTCCGGGGGCTTAGCCGTCTGGGCGGTCTGGGTCGATTCGAGCTCTACTGCAGCGGCAGCCTGACCGGTGTCTTCTTCGTCACCCTGGTTGCTATAAGGATCAGGGGGCAGAGCCTGTCGGGCAAGGGATCGCAGCCTGGCACGGCGAGCGGAAAGAGACGAGTCCTGGCGGCTCGATTTGCCGGAGCTTCCATTATTGGAATTGCCGTTTCCGTTTTCGTCTCTTGCCATTCAGAGCTTCCTTCTTAACTGCCAGACGGATGTTTCCCATCCGTGCCAATCGCCATTCTTGGCAGTGCCTCGAGACCTCCTATTTTGATGTACCCTGTAAGAGCAAAACTACCGCAAGTCAGGCGATCGGCTTAATGTTCGCTGTCTCTATATGAGCCGCTTGTCTATTATAGTAATCTCGAAAACCGCCTCAGAGTCAATTATACGACCTTTCGTGTTCACTTGACAAGCTTATAGAATGTAGTTACTATGCAGGTTGAGGTCTGTTCAAGCCTGTCTCGGGCGGCGCGGATAAAGACCTTTTACCAGGAAAGCGTCCAATAATTCGACCTATATCAGAACCGCCGCGACGGATCTCCCACTGATAACCCCGTTCGCGGCAGGGAAGAGCCCACAACAGGCGTGCCGCTGAGGCACAGTGGGTACAAAGTACTTGGAAGCTAGTCAGGATCGCTAAAAGTGGAACTGCTTATCTGTCAGAGTTGTGGTGTGGTGCTTCGCACGAAAGGGAAGCACTGCACCGGCTGTGGTGTGACCCTGGCACTTCATTCTCCGACATCGATCCCGTCTTTTGCCGAGGCCAGACCTCCTCTTGCTGTATCGGTCAAACAAGATCACCTGTTGCTCGAGCGAGTGGTTACCCAGAGGCAACTGCTCACCCTCGGTCCGCGCCCGCCGCAGTCGGGCGGGCATTACGGCGTATCGCCCGGTAGCTCGTTTCCCTCTTCGATCATGTCACCGGTGGCTGATTACGGTGGCAATGGTCATGGGAACGGGCACGGCAACGGCAACGGCAACGGAACTAACAATGGTGACCAGGTCGTCGACCAGACGAGTTCCGGGGATCCTCATACTTTGCCGCAGGCGCCTTTCGCCGAGCCCGAGCCGCCTCTGACGACTCTCAAGCAGGTCGACAACCCCGATGCAGGACTGGTTCCCGTTGATCCATTTGCTGACTCGTCTGCTGATTCCGCGGAGCAGGCTCAAGGAACGAGTAGTACACCGGTGTCCGATCCCGATCCTGCTGTGTCTACTACAACTACTGAAGACCCGCCGGCAACGCCTCCTTCCGGGCAGGTCCTGCCTGGCTCCGGGCTCCTTTCTTCCTTTTCCAGTAAAGGTCTGCTGGCTGCAGGCGCAGCCGGTGCCGCCGGTCTTGCAGCGGCCGGTCTGAAGGGAAAGGCTCCCCTGGGCTCGCTGGCGGACTGGGTAGGAACATCCAGGGAGGATAAGAAGCAGGAGTCGGTCTCCGAATCAGGGGCGGAAGCTCCGGCTGCCGAAATTCCTGCTTCTGAGAATCAGCACGCTACCCCTTCTCAGGAAAGTGTGACTCCGGGCTCGTCGAGCCAGACCGCAGCCCCTGTTCCCGGTACCTATTTCCAATCTTTCAGAAGCCCTGGTTTTTCGTCCAGCGCCGTTTCCATAGCGATCGGCGCTCCGGTAGGTCCGACTTCGGTGCCATCCGCAACTCCGCCGCCAAAGGAGAGCTCGCCTGCCTCCGGCTCCGAATCCGGCTCCGAGTCCGAATCCGAATCCGAATCCGGGACCGGGTCCCGGATCACTCCACCGGAGTCGGGAGGGGACCTGGCTTCTCAGATGGCTGCTGCGCTTTCGGCCGGACTGGCAGGGTCTGATCCGGAGCCGGCGATTCCAGCAGTAGTGGAGAAAGCTGCCGATGTGATGACCTCGGAGGCTATAAGCCCGATTCCAGAAAAGAGCGAAAGCGAGAGCACTGATCGGAGCGCCGGTGTCGGCGACAGCCTGTCCGGCCACAGTACCGAGGCTCGCGGGTCGTTCGATTTCGTCAACCAGGTGGGACCTGACTTCAACCCGGAGGAGTTTTTCACAACCGGCTCCAATCAGGCCATCGCGCCTCCTGACGAGGTCGGAGCAGCTGAAGGGAAATCCGAGCCAATCGTCGCCGAGCCGAGCCCCGCTCAGGCACCTGTCGCAGAAGCTGCAGCAGCCAGCCCTCGCCAGGATCTCGTGGATTTCTTCGGCGAAGACAAGTCCGGGACTCAGAATCCCATCGCTTCTACAGGCATTTCTCCCGCCAATGACACATATTCGTCCGGTTCGTCCAGTTCGTCCGGTTCGTCCGGGGATGATTCCTTCGACTTCTTTTCCGGCTCTCCCGTGAGCAAGACCGAGATGCTGGCGGAGAGCATGCCCGAAACGCCCCCGCTCGAGGCGACGGCTGTCAGGGAAGAGCAGCCCAGGATGAGGGTCATGGACGAGCCGCCTGTCTCTGAGGAGGATGCGGAGGACGAGGAGAAAGAGGAGCGTCCCAAGGTCGCCATGCCCAGGGGCGTGAAGGCGCGTCCAAGCGCCAGCTTCGACGAGGATGACGAGGAGAGCGAGGAGGAAGAGCACGAGGATCACGAGACCAGTGGTCCCAAGCCCAAGCGGCGAAGTTTCTCGGGCAATTCGATCAAGCCTCAGGCTGTCAAATCGAAGAAAGACGATGACGACGAAGAAGAGGACGAAGACTCAGGCGGCGCCGCCGGCGTGATCGACTGGATGGAAGGTGAAGTCAATCTCGCCGGCCAGAATGTTACTCGAAAGACAGCCGTTGTCCTGGTTGCCGTAGGTGTGTTCATCCTTGTCCAGGTCCCGGGCTGGTGCATGACCTTTTTCTCGGCGCTTGCCGGCGGTGGCGGGCAAACTCAACAGGCACAGCAAATGCCCATGCAGCAACGTGTCGCCCAGGCGCCCCCGCAACAGGGACCGCAGAGTGCTCTCAGCTTCGGCAAACGGAGTCTTCCTGGGTTGGGCGGGCAGCCCGGTCCCATGCCCGGTCAACCCGGTTCCATGCAAGGCCAGCCCGGACAGCCGCAGAACGCCTCTCTGGACCCGAGCGGGTTTCCGGTGGTGGGCGGACGCTGGCAGGTGGTGACATTCTCCGGCAACCAGCCCTTCCAGTCTCAAATGATCATCAATCAGACCGGAGCTCAGTTTGCCGGTCAGGGTCAGGACGGGCTCGGCATGTTCGAGATCGCAGGGATTCTGCAACCGCCTGATCGTATCGATTTCAAAAAGCTCTATGACAAGGAGGCCAAGCGAAAAGGCGCAATCACCGAGCCCATGGTCTATTCCGCGAAGCTCGAGCAGCAGGGGGACAGCAATCTCTTCATGGCAAGCGGCGGATGGAAGTCGCATAAGCGAGAAGGTTTCGAGAACAGCATCTATAATCCTGCCCGTATGGTGCCGATCTCGGGTCGGTTCCAGGCCAAGCAACTGGTGGCTCAAACAACCACGGTGGCAAGCAATAATTCAGTGCCGCTGCCCGGAATTCCCAATCTTCCCAAGCTCGGCGGACCCGGTATGGGCAATCCGCTGTCCGGATTGAGCCCCGGTCACGGTCAGACCAAGATCCAGGCCACCCAGAATCTCTTTCTCTCCATCGCTCTCGGCTGTATAGGTGTCGGCGCTGCTATATTCTTCTTCTTCCTCGTGCTTTTCGGACCGGCAGGCAAAATGAATGTCTGGGAGAAGCAGAAGTATATTCCCTCGCAGTTCAAGCCGCAGCACATGAAGATGGTTCGCGAGCTGGGCAAGCGCCTGACTGCGGGGGCGGTGCCATTCGGCAAACGGCTGGAGTGGGACTGGTGGTGGCCGTTCACCCCGAAACAGCTCAATCTCCCGGCTGAAATGAGAAGCCAGAATCCGCACATGCTTGTGATTGGCAGCGGTGACAAGGGCAAGACCCGTTTGATTGCCGGCATGATAACTCATGATATCAAGTCCAACGATAGAGCTATAGTGGTCATAGATTCGGACGGGCAGCTCTCGGATCTGATCATCGAATGGATTGCCGCGCAGCCGGAGGGGCGAGAATTCGCCAGGCGAGTCGTGCTGGTAGACCCGACCTACAAGGCCGGCTCGGTAGCTTATAATCCTCTGGAGATGCCGGATGACGGCGATTTGCAGGCTGCGTCCTCTGCCATCGTCCATGGTTTCAAGGCGATTTACACCGAGCCCCCCGGTGCTCAGAGCCAGTGGAACGCTCAGACCGCCAACATCCTTCGTAATGCGGCCCTGCTTCTAATGGTCAACGGCAGGACCCTGACCGATCTTCCCAATCTTCTCCAGGACAACGACTTCCGCGATATCATGCTGGAGGCTGTGGAAAGGCGGAAGAACGAGAAGACCGAATATATCACCATCCTCGAGACCTGGAACCAGTACAAGAAGCTTGCACGTACAGACCAGTGGATCAACTGGGTTGAGCCGATCCTGAACCGGGTGGGACCGATGCTCTCCGACGGGCGGATCAGACCGATCCTCACTAAGCCGGTGAGCGATCTCAAGCTCCGCGAGATCATCTCGGAAAAGAAAATTCTGATAGTCAAAGTTCCGCAGGGCGAGCTCGATCAGAACGCCAATCTTCTGGGGAGCTTGATCGTGACTGGTCTTCAGCAGGCGGCCATGTCGTTCTGCAAGGGCAAGCGCGAGACAGAGGAGCGTCCGGTGTCTCTCTATATCGACGAGATGGATAACTTCATCGAGAAAGAGACCATCGAGAACCTCACCTCGGAGACGAAGCGGTATCAGGTCGGTTTCGTGGGCTGTCTCAAGACTCTGCAGCACCTTCCCGAGGATTATCGAAGCCAGCTCATCATCAATATGGGAACGCTCTGCGTCTTCGCCCTTGCCAAGAAAGACGGCGACATGCTCGGCCCGCAGATGTTCAGGGTCGACGGTCGAAAGATCAAGCACCAGACCATTCAGAACTTCTTCAACAAAGTCAATACGTCTCCCCAGTTCGAGCTGATCATGGACGAGGAGAAACTCAACATCGACCGGATCGTCGGTCAGGAGGAGCAGACATTCTTCTGTTACAGAGTAGGTACTGTAGCCGGTACCTTCAATCTCAAGGCACATGACTTCAAAGACATTCCCGAGCGTAAAATCGATCGCAAGCTCGTGGAGAAGATGCACGCAGTGTCCGACGGATCCGAGGACAGCGGGAAAAAGAAAAAGAAGAAGGGTGACAGGGACGTAGCGTAATCCGGGACAGGGGTGTTGGACCTTTCCATTTGTCAGACTTGCGGCACGATAATAAGGGATAGACGTCGAGTCTGCTCTATATGCGGTGCTATCGTCTCGAAGTTCTCTCCCACGAGGCTTGCTGTTTTCAACATCGGCGGCTCTTCGGACCACGTCATCTACAAGATCGATCATCTCCTTCTGGAGCGGGTTATCATCGGGGCTCGCACCGAGGCTATGGTATCCGATTCACCATGCCGCAGAGGCGATTGCATCCATGTGCCGCGCACCGAGGATGATGGCGGGGACAAGAAGAAGGATGCCGGTGACAGCTCCGAGTCCTCGGCTCCACCGGTGGTGATGACCGCCACGTCCATGACTTTCGGGCCGGTTCTCGATGAGAATGTCGTGACCTCCCGGAGCGGCGGGGGCACGGCTATCGTGCTCAACGATGTGGGATTCGCCGGAGAGAGTCCAGTCGCTCTCTCCACGGAAGGCGAAGCAGTAGCCGATACGGCCGGCACCGCCGGGATGGCCAGGGTCGGTACCTCCGATTCGCTTTCCATGCCCAGCGCCAGTCTCGACGACAAGGAAAGTGTGGCGGGCAGGAGCGACGCTGTCAGTAGGGACGGAGAAGGCTCTGTGAAAGTCTTCGAGATCGAAGGTTTCAATGATGCCATATTCGATACCGCTCCCTCGGCCGGTTTCGGCTCCATGGGAGACATTGGTCTCGGAGACGCTCTCAAACACGCTGTTTCTGGACCTGGTGGCAAGTCCGAGTCAGAGGGCGAGGGCGAGCGTCCCGAGTACGACTTCGCTTCCCTCGATGAAGATTACGAGAGCATGAGAGCCTCGGGCACCCGCGAAAGGACTGTCGTCTCTCCGGGCGCCTCCCGCTCTCCGTCGAGCGGCGCAGGCGACTACGATGTCTCTTCCCTGGAGGATCTGACCAGAGGGCGGCTTCGCAAGTCCGGTCCGGCCGGCTCCCTGTTGGCAGGGGCCGGTGGACCGTCTATCTTGAAAAGACTCGTGGGGCTGACTTTCGCCACGCTCATCCTGGTCGCTGTCGGTGTCGGTGCGATCTTCTTCCTGGGCGGTACGCAGTCGAGCTCAATGGACGGAGCCAGTGAGCAGGCCACCCCTTATAACACCTCCTACACCGGGCGCTGGAACTTCCGCCTGTTAGCAGAGACGGAGGGCGGACCGGTGGAGTTCTATCAGTTCGGCACGAGCATGAAGCTGAGAGGCAACGAGCTCGAATCTGTGGGTAGTGACGAAGGCGGGAAATATGCGGTGATCGGCAATCTCTCGAGCGAGGAGCAAGGGCGGATCGATTTTCGCAAGCAATACGACCTCAATGACGGGCGGGCCCACCCCTTTCCCATCGAATTCAGCGGAACGCTGCTTCCTCCCGGTCAGGATGGAGGCGGCGAGATTGCCCGGGGCGAGTTTCGCACCCGCCTGAGCAGTGACAACGGCACCCTGAATCTCGGTCGTTTCGCCGATGTGCGTGGCTCCTGGTCAGCTACCATCAGCGAGGAGCCGATCTCCGACCTGACATTGCCGGGCGGCAGTCAGGTTCTATTTATCGGCGTAGGCGTGGCTCTGGCCCTCTTGATGAGCGTAATCATGTTCATAAGGGGTCAGAAGGCCGGCTCCAGCCGCTTGCGAGGCGGCAAATGACCCTTTGCGACCGATAAGCCCGGCATCCGGATTGGAAGTCGGAAGATAAAAGCGGGCCGATAAAAACGGGCATAAGATAGATAATGAGAGCCTTTTTGTAAGTTTAGATGTATATTATTTATTGACGCTTACCAGGCTCAGCCGACGCGCCACCGGTTCGGGGACCCGCATAAAATGGTTATGACGCCGAGAGATCGGAATATCTGGGAAGAAAAGATAGCCGACTTGCGCCGGTACGATCTAGATGAGCTCGATGTACGACCGGTGGATTCCTCGACTCTTACCAGCTGGCCGATTCCGGACATGACCTTCGTGCGTATCGACGGTGTCTTGAGGTCCTGGGACATCGAGCGGGAGAAGAACCAGCAGCAGAATCAGCCGCAGCAGGGTCAGGACCAGGACCCGAGCAAGCCTCCCAAGCGGATGTACCTCAGCGAGGATGCGCTCACCGGCTTGCACAGCCAGAAGGCCAACCTGGCCTTTCTCGTTCTGGGAAGCAAGACCGGTGTCAAGTATTACATGGGCGTGCAGATTCCCGGGGATGGCACCAATGGCGATGGCGAGAGCGCCAAGATGGTCTCGTACGACAGTCTCAAGTCGATCATGCACAGTGTGTACAATGGCGTAGACATTGCGAGCGAGCCCTTCGACTCCGAACAGCTGCAGGAGCAGGTGGCGCCTCTGGCGCGTCATTGCGGTCTGGTTACCGGCATCCCGGCACTCAAATCGACTGCTGGAGACACCATAGAATCAGAGCAGATCGAGAGGCTTGCCAACGGTCTTCAGGGGCATGACTTCGGATTTCTCGTCCTGGCAATTCCGATTCCCAATCACAAAGTCAGCAAAGAAGAATTCTTGATTGTCGATCAGATTCAGCGTGCCCAGGAGAACGAAGACCCTGAGAAGAAGCGCCGGATCAAATACTATCTCGAGCTTCAGGATTCCTACCTCAGGCATATCCAGCTCGGTACCGCGGTGGGGATGTGGCTCACCGGCGTCTATTTCTTCGCTGCCGAACGCTCGGTATTCGTGCGTCTCCAGTCTTTGATCCGCGCCACTTATGTAGACGAGACCAGCCGCCCCACCCCCCTGCGTACGCACGAGATCAAGGGATTGGGTCCGCATATTCAACAATTCGGGCTTCTCAGGAACAAGCGCAGCGATGAGATCTTCCAGGAGCTTCTCGAGTACAAGTTCCTGTCGCCGCTCTCCTCTCGAACTCTCTCTGCTTTCGTGCATCTTCCCAAGCGCGAGATGCCGGGCTTCCGGATCAGGCGGTCGGCGGAGTTCAGTCTCGCTCCCATACCACCCAAGGATCCGACCAGGACGATAGCGATCGGCAATATCCTCGATCGGGGAATGGACACAGGCAACCTCTACCATATCGATGTGGACGCCTTGCAGAAGCACACTATCGTATGCGGTGTCACCGGCGGTGGTAAAACCAATACCTGCTTCTATCTGCTCGGACAGCTATGGAATTACAAGATTCCTTTCATGGTCATCGAGCCGGCCAAGTCTGAATACCGCCATATGATGCTCATGTCCGAGACATTCAAGGGAGTAGGCCAGGCGTTCTCCCTTGGTGACGAGACGGTGAGCCCTTTCCGGCTCAATCCTTTCGAGATCATGAAAGGCGTGAAAGTCCAGACCCACCTCGACGCTCTCAAGTCGGTTTTCAACGCCAGCTTCGAGATGTATTCGCCGATGCCCCAGGTTCTGGAGAAAGCCCTCAACGAGATCTATAACGTCCGGGGCTGGGATCTGGTCAACAACACCAACCGCCGTCTACCGCCGGGCATGATGCCAGGCGAACCCGACTGTCCTTCCGAGATCTATCCGACTATGAAGGACCTCTACGAGATCATCGATCCGATTGTCGAGAGTTTCGGCTATTCGGAGCGTATCGGTCCTGACGTCCAGGCTGCTCTCAAAGCCAGGATCGGCTCGCTGCTCATCGGCGGTAAGGGGCAGATGCTCAACACCAGGCGCTCCATCCCTCCGGAAGCCCTGTTCAAGCGACCTACGGTCATCGAGCTCAAGATGGTGTCGGAAGACTCCGAGAAATCTTTCCTCATGGGTATGCTTCTGGTCTTCCTCTATGAATACAGGGAAGCCCTGGGTCCCCACGATAACCTGCAGCATGTCATGCTCATCGAAGAGGCTCACCGTCTCTTGAAGAACGTTCCAACCGCTCAGAGCGGTGATTCTGCCAACCCAGCCGGCAAGGCTGTCGAATTCTTCACCAACATGCTTGCTGAGATTCGTTCGTACGGGCAGGGATTCATCATCGCTGACCAGATTCCCAACAAGCTCGCTCCTGAAGCCCTGAAAAACACCAACCTCAAGGTCATGCACCGGATCGTCGCTGTCGATGACCGCGACTCTATGGGTGGTGCTATGAACCTGGACGATATTCAAAAAAGGCACGTCACGGCGCTCGGACAGGGGCGTGCTCTGGTCTATGCAGAGAAGATGGAGCAGCCGTTCCACCTTGCGATCATGTTCGACAAGACCAAGGAGGTGCCTCCTCCGGAGACTCCCGAAGAGTCCGACGAGGTCGTCAGGGAAGCGATGAGGTCCCTCGATATCGTCGGTAAATTCAATCGACATCTCGGCTGCAATTTCTGCCTGCATCGCTGCGATTCGGCGATCCTCGATACATCCATTCCTGTGGCTGACGATTCGCTTTTCCGGCAGGTCTACAACCGTTATGTCCTTTCTACTCTGAAAGATCTCACTCAGCTCGTACATTTCCGGGCTCAGATTATTCACGAGATCCAGAGGGTAATAGGCGGCAGAGCGCGAACTGGCAATATCACCGGTATAACCTGGTGCGTTCTTACCCAGGCTACCGAGCGATATTTCGAGCGCAAGGGGGAAGAGAACTTCTGGTTCTACGATCAGGTGCGCGAGCAGCACCTGCGCTGGTTGAATCTCTTGCGGCCGGCATTCCAGCCTACTGAAGTGAACCGAAAGCTGGACATCAATGTGCTCCGGCAGTGGCGTGACGATTTCGTCGAATTGCACAAGCGCGATCAAGGTCCTCTGCCGACTTGCGGTCCCTGCACATCCAAGTGTCTCTATCGCTTCGAGGTATCGGAAGTGGTGCGTGATCCGAAGATCAAATTCGACTTCAACTCATCCATCAACCGCAAAGACACCCCGGCCTCCGATTCGGCAGCTTGGTTCTGCCGCCTGCTCACCGAGCGTCTTATCGGTCAGGGCGAGGTCGATCTCGCGTACTGCCTTGCCGCTCACCTGATCAAAGATCAGCAACTTTCTACGGATGCTCAGCTGGTCCTCCTTCATAAAGTCCGGACCGCTCTCGAGAATTTCCAGAAGGAAGGTGAAGAAGGTGGCGACTCGCCTCAACAGTAACGATGAGGATGAAGGCACGAAGAAGGGGTCTGAGCCGCATTCTTCCGCCACCTCTTCAGGACAAGACAGCACCGGAACCAGTGCTGCCGGCGCCCCAGGCTCTGCAGCCAGCTTCGCCGAGGAGCTAGGCATCGAGGATTTGAGCGAGCCGATCTTTGGCGCCAGGGGACGGTTTTTCTCAGCCGCCGGTAAAGACTCCCCCATTGCCGAATTCACCAGCGACTTCCTGGTCCTCCATCCTCCGCAGAAGCCATTCGACGAGACCTACGAGGGGCCATCCGAGGATATCGTGATTCGAATGGATGATACCGGGGTTCTTCTCAATGAAATAGGCGAGCGCAAAAAGGTCGTGGGGGCCAGGTATCGTGGTCGGGATCTCTATTATTTCTGGCAGCAGAAGCCCGGGACACTCAAGCATTTCGTCGTCTGGTTCGATGATGAAGGGCACCATCACTTCCTCAGTATCGGCGGAGAGCGTGTGGTTACAAGTGCCGCTTACCAGCTGCGCAATATGACACACGACGGCGAGCTCACGAAGTTTTCGGAGCTCGAGTCCGAATAGATCATTCTTCTTCTTATCGCCTCAAGGTGATGGCCTTCAAGCTGTTATTTTCTTGCCTTCCAGGAATTTCTTGCAGTAGTCTTTCCAGTTGCTGGCCAGGTCGTTGTGGACGAGCTCGTTGAGGGCTGCGGGAGGAAGGTCCATCTTGATGGATTTCTTCTTGCTTCCGTCGAGGCTGTACTCGTGGCGAACTGAGCGGTTGCCCTTCATCTCATAAGCGATGACTGCTATCCACTGATCGTCTTTCTGAACTTCGAGCTGCAGGCGAGTGCCGTGGGCCCGGTCTTTTTCGGAGCCGAACTGGACGAGTCTGCAGGTGTCGCTGAGTTTCTCGATGAACTGCTCGACTTCGCTCTCGTCTCTGGCATGGAGATCCGAGATGGATTGCATGAGCGACGCTGAAGCGCTGAACTCGTCGGAGGCGATAGGAGATATCTTGGCTTTCTGAGAGGTGATGACGGTCTCGGAATCGTCTTCTACAGAAGTTTCGCCGGAGAGTGCTGCCGCGATGGGCGCCAGAGGATCCGGTGTGGTCTGCACACCGCTGAGGAACGGTTTGGCGGGCTTGCTGCTCTCCAGATTGTCCGTATCGAGATCGGCTGTATCCACACCACTGATGCCCTTGACGATGACCGTGGAGTCTTCGGCTGCCGGATCTTCCCGAGTGGGAACGCCGTTGTCACCGGGCTGGCTGGTGACAGGCGGCTCTTCCTGGGTCTTGACGCCGCTGTTGTTCTTGACCACGGAGAAGATGGTCTTGAGACCGTTGACGCTGGTCGTGGACTCGAATATATTGCCGCAATCCGGGCACATGCTCACGCCGGCGGGCACCGTGGCATTGCAGGAGCCGCATTCTTTGGCCATCTTGACACTGCGGGTGAGGTCGCTTCCGGTCAGTCTGGTGCTGGATGGATGAGCGATGACGCCGTTCTTTCTTCGGAAGTCGGCGATTTCATCGCGGTTGGGAAGCACCAGGCTCATGCCGCGTTTGACTTCAGCCACCGGAGTACCCTTTGCGCTGGTCTCGGTTGAGAATCCATTTTTCTCGGCCAGCAAGCGCCACAGCGAGACATCGTTGAGGGCCGGGTGTTTCATGGCGATTGACCGGAAGGAGTCGCCGAAGCGGACTGTGTATTTGATAGCGTGATTGGCTTCCAGAGCCAGACCGAGACTGCCTAGCATACTCTCGACATTGTGTCGGCGCTCCTCGAGCTCGCGGCGCTCCTCTTCGCTCATTCTCTCTTGCGGAACGAAGGTTTCGTCGACGACGGTCATGTACTTACCGCGCATGATCCATTCTCTCGCTTCGCGAGGACTCGGCATCCGCAGTTTGGCGCCGGGCTTGATCTCATATACGGTTTGGCCGTCGATCACTTTGACTGTGATATGACCCTTGTTGAGCTCGTAAATCAGGCGCGAGATTCTCGGATCGCGGAACATGCGCTTGGCTATGCTCTCGAGGCTGTCACCCTTGCGGATCGTGTATTCGGTGCGTCTTACATCGGTGGCGGTGAACTCCTCGATCTTGCGCTGCTGCTCGAGAAGCTTTCTGATGCGCTCCAGCTCCGCGCGGCGGCGGGTGGCGTGGATTGCCATCATGTTGTCTGTGAGCTTCTTGATCTGCTCTTTGCGTTGATTGAGACGCTCCTCTTCCTCTTCGCGCCGTCTTTCGTCCTCTTTCATCTTGTCTTTGATGCGATCGGACTCGAGCTCGCGCTCTATGCGAGCCTGCTCTTCGGCGGTGGTATCGAAGATTTCCTGGCGAGAGGCGATATCGTTGATATTGTTGGAATCGCTTGCCGTCGGCGAAACGACACCGGTGTGCGCCTCCGATACTCTCGAGTCGTGAAGATCCTGGAGTCGGGACTCGATGGACTCCTGGATTTTGGCCAGCTCGTTGGCGAGTATGTCGGCGAGGTTGGTTTCGTGCTCGACATGCGAGACGACGCCGTCGGGATTGATTTCCTCTGTTCTTGTCTTGCCGGGTTTGAAATCGCCGGAGTACGGATCTTCGGATTGGACCTTCTGGACATTGTCGACATCGGTAACCTTGTCGCCGTCTTCGGTCCGCTCGCTGACCGAGGTGTCCGGGCGGCTCTGGGCCGTTTGCGGATCGGTGGGCGACGACTGCTTCGGTACATTGCCGACAGGATTTCCGGTGTTGGGATCGAGGAGCTTGCCGGAATCCGGATCGTAGGGCAGACCGGTGGTTGGATCGATGGGCTTGCCGGCGACAGGATTGTTTGCTCCCTGAGCCGATCCGCTGGCGCCGGAGCCCGACTGCGGCACGTTGCCGATAGGCTGTCCGGAGACCGGATCGAGGAGCTTGCCGGAGGAAGGATCGTAAGGAAGTCCTGTCGTCGGGTCGATGGGACGACCGGCGGTAGGATTGATGCCGGTGCCGGCCGGTTCGTATCCGGGATCGACGGAGGGATTGTAGCTGGGACCACTATGACCGACATTCCCGATTGGCTGACCGGAGCCGGGATCGAGGAGCTGACCGGTGTACGGGTCGTAAGGAAGTCCGGTAGTGGGATCCACGGGCTGGCTGCCGACGGGAGCGCTGCCACTGCTCACCGGAGGTGTGGAGCCGACGCCGGGCACATAGCTCGGGTCGGCGGGATAATTGCCCACTGGAGACAGAGGTGCTGTGATCGGAGCGGGATCTACAGGTGTGGGCGAGAACGCTGCACTGTCGATGAACCCGTCTACAGGTGCCGAGGGAACCGGTGTGAAGGCGCCGGGCGATACAGGCGCGGGCATGGAATCGGTGAAGGGCGCGGAAACCGAAGGTGTGGGATCAGTGTACTGTACGGGAGCCGGCGCGCTGTTGCCGGAACCGCCGTTGAGAGCGTCGTTGATCAGTCCGCCCAGGGCTCCGGCTGCTGCTCCGGTGAGAGCATCTTCGATGCTGCCGCCGTTATTGAGTCCGGCTAGGGCTCCGGAAATTGCACCGTCACCGGCATTGCCAGTATTGCTTCCGGCACTGAGACCGGCTGTGAAAGGAGTGCTTTCCGGCACTGTCGGGCTGGAAGCAGGAGCGGCAATCGGCATTGACGATTGCCCCGTTGCTGGCAGCGGAGCCTGAGCCTCCGAGGAGACTGGCGTGTTTACCGGCTGCTGACTGGATGCCAGATTTGAAGCGGCGGTCTGGCTTCCGGTACTGGAATTGCTGGCATCGTTGATTGCTCCGGCAATGGCTCCACCAACGGCTCCAGCAACTACATCGGAGAGATCGTTGCCGTTGACCAGACCATTGATCGCTCCGGCTATGGCGCCGTCGCCGGCATTCTGGGCACCGGCACCGGCATCAATGCCACTGGCAACAGGATTGCTATCGACGGGGGCGCCGACCACATTGCCGTTTCTGTCCACGACAAACTGGAGCTCGCCCTGATTGTCCATGACCAGGTAAGTGTTATTTCCAGCTGGGAGGGTCGACCAGTCGCTGGGAATATGGATCGTTTGACCACTTGTGAGGTGGATATCGGTGGGAATGCCGTTGCCGGTGGATCCACTCGATACATTGACGGTCTGGGTAGCACCGTCATTGTCGACGGTACCATCGATGTTGATAGTGTGAGCCGAGTCCGTGGAGGAAGTATCACCGTTTATATTGATTGTGGTGCTCGAGCCTGAGAGGTCGATGTTGCCGTTGAGATTGTCCGTCAGCTGAGACTGGGTAGCATTGACATCGCCGTTATAATTGACGGTCACGTTGCTGCCAGGACCGGAGATCGAGCCGTTGACGTTGCGGGTTACGCTCGAGTCGATAAGGTCGAGGTTGCCTTCGAAGGTGATGTTGATGCCGGCTCCACCAGGCAAGTTGATACCGCCGGTGATGTTATAGACGATATCCGAATTGACCAGCTTGACATCACCTTTGATGATGACGTCTCTGGAATCGCTGGTGGTGCTCGCATCTGTATTGCTGTAGTCGATGTTGCGAACGATCTGCTGATTCTCGATCACGGTGTTGCCGAGATCGATTACGATCGGTCCGTCGCCGACAGGCTTGCTCTCAGTGGCTCTAAGGTTCTCTTCAGCAACTCCAACGTTTTGAGTTTGAGTCAGCTGCTCCTGAGCAACTGCGACCTCAGCCATCTTGACCGACGAATTGTCGGAAACAGTCATTTCCGCTGCTCTATGGATTCCTTGACCGCCGTCAGCAGTGATGGTGTCGGCTGCCGGCTGACCGGATACGGATATGGACACGCCAGGGCTGGCGGAGGAATCGCTTGCTTGCTTGCTCGAATCCTGATTGATGGCGGCTGTGATGGCTCCGGTGATGGCACCGACCACGGCGCCTTCTTTACCACCGATCTGGCTGCCGACCAGGGCGCCTGTGATGGCTCCTTCGCCTACACTGCTGGCCCCTGAGCCGATGACTATACCGGCTGCGGCGCTTGTGGCGATGGCGGCGTTGCCGTTGGTCGGCAGTGCTATGGAGACTCCGCCAGGGGACGCTGCGGGTGCGGTGGCGGTGTTGGTGCCGGTTGCAGGTTGCAGGATGGTGCCGGTGCTGTTGGTGGGCACCTGGATATTGACGCCGTTCGGCAGCACGATCACGGAGCCGCTCGCCGGAGCCTGGGCAGTCTGCTGAGCTTGACCTGCTTGTTGCTGGGCTTGCGTTTGGGTCTGAGTCTGACCCTGAGTCTGGGTTTGTCCCTGAGTCTGGGTCTGCTGCGTCTGACCTTGTGTAGTCGCCTGGGTCTGACCCTGAGCGGTTGTCGGAGTAGCGGCTGACTGAGGATCCGTGTTGGCCGCCTGGTTGGTAGTGACAGAGATCGGCGTCGCTTGCGTGCCAGAAGGATCCGCGGCAATTGATATGGAAGAGCCGGTCGCCGCCGCGGCAGAACCGGTGTTGCCTGAAGGCGCGTTGGTCGTGGTATTTGTGGTTGTCGGTGAACTCGATCCGGTGTTGGACGAACGTGTGGAAGTGGTCGGGGTCACCGTAGTCGTTACGATATGCGTGGTGGACGGTGTGCTCGAACTCGACGAAGTCGTTGTCGGCTGAGCCGTGTTAACTACCGTCGATGGCGTGTTGTGGACCGGCGCAGTGGTGGGGGTGCCAGTGGTGATGGAGATACCGGCAATAACGCCGTTGCCTACGTTAGCCGCGATGTTGAGATTTACGCCGCCGTTCGGATTGGCAGACAGCGAGATTCCGGGATTGGACGTGGTGCCGCTTGACAAGGTGCCGGTGATTTGAGTGGAACCGACATTGCCGGTAGCGGAGACTTGCAAACCGGCGGTTGTTGCTTGAGTGCTCGGATCGGCGCTGACCGTCGGTCCTGATGTCTGATTGGTGACGGTGCCTGCGGTCTGGCTGCTCTGGGTTTGTTGGGTTGCGCTGGAAACCTGTGCATTGGAGTTTCCGCTTGTTGTCTGGGCTTGCTGCCCGCTTCCTGTGCTCGCGACCTGAGTGGTCGAGCTCTGTTGAGTATTAGGAGCTCCGGTCGGTACAGGTGTAGCTGCCGTGGCATTGCTGGACTGTTGTAATGTCGAAGAAGTCGGTTGGTGCGCAGGTGCAGGCGTATTGACTGGCTGGCTCGGATTTGCCGACGAAATGGGTGTTGAAACAGCAATTTGCGGGTCGTTGCTGGAGGTGGCGGGATCGGATTTTGTCGATCCGGATGTGCCGACCGCGACAACGACGTCGACGGTCTGCCTCGAGGCGGTTTGAGTCTGAGGATCCTGTCCTTTTGCTTGTTGCGCAGGAGTCTGGGGATCGCTTCCGGCAGAAGATGTAGGTGTAGGAGCTTTAGGCTCGCTGCCAGCAGAAGAGGTATTAGGAGCGGGAGCCTGAGGATCGCTTCCGGTGGAAGATATAGGTGTAGCAGGAGCTTTAGGCTCACTACCTGTAGAAGATGTAGCTGTAGCAGGAGCCTTAGGCTCACTGCCAGTAGAAGAGGAAGGTGTAGCGGAGGTCTGGGGCTCGCTGCCGGTAGAAGAGGTAGGTGTAGCGGGTGCTTTAGGCTCGCTGCCAGAGCGGGGCATCGTGGTCGGATCGGAGTTCTGTTGGGTTGTGGTCGGCGTGACGGGAGCCTTCGGATCGCCGCTGCTGTTTGCAGAGCTGGGCTGAGCAGGAGCCTGCGGATCGCTGCTGCCGGTAACGGGGCTGGACGGAGCCTTCGGATCGCTGCTGCTGTTTGCAGAGCTGGGCTGAGCAGGAGCCTTCGGATCGCTGCTTCCGGTAACGGGGCTGGACGGAGCCTTTGGATCGCTGCCGGTAACGGGGCTGGGCTGAGCAGGAGCCTGCGGATCGTTGCTGGAGCGAGGGAGTTGATTGGGATCGTTGGTCTGCTGCTGGTTCTGACCTTGCTGCTGGCCTTGTGGTTGACCCTGTTGCTGACCTTGCTGCTGGCTTTGTTGCTGACCCTGAGGATCGTTGCCTTGCTGTTGGCCCTGTTGCTGACCCTGCTGTTGGCCCTGCTGCTGACCTTGCTGTTGACCCTGCGGATCGTTGCCCTGCTGGCCTTGCTGTTGACCCTGCTGCTGTCCTTGTTGTTGACCCTGCTGCTGTCCTTGTTGTTGACCCTGCTGCTGTCCTTGCTGTTGACCCTGCTGCTGGCCCTGCTGTTGACCCTGCTGCTGGCCTTGCTGTTGACCCTGCTGCTGGCCTTGTTGTTGACCCTGCTGCTGGCTTTGCTGCTGGCTTTGTTGCTGACCCTGCGGATCAGTGCCGTTGCGAGGAAGGTTCTGAGGATCGTTGCCTTGCTGCTGACCCTGTTGCTGACCCTGCTGCTGACCTTGCTGCTGACCCTGCTGCTGACCTTGCTGCTGACCCTGCTGCTGGCCTTGCTGTTGACCTTGCTGCTGGCCTTGCTGTTGACCTTGCTGCTGGCCCTGCTGCTGGCCTTGCGGATCGTTGCCTTGCTGCTGACCCTGCTGCTGGCCTTGCTGTTGACCTTGCTGCTGGCCCTGTTGCTGGCCTTGTTGCTGGCCTTGTTGCTGACCCTGCTGCTGGCCTTGCTGCTGACCTTGCTGCTGGCCCTGTTGCTGACCTTGCTGCTGTCCCTGCGGATCAGTGCCGTTGCGAGGAAGGTTCTGAGGATCGTTGCCTTGCTGCTGACCCTGTTGCTGACCTTGCTGTTGGCCCTGTTGCTGACCTTGCTGTTGACCCTGTTGCTGACCTTGCTGTTGGCCCTGTTGCTGACCTTGCTGTTGGCCCTGCTGCTGACCTTGCTGTTGACCCTGCGGATCGTTGCCCTGCT
>Ga0226835_1000164_pt1 | contig 115361 bp, 96 predicted proteins | sample LAC_MetaG_1_FD_163627 | JGI IMG/M metagenome (GOLD analysis project Ga0226835, IMG submission 163627) | Anaerobic ammonium oxidizing microbial communities from anammox membrane bioreactor (MBR) in UC Berkley, California, United States -... | ecosystem: Engineered > Bioreactor > Anaerobic >... | reverse complement strand
TCAACTCTCGCTACACCTTCGCCTCCTTCGTCCCCGGGCCATCCAACCAGTTCGCCCGCGCTGCCGCCAAGTCCGTCGCCGAAAACCCCGGTCAGGCTTACAACCCCCTCTTCATTTACGGCGGTTCTGGCCTTGGCAAGACCCATCTCCTTCACGCCATTGGTAACGAAATCCTCGCCAGCCACCCCAACGCGCGGGTTCGCTACGTTCCCACCGAGCAATTCGTCAACGAATTCATTACCTCCATCCGTCTCCGCCGGATGGCCATCTTCCGCGAGACGTATCGCCAGGTTGACCTCCTGCTGCTCGACGATGTCCACACCCTCGCTGGCAAGGAGGGTACCCAGGAAGAGTTCTTCCACACCTTCAACAGCCTGCACGAGGCCGGTAACCAGATCGTCCTCTCCTCTGATACCCCACCTGCAGCCATCCAGGGTCTGGAGGAACGTCTCCGCACCCGCTTCGTCTGGGGACTGGTGGCCGACATCCAGCCTCCCGACCTCGAGACCAAATGCGCCATCATCCGGGAAAAGGCCCACGCCGAGGGGGTGGAGCTCCCCGACGATGTCGTCCTCTTCCTCGCCCGCCGCGTCCGCGAGAACATCCGAGAGCTCGAGGGGTACCTCAACCGCGTTCTCGTCTTTTTCGTTCTCTCCGGCACCTCTCCCTCCCTGGAAGCCGCCCGCGCCGCCCTCCACCACGTCCTGCCCCAGGAGCGTCACACCACCCCCGCCGATATCATCCGCTTCATTGCCCATCACTACGGCGTCAAGGTCGCCGATCTCAAGGGTCGTGACAACCGTCGGTCCGTGGCCTTTCCCCGTCAGGTTGCCATGTACGTGATCCGCGAAACCCTGTCTCTCTCCTATCCCGAGATTGCCAAGCTCTTCAACAAGCACCACTCCACCGTCATTTACTCCTACGAGGCCATTGCCGAGCAACGGCGAACCAATCCCGCCTTCGCCTCGACCCTCTCCACCTTTCTCGATCACTTCCGCTAGCCTTCCCCCCTCCCCCTCCACCATCCTCCTTTCTCGTCGCTCCTTCGAAACAACCTGTGTACCTTCCTGCACAGCCCCTCGTCCACCCACCCCCTTTTTCTCCCCTCTCCCCTCACCCTTCCCTATCTCCCCACAGCTTCTCCACCCTCTCCTCCACATCCTTGTCCAGCGCCAACCCCAGGTCATTCCACCCCATACCCACGCCCTCCACCTCTTCCACACCCTCGACCTCTGCTACTCGAACAGGTACACTGTCTTTTCTTAGAAGACGTAGTTCGGAGGACTGCACCACCCATGGACCTGACCCTCAACCGGACCGTTCTCCTCGAAGAACTCTCTCTCATTCAGGGGGTAGTGGAGCGCCGCACCGCCATGCCCATTCTTGCCGATGTGCTGCTCTCCGCTCAGGGTGACCGCCTCACCCTGGCAGCCACCGATCTGGATATCACTCTGATCTCTTCCTGCCCGGCGGCGGTGCGGCGGGAGGGGCGAGCCACCATTCGCGGCAAGATGTTTTACGATCTCGTCCGCGCTTTACCGTCGGATTCGCTGGATCTGTCGGTCACCAATGAGCGGGTGGAGCTGCGGTCGGGCAGCTATGAGTCGAAACTGACTTCCCTCCGCCCGGAGGACTTTCCCACACTTCCAGAGATCCCGCAGGGGCAGGGCTTTGCCATTCCGCAGCAGCTCCTCCACCGGCTCATCGACCTCACCTTTTTCGCCGTCTCGCCGGAGGAGGGTCAGTTTCAGTTCAACGCCGCTCTCCTGAATGTCACCGACAGGGAAATCGACATGGTGGCCACCGACGGCCACCGCCTCGCCTTCGCCCGCGACACGCACCCGGGTGGAACTCCCCCTTTCAACCGTCAGCTCCTGCCGAGGAAGGTCCTGGCCCAGCTCCGCCGCATTCCTGAAAATGATGCGGAGCCCTTGTATCTCGCCCAGGGGGAAAACCACCTGGCGTTTCGATTCGGTGAGAGGGTGCTGCTGTCGCGGATGCTGGAGGCTCGCTTCCCGCAGTACGAACGGGTCCTCGTGCGGGACAACCCCCACCGTGCTGTCGCCCAGCGTCTGGATCTCTTGGCGGCTCTTCGCCGGGTGGGTCTTCTCACCTCCGAGCGCACCCGGGGCGTTCACCTGGCCTTTCAACGGGATACGATTTCTCTCACCTCCGTGGGATTTGATCTCGGCCAGGCCTCCGAAAAGCTGGCCTGTCAGTATTCCGGCCCGCCACTGACGATTCAGGTCAACGCCCAGTTCGTCATCGACTTCCTGGCGGCTGTCACCACCGACCAGATTCAGCTCCAGCTGCGGGACGAAGGTGGGGCCGTGGCCCTCGTGCCCTTCGGCAGCGGAGGCACGGTCGCGGACGCTCTCTACATCATCATGCCCATTCGCGTGTGACCTCGTGGGCCTGCGGGCGCTGGCGGTTCGCGGTTTTCGCAACCTCAAAGAGCAGGAGCTCACGTTTCCAAAAACCACCGTTGCGATACTGGGTGCCAACGGGGCGGGGAAGACGAGTCTGTTGGAAGCTGTGGCCGTAGTGGGAAATCTCGCCTCCTTTCGTCCTGGCTCACCCCTGTCCTGGGTTCAACACGGGACCGCTGGCTTCCAGCTCGCCGCCACCGTCGTCAGGGGAGAGGCGGAGCTCCCTCTCCTGGTTGTCGGCCGGGCCGGGCGACGGCTTCATCGTCAGCTTTTTCGCGGCGGCCGCCGCCTGACCGCAGCGGAATACCTGTCCCTCTTCCCGGTGGCGGCCTTTTCCCCGGCGGACCGCCTGCTTATCTGGGGAGGCCCGGAGGAGCGTCGCCGTTTCCTCGATCGCCTGTCGTTCTACCTTCGGCCGGAAACCTACCTGGTGCTGCAGAGCTACCGGCAGGCCCTGCGCCAGCGCAACGCCGGTCTTCAGCGAGGTGCCGCCGATCCCGAACTGGAGGCCTTCGAGCAGCAATTGGCGGTGCTGGGAAGCCGCCTCCTCGAGCTTCGCCTGGCCGCCCTGGCGCCGCTCGAACATGCGCTGGTGGAAGAATTAGATGCCCTCGAATGGCCACTGTCTCGACCCATTTTGCGCTATAATGATACCGATGCAGCCAGCCCCGGCAGTTCCGCCGAAGTGGCAGGACGGCTGCGGCTGGCGCTGGCTCGCTCGCGCCGGCGAGAGCGCGCTCGGGCGCATACCCTTGTCGGGCCCCACCGACACGATCTCGAGCTCGTGCTGGCGGGGGTACCGGTCAGAGAGGTGGTTTCAGCTGGTCAGGGAAAGCTCCTGGCCACGGCGTTGAAGCTGGCCGCCATGGCGGTGCTGGGGAGGATACGCAAGTACATGCCGCTGGTGGTTTTTGACGATGTCGATGCAGAGCTCGACGGCCGCGCCCTGGCCTGTGTGCTGCGCCGCCTCGGCGGGCATGGCCAGGTGCTCGTCTCCTCGGCGCATGAAGCAATGATTCTTCCCTACCTGAAGGATGCGGTGGTGTGGCAGATCAGCGACGGGGTGGTCCACGGCTGACTGCCTGGAGGAACAAGTTCTTGACTGATACTCAGTACACAGCGGCCGATATCAAGCTGCTCAAGGGTCCCGAGGCGGTCCGCAAACGTCCCGGGATGTACATCGGCGATACCGACGATATTTCCGGTCTCCATCACATGGCCTGGGAAGTCGTTGACAACGCCATCGACGAGGCGCAGGCGGGCTACGCCACTCGTATCATTGTCCGCCTGCACGCCGATAACTCGGTGAGCGTCGAGGACAACGGCCGCGGAATTCCGGTTGATACACACGAGGAGACCGGCCGCTCGGCGGCCGAAGTCATCATGTGCGAGCTGCACGCCGGCGGCAAGTTCGACAACAAGTCGTACCGGGTTTCCGGCGGCCTCCACGGCGTGGGCGTTTCCGTGGTCAATTTCTTGTCGGAATGGCTGCGCCTGGAGATTCGCCGGGACGGCGGCGTGTGGGAGCAGGAGTACCGCCGGGGAGTGCCCGTGGCTCCCCTTCAGCGGGTAGGCACCGCCAAGCGCACCGGCACGGTGGTGACCTTCAAGCCGGACCACGAGATCTTTTCGGTGCTGGAGTTCCACCACGATCTCATGGTCCAGCGGCTACGCGAGCTGGCGTTCCTCAACCCGGGGGTGGAGATCCGCTTCATCGATGAACGGCGGGGACAGGAGCACCAGTTTCTCTCCCGAGGCGGGATCGCCGAGTTTGTCTCCTACCTGAACCGCTCCAAGACCACCCTGCACCCCAGGCCGATCACCATTACCGAGCGCAACGCCGACGGCGAGGAGGTAGATATCGCCCTGCAGTGGCACGACGGCTACACCGAGAACGTCCTGCCCTTCACCAACACGGTGTTCAACTCCGATGGCGGCACGCACCTCTCCGGGTTTCGCGCCGCCCTGACGCGGACCATCAACTCCTACGCCCAGGCCAACAACCTCCTCAAGAATCTTCCCGAGGGGCTGTCCGGCGAGGACGTCCGCGAGGGGTTGACGGCGGTGTTGAGCCTGCGCATCCGTGACCCCAAGTTCTCCTCCCAGACCAAGGACAAGCTGGTTTCCTCCCACGCCAAGGGGTGGGTGGAGTCGGTCCTCTCCAGCCGTCTTGGGGAGTTCTTCGAAGAAAATCCACCGATTGCTCGCCGCATCATCGGCAAGTGCGTGGAGGCGGCCCGCGCCCGCGAGGCGGCCCGCCGGGCGCGGGAGTTGACCCGCCGCAAGGGAGCCCTGGAGAGCTCGTCCTTGCCCGGCAAGCTGGCCGATTGCCAGGAGAAGGACCCGGCGTTGTCGGAACTGTTCCTGGTGGAGGGCGACTCCGCCGGCGGTTCCGCCAAACAGGGCCGCGACCGCCGCTTCCAGGCCATCCTGCCGCTGCGGGGCAAGATCCTCAACGTCGAGAAGGCGCGCTTCGACAAGATGCTGGCCAACCAGGAGGTGCGCACGGTCATCCAGTGTCTGGGGACGGGCATTGGGACCGAGGATTTTGATCTCGCCAAGCTGCGCTACCACAAGATCATCATCATGACCGACGCGGACGTGGATGGCGCCCATATCCGCACCCTGCTGCTTACCTTCTTCTTCCGGCACTTTCGCCCGATCATCGAGAAGGGTTTTCTCTACATCGCCCAGCCGCCCCTGTACAAGGTCGCGGTCAAGAAGGAAGAGCGCTACCTCAAGGACGATCTCGACCTCTCGGCGTTTCTCCTGGAGCGCCTGTCGGAAACCGCCGTGATCACCCTGTCCTCATCTGGTAAAGAACTCAGGGGAAGGGACCTCCGCGACACCCTCCGGCGCCTGGAGCGCCGCATCGAACACCTGGACCGCCTGGAACAGCGCGGCTGGCCCAAGGACCTCGTGAAGACCCTGCTTCGCCTGGGGGTGACGCGCCGCCAGGATGTGGCCAGTGAGGCGGCGATGCAATCACTGGCCGAGGAGCTGACCCTGGAGGGATGGGAGGTGGGAACCCTGACCCGGGACGAGGAGCACGACACCCTCATGCTGGCGGTCACGCAAGCGCGCAACGGTCGTCGCCGGCAGGTGGAGGTGGGGTATCCACTGCTGCGCACCTACGAGTACACCCAGCTGGTGGAGCTGCAGAAGACCCTCGGTGAGTTCGACCACCCGCCCTTTCACTTCGCGCTGGAAGGGACTGCCGAAACCGTGGGTTCGCCTGAGGAACTGGTGGACACGGTGTACCGCGCTGCCCGCCAGGGCCTGGCCATCCAGCGCTACAAGGGATTGGGTGAAATGAATCCGGACCAGCTGTGGAGCACCACCATGAATCCCGACACCCGCCGCCTGCTGCAGGTACGCGTCGAGGACGCCGCCGAAGCCGACGAGCTGTTCTCCATTCTCATGGGCGATGCGGTGGAGCCACGCCGGGCGTTCATCGAGCACAACGCCCTCGAGGTGGTGAACCTCGATGTGTAAGCGGGTGCCAAGAACATGAGCGACATCCTCTTTTCTCGGGAAGAACGCATCCCCATCGCCATCGAACAGGAGCTCAAGCGCTCGTACCTCGACTACGCCATGAGCGTCATCATTGGCCGGGCGCTCCCGGACGTCCGCGATGGCCTCAAGCCGGTGCACCGCCGCATCCTTTACGGCATGTGGGAGCAGGGCAACACGGCTGGCAAGCCCTACAAGAAGTCAGCCCGCATCGTCGGCGATGTGATGGGCAAGTACCACCCCCACGGCGATGCGGCGCTGTACGACACTCTGGTGCGCATGGCGCAGACCTTCTCCATGAGCCACGTCCTGGTGGATGGGCAGGGGAACTTTGGCTCCATCGACGGCGACAGCCCCGCGGCCATGCGCTACACCGAAGTTCGCCTGTCGCGCCTGGCCGAGGAGCTGCTGGGGGATGACCTGGCCAAGGACACGGTGGAGTGGCAGGACAACTACGATGGCTCCTTGCAGGAGCCCACCGTCCTGCCCGCCAGCTTCCCCAACCTGCTGGTCAACGGCTCTTCGGGTATTGCGGTGGGCATGGCCACCAACATCCCGCCCCACAACCTGGCCGAGGTGATCGACGCCGCCATTGCCCTGGCGCGCAAGCCGGAGCTGTCCGTGGAGGAGCTCTTACCTCTCCTTCCTGGACCAGACTTTCCCACCGCCGCCATCATCCGCGGGACGACGGGCATCCGTCAGGCCTACACCACCGGGCACGGCAGCGTCCAGATGCAGGCTCGCGCCCGCATCGAACACGCCCGAAAGGGGGAGAAGGTCTCCATCATCATCAGTGAACTGCCCTACCAGGTCAACAAGGCGCGCCTGGTGGAGCGCATCGCCGAGCTGGTGCACGAGAAACAGATCGAGGGGATCGCCGATCTGCGCGACGAGTCGGATCGGGAAGGTATTCGCGTCGTCGTCGAGCTCAAGCGCGACGCCGTGCCCCAGGTGGTGCTGAACCAGCTCTACAAGCTCACCCCGATGCAGTCGTCGTTCGGGATCACCTTTCTGGCCATCGTCGACCACCAGCCGCGCCTTTTGAACCTCAAGCAAATCCTGGAGCACTTCCTCGACCACCGCAAGGAAGTGGTCACCCGGCGCACCCGCTTCGAACTGGCGAAAGCCCAGGAACGCGCCCATGTCCTGGAGGGACTGGTGATCGCCCTGGACCACCTGGATGCGGTGATCGCCACCATCCGCGCCGCCGCCGATCCGGCCCGGGCGCGGCTGGACCTGATGAACTTCTTCGGCCTTTCGGAGCGCCAGGCGCAGGCCATCCTGGAGATGCGCCTGCAACGCTTGACCGCCCTGGAGCGGGAGAAGATCGTGGCCGAGCACCGCGAGGTGCTGGCCCTCATCGAGCGCCTGAAAGCCATCCTGGCCTCCGAGGCGCTGGTGGTGGACATCATTGTCGGCGAGCTCGAGGAGGTGAAGAGGAAGTTTGGCATCCCCCGGCGCACCGAAATCCTGCCCGAGGAGTCGGAGCTGTCAGTGGAGGATCTCATCGTCGAGGAGGATGTGGTGGTCACCGTCACCCGCGCCGGCTACATCAAGCGCACGCCGGTCTCCACCTACCGCGCCCAGCGGCGCGGCGGACGGGGGCGGCGGGGCGCGGCGGCGCGGGACGAGGACCCGGTGGAGCACCTGTTCGTGGCCTCGACCCACGACTACCTCCTAGTGTTCACCTCGGTGGGGAAGGTGTACTGGGTGAAGGTGCACGAGGTGCCGGAGGCAGGCCCGGCGGCCCGCGGCAAGGCGGTGGTGAACCTGCTGCCGGTGAGCCAGGGCGAGAGGGTGGCGGCCCTGGTGGCGGTCAAGGAGTTCGACCCCCGCTACTTCCTGCTCTTCGCCACCCGTCGCGGCAAGGTCAAGCGCACCGACCTGGCGTCGTACTCCAACCCGCGCTCCAGCGGCATCATTGCCCTGGCGCTGGAGGAAGGGGACGATCTCCTCGACGTCCGTCTGACCGACGGCAACACCCACGTCTTCCTGGGCACCCACCTGGGCATGGGCATTCGCTTTGAAGAGAAGGAAATCCGCCCCATGGGTCGGGTCGCCGCGGGGGTGCGGGGGATCCACCTGCGGGAGGGGGACTTCGTGGAAGTCATGGCGGTCTTTCCGGCGGACAACGCCGGGGACATCCTGGTGGTGGCCGAGCGCGGCTTCGGCAAGCGCACGCCGGTGAGTGAGTTCCGCCTGCAGGGAAGGGGCGGCTACGGGGTCACCCTGATGCGCGTCACGCCGCGCACCGGCAACGTCGCCGGCATGCGCCACGTGGAAGGGGACGAGGACGTCCTGCTGGTCACCGCCAAGGGGATGATGATTCGCACCGCGGCGGCGGGGGTGCGGCGCATTGGCCGCGCCACCCAGGGGGTCAAGCTCATGGACCTGGAGGCGGACGACCAGGTGGTGGCGCTGGCGAAGCTCGCCGAGCGGGACGACAACGGCGAGGAGGAAAGCGGGCCCCCCCTCTTCTGAGGCGATCTGTCCCCGACAATGGCTGTGCCATTTTTGACAAATGGCCCAGCTTGCGCCATAGTGCGGCCGTGGACGAGACCTTCGCATCGCTGGCACGGCGCACCGCCACGGAGGTGTCCACCCGCCCGCTGTACGTCCGCCTGGCGGAGCAGCTGGAGCGACGGCTGCTCCTCAGCGGTGCGGCGGCTCTGCCGTCAGCCCGCAGCCTGGCGGCGGCCAGCGGCATCAACCGCGCCACCGTCACCGCCGCCTACCGAGAGCTGGCCCGCCGCCGCCTGATCGAGCTGAAGGTGGGCCGCCCCGGAAGGCAGCAGCGCCGGGCGGCGGTCGCCGAGGCGGCGAACGAACCGCCCCACGGCGCCCTGGATCTGGCCCGCTACGCCCCGGACCGGGAACTGCTCCCCGCCGGAGAGGTCTTCACCTGGCTGGGACTGGGCGGGGCCGAGGGGGAAGGGCTCACCCAGTACGGCAGCGCCGAGGGCTACCTGCCGCTGCGCAGCTGGCTGGCGGAACGCCTCGGCCGGCTGGGGGTGCGGGTCAAGCCCGGGGAGATTGTCCTCACCTCCGGAGTCCAGCACGGTCTCGACCTGCTCCTGCGCGCCTTCACCCGCGCCGGCGATACCCTTGCCGTCGAGGACCCCACCTACCCGGGGCTTCCGCCCCTGCTGGCGGCCCACCACCTGCGACCGGTGGGGGTGCCGGCCGCGCTCGCGCCGGCCAATCCGGAGGAGGTGTGTCGGGCGGTGCGCGATGCCGGGGCGCGTCTGGCGGTGATCACCCCCACGCTTCACAACCCCACCGGTCTGGTCATGGATCTGGCTGCCCGCGAGCGGTTGCTGGCCGGCATGGCGGGGGGCGAGGCGTTGCTGGTGGAGGAATTCTTCGACCCTGACCTGGTGGGGGAGGGGGAGGTACCGCCACCCCTGGGCGCCCTTTCCCGCCAGGTGGTGACGGTGGGGTCCTTCTCCAAGTCGCTGTTTCCGGGGCTGCGGGTGGGGTGGTTGACGGGGCCTCCCCGGGTGGTCGAGGCAGTGCTGGCGGTCAAGCGCGCCACCGACCTGTCCGGCAGCCCGTTCCTGGAGGCGGCGGCGTGGACGTTGTGCCAACGGGGGGTGCTGGAGAGGCAGCTGGAGAGATTGCGGCGCGTCGCCGTCGACCGCCGTGAGGTTGTCCTGGCAGGGCTGGAGCAGGCGCCGCCCGGGGTGCGCTGGACGCGCCCCGCCGGTGGTTTTTCGCTGCTCGTCGCCCTCCCCGAGGGCATCGGTTCCCGCGCCGTGGCGGCGCGGGCCGCCCGGGCGGGGGTGTGGGTGTTGCCCGGGCCGGCGATGTCGGTGAGCGGGCGGGACGATGTGCTGCGGGTGGCGTATGCGGCGGTGGGTGGAACAGAGCTACGGCGCGCCGTGAACGGGGTGGTAGAGGCATTGGGGGGGAGCACCCGTTCGCTCCCGCTGGTGTGATCCGGCCCAGGCGCCGGCAGGAGGTGAGGGATGAACTTCGAGAGTCCGGAGTTTCGCGTCAAGGTGGGGCTTGCCGAAATGCTCAAGGGCGGCGTGATCATGGATGTGACCACCGCCGAGCAGGCGAAGATCGCCGAGGATGCCGGAGCCGCCGCGGTGATGGCGCTGGAGAGAGTGCCCGCGGATATCCGCGCCGAGGGCGGCGTGGCGCGCATGGCGGCCATCGACAAGATCGAAGAGATCATGCGCACCGTCTCGATTCCGGTGATGGCCAAGGTTCGCATCGGGCACATCGCCGAGGCGCAGGTGCTGCAGGCCTTGGGCGTGGATTTCATTGACGAGTCGGAGGTGCTCACCCCGGCCGACGAGGAAAATCACGTGTGGAAGCACGACTTCCAGGTCCCCTTCGTGTGCGGCTGCCGCAACCTGGGAGAGGCGCTGCGGCGCATCGCCGAGGGGGCGGCGATGATGCGCACCAAGGGAGAGGCGGGGTCGGGGAACATCGTCGAGGCGGTACGTCACCTGCGGGCGGTGCGCCGCGAGATCCGCCGCCTGACGACCCTGGACGCCGCCGAGCTGGTGCCAGCCGCCAAGGAACTCCAGGCTCCCCTCGACCTGGTGCAGTACGTGGCGGCGCACGGCAAGCTTCCCGTCCCCAACTTCGCCGCCGGGGGGGTATCCACGCCCGCCGATGCGGCGCTGTGCATGCTGTTGGGGGCGGAGTCGGTGTTCGTGGGCTCGGGGATCTTCAAGTCCGAAGACCCGCAACGGCGGGCGGCCGCCATCGTGCGCGCCGTCACCCACTGGCAGGATCCCCAGGTGCTGCTGGAGGTTTCACGCGGCCTGGAGGGGGCCATGCCGGGCCTGGACGTGGCCAGGCTCACCCCCGAGGAGATGCTCTCCCGGCGGGGGTGGTAGGTGGCGGCGCGAGAGCAAGACCGCACCACCGCAGGCCCGTGGGCAGAGGTGAAGGCCGAGCTTTCCGGGCCGGTGGCGGTGCTGGCCCTGCAGGGGGATTTTGCCGCCCATGCGGCGGCTCTCGCCGGGTGCGGCCTGCCGGCGCTGGAGGTGCGGTCGGCGGCCCAGCTGCGGGAATCGGCTCCCAACGGCCTCGTCCTGCCGGGCGGGGAGTCCACCACCATGCTCCGCCTCATGGAGGGTTCCCGGCTCGGCGAGGCCATCGTGGCCCTCACCCGCAGCGGCGTGCCCGTGCTGGCCACCTGCGCGGGAGTAATCCTGCTGGCCCGCCAGGTGCGCAACCCGGCGCAGCCCTCCCTGGGGCTGCTGGACGTGGTCGTGGAGCGCAACAGCTACGGTCGCCAGCTGGCCTCCGCCGTGGTCCCGGTGCGCACCGTCCCGGGCTGCGGGCTGGAGGCGGATTGCCTGGAGGCGGTGTTCATTCGCGCCCCCCGCGTCGTCGAGGTGGGACCCGGCGTGGAGGTGCTCGCCCGCCGGGATGGCGACCCGGTGCTGGTACGCCAGGGCAACATCCTGGCCGCCACCTTTCACCCCGAGCTTTCCCCGCAGTCGCCCGTGCTGCAGCTCTTTCGGCAGATGGTGGAGGCTCGCCTGTCGCGCTCCCGGCAGTTGCCGCAAACGGCCTGATCGCCGCTCAGAAGTCGTAGACCTGGTCCTGGCGCAGCTCCTCCACCGGGTGGGGGAAGAGGGTTGCGGCCAGCTCGCGGCGCAGCTCTTCGAGGTACGGGGGCTTGAGGTGGTAGAGGTAGACCGGCACCCGACGTTTCAACTTGGCGAGCTCGACGGCCAAGGCCTGGGGGGTGAGGTGGAGGGCCAGGTCGGCCACCGCTTGCATGCGGTTGGGGAACGACACCTCGACAATGAGGGCACGCAAATTGTTGGTGCGGTTGGCCACCTCCCACACCTCGTCGGTGGCACCAGTGTCGGAGGTGAACAAAACCGCGGCCCGATCGTCTTCCACCAGGAAACCGTGGGTGGGGACGGTATGGTTCACTGGCACGGCGGTGAGGCGCAAGTGGTTGACCGCGAACGCCACACGTTCCTCGATGCGGCGCAGGCGCAGCGCCGGCAGCAGGTCGCTGGGGATCCGGGTGAAGTCCGGCCAGGTATCGTTATTGAACAGGTGGTGTTTGACGGTGTGGAGCAACGGAGGGGAGACGAGGATTTCTACCGCCCCATCGCGCTGCCCGAAGGTGTTCTCGATGAGGAAGGGGATCGAGGCGATGTGATCCAGGTGCGAGTGGGTGAGGACGATATGGTTGACCGCGCGTTGCGCCTCCAGCGAAAGGGCCTGGGTGATGGCGCCGGCATCCAGGGCCAGCGAATCGTCGATGAGGAACGAGGTGGTCCGGCACTCGGGGCTCGACCCCCCGAAGCTCCCCAGCACGTGCCATTTCATGGCGCAAGTATAGTCGTATGGTTGCCGCCGTGAACGCCATCGCTACCATCCCCCCTTCCCTCCACGCCCTCGCCCTGGCGGGCGTGGATCTGCCGGAGCTCGACCCCCCGGTGGTGCGGGTCAGCCCGGTGCGCGAGGTGGTGGTCGTCCTGCCGCGCTCCCGTCGCGCCGAGACAGAAGTTCATCTGGCCAGCTGCGAGCGCGATGATGTGCCGGTGGTGACTCGCCCCTCAGGGGGCGGGGCGGTGGTACTCTCCCCCGGGGTGGTGGCGATGTCTCTGCTGGCGCCCCGGAAGGACACCGGCGTGTTCCCCGACCCCCACTTCGCCCGCTTCGGCAACCTCGTCGCTTCAGCGCTGGCGACCTGCGGTGTGACCGGGATCACACAAAGGGGCGTTTCGGACCTTTGCCTGGGGGAGCGCAAGGTGGCCGGCTCGGCGCTGCGCCTGTGGCGGGGGCGGGTGCTGTACCAGGTTTCGGTGCTGGTGAACCCCGACCTTGCCCTCATGGACCGCTACCTGCCGATGCCCTCCCGGCAACCCGCCTATCGGCGTCACCGACCGCACCGGGAGTTCGTCACCTCCCTGCGCGACGCCGGCTACCGGGTCGCTCCGGAGCTGGTTGCCGAGGTTCTGTACCGCACTGCCGCCGCCGTTCTCCTGGCTGGCGAGTGATCCCCCGAGCGAGTTCAGCCGCGCCCGGGCGGCGCCGGCAGGAGAACCGACAGTGGGCCCATCTGCAGACCCGTGTCACGTCCCGAAGCCGGGTCTCTCATGGCCAGAGGAACGCCTTGAGAGCGGCGAACGCCCGGTCCACGTCGGCGTTGGCAAGCACGATCGTCAGCTCGGTGTAGGTGGACACCACCTCGATGACGTTGATGTCGTGCCAGGCGAGCTGCTTGAGTACCGAGTAGTAGACGCCGGGGGTGCTAACCACTCCGGCCGGCAGGCGGATGGTGAGCGCTGAGAGGCTGTCGAGCCGGGCAACCACGCGCTCGCCGGCGAAGATGCGCGTCACGTCGCGCATGGCGCTCTGGGACAGGATGATGGTCACCTCGGAAACCCCCTGACTGAAGGTGACAAACCGGTCCCGCCGGCGCGCCAGCAGGTGCATGAGCTGATGCTGCTTGTCGAGGAGCGACTCCGAGGCCTGGAAGGTCACCTCCACGAGCCCGGAGCGCAGCGTGAGCTCACCGAGGTTGCGCAGCAGCTTGCCAACCGCCGCCCGGCGCGGGTGCTGCCGGGCGGCGTGGCGGCGCAGCGCCATGACAATCGCTGCTTCGCTGACCTCCTTGAGAAGCTCGGTTTCGATGGGCGGCCGCAACTGGCGGGCGACGGCGGTGAGGTTCAGCCAGCCGCGCATCAGCCCCTCCTCGAGAAAGGGACTCTGCGCCACGTAACGGGCGACCACTTCGGGCACGGTGATCATGTTTGAATTCTAACAAACATGACCATCTCTTGTTTTCTGACGTTAAAAAATTGACACCGGTTTCAGCCACCAGAGAATGGCGGCGGCTTCAACGATGGGCGTGACGAAGCCGGGAGGACCACCGTGAGTTCGAATGTTGCCCAGTGCCCCATATGTGATGCCAGCGTCCAGCTGCCGGCCGACGCCGCGCTGGCGGAGCTGATCGCCTGTCCGGAATGCGGCTGTGGCCTGGAGATCACCAGCCTCGAACCGCCGTGCCTCGCCGAGGCGCCGTCGGAAGAAGAGGACTGGGGGCAGTAATGGTCGCGATTCTCGACACTACCCTGCGCGAGGGTGAACAGACCCCGGGGGTGGCGTTTGGCGCTCACATCAAGCTCGCCATCGCCGACCTGCTGGACGAGATCGGCGTGGATGTCATCGAGGCCGGCCACCCGGCGGTCACCCCCGCCATTGCCGAGGCGGTGAGGGAGCTGGCGCGGCGCGGCTTGCGGGCGACGATCGCCGCCCACGCCCGCTCCCTCGAGCGCGACGTGGACCTGGCGCTCGCCTGCGGTGCGGGCATGATCGGTATCTTTTACTGCGTCTCCGACGAGCGTCTCAGCGATCAGCGCACGAGCCTGAGCTGTGCCGTGGAGCGAATCCAGGGCGTCATCGCCCGCATCCGCGCGGCGGCGCCCGACGTGTCGATCCGCTATACCCCCGAGGATGGGGTGCGGTCGCGGTTCGACAACGTGGTCACCGCCGCCACGGCCGCGGTCGAGGCGGGCGCGGACATCATCTCGGTTGCCGACACCACCGGGTACATGATTCCGGGCACACGACGCAGCATGTACGACTTTGTGTGCCGCCTGCGCGCCGCGCTGGAGGCGCGCGGCCTCGCACCGACCATCGCCGTGCACTGTCACAACGACCGCGGTCTGGCGCTGGCCAACGCCCTCGACGGCATCCGCGCCGGCGCCGGCCTGGTCGATGCCGCCGTTCTCGGTCTCGGGGAGCGCGCAGGGATCGTCGACCTGGCGACCCTGCTCGCCGTCCTCGCCACTGACCTCGGCTACTCGGGGCGCTGGCGCCTCCATCGCCTGCCCGAGCTGTACCGCCTGGTCAGTGAGCACGGGGGGGTGACGGTCCCGATCAACGCCCCCGTCTGCGGCGCCAACGCCTTCACCCACTGCGCCGGCGTCCACTCCCAGGCGGCAATTCGCAACCCCTTGCACTACCAGAGCCTGTCCCCGGAGCCGTTCGGCCGTCGCGCGGAGGTTGCCCTCGGCCACATGGCGGGCCTTGCCGCGCTGCGCCACTGCCTCGATCGGGTTGGACTCGGCCATCTGGACGACGAGCAGGCGCGCGCCGTTCTGGCCAGGGTCAAGGAGATCGGGCAGCACGGCCGGCGGGTCAGCGACCGGGAGCTCATCCACATCGTCCGCCTGACCTGCCCGGCGCTGGCTGCAGCACACCGGGATGTCGCCTGAGGCGGGGCCTGCGATGCGCGTCGCTCTACTTCACTCGCTGATCAGGGCCGACGAAAAGTTGCTCGCCACCGAGCTGACCGCTCGCCCGAACGTCGACCTGATCCTCCTCGATGACCGCGACATCACTTTTCGGCTCCCCGGCGACAGCCCCGGTGTCGATGTTGTGGTTGGGCGTTGCCTCAACCATTCGCGGGCGCTCTACGCGCTGCACCTGTTCGAAAGCGCTGGGGTGCCGTGCGTCAACACCGCCCGGGTGGTGGCAATCTGCGGTGACAAGCTGCTCACCTCGCTGGCCCTGGCAAAGGTGGGAGTCCCACAGCCGGAGGTGCGAGTCGCCTTCACGAGGTCGTCCGCGCTCGTCGCCATCGAGGAGATGGGTTATCCGGTGGTGCTCAAGCCGGCGATCGGCTCGTGGGGCCGACTGCTGGCCAAGGTCAACGACCGGGACGCTGCCGAGGCCCTGCTCGAGCACAAGACCGTCCTGGGCGGCTACCAGCATTCCATCTTCTACATCCAGCGCTACGTCGACAAGGGCGGGCGGGACATCCGCGCCTTCGTCGTCGGCAACGAGTGCATCGCCGCCATCTACCGGGAGAGCGGGCACTGGATCACCAACACCGCCCGCGGCGGCCGAGCGACCGCGTGTCCCCTCACCGCCCAGCTCGGCGAGCTGGCCCTGCGCGCCGCCCGGGCGGTCGGCGGCGGGGCCGTGGCCCTCGACATCTTCGAAACTGACGACGGGTTGCTGGTCAACGAGATCAACTCCACCATGGAGTTCAAGAACTCGATCGCGCCGAGCGGGGTGAACATCCCGGCGGCAATGGCCGACTACGTCCTGAAGGTGGGCGGGGAGGCCGGCCGTGCTTGAGACGACACCGGGAGCGCCCGGCAGAGGGGTGGCAACCGCAGGTGCTCACCCCACAGGGCCGCGGTCCGCGGAAAAGAAACGCGGTACCCGTCTCTCTGCGGCCACACACCTGGAGGAGTGGGCCGGAAGTGACTCGCTCGCAGCTGCCACCCCTGACCCGGGGCCCCCGCCTTCCATGGGGGATCGCGGGTGTCGGGGACCGGGCCCCATCCTGCCAGGACTCTCCAAGGTGTCCATCGTTGGCGCCTCGGGGTACGTGGGGGGAGAGCTGCTGCGCCTGCTCCTCGGCCACCCCTTCGTGAAGGTCGCCCAGGTGACCTCCGAGCGCCACGCCGGTTTGCCGGTCGGCCGGGTCCACCCGAACCTGCGGCGGCGCACCTCCCTGGCCTTCTGCTCGGTCGCCGAGCTCAACCAGTGCGATCTCCTCTTCCTCTGCTTGCCGCACGGCGAGGCGATGCGAAGAATCGACGGGCTGCTGCCCCTGGCGCGCCACATCGTCGACCTCTCGGCCGACTTTCGCCTGCGCGACGCCGCCGCTTACCAGCGCTGGTACGGTCTCACCCACCCTCGGCCGCATCTGCTCGAAGAGTTCGTCTACGGCATTCCCGAGCTTCACCGCGACGAGCTGCGCGGCGCCCGCCTCATCGCCGGCGCGGGGTGCAACGCGACCGCGACCATTCTGGCGCTGTACCCGCTCTTTGCGGCGGGTGTGGTCGACCCTTCCCGTACCGTGGTGGAGGTCAAGGTGGGGTCGAGTGAGAGCGGAGCGGGCGCCAGCGCCGCCAGCCACCACCCGGAGCGGCAGCACAGCGTCCGCTCCTACCGCCCCACCGGCCATCGGCACATCGCCGAGATCATCCAGGAGCTGACGACCGACTCGCCGGTGGAGATCCACTTTTCGGCGACGTCGATCGACCTGGTGCGCGGCGTGCTGGCCACGGCGCACGTGTTCCTCACCGAAGAGCTGGACGAGCGGGAGATCTGGCGCCTCTACCGCGCGGCCTGGGGCGACGAGCCGTTCATTCGCATCGTCAAGGAGCGGGACGGCCACTTCCGCTACCCCGAACCGAAGCTCCTGTGGGGCACCAACGGCTGCGATATCGGCTTCGAACGCGATCGGGGCTCCCGTCGCCTGGTGGTCATGAGCGCCCTCGACAACCTCGGCAAGGGGGCGGCGGGCCAGGCCGTGCAGGCAATGAACGTGGCCTGCGGCTGGCCTGAGACGGCGGGGCTGGAGTTCACCGGCTTGCACCCGGTGTGATGCGGGGAATTGCACCTTGGGGACGGCTGAGGAAAGGAGAAACATGTGGTGATCGTGAAGATTGGCGGTGGAGCGGCGATCAACCTCGCCGGAATTGCCGACGACGTCGCCGCCCAGCCCGGCCCCCTGGTGCTCGTGCACGGTGCCAACGCTCTGCGCGCCGGCCTCGGCACCGCCCTGGGCGCGCCGCCAAGGGTCATCACCTCGGTTTCCGGCACCTCGAGCGTGTACACCGACGAGCAGGCGCTGGATCTGCTGCTCGCGGCCTACGCCGGTATCCGCAACAAGCGTCTGGTCGAACTGCTGCAGCAGCGGGGCGTCGACGCCATCGGCCTGTCGGGTGTTGACGCCCGGCTCGTGCAGGGTCGGCGCAACGCGGGGATCCGCGTTCGCCAGGGCGACAAGGTCATGCTCGTGCGCGACCGCTCGGGGAAGCCAGCGGGCGTCAATGTGGCGTTGCTCCACCTGATCCTCGACCACGGCCTGATCCCGGTCTTGACCGTGCCCATCGCTGACGAAAACGGCTGCGCGATCAATGCCGACAACGACGACGTGGTTGCCGTGCTCGCCCGCGACCTCGGTGCCCGCCGGGTGGTGCAGCTGATCGAGGCACCTGGTCTGCTGGCCGACGCCGCCGACCCGCGGTCGCTGGTCAGCTCCCTGCCGCGGGAGGAGCTGCGGAGCTGGGCGCAGCGGGCCGCGGGCCGCTTCCGGCGCAAGCTCATCGGCCTCGACAAGCTCGCGCGGCTTGGCGGGATGTGGATCGTGGTCGCCGACGGCCGCGGCGCGCACCCCCTCGCCGACGCCCTCGCCGGGAAAGGCACGGTGATCCGGTGACCGGCGGCGACAGGGACCCGGGGCCGGCCCATCACGGACGGGTGGCCGCCCCTGCCACCTCTGGTTCCCGGCGCGGTCCCCATGGGAACCAACCCCTGCCCGACTCCTCGGCAGGGAGCCCCCGCGCATGCCCGCCGACTCGCCAGATCGGCGACGTCCTCGGTCCCGACTGGGTGGAGCAGCAGCGCGCCGTGCTGGTGCCGACCTACCGGCAGCGCGGGCTCGCGCTCGTCCGCGGCGACGGCGCGGAGGTCTACGATGATGCCGATCGCCGCTACCTCGACCTGACCTCCGGGTATGGCGTCGCCATCCTCGGTTACGGTCATCCCACCCTGACCCGGGTGCTCGGCGCGCAGCTCGGCTCACTCCACGTCCTGCACGCCAGCTTCGCGAGCGAGGTCCGCGTTCGCGCCAGCCGAACCCTGCTCGAGCGGGCCGGTGGGCCCCTGACCCACCTCCTCTGGTCCAGCTCTGGCGCCGAGGCGATCGAGGCCGCCCTCAAGCTCGCCGTCCTTGCCACCGGCCGCCACCGCGTCATCGCCTGCGTGGGTGGCTACCACGGCAAGACCCTGGGGGCGCTGTCGCTGACCCACGAGCCGAGGTACCGGGCGGCGTTCGAGCGGTTGCTCTGGCAGGTCACCCACCTCCCCTACGGCGACGCCGAGGCCCTGGCCTCCGCCCTCGACGAGCGCACCGCCGCCGTCGTCGTCGAGCCACTCCAGGGCGAGAGCGGCGTCGTGGTGCCGGCCCCCGGCTACCTGCAGGCGGCGCGCAACGCCTGTGATGCGTCTGGCGCTCTCCTCGTGCTCGATGAGGTCCAGACCGGCGTCGGCCGCACCGGCGCCTTCCTCGCCTGCCACCACGACCGCGTCTGGCCCGACATCCTGTGCCTGGGCAAGGGCCTGGCCGGAGGCATCCCGGTGGGGGCCACGCTGGTCAGGGAGGCCATCGCGCAAGCGGCTCCCCGTGGGGCCCACACCTCCACGTTCGGCGGCAACCCGCTCGCCTGCGCCGGCACCCTTGCCGTGCTCCAGGCCATCGATGACGCCATGCTCGCGGCTATTGCCGCCAAGGGCGAGGCGTTCATGGCCGCTCTGCGGCGTGTCGGGAGTGACGCCATCGTTGCCGTACGCGGCCGCGGCCTGATGGTCGCCGTCGAGCTTTCCCGTGACCGCGACCGCACCCTCAGGCGGCTCCAGCGACGGGGCGTCCTCGCCCTGCCGGGAGGCCGGTCAGCGGTCCGCTTCCTTCCCCCCTACATGATCACCACCGAGCAGCTGCTGGAGGCAGCAGAAACCCTGGCGGAGGTGCTGACGTGAGCCCGCGGGTGGGGGGGGCGGGGCTGGTGAGCCCCTCGCGGCATGAGGGGAAACGAGGTGCTCCCCGGCCAGCGAGCCTTGCCGGGCTCATGACGGCCCGATCGCCCGTCTCCCCGCCTGCCGACTCGATCATTGCCGGTGGGGCCGCGGCGCGGAGCGCCCGCCCGGGGCCTTGACCGCGGTTCTTTCCCATGTGCCGGTTCCTGGTCGCTTCGGCTGACGCGCCGCTCCCCAGCCGAGCACTGCTCGACGCCTTCGCGGCCATGGCCGAGGCCAGCCGCTCCCCGGACGGCGACCGCCAGGGCGACGGATGGGGCGCGGCGTGGCTCGATGGCGCCGGATACTGGCGGCGGCACCGTTCGCTCTCGCCGATCTGGTTGGACCGAGCCACCTTCGCCCAGGTGCCGCCAACTCCTTGCCTCGTCGTGCACGCCCGCAGTGCCTCGTTTCCGGAGAGACGGCGCCAGCTCGAGCGCTGCCAGCCGTTCCTGTTTGCTCGCCACGTCCTGGTCTTCAACGGCCTGCTCCGCGGAGTCACTCTGCCGGCGGGTCGGCCCGGCCTGATCGGCGCGCAGCGCCTGGCCGCCCTTCTGGGCGCCTTGCTGGCGCGCTCCTCCAGCCAGGAAGCCGTCGACCGCCTGTGGCGCCTGCTGCGCAGCCGATCGGCCTCGCTTCCCGCCGTCAACCTTGCCCTGACGGACGGGCACACCATCGACGTCCTGGCGCACTGCGAGAGCAACCAGGAGTACTACCGGTTGTGGGTGCGGCACGATGAGGGGCTCCTCGCCCTCGCCTCGGAGCCCCTCGATGCTTCCTCGTGGCAGCCTCTCCCACGGAACTCCCGCTCGCAGCTGCGGCGACCCGGCGAGCGACCAGCGGTGGCTGTCGGTTGAAGCGCCCATCTGACCTCCGTCCCCCGCCCTGGGAAGCGGGCGCTCACGGCCTCCCAGGTCGGGCTGATTCCCACGTGAGGCAACGATTCTCATTCAGCCAGATTCTGGAGATGAGGTACGCCCTTGCTCGCGGTGCGGCGAGCGTGTACGCTGCCCCCTGCGCCTGGGCCGGGAACGGGCCGAGGTGCGCATATCCGCATGCCCATACGTTGGCTGACAGCGTTTCTCGCCGCGGTCGTGGCGGCGCCGCTCATGGCGGTGACGGTGGTGACTCCCTCGCGCACCGCCGAGGTGTTTTCCCGCGCCGACCTCGTTGACCTGCTGGAAATCCTTCGCCTGACGGGCGCCGAGGTGGAGTTTGCCCCGGCGGCGGGGAGCTACACGGCGCGCCGCGCCGGCCACGAGGTGCAGTTCACCCCTGGCGGTTCCCTGGCCGTGGTCGACGGTCGCCTGCAGCCGCTGCCCGGACCCATCCGCTCCCTGGAGGGCCACACCGTGGGCAACCTGGCGGTGGCCTCGGCGCTGCTGGCTCCCCTGGGGTGGTCGCTCCAGGGTGACGTGGGCTCGGGGTTGACCCTGGCGCAGGCCGGGGATGCGGCGCCGGTCACCCTGGTGGTGGTGCGGGAGGGCGGTGCCACCGTGGTGGTGGCCAGCGGCCCCCCGGCCTTGCCGCGAGCGCGGCCCGCGTCCGGGGGGTTGGCGCTGCTCTACCAGTCGCCGGTCCGGCTGGCGGCACCCGTGGCCCCGGAGGGTGGCCTCGGCGGCGCTTCCATTGACGGCAACACCTTGACCCTCCAGCTGGTCCCTGGCTGGGAGGTGGCCGCCAGTTACCCCCTCGACGATCCCCCTCGCTTCGTGGTGCGGCTCGCCTCCGCCTTTCCGACGGGGGAAGCAGAGGTGCAGCGCAGTGGGCCGCTGGTCGTCATCGACCCTGGCCACGGCGGTGAGGACCAGGGTGCGCAGGGGGCGGGGGCAGTGCTGGAGAAGAGCGTGACCCTGGCCGTTGCCCGGCTCACCGCGGAGCGTCTGCGCGCCGCCGGCATCGAGGTGCGTCTGACCCGAGAGGGCGACGAGACGGTGGCGCTGCGCGATCGCACGGCCCTGGCCAACCGGCTACGCGCCGATGCCTTCGTGTCGATCCACGCCAACGCCTCGCCGGCGCGGGGGGCACGCGGCGCCGAGACCTACTACATGAGCGCCGACGCCTCCGATCCGCAGGCGGCCGCGGCTGCCGAGCGGGAGAATGCTCCGGCGGAGACCACCACGCTGGGGCTCATCCTGTGGGATCTCGCCCACGTCGCCAACCTCAACGCCTCGGCGCGGCTCGCCCGGGAGATCCAGGACCGCCTGAACGTGGTCCATGGGATTGCCGCCCGGGGCGTCAAGCAGGCGCCTTTCGTGGTTCTTACCGGTGCCACCATGCCAGCCGCACTGGTCGAGATCGGTTTCCTTTCGCACCCCGAGGAGGGGCAGCTGGTCAGCCAGCCTGACACCCAGGGGCGCATTGCCGACGCCCTGGCAGCGGGAATTCTCGCCTTTCTCCGCAACGCTCCGCCACCCGCGCCGGCCGAGCAACCATGAGGTGGCTACGACCCCTGGTGGCGGCCATCCTCCTGCTGGTCGGCCTGGCCGCGGCGGCGGTGCTGGTGAGTCGGTCCCGCGGCCGGTCGACAGCCCCGGTCGAGGTCCCGGGCACGCCGGAACCCACCCCGGTGCCAGCCAGCATGACACTGTTTTTCCCCGGCCCCGACCTCGCCCTGCACCGCGAACGACGCCTGGTGGCCGAGAGACCCCCCACCACCCAGCGTTGCGCTGCGGTGGTCCTGGAAGAGCTGCTGGCGGGTTCGCAGGAGGGATGGGCATCCCCCTTCACCTGGCCCGCCAGCGTGGATGCCGTCTTTGTCACCTCCGCGGGCAACGTGGTTGCCGACATCTCTCCTCCCCCGGCGGGGCAGGTCCAGGGGACCGCCAGCGAGGTGGGCCTGATTTACAGTGCTGTCAACTCGTTGGTGGCCAGCTGCCCGGGGGTGGCCCGGGTGCAGCTCCTCTTCGGCGGCCGGCAGGTGGAAAGCTTCGGGCACCTGGATCTGAGCCGTCCCCTGGCCCCCCGCCCGGACCTGGTCGCCCCGTGAGTGACTCTCGCCCTCTGGGGATTTTCGACTCCGGCATCGGCGGGCTGACCGTCCTGGCCGAGCTGCGCCGCCGCTTCCCCGGCGAGCACTTCATCTATCTCGGAGACACCGCTCGCCTGCCGTACGGCACCAAATCCCCAGAAACTGTGGCGCGGTACGCCCTCGCCGCCGGCCGTTTCCTCCTCGCCCGCCAGATCAAGCTGCTGGTGGTGGCCTGCAACACTGCCTCGGCGCTCGCCCTGGGCACGCTGCGCGCGGCGCTGCCGGTGCCGGTGGTGGGCGTGGTGGAGCCGGGCGCCCGCGCCGCTGCCGCCGCCACCCGCGGCCGGGTGGGGGTGATCGGCACCGAATCCACCATCGCCTCTTCGGCCTACGTGCGCGCCGTCGAGGCCCACTGCGGGGGGGTACGGGTCCTCACCCGGGCGTGCCCGCTGTTCGTTCCGCTGGCCGAGGAGGGGTGGTTCGACCACCCGGTGACCCGCCAGGTGGCGGAAATCTACCTGGCTGACCTGGCGGCAGCCGGCATCGACACCCTGATCCTGGGCTGCACCCACTACCCGCTGTTGCGCCGCGCCATCGCCGCCGCTGTCGGTCCCGGCGTGACGCTGATCGACTCGGCCGCCGCGGTGGCCGAGGAGGTCGACAGGGAGCTGATGGGAGGGCGGCAGGGCGGCGACAGCGGGGGTCGCCTGGAGCTTCTGGTCACGGACGCCGCCTCGCGCTTCGCGCGGATCGCCACCTTTATCCTCGGCGACCCACTGCCCGCCCCTCTCGAACTGGTCGACCTGTAAGCCGCGGCCCCGGACGCAGAGGTCGAGGCCAACCAGGTGAGCGGCGCAGCTTGCCCCGGTCGGGCGGGGTAGGCTACCGTAGCGCTCTGGAGGCCTCCGTGGCGCAACCCTTTGCCCTGGCCCGCGCCGATAACCGCGCCGACGACCAGATCCGACCCCTGTCGTTCACCCTCGACTACGTCAAGTACCCCGAGGGCAGCGTGCTCACCCGCTGCGGTGACACCACCGTGCTGTGCAACGTCACCGTTGAAGGCCGGGTGCCCCCCTTCCTGCGCGACACCGGCGAGGGGTGGCTGACCTGCGAGTACGCCATGCTGCCCCGCGCCACCGAGGAACGCACGGCGCGGGACAGCGCCCGCGGCCGGGTTTCGGGCCGTTCCGCCGAGATCCAGCGCCTGATCGGCCGCTCCCTGCGCGCGGCCCTGGATCTGGGGCTGCTCGGCGAGCGCACCCTGCTGGTGGACTGCGACGTCATCCAGGCCGATGGCGGCACCCGCACCACCTCCATCACCGGGGCGTTCGTGGCCCTGGTGCTGGCGCTGCTCAAACTCAAGGAGCAGCGCGCCCTGCCCGGCTGGCCGCTCAAAGAGCAACTGGCGGCCATCTCGGTGGGGATCGTCGCCGGCCGACCCATCCTCGACCTCGACTATCACGAGGACTCCCGCGCTGCCACCGACCTCAACCTGGTGGGGACGGCGAGGGGGGGCATGGTGGAAATCCAGGGCACGGCGGAGAGGGAGCCGTTCACCACCAGCCAGTTGGAGCAACTCCTCGCCCTGGCCCGGCGCGGCCTGGAGGCGGTGTTTGCTGCGCAAGCGGCGGCTCTGGCGGAACGACTGGCAGCGGTGGGCCTGGCCGACCTGTACGGCACCCGGCGCTGACGCTCGCCGCTGGCTTGACGTCGTCGCCCGCCGCTGCTAACGTGAGCCTCCCCCTTGGGGGGTAGCTCTTTGTGATGCCTGAGGTTTCGCAAGCCACATGGGCCGGGGCGTGGCGCAGCCTGGTAGCGCACCTGCCTTGGGCGCAGGGGGTCGGAGGTTCGAATCCTCTCGCCCCGACCACCCCCGACTCGATGCGTCTCTGCCTGTAGCTCAGTTGGATAGAGCAGCGGACTTCTAATCCGCGGGTCGGAGGTTCGAATCCTCTCAGGCAGGCCAGTTTTCCTCGTGTGGTGGGCGTAGCTCAGCTGGCAGAGCGCCGGACTGTGGCTCCGGTGGTCGGGGGTTCAAATCCCCTCGCTCACCCCATCCCGTGCGCCCGTAGCTCAGCCCGGATAGAGCGTCAGACTCCGGATCTGAAGGTCGCGCGTTCGAATCGCGCCGGGCGCACCATCTCTCGATCACAAGTTGCAACTACCGCAACGCCAGGGGCGCAGGAGTCGGCACCCCGCCGGCGGCGTCACGCGGTGCCGGAAGCCGGGTAGACTGCCCGCTGGAGGTGTCCCATGCGGGGGATGGCGGCGGTGGTGTGTGCGGCGGTACTGACAGCGGGGGCGCTGGCGGCGTGCAAGGCGAAGGCTCCCGAGGGTGAACCGAAGGTTGCCACGGCAGCCGCCGTCACCACGGGGCCGGGTCGGGTCCCCTCGGTCGATGGGTTGGAGATCGCCTACACCCTGCACTCCCTCGGTTCGCCCACCCTGGTGCTGGTGCACGGGTGGATGTGCAACCAGGGGTACTGGTCGGCGCAGGTTCCCGCGCTGGCGGAAAAGTTCGGCGTGGTGACGGTGGACCTGGGCGGGCACGGGGCCTCCGGGAGGAACCGGAAGGAATGGACGATTGCCTCCCTGGCCGAGGACGTGCAGGCGGTCATTACCCACCTGGGCCTCCATAGGGTGATCGTGGCAGGGCACTCCATGGGGGGGCGGGTGGCCCTGGAGGTGGCCCACCGCCTGCCGGGCACGGTGATCGGGATCATCGGCGTGGACACCCTGCACACCGCCGCGGATCGCTATGACCCCGAGCAGGTGAAACAGCTGCTGACCGGTCTGGAGCAGGATTTTGCCACGACCTGTAGCGGGCTGGTGCGCGGCATGTTCGTACCGGGCGCCGAGGCCGCCCTGGTGGAGCGCGTGGTGGGGGACATGTGCTCCGGGCCCGGCGAAATCGGTGCGGCGTTGCTGCGCTCCTACGTGGAGTTCGACATGAAGTCGGCGTTCGGCAGGGCGGGGGTGCCCATTCGCGCCCTCAACAGCGACCTCTGGCCCACCGACGTGGAGGGCAACCGGGCGGTGGCCGACTTCGACGCGGTGATCCTGAAAGGGTACGGTCACTTCCTGATGCAGGAGGCGCCCGAGGAGCTGGCCCGCGCCATGGTGGAGACAGCCGACGCCATCGCCACCACCCCTCCGCGCACCGCCTCGTGAGCGGCGCGGGCCACGCCGGACCCCACCGCGCAAGAGAGCGAATGCCATGGTCGCGATGCAGGTGATCACCTCGCACTCCCACCCGAGGCGGTTTTCGCCGTAGCCAAGAAGGCGGCCGACGCCGCCGCCGCGGCCGCGCTGGGGGAGTGCACCTGCATGGCGTTTTTCGACCGCCAGGCCGGGCGCGAGTCACCGGCCCACGCCTCCGAATGCCACGGCGACTGCGAGGTGCCGGGCTGGGAGGAGTACGCCGTCAACCGCGGCGCCACCTTGAAGGTGGTGGTCAACCGGGGTGACTACGTGTTTCTCTACCGCCCCCTGGGCGAGTTTGCCGGGTTGTGAGGTACGCCCTGGCGGGGCGCCAGCAGGGCAGACTCGGGTGGGCGACCGTACAGCTCGGGGTGTAACAGGCTCCCGCGCTCCTCGGCGGGCTTGGCGGGTTCCGGGGTGGAGGGGTGAGCCACCGCCCAGGGGTCGCGCCGGGAGCCGGTGATCTGCCACGAGACTTTCTGCCCCGGCACCCCCCCGGCCACGGCGAAGGTGTCGCCCTCCAGCTCCCGGGCAATGTGCAGCGAGGGCGCTGCCGCGCCAATGGCGGTGAGCTGGTAGCGATGGTTCTCGGTGACCCGGGCGAACCAGGCGGGCAGGCGGACCTCGGCCGCCCCGGCGCCATCCAGGTGAACCGCGCCGTCGAGGGTGACGGTGCGCTCGCCGGAGGCCGCGAGGGGGAGCTCGAGGTAGCGCTCCGCGGGGTCGGCGGGGTGGTCCACCCGCACCGCGGCGGCGGCCATGGTGGCCGGCCCGTTCTGTCCTACCGCTCCGTTCCAGAAGGCGGCGTAGCCGTTGCTGGAGGAGCCGTACACCGCCACCCCGTGGGTGCTTTGCCCCCACAGGCCGGTGGCCTGGGAGTTGGCGGCGTTGGCCTGGCCGTACACCCCGGTGCCCAGGGGGTGGTCGGAGATGCCGACCACCCCGGTCTGGCGGGTGATGGCCGAGAGGTCGGTGACGGTGCGGCTGGTACCGGCCACCCCGATCCCCGGTGCCGACGAGGAGGTGCCCGCCGCCCCCCGCACCCCGGCAGCGCCGATGGTGTTGATCCCCCACACCACGGCGCCGGTCGTGCCACCGGGGCCGGGCACCGACCCCTCCAGCTGGAAGGGCACCGCCGCCGCCAGGGTGACGTCGCCGGAGGTGCCGCCGCCGGCCAGGCCGGTGCCGGCGAAGACGGCGGTGATGTCGCCGCTGCCGCCGGTGGCGGCGATGGTCAGAGTGTTCCCGGAGGGGGTGATGGAGATGTTGCTGCCGGCCGCGAGGGTGACGGCGTTGGCCAGCCCGTTGAGGGCGGTGACGGCGGTGCCGGGAGCGAGCTGGGCGGCGCCCACGCTGGCGGGCGCCAGCTTGGCCGCAGTTACCGCGGCGTCCGCCAGCTTGGCGGAGGTCACCGTGCCATCGGCCAGCTTGGGGAAGGTCACGGCGCCCTCGGCGAGCAGAGGGGTGGTGATGCCGCCGGGGGCCACGCCCAGGGTGACGTCGCCGGAGGTGCCGCCGCCGGTCAGGCCGGTGCCGGCGAAGACGGCGGTGATGTCGCCCCCACCCCCGCCGGTGGCGGCGATGGTGAGGGTGTTGCCGGAGGAGGTGATGGAGATGTTGCTGCCGGCCGCGAGGGTGACGGCGTTGGCGAGGCCGTTGAGGGCGGTGACGGCGGTGCCGGGCGCGAGGTGAGCGGCGCCCACGCTGGCGGGCGCCAGCTTGGTGGCTCCGACACTGCCATCGGCGAGCTTGGGGAAGGTCACGGCGCCATCGGCGAGGAGGGGGGCGGTGATGCCGCCGGGGGCCACGCTCAGGGTGACGTCGCCGGAGGTGCCACCGCCGGTCAGGCCGGTGCCGGCGAAGACGGCGGTGATGTCGCCCCCACCCCCGCCGCTCACCGGTTGCCACTGCAGCCCGGCGTTGGTGTAGAGCAGCGCCGCCCCGTCCACCGGGACATTGACCGCGGCCAACTTGGTGGCTCCGACGCTGCCATCGGCCAGCTTGGGGAAGGTCACGGCGCCGTCCGCCAGCTTGGCGGTGGTCACCCCGGCGTTGGCCACGGCCACGGCGTCGGCGCTCACGGCGATCCCCTCGCCCGCCCCCACCCCCAGGGTCACCTCCCCCTGGCTGCCGCCTCCCACCAGCCCGGCACCGGCCACCACGGCGGTGATGGCACCGCCACCGTGCTCCGCCAGGAGGCGGTCGGCGAACTGCATCTCGAAGGTGGACGGGTCGTTGGAGCGATTGGCAATCCCCGAGCCGAAGGCCACCACCCGTCCCTGGCCGGAGAGCAGCGTCACCTCCAGACGCAGGTTGGTGGCATCCACGGCGGGGAGCAGGTCGGTGATGGGGAACTGTCGGGCCTCGAAGGGGCGCACCGTGTACACCTTGGAGGCCAGGGGCAGGCCGTCGGCGGTGCGCGCGATCACCCGCACCTCGGCGGGCTCGCCGCTCACCTCCACGAAGCCAAAGTTGTAGCGGTACTCGGAGGTGTCCCTGGGGGTCGTCTGGTGGACGCCCAGCAGCTGGGTGGACTCCCCCTCGCGCAGGGCAAAGGAGGCGGGGATCCCGGCGAAGAACTGGCCCACGCTGTCCCCCTCGTCCTGACCCGGCACGGCGGAAAAGACGCGGCCGTTGACCACCACTCGCGCGCTCGAGAGCACCCGGATGGCCCCGAAGACCCGCCCGGTGATGCCGAACAGCGTTGCCAGGGCGTTGTTATGGCGAACCGTGGCACCGGGCGGGAGGGTTTCCCGGTAGATCAGGGGCGCGAGGTTGGCCTTGTCGCGTTCCAGGAGCTGGTACTCCACCGCGGCGGGAGCCTCTCCCGGGTTGTGCACCCAGAGGGTGGTGAACCAGTAGGACGTTCCCACCCCTTGCCCCACCCCCACCGAGGGCACCACCACGTCGGTACCGGCAAAAGACGCCAGCATCACCACCGGCATCAACAGCAGCAGCAGATGTGGAACGATAACCCGAAGAGTTCGACCCACGGAGCACCTCCCCCCGCTGAAGCGGTGCATGGGCGCCATGATAACGCCCGTCGCCACGCTACACTTGTGCGTGCAGCAAATCTCTGTCGGGAGGTTCTGGTGAACTTTCTGGTCCGCTGGTTCATCGGCGTGCTGGCGCTGATGGCCGCCGCCTGGGTGGTGCCCGGAATTCGGGTGGAGGGGCAGGCCTGGGTGGCGTACGCCGTCATGGCGGTGGTGCTGGGGCTGGTCAACACGGTCATCCGGCCGCTGCTCAAGCTCCTCACCTGCCCGCTCATCATCCTCACCCTGGGGTTGTTCGTGCTGGTCATCAACGCCGTGACGCTCCTGCTGGCCGCCCGCCTGACCCAGGCGCTGGGGGTTCCCTTCGTGGTGGACGGCTTCGGCGCCGCCTTCTGGGGGGCACTCATCGTCAGCCTGGTGACCGTCGTGCTGACCGCGGTGGCCAGGGAAGAGTAGCGGGTCGCCGCGGAGACCTCTGCCGGGAGAGCGACTCATCGGCCGGCCGGTCATCTCCTCTTGACAACCCTGCTAGAGTGCAGCGCCATGTCGGGAGCGCTGGTCATCGTCGAGTCGCCGGCCAAGGCCCGCACGCTGGGCAAGTACCTGGGCAAGGGGTACAGCGTCGTCGCCTCGGTGGGTCACGTGCGCGACCTGCCCAAGAACGAGCTGGGTATCGACGTGGAGAGGGGGTTTGCGCCGGCGTACCAGGTTCTCCCGGGCAAGCGCAAGGTCATCGGCGAAATTCGCGCCGCCGCCCAGCGCGCCGAGCGCATCCTGCTGGCCACCGACCCCGATCGCGAGGGGGAGGCCATCGGCTGGCACGTGGCGGCGCTGCTGGCCGACCTGGAGCTGCCGATCGAGCGGGTGCTCTTTCACGAAATCACCCGCCGGGCGGTGCAGGAGGCGATGACCCACGCCCGCCCCATCGATCAGAACCTGGTGGATGCCCAGCAGGCCCGGCGAGTGCTGGACCGCCTGGTGGGGTACACCCTGTCGCCTCTGCTGTGGGACAAGGTCAAACGGGGCCTCTCCGCCGGTCGCGTGCAGTCGGTGGCGCTGAAGATGATCTGCGACCGGGAAGCGGAGATCGCCGCCTTCGTGCCCGAGGAGTACTGGCACCTGGACGCCCGCCTGGCGGCGGAGGAACCGCCGCCGTTTGCCGCCCGACTGGCTCTCAGGGACGGCAAGAAGTTCACCATCCACGACGGCGAGACCGCCGCTGCCGTGAAGGCCGAGCTGGAAGCGGCCAGCTTCGTGGTGGTGGCGGTCAAGAAACGGCGGCGCGCCCAGCGCCCGGGCCCCCCCTTCGTCACCGCCAAGCTGCAACAGGCCGCCTACCAGCGCTTCCGGCTGCCGGTGCGCAAGACCATGCAGCTGGCCCAGCGCCTGTACGAGGGGGTGGATCTGGGGGGGGGAGAGCGGGTGGGGCTGATCACCTACATGCGCACCGATTCGGTGCGTATCTCCCAGGACGCCATCGCCGCCGCCCGGGAGGTGATCGCCGCCCAGTTCGGCCCCTCCTTCGTGCCCCCTACCCCCAACCTGTTCAAGAACCGCTCCCAGGCCCAGGACGCCCACGAAGCCATCCGCCCCACCGATCCCGCCCGTACTCCCGAGGAGCTGGCCCGCTTCCTGGCGCCCGACGAACTCAAGCTGTACACCCTCATCTGGCAGCGCTTCATCGCCTCCCAGATGGTGCCCGCCCAGTTCGACGTCACCGACGTGGTGGTGCAGGCGGGGCGCTACGGCCTGAAGACCCGCGGCGAGGTGGAGGTGGCGGCCGGTTTCCTGCGCGTCTACCGGGAGGAGGACGCCGACGCGGCGACTCTCCGGACGGGTGCCCAACAGGAGGAGGAGGAGCTCACCTCCAAGCGCCTGCCGCCCCTGGTGGAGGGGCAGATTCTCCGCCTGGAGGAGCTCGCGGCGCAGCAGAAGTTCACCCAGCCGCCCCCCCGATTCACCGAATCGACGCTGGTGAAGGCCCTGGAAGAGAACGGCATCGGCCGGCCCTCCACCTACGCCCAGATCCTCGCCACCATCGCCGACCGCAACTACGTGGTGCGGGAGAAGGGAGCCTTCTACCCCACCGAGCTGGGCCAGCTGGTCAATCAGTTGTTGGTGGGGTCCTTCGGCGAGTTCATCAACGAACGCTACACCGCCCGCATGGAGGAGCAACTGGACGCGGTGGCGGAGGGCAAGCTCACCCTGCAGAAGGCGGTGGGGACGTTCTGGAAACAGTTCAGCGGCGAGCTGGAGCGCGCCAAGAGCGAGATGAAGTCGGTCAAGCGAGCGGGGGTGGCCACCAAGGAAACCTGCCCTACCTGCGGCAAGCCCATGCTGCTGCGCTTCGGGCGCTTCGGGGAGTTCCTCGCCTGCTCCGACTACCCCCGCTGCACCACCACCCGCGAGCCCGGCGCCCCGGCCGCGGCGGCCGAGGAGGCGCCAGCCTGTCCCGACTGCGGGGCTCCCATGCTGCTCAAGCGCTCGCGCTTCGGTCCCTTCTGGGCGTGCTCGCGCTACCCCGAGTGCAAGGGGACGCGGCGCATCGCGCAGGGGAAAACCAGCCCCAACACCCCCACCGGGGTGCGCTGTCCCGCCTGCGGCGAGGGGGAGCTGGTGGAGAAGCGTTCGCGCCGGGGCCGCGGCTTCTGGGGGTGTAACCGCTACCCCAAGTGTGACTTCACGGTGCCCCACAGGCCCCTGCCCCTCCCGTGCCCGGCCTGCGGGGCTCCCTTCGTGGTGGAAAGGAAGAGCGCCCGACGAGGAGTAGAGCACGTCTGCATCGCCGAAGGGTGCGAGTGGCGCGGGCCGGCGGAGGCTGCCGGGGGTGAGGCCGACTCGCCCAACTGAACTCTCGGGATCAAGGGTGGGTAACTGGTGAGGTCGAAAGCGGTCACGGTGGTGGGGGGAGGGCTGGCCGGCTGCGAGGCTGCCTGGCAGCTGGCCGCCGCCGGTGTCGAGGTGCGGCTGGTGGAGATGCGCCCCCAGGTGACCCCACCGGCCCATCGCACCGCCGATCTGGGCGAGCTGGTGTGCTCCAACTCCCTGCGCTCCGACAACCCCTCCAACGCCGTGGGCCTGCTCAAGCGGGAGATGGAGCTGCTGGGCTCGCTGGTCATGGCCACCGCCCGCCGCACCGCCCTGCCCGCCGGTGATGCCCTGGCGGTGGACCGGACGCTGTTTGCTACCCACATCACCGGCGCCATCCAGGGCCATCCCCGCATCACCGTGGAGCGCGGCGAGATCCGCGAGCTGCCCGCCGGAGAGGTGATCCTCGCCACCGGGCCCCTTACCTCGCCGCCCCTGGTGGCCCACCTGGAAGAGCTGCTGGGAGAAGGTTCCCTGTCGTTTTTCGACGCCATCGCCCCGGTGGTGGCCGCCGACTCCTTGCGCATGGAGGCGCTCTTCTGGGGTTCGCGTTACGGCAAGGGGGGCGGCGAGGACTACCTCAACGCTCCCCTGTCGCGGGCCGAATACGAGCGTTTCATCGATGCCCTGCTGGCCGCGCCGCGGGTGCCGGTGAAGGAGGCCGACCGCGAGGTGCCGTTTTTCGAAGGGTGTCTTCCCATCGAGGTGATGGCCGAGCGCGGCCGCGACACCCTGCGCTGGGGGCCGATGAAGCCGGTGGGGTTGCCCGATCCCCGCACCGGTCGGATCCCCCATGCGGTGGTGCAGCTGCGGCGCGACGACCTGGCGGCGGAACACTTCAACCTGGTGGGGTTTCAGACCCGCATGACCTTCGCCGCCCAGCAGGAGGTGCTGCGGCTGATCCCCGGCCTCGAGCAGGCGCGCTTCGTGCGCCTGGGGTCGGTGCATCGCAACACCTTCCTGTGCGCCCCCCGCCACCTGGATGGCGAGCTTCGCCTGCGCGCCCGGCCGCAGGTGCGGGTGGCGGGCCAGCTCACCGGGGTGGAGGGGTACGTGGAGTCGGCGGCCACCGGGCTGCTGGCCGGGGTGTTCACCGCCGCCGAGCTCTCGGGCGTGGCGCTGCCCTCGCTGCCCCGCTGGACGGCGCACGGAGGGCTGTTGCGCCACCTTACCGAGCGCTCTCCGGAGAACTTCCAGCCGGCCAACGCCGCCTGGGGGTTGATGCTCGATCCGCCGCTCGAGCTGCCCCGGGACAAGGCCCGTCGCCGCCTGCTGGCCGCCCGGGCTGCCCTGGAAGCGGTGGCGGAATGGCGAAGGGCGCTACCGCCGCCTCCCCCGGCCTAGGGATGTACCGCCCGGCCAGGCCGGGACGAGGGGCGGTGGGCTCCGGCGGGCGCGCCCCCTCCGGTCAAGGGCGGTACACTGGCGGTTGATGTCCTGGAACCTGGAGGAGTTCAGCGCCTACCTGCGGGACGAGCGGCGGGTTTCCCCCCACACCCTGCGCGCCTACGAGCGGGAAGTGGCGGCCTTCGCCGGGTTTTGCCAGCGGGAACTGGGGGTGGAGCGACCCCGCGACGTCACCCGGGCTGCCCTGCGCGCCTTCCTCGCCCACCTTCACCTCCAGCGCCTGGCCCGCACCTCCATGCAGCGCGCCCTGGCCGCGGTGCGCACCTACTTTCGCTTCCTGCTGCGGGAAAACGTGGTGAGCGCCAACCCGGCCCGCTCTCTCGTCGGTCCCCGCGCCGCCCGCACCCTGCCCGACGTCCCCACCGCCCCCGAGGCGGCGAGCCTGCTGGAGGCCCTGCCCGACACTCCCGCCGGCCGGCGCGACCGCGCTGCCCTGGAGTTGCTGTACGGCGCCGGGCTGCGTGCCGCCGAGCTGGTGGGGCTGGATCTGGACGATGTGGACCCCCAGCGCCGGCTGGTGCGGGTGCGGGGGAAGGGGGGCAAGGAGCGGGTGGTCCCCTTCGGCCGGGCGGCGGCGGCGGCGCTGGCGGCGTACCTGCCGGAACGGGCGCGGTGGCGACAGGCGGCATTTCAGGTGGAGGGTGGGGAGCCCTTGTTCGTCAACCAGCGGGGGGGGCGCCTGTCCGACCGCTCCCTGCGCCGCCTGGTGGAGCAGGCGGTGCGCCGCGCCGCGACCCTGCGCCGGGTTCATCCCCACACCCTGCGTCACGCCTTCGCCACCCACCTGCTGGAGGCGGGGATGGATCTGCGCGCCATCCAGGAACTTTTGGGCCACAGTTCGCTCGCCACCACCCAGAAGTACACCCACCTGGACCTGGCCCACCTCATGGAGACCTACCGCAAGGCGCACCCGAAGGCGTAGCCAGGTACGCGAGGTCTCGCCAGCGCCTCACCCGCGGGTGAACAGCAACCCCACGCCGATGACCGCCAACACCGTCCCCGCCACCGCCCGCAGGGTGGGCCGGTACCCTTCCAGCGCCATGGCCAGGGGAATGAGAAGCACCGGCGTGGTGGCCATGAGGGTGGCCGCCACGCCCACATCGGTGAGGGACGCCGCGGTGAGGGACAGCCAGACTCCCACAAAGGGACCGAAGAAGGCGCCGCTCACCACCTGTCGCCAGGCACGGCGGGCGGCCAGGAACACCTCCGCCTGGCGCAGGCGGCCGCTGGCGGCGGTGAGCAGCCAGAGCACGGCGGTGGCCACGCCAATGCGCACCCAGGTCGCTGCAAGCGGCGGCACCTCTCCCGCCATCCCCAGCTTGGCCAGGACCAGCCCGACCCCCTGGCACGCCGCCCCGAAGGTCCCCAGTGCGAGGCCACCGAGGCGGTGAGATGGCCTGCTCTCACCGTCCCGCTCGGCCGCCACCCAGGTCACGCCGGCCAGCGTCACAGTGATCCCCAGCAGTGCCCGCCCGCCCAGCAGCTCGCCCAGCAGGAGCCGACCAGCAAGGGCGGCGAATACCGGTGCCAGCGCCATGAGGACGGAGGCCAGGCGGGCCCCCAGGCGGCGGAGGGCGGCGAAGAAGGCCAGATCGCCAGCCAGCAGGCCCAGCACCGCCGAGGCAGCCAGGTAAACCCAGCGCGGCGGCGTGAGGGAGGCCAGCGGGTGATGTGCGGCGAGCAGGGCCATCGACAGGAGGGCGAAGGCCACCGGCAAGCGCAGCAAGTTGACGCGCAAGGCGCCGATGCGCCGGGCGGCCTCGGCGAACACCAGGCTGGTGACCGCCCAGCAGGTGGCGGTGGCCAGGGCGGCGAGTTCGCCCTTCGGCATGGCGAGCTAGGATACGCCAGGAAGCCGGCGGCAGGCCGCGGTCGCTCGCGGCGGTGCTCTCGCCGGCGTTCCCGGGAGGGATCATGCAGCGGCAGTGGCACCACACCACCATCTGCGCGGTGCGCCGCGACGGCATCACGGCGATGGCCTGCGATGGTCAGGTCACCTTCGGCACCTCGGTGCTCAAGCAGCGCGCCAGCAAGCTGCGGCGACTGGGCGGCGGCGCTGTGCTTGTCGGCTTCGCCGGCTCGGTGGCCGACGCTCTGGCGCTGTTCACTCGTTTCGAGGCGCGCATCGAGGAGTGGCCGGGCAACCTGGAGCGGGCCGCCGTGGAGCTGGCCAAGGAGTGGCGCACCGACCGGGCCCTGCGCCACCTGGAGGCGATGATGCTGGCCGCCGACCGGGAGAAACTGTTGCTGCTGTCCGGCTCGGGGGAGGTGCTGGCCCCCGACGACGGTGTGCTGGCCATCGGCTCCGGCGGGCCTGTGGCGCTGGCAGCGGCGCGGGCGCTGCTCGCCCACACCACTCTTCCCGCTCCCGAGGTGGCCCGGGAGGCGTTGCGCATCGCCGCCGACATCGACCTCTACACCAACCACCAGATCACCCTTGAGGTTCTCCCGTGACCGCCCCGTTCCTCACACCCGCGGAGATCGTCGCCGAGCTGGACCGCTTCATCGTCGGCCAGGCCGAGGCCAAGCGTGCGGTCGCTCTTGCCTTGCGCAACCGCTGGCGCCGGCAACAGTTGCCCGAGGAGGAGCGGCGCGAAATCATGCCTGCCAACATCATCCTCATCGGCCCGACGGGGGTCGGCAAGACGGAAATCGCCCGGCGTCTGGCTCGCCTGGCGCGGGCCCCCTTCGTCAAGGTGGAGGCCTCCAAGTTCACCGAGGTGGGGTACGTGGGGCGGGATGTGGAGTCCATCGTGCGCGATCTGGTGGACGCCGCCATCGCCATGGTGCGACAGGAGCGCAGCGAGGGGGTGCGGGTCGCGGCCCAGCGGGCCGCCGAGGAGCGACTGCTGGATTTGCTGCTACCCCGCGCCCCGGATGCCGACCGGGAAGGGTCGCGGCGCGCCCTCAAACGGCTGCTCCGCGACGGTCAGCTGGAGGATCGCGAGGTGGAGCTGGAGGTGACCGAGAACCGCCCCCCCGCGCTCAACATCTTCGGGGGGCAGGGCATGGAAACCCTGGAGATGAACCTGCGCGACGCCCTGGGCGGCATGTTCAACAAACGGGTGCGGCGCACCACCACGGTGGCCCAGGCGCGGCAGCTGCTGGAGGCGGAGGAGCTGGAGCGGCTGCTGGACCGCGCCGAGATCGAGCGGGAGGCGGTGGAGCGGGCGCAGGAGAGCGGCATCGTCTTTCTGGACGAGATCGACAAGATCGCCAACGACGCCCGCGGGGGGAGCGGCCCCGACGTTTCTCGGGAAGGGGTGCAGCGGGACCTGCTGCCCCTGGTGGAGGGCACCACCGTGACCACCCGCTATGGCCCGGTCAACACCGACCACGTGCTGTTTCTCGCCGCCGGGGCGTTCCACGTCGCCAAGCCCTCCGACCTGATCCCGGAGCTACAGGGCCGCTTCCCCCTGCGGGTGCAGCTGGAGCCCCTGAGCGAGGCGGACCTGCTGCGCATCCTGCTGGAACCGGAGCATTCGCTGCTCAAGCAGCACCAGGCGCTGCTGCGCGCCGAGGAGGTGGAGCTGGTGTTCGCCCCCGACGCTGCCGCGGAGATGGCGCGCATTGCCTTCGAGCTCAACCGCAGCACCCAGAACATCGGCGCCCGCCGGCTGGTGACGGTGCTGGAGCGGGTGGTGGAGGAGGTCTCCTTCGCCGCCACGGAGTACGCCCGCCGACAGGTGGTGATCGACGGGGCGCAGGTGCGGCGGGCACTGGCGCCGCTCATGGAAAAGGAAGACATCGCCCGCTACATCCTGTAGAGTGCGCGCCGATGAGAGCGGTGGCTGCGGCAGTGGCGGTGGTGATGCTCCTGGCGGGGTGCGGGCGCAAACTACCGCCCCTTCCCCCCATCATCGATGTGCCGGAGACGACGCAGGATCTCACCATTCACCAGGACGGCTCCAGGGCCGTGCTGACCTGGTCGTACCCGTCCATGACCCGCGCCGGCCGGCCGCTGGTGGATCTGGAGAGGGTCGAGGTGCTGCGGCTGGACCTCGCCCCCGGGCAAGAGCTCCCACCCACACCCGAGTTGCAGCGTCAGCTCATGCTGGCGCGCGGCCGGGTGGTGGCCCGTCTGGAGGGAAGTGGTCTGGCGGCGGCGACGGTGGGCCGGCAGCTGCGCATCGAAGACCCCCTGCAGCTCCCGGCGGAGGGGACGACGCCGAGCACCTCCTGGTACGCGGTGCGCTCTCGGCGCCGGGACGGCACCACCTCGGCCCTGTCCAACCTGGTGAGCTGGCAGGCCCGAATGGTGCCGCCGCCGGTGGAAAGGCTCCAGGCGCTGCCCGGCGCCGAGGGTATCGCGCTGTCGTGGAGCCAGGTGGCAGGAGCCGCCTACCTGCTGGAACGCCAGGATGCCAGCGGCGGGGGGTGGCAGCCGGTGGGAGGGGAGGAGCTGAAGACCAACGAGTTCCTCGACCGCGGTGCCCGCCAGGCAACCACCTGGCGCTACAGGGTGCGCGCCGTGGTGGCCGGGGTGCGGGGGCCCCACAGCGAGGTAAGAGAGGTTGCCTACCCGGATATCTATGCTCCGCCGCCGCCGGCGATCCTGGTCTGCCTGCCGGAGGTCTCGCAGGTGCGCCTGTCGTGGGAGGGGTCGCCGGAGGCGGGCGTGAGCTACCGGGTGGAACGGCGTCGCCCGGGGGAGGAGTGGCAGCCGATCGGCGAGGCGAGTCAGCGTCAGTGGTTCGATGACCCCAGCCCGCCCGAGGGCGAGCTGGAATACCAGGTGATGGCGGTAGACGCAGCGGGAAACCCCTCTTCGCCTGTCACCTGCGCGGTACGGGTGGGACCATGAACTTCTCGAAACTCCACGGGGCTGGAAACGATTTTCTTCTCTTCGATGGCAGGGGAGGGGTCACCGCCGAGGCGCTGGCGCCTCTGGTGCCCGCCCTGTGCCACCGCCGCCTGGGCCTGGGGGCGGATGGAGTGCTGGTGCTCCTGCCCACCGGGGAACGCCGGGCGCGGGTGGTGTACTGGAACTCGGACGGGTCGCCGGCCGCCTTCTGCGGCAATGGCACCCGCTGCGCAGCCCGCTTTGCCGCGGAGCGCTGGGGGTGGCGGGAGATGGTGCTGGAGACGGGGTTCGCCGCCGTTCCGGCGGTGGTGGAGGGAGCATCGGTGACGCTTCAGCTACCCGCGCCGGCCGAGGTCCGGGAGGAGCGGACCTTCGTCGTTCATGGATCGACCATTCCGGCCCGCTATCTGATGCTGGGGGTGCCCCACCTGGTGCTCCGGGTGGCCTGGCCGGATTTCTGGGAGCACCCCCTCGACCCGTTGGCACCCCTGCTGCGCCGCCACGCCCAGCTCCCGGACGGCGGCGCCAACGTCAACTTTGCCAAGGCGATGGCGGACGGAACGCTGGCTGCCCGTTTCTACGAGCGGGGGGTGGAGGGGGAGACCCTCGCCTCAGGCTCGGGGGTGGTGGCGGTCGCCCTGGTGGCGGCGGCGGAGGGGTGGGCGTCCCCGCCGGTGCGCGTGCTGACCGCCTCGGGCCGGGAGCTGGTGGTGGAGTTCGATGGAGTTCCTCCCGCCGCCCCGACCCGTCTCACCGGCCCCGCCGAGTGGGTGGCGGACGGTGTGATAGCCGCCGATCTGCTCAACGGCTGCGGTCCGGGTTCGGGTACGAGGGGATGAGGCGCAGTGGCCGAGAGGCGGCCAGCTCCTCGGGGATGGCCTCGAGCAGCACCTTGCCGCTCATGTCCTGAGCCAGCGGCAGGTCGACCATATAGAGCAGGGTGGGGGTGACGTCGGCCACGCGCGCCCCGCTCGTCCGCGCGCCCCTGGTGACCGCGGGTCCGGCGAAGAAGACGAACCCGTCCGCCTGGGCCGACGGAGTCACCTGCCAGCGGCGACTGCCCCGCAAAGCGTGCCGCAGGCGGGTCCATGCCCCCGGCGCCGCCATGCCATAGGGAGACACTACCACCAGCATGACGTTCTCGCCCCCGAGGGCGTGCCACAGGGTGGCCAGCTGATCATCCAGCAGGCCGAGGGCCTGTCGGAGGACCTCGGCGGCGGCCGGATCCCCCGCCGGCGCTGTCCAGAGGGGCCGGAGCCTCCCCAGCAGGTCGCTCACCACCAGCAGAGCGTCCACGGGCTGGTCGCGCAGGCGGTCCCTGGTCTGCGCGAACTCCTCGGTGGCCACGGCGAACGCCTCCTGGGTCATGCCGGCGAACTCCCGCGAACGCTCCAGCGCCGGGGCCAGGGCCGTCCGCAGAGAGCTGTCCAGCGTCTCATAGGGGGAAGCCTCGGCGGCCAGCACGCGGGGCACCACCCAGGTGGCGCGAGCGGGGGCATACCACCCCACCACGCCGACCCGCAGCCCCGCACCTTGCAGAATCTGCCAGAGGGTGGCGCGCCGCGGAGGGGGCGCTGCGGCCCGCTCCCACAGTCGCCAGGGGAGCTGGTGTGGGGTCGGCCAGGGACCTTCCAGCAACAGCGAGAGGGGTTCGGCCTGCAGCCACTTGAGCCGGTACACGCGCCGCCCGGCCGTGCCGTGCTCGGAGGGCAGGCAGCCGGTGACCAGGGTGGTGAGGGCCGCAGCACGCGCGTACGGTCGCAGGGTGCGCAGCTGCCCCCAGCTCCCCTTGCCCCATCGTTCCTTGAGGAACGGCAGGTCACCGCGCTCCATCGCCGGCAACAGCACGCCCAGATCCGCCGCTTCCCACACCACCATGAGGATCGGCGGGGGGTGGGAGACCAGCGCCGCGCTGCCAGGAATGGCCGCTGGTGGTCGGTCTGCAGGGCTGCGCAGCCAACTCCCCCACAGCCAGACGAGCAGCAGGACGGAAGCCGCCATCGACAGCGGCAGGGCGTGCCGGCGGGGGCGTCTGGCCAGAACCAGGGCGAGAACCAGGAGGCTGAACACCGCCGCCGCTGCCACCGCGTGCTCCAGCTCCCCGCGTCGGCCGACTGCAAGCAAATCTTTGGTGTTTCTGTAGTTGAGCCAGGCAGCTGCGGTCAGCAGGAGGCCCACTCCCACCAGCAACCAGCACCACACGCCCACGGAGATGCCTGGTTGGCTGGCCAGGAAGGGAGCGCTCAGCGCCACCAGCTCCAGGAGGACGAAGAAGGCGAGGCCAAGCCATACCGTGGCCCAGGAGATCCAGGCAGCGGCGAAGAGCACGAGTTTTCCAGCCGGAGCGTCGAGCTCCGGCCACAGGAGCAGTTGCAGCGGCAACAGAGCTGCCCCCGCCAGGGCTCCGGCGGCCAGGCAGTGGCCAAGCCTGCGTAGGTGCCGCATAATGCTGGCCGCATGATAGCGCGTCGCGATGTGCCCGCCCGTCTCCTCTCGCGCCGCGAACTGTCCCCCACCTGCTTTTCCCTGCTGCTGGCGACCAGTGAAGAGCTCCCCGCCGAACCGGGCCAGTTCGGCATGCTCACCTGCGGCCAGGGGCTCGACCCGCTGCTGCGCAGGCCGTTCTCCATTGCCGGGGTTCGCCCGCTCGGCAGGGAGTGGGGGGTGGAGCTCCTGGTCAAGGAGGTGGGGAGGGGCACCGGCTGGCTGCGGCGGGCGCCGCTGGGGACGACCCTGGAGCTGCTGGCGCCGCTGGGGCACGGCTTCAATCTGGAGGCGGGGGCGGCCGCACCCGCCGCCCTGGTGGCGGGCGGGATCGGTCTGCCGCCGGTGCTCTTCGCCGCCGAGCGCCTGGCGGAGAAAGGGGCGCCCTTCGACCTCTTCGTTGGCGCTGCCACGGCCCAGGAGCTGCTGGAGGTGGAACGCTGTCGAGCCGCCGTGGCGGCGGTGGGGGGGGAGCTGGTGCTGTGCACCGACGACGGGAGCATGGGCGAGCCGGGCTTCGTCACCGCGGCGCTGGCTCGCCGCTTCGCCGCCGGGCAACGTTGGGGGCGGGTGCTGGCCTGTGGTCCCGACCCCATGTTGCAGGCCCTGGGCCGCTGGTCGATCACCGAGGGGGTGGTGGCGGAGCTGTCGCTGGAGGAACCCATGGCGTGCGGCGTCGGCGTGTGTCTCGGCTGCGTGGTGGAGCTGGCCGACGGGCGGCGGGTGGCCTCCTGCAAGGAGGGGCCGGTGTTCGAGGCCTCGCGCCTGGCGGCGCGGTGGCGGCCATGAGGGTGGACCTCTCCACAGCGGTGGGGGCGCTCGAGCTGGCCAACCCGGTGATGGCCGCCTCGGGAACGTTCGGCTATGGCCTCGACCTGCTGGACCTCTGCCCGCCGGAACGTCTGGGAGCGGTGGTGACCAAGGGGCTCTCGCCAGCTCCCCGGGCCGGCAACCCCACCCCCCGCATCGTCGAGACCGCGGCCGGCATGATCAACGCCATTGGCCTGCAGAACATCGGCGCGGAGGCGTTTTGCCAGGAGGTGGCCGGGGAGCTGGCACGGCGGGGCGCCACGGTGATCGTCAACGTGTTCGGCGAGCGCCCCGAGCAGTACCGGGCGGTCATCGAGCGCTGCGAGCAGGCCGAGGGAATCGCGGGCTACGAGCTCAACGTCTCCTGCCCCAACGTTGACCACGGTGGTATGGAGTTCGGCCACGACCCCCACCAGCTGGAGGCGCTCACCGCCCTGTGCCGGGCGGCGACCCGCAAGCCCCTGTGGGTGAAGCTCTCCCCCAACGCCCCCGACCTGGTGGGCACGGCCCGGGCGGCGGTGGCCGGGGGGGCGGACGCCTTGACCCTCATCAATACTCTGCGCGCCATGGCCATCGACCCCTACCGGCGGCGGCCGGTGCTGGCCACGGCGTTCGGCGGGCTGTCGGGGCCCGCCATCAAGCCGGTGGCGCTGCGCATGGTGTTCGAGGTGCACCGCGCCCTGCCCGCGGTGCCGCTGGTGGGTATCGGCGGCATCGAGACCGGCAAGGACGTGGTGGAGTTTCTCCTCGCCGGTGCCGCGGCGGTGCAGGTGGGGACGGCCATCTTTCGCCACCCCGCGGCGCCCCTGCGTATCCTCGACGAACTGGAGGAATTCTGCCGGGCGCAGGGGGTGGAGAGGGTGAGCTCCTTGATTGGAGGTTTGCAGTGGCCATGACCAGGGAGGAGGCGGCCGCCCGGCTGGTGGTGGCGCTGGATACCGCCGAGCGGGAACGGGCGCTGGGGCTGGCCCGGCAGCTGCGCGGGGCCGCCGGCATGATGAAGGTGGGGCTGGAGGCCTTCACGGCGCTGGGCCCTGCTCTCGTGGAGGAGCTGCTGGGGGCGGGGATGCGGGTGTTTCTGGACCTCAAGCTGCACGACATCCCCCATACCGTGGAGGGCGCCGCCGCCGCCTGCGCCCGCCTGGGGGTGAGCGTCTTCAACGTGCACGCCGCCGGGGGTCCGGCGATGCTGGGGGCGGCGGTGGCGGGGGCGGAGGCTGGCACCCCGCCGGGGGGGCAGAGGCCTCTGGTCCTCGCGGTCACCGTGCTCACCAGCCTCGATGACGCGGCACTGGAGCTCCTGGGGGTGCTGGGCAGCGCCCCGGAGGTGGTGGTGCGCTGGGCCGGCATGGCCAGGGCAGCGGGGTGCGACGGCGTGGTGTGCTCGGCCCAGGAGGCGGCGCTCCTGCGCCGGGAGCTGGGTGGAGATTTCGTCCTGCTGACCCCCGGCATCCGGCCCGCCGGCAGGGACGCCGGCGACCAGAAGCGGGTGGTCACGCCGGCGGCGGCCATCCTCGCCGGGGCCACCTATCTCGTCGTCGGCCGGCCCATCACCGCCGCCGCCGACCCCCTGGCCGCCGCCGAGGCCATCCTGGCCGAAATGTGCGTCGTTGACGGGGCGGGGGAGGCGTGAGCTTCCTCTGCGACACCCACACCCACACCGCCCGCTGCGGTCACGCCGGCGGTCGGGACGAGGAGTACATCGAGGGCGCCATCGCCCGGGGCCTCAACGCCGTTGCCGTCACCGACCACGTCCCCTTCTACTGGCTGCCCCCCGATCGGCACGACCCCACCCTGGCCATGGCGCCCGAGGAACTCCCCCGCTACGTGGAGGCAGTGCTCGCCCTAAAGGAGCGCTACCGCGGCCGCATCGAGGTGCTGCTGGGCCTGGAGGCCGACTACGTGGCCGGGCAGGAGGAGAGGCTGGCCCGTCTGCTGGAGAGCTACCCCTTCGACGTGGTACTGGGCTCGGTGCACTGGCTCGACGGGTGGTGGGTGGACGCGCCGTCATCCCTGCCTCGCTACCGCCTGGGAGCGGCCGAGGTGGAGCGGATCTGGGCCGAGTACGCCCGGACGGTGATCGCCGCGGCGGCCAGCGGCCTCTTCGACGTCCTGGCCCACCTGGACCTGCCCAAGAAGTTCGGCTTTCGCCCCAGCCTCCCCTTCGCCGGTGCGCAGGAGGAGGTCGTGGAAGCAGTGGCCGCCGCCGGGTGCGCGGTGGAGCTGTCCTCGGCGGGACGGCGCAAACCGGTGGGGGAGGACTACCCCTCGCCGGAGCTGCTGGCCGCCCTGACGGCGGCGGGAGTGCCGCTGGTGCTGTCCTCCGACGCCCACGCCCCCGCCGAGGTGGGGTGGGGGTTCGAGCAGCTCCTGGCCACCGCGCGGGCCGCCGGGGTGGACACGGCGGTGGTGTTTCGCCAGCGGCGGGCAACTGCTCTCGCGCTGCCCCCGGGTTGCTAGAATCGGCACCCCCGGACGACTCGGCCCCGGGGGGCAGAAAGGTACGATCGCCATGGCTTCCACTCACACCCGCGTGCTCATCCTGGGCTCGGGCCCGGCCGGGCTGACGGCGGCGCTGTACACGGCGCGCGCCGGCCTGGCTCCCATCGTGCTCGACGGCATGCAGCCGGGCGGGCAGCTCACCATCACCACCGAGGTGGAGAACTACCCCGGGTTTCCCGAGGGCATCCAGGGCCCCGAGCTGATGGCCCGCATGCGCCAGCAGGCGGAGCGCTTCGGCACCACCACGGTGTTCGCCCAGGCCACGGGGGTGGCGCTCGGGAGCTGGCCGTTCGCCGTCACCACCGATGGCGGCGACAGCTACACCTGCGACGCCCTGATCGTGGCCACCGGCGCCTCGGCCAAGTTGCTGGGGCTGCCGGCGGAACAGCACCTGATGGGCTACGGCGTGTCGGCGTGCGCCACCTGCGATGGCTTTTTCTTCCGGGGCAAGGAGGTGGTGGTGGTGGGAGGGGGGGACACCGCCATGGAGGAAGCCACCTTCCTGACCCGATTTGCCACCCGGGTGACCGTGGTGCACCGCCGGGGGGAGCTCCGCGCCTCCCGGATCATGCAGCAGCGGGCGCTGCGCAACGAGAAGATTGCCTTTCGTTTCCACGCTGTGGTGGTGGACATCCTGGGCTCGCGGGAGGGGGGGGTGAACGCGGTGGTGCTGGAGGATACCCGCACCGGCGAGCGCTCCACCTTCCCCACCCAGGGGGTGTTCCTGGCCATCGGGCACCGCCCCAACACCGCCCTCTTCGCCGGGCAGCTGGAGATGGACGAGGGCGGCTACCTGCGCACCGCGGCAGATTCAACCCGCACCTCCCGGGAGGGCGTCTTCGCCTGCGGAGATGTCCAGGACCACGTGTTTCGTCAGGCCGTCACGGCGGCAGGCAGCGGCTGCATGGCGGCCATCGAGGCGGAACGCTGGCTCGCCGAGCGCGAGGGGTAAAGGTGGAATACCTTCCCCCCGACCCGGGTTGTCTTGGCGGGTCGGTCTGACCCGAAGGGAGGCGTGTAGGCATGATCGAGATCACTGAGCGGGCGGTGGAAAAGGTGCGTTACTACGCCGGCACCATGCCCGAGGCGGAGGGCAAGGAGCTCCGCATCTTCGTGCAGGGGGGAGGGTGCTCCGGCTTTCAGTACGGCTTCACCTTCGACGATCACCAGGAGGGGGACACGGTGGTCGAGGCGGGAGGGGTGAAGGTGCTGGTGGACCCCATGTCGCTGCCGTACCTCACCGGCGCGAAGGTGGATTTCGTCGAGGACATGCGCGGTTCCGGCTTCGTCGTCGACAACCCCAACGCCTCGCGCTCCTGCGGCTGCGGGCACTCCTTCTCGGTGGATTGAGGTGGCCATCTTTGCCGCCCTGGACGGCCGGCGGCGCCCGGTGGTGCGCATGGGGCACCCGGTGCTGCGACAGCGCGCCGAGGAGGTGCCGCCGAGCCGTTTCGGCACCCGGGCGCTGCGGGACCTGGGGCGCGATCTGGTGCGCACCATGCACGAAGAAAACGGGGCGGGACTGGCGGCGCCGCAAATTGCGGCGCCGCTGCGCGTCTTCGCCTACCAGGTGCCGGCCGAAAAGGGCCAGAGCGCCGTCCCCCCCACCGTGCTGGTCAACCCCGTGCTGACCCTGGAGGGGGAGGCCAGCGAGCTGGGATGGGAGGGGTGCCTGTCCATCCCGGGGTTGCGGGGCCTGGTGCCCCGTCACCCGCGTCTGGTGGTACGCGCCTTCGATGTGGAGGGCGCACCGCTGGAGATCGTCGCGGAAGGATTCCACGCCCGCGTCATCCAGCACGAGTTCGACCACCTGGACGGGGTGCTGTTCCTCGACCGCATGCGGGACCTGCGGGCGCTGTACTACGAGGACGAATGGGAGGAGTTCGCCCTCCGCAAGGATCTCCCCGTCGAGGAGTGATGCTCCCCCAACCGGGCGTCAGGCCCCCCTGGCCGACGCCGTGATGGTCTCCAGCCCATGGCCGTGGGGGCCGGTCTCCCGGCGGCGCAGCAGCACGGCAAACAGCAGGGCGAGAAACCCGAACAGGGAGAAGATCCACATCCCGGGGGCATAGCCCGCGGGGTTGGTGGCGCTGGCGGCGAAGGCGTCGTTGGTGCGACCGATGACCCAGTTCATCCCCGCCACCCCGACCTGCTGGACCAGCGTCATCAGCGCGTAGGCAGTACCCAGGCGCCGCTCCTCCACCACGTAGGCCACCGCCGGCCACATCACCGCGGGAATGAGCGAGAACGCCACCCCCATCATGGCCACCGGCACGCCCAGGGGGAGCAGCTGATAGGCCATCAGGAGGTAGACCGGCATCAGCAGCAGGGCACCGAACATCATGAACAACGAGCGCTTGCCCACCTTGTCCACGAGCAGGCCGAACAGCGGCGTGGCCACCATGGCGGAGAGGGGCAGCACGCTGTTGTAGCGGCCGGCTGCCTCGCGGGTGAGTTCGAACGCCTCGATGAAGAACTTGATGGCAAAGGAGCGGAAAGGGAAGATGGCGGAGTAGAAGGTCACGCACAACCCCACCACCAGCCAGAAGGACAGGTTGAAGCGGAACACGTCGGCCAGCACCAGGCGGTCGGTGGCGCCGGCGCGCCCCAGCCCCCAGCGGCGGCGGGCGTGCCCCTCCAGCATGCCGTAGACGAGCGGGGCAAGCAGGCACAGGGCGCTGATGGCGGCGGCGATGACCAGCGGCCCGTGCCAGTCCTTGTAGGCGAAGCGGGCCCAGGTGGGCGACCAGTCGGCCGACACCGAGCCCAGCCGGGCAACCGTCAGATTGATTCCGAAGGCGAAGGACAGCTCCTTGCCTTTGAACCACTTGGCGAGAGCGGTCGTGATCGCCACGATGAGCGGCTCGGAGCCCAGCCCCAGCAGGAAGCGGGCCACCAGCATGACGTGAAACGACTCGGTGGCGGCGTTGAGGCCGGCGGCGACCACGCAGATGGCGCCGAAGAGAATGGTAGATCGGACGGTGCCGAAGCGATCGACGATGATGCCGCCCAGCAGCAAGACGATGACCGCGGCAATGCTGTAGGCGGTGTACAGGGCGCCGATGTTCTCGTCGGAAAAGGCCAGGGACGACTTGAGCAGATCGGCGATCGGCGCGATGGAATCGTAGACGTAGTAGTTGCCGTACATGGCCAGGGAAATGACGACCAGGACGAGCCAGCGGTACCCCCGGGGGGGCTCGACGGGCGAGGTGACGGCGGGCGGGAGCGAGGTCATGGCGCGGTCTCCGAGGGGCGGATGGTAGCAGAGGGCGGCGGGCCGGCGACCACCAGGCGAATCCCCACCAGCTGCGGGGGTGGGGCGGTGGGCGGGGCGGACGCGGCGGGCCGGTCGGCGCTGGGTCCGCGGGCGAGAGCGCTGCCGTCGGCCGCGACCACCCACTCGGCGACGTTGCCGTCCAGGTCGAAGACCGTGTCATCGCCGCAGCCGGCGAGGCTGCCCACCGGCAGCAGCAGGGCCTCGAGCCCGAGCTCGGCGAGGGGTGCGGCGAGGCGGGCGGCGTCGTCGGGGTTGACCTCGTACCCCGCCCAGCGGTCCAGGGTATTGCCTCCCGAGCCGCAGGCGAGTTTCGAAGCCTCCTCGTCGGTGGGCAGGCGGAAAGGTCTCCCAGTGCGCGCCGCCAACCAGGCGGCGTACTCCCTGGCCCGTGCGAAAGTGGCAATCGCCGGCAGATTCTCCTCGCCCGGGGGCACCACCGCGGCGGCATCGAAGGCGGCGAACTGGGCGCGGGTGACCTCGAAGCGGGACACCTCGAGGCCCCGGTGCACCACCGTCTCGGGCACCAGGGTGTCCCCCACGCGGTGACCGAAGGCGGCGCCGTCCCGGGCGGCCCGGGCACGCTGCACCAGCGCCTGCAGGAGCGACCCCGGCTTGAGGGCGGGATTGGGCGCCACCCAGGTGCCGAAGAGGTGGCGGTCCAGCCACGCCAGCTCCTCCTCCACCTTGCGCCGCTGGTGGGGGATGGCGCCCAGCCCGTGGGGTTCGCCGGGGAACAGCACCAGGCGAACCTCTGTCTTGCCAATCTGTTGCAGCGCCCGGAACAGCGACCACGACTGGTGGGGCGGGACGTTGCGGTCCTCCGTGCCGGTGAACACGATGGTGGGGGTGGTGACCCTCTCCAGCCGGAAGAAGGGGGACTTCTTCAGGTACACCTGGGGTATCTCCCAGGGCGGGCCACCAAAGTAGTAGTTGTCGAAGGCCGCCCCGAAGTCGACGTTGGCCCAGTCGGAAAACCACTCCACGTCGGCGGCGCCGATGCTGGCGGCGCGGAAGCGGTCGCTCGCAGTGATGAGTTCGGCGGAGAGAATGCCGCCGTTGGACCACCCCACCGTGGCCAGGCGCCGGGGGTCCGCCAGGCCGGCGGCGATCACCGTGTCGACCCCCTTCTCGAGGTCGGGGATCTCCAGCTCGTAGTACTTGCCGCCGCCGATGGACTCCACCCAGTCCAGCCCGTAGCCAGCCGAGCCGTGGTAGTTCACCTGCAGCACGAAGGCGCCCCGCTGCCGCCACAGCAGCAGCGGCGAGGCCCAGTTGAAGGACCAGTGGTCCAGGTCGGTGCCCGCCGGCCCCCCATGGATATCCAGGATGAGAGGGAAGCGGTTGCCTTCCTGATAGTTGAGCGGGTAGTGGAGGATCGCCTCCACCTCCTCCCCCCGGGCGCCGGGGTAGCGCAGGACCTCGACCCGGCCGGTGGGTTTGCCCGCCCAGGCGGAGTTCAGGGTGGTGAGGGGGCGGGGGTTGGTGCAGCGGGCGCCCTCCAGGGTGGCGGCGTACCACTGGGGCGGGGTGGTGGAGGTGGAGTACTGGTAGGCTACCGTCCGCCCATCGCGGCTGGCGACGAGGGTTTCCATGCCCAGGGTGTGCTCTCCGGTGAGGTCCTGGCGCTGCCAGCCGGCGGGGGCGCGACGAAAGTGGGCGGGACGGAAGCGCACCCCATCGGCCAGCAGCGCGAGCACGCCCCCCTGCACCGGCGCGATCCCCCCTCCCAGGCCACGCTCCCAGCTGCCGTCCACCCGTTCGGTCCGCCCCCGGGCCAGGTCGTGGTACCAGAGCTGCTGAACCGAGGCGCTGCGGTACCGGGGGTGACGACTGTACCGGTTGACGAGGTAGAAGCCGCGGGAGTCGGGGCTCCAGGCAATCAGCTCCGGAACGAGGGGGGTGTCCGCCAGCAGACGCTCCGCCTTGCCGGTGGTGAGGTCGACCGCAAAGGTGTGAGGGGGTGTGCGCTCATCGAACTCGTAGGAGAGGCTCTGCTGGGTCCGCACCACCGCGTGGCGACCGTCGGGAGCGACTGCCAGCAGGTCGATCCAGTCGCGGTTGAAGGTCAGGGGGGTCGCCGTGCCGTCCTCCAGCTTCACCCGGAAGAGCCGCACCGGGGGCTCATGCTCGGCGTCCTCCACGACGATGGAGGTGTCCCTGCGCTCCTTGAGGTCGCGCTCCCGCCAGGCGGGCGCCTCCTGGGCGGCCACTACCAGGGTGGCGGGGTCGATCCAGCCCAGGGCCCGCACCGGCCGCTCCAGGCGAGTCACCGGAAAGGGCTCTCCCCCGGCGACGCGCATCGCCCACACCTGACCCCTGGCCGCCTTGTCGTCCTTCACCCCGGGCCGCGGGCGGGTGAAGAGAAAGGCGACCGACGATCCGTCCGGTGAAAAGCTCGGGGAGGAGACCGAATCCGTGCCCCGGGTGAGCTGCACGGCGCTGCCGTCGGCCAGGCGGGTCAACCAGAGGTGATTGACCCGCTTCTGTTCCCCCTCGGGGGTCTCCGCCACCACGCTCCTGGTCCAGGCGGCCAGGCGGCCGTCGGGGGAGAGGGTCCAGGCGGTGACTCGCTCGGCCAGCAGCAGGTCGTCCACTGACCACGGCGGCGGCGTGGCGCTGCCGGGCCAGGCCGAGAGCATCATCAGGATCAGGGGGCACAGAGCAGGGCGCATCGAGACCTCCTCGCCCGCGGCTCACCGCGGTGACCGGGCGCTGGGCGCTCTTGGAGGGTAGCAGGCTCGCGATGAACATGAGCCGGAGCGAACCTGGCCGCTCGAGGGCCGTGGCTTACCGCCCGAACAGCCGTCGCCGTTTGACCTCGTAGGGCTTGTTGGCGGTGCCGAAGCTGGAGGAGTGGCCGGAGGTATCGGTGGCGACGATGTACAGCTCCACCACCCCGGCGTTGCCGTGCACGGCCGGCGACAGCTCCAGCACGTACTCATCGCCACCGAGGTGCTTGAGCTGCACCTCGCGGTACTGCTTGCGCTCGTCGGTGCGCACGTAGGCCTTGGCGCTGGCCACCCGGTAGTCATCGGTGATGCGCACCGGCACGGTGAGGGTTTCATCTTTCTTGAACCTGGGATCGAAGCCCGGGCTGATGGCAATGACCGGCGCCTGGGCGTCCAGCTCGGCCAGCCGGGCCTGCAGACGATCCCGGGTCTCGGCAAAGGCGGAGGCCAGGTACGGGGGCGGTACCAGCGAAGCCAGAAGCGCCAGGCCGGCCTCGGGGTTGCCCCGTTCCAGCGCCTGGGCGGCATCGGCGAGTACTCGGCGTGCCTGCTCGTCGATGGCCCGCTCGTGGCGAGCGCGGGCCAGCCGCTCGGCGATGCCGGGGGCCTCGGGCCAGGCGTTGGCGACCAGCTCCAGTCGCTGGATGGCGCGGTCCCAGCGGCGCGCCTGGAGGTGCCCGTCGGCCTCGGCCAGGAGGGCGCGGGCCGCCTCCTCCCGCAGCTCGAAGGCCCGTTGATAGGCCGGCAAGATGGCCGTCATCTCGGCGCTGCGCTGCAAGAGCTCCAGGTGGTCGCCGGCGCGTTGCGCCCGCGTCATCTGCCCGGAAACCTTCAATGCCTCGTTGGCCTTGGCCAGTTGCTCGCGCAGGCCGGGGACGGCGGCCTGCTCGCGGGCGGTCATGCCGGCCAGGGCATCCACCGCCGCCCGCAGGGTGCGCAGGTTGCCGCTGCGCAGGCCCTGCGCCAGGTCGGCGATGGCCCTCTCGCGGCTCATCCCCTCCAGCTCGGCGGCGATGCTGCGGGCCAGGGCAGCATCGGCGGGAGACAGGGCCGCCAGGCGCTCGGGGGGGATCTCGCCGAGGATGCGGCGCGCCGCCTCGAAATCTCCATCCTCCATGGCGTCGCGCGCCGCCAGCAGCTGGGGATCCCGCTCCGGTGCCGCCGGAGCGGCCGGAGTGGGGACCGGGGTGGCCGGGACGGGGGTGGGCACGACGATGAGCGGCACCGGGCCGGGATCGAAGAGGATGACGGCCACGACGCCGGCCCCCAGCAGCAGCAGGAGAGCCGCGCCCGCCAGCAGGGGAACCTTCCAGCGGGAGCGAGAGCGGGGCGGGGCGGCTGGGGCCGCTGTGGGCGGCGGCGGGGTGGGCCGAGGTTCGGGCACTTCGCCGGCCCTGGGGGCGGGGGAGGGTTCAGTGGGGACCGGGGGCGGCGGAGGTGGCGGGGCCGCCAGCGGAGGCGAGGACGACTCGGGAGGCGTCGGGGCAGGTGGCGGTGGCAGGTCGGTCTCCGGCCCCAGCTCCTCCACCTCGGCTGGCTCCTGCTCGGCCGCCGGCTCGGCAGAGACAGCGGGGACGACCGGAATTGCCAGGGCGGGGTCGGTCTTGTTGGGGTCGAAGGGTGGCCGCGGGGGGGACTCGGGCAAGGACTCAGGGGTGGCCGCCGCAGGGGGAGCGGGCTCCCGGCGCGCCGACTCCGCGGCGTCGCGCATCCCCACCTTGACCTTGAGCTGGGGGCGACTGGGCCCCGGCCTGGCGGCGGCTGCCGCCGGCACGGGCTGCCGGATGGTGGCCTCGGCCTCCCCTGCCCCTTCCTTTTCCAATGCTCCGCGGGAGGGGCTCGGCGGGATCTCCGGGGCGAGGCGCGACAGCAGCAGGCGCCGCAACTCGGCGAAGGTGGTGGTGCGAGCCTGGGGATCGCGCCGCAGAGCCACCGACAGATGCTCCTGCAGGGCAGCGCCGTGGCGCAGCTCGGTGATGGGCAGGCTGACCCGTGGCGCCGGCGAGCCCAGCCCCACCACCTCGGCGTGCAGGAGCTCGCAGGCGAGCAGGGCGAAGGAGTAGAGATCGGCCCGCCAGGCGAGGGAGTGGGCGAGGGCCCGGGGCACCAGCAGCTCGGCGGCGGCAAAGCGTTCGGCCTCGGGCGACCGGCCCAGGGGCGCCTCACCCCCGTCCGCGGCGAGGTACGCCACCGTGCCGAGTCCCAGCAGCTGCACCGTCTCGCCGCCGGGGGACTCCACCACCAGGACGTTTTCGGGGCAGAGGTTATGGTGCACCAGCCCGTTATCAGCCAGGACCTCGAGCGCCCGCGCCAGATCGGCGAGGATGGGGACGATCCGCTCCACCGGTGCGCTGGTGAACTCGGACAGGGGCGTCCCCTCGACGAAGGAGGTGACCAGGAAAGCCCCATCGTCGGCGGTGAAGCCGTAATCCAGCACCTCCGGCATGGCGGCCAGCTGCAGCTCGGCGAGTCGGCGCATGGCGGTGATGAACCGCTCCCGCTGCACCTGGCTGACCCCGTCGGCGAGGGGCTTGAGGATCTTCACCGCCACGATCTGACCACTGCCCGGATCGATCGCCCGCCGCACAGTGGACAACGGCGAGGCGCTCAGGACTTCCTCCAGACGGTAGGCGGCAGCTACATCGCGAACGTCCATGGGTCCTCACCCACCCGGCATCGCCACGGTAAACCCTTCGGCGCCCTGCGGCACCGTGCCCTTGCGCCGGGCTAACCAGCCAAAGCATAGCAGTTTTCTTCCCTCGCGGCGGCCGCCGGCGGTGTCCTCGGTCACACCGGGGTCAGCGCCGGCCCTGGGGGGGCCGTACAATCTCCGCCCATGGCGATTCTGGCAGGCATCGATGAGGCCGGGGTAGGCCCCCGCCTCGGTCCTCTGGTGGCGGCGGCGGTCACCTGGGCCGGCCCCCCAAAGGTCCTGGGCGAATCGTTGTGGGAGGCGCTGGCCCCGGCGGTATCGCCCAGCCAGGGCTCGCTGGTGATCGCCGACAGCAAGAGGCTCTATCGCGGGCAGCGGGACCGGGCCGGCTTTCGCCGTCTGGAGCACGCCGTCCTGGCGGTGGCGGGCACGGCCGGAAAGGTGCCGGGTTCGCTGGGGGAGCTGATGGCTCGGATGAGCGCCTCCGGGGCCGCCGACGCGACTCCGCTGCCTTTCTACCAGGGGGACGCCTTGCCCCTCCCCCGGGCCGCCGATCCTGCCGCCATCCAGCGGGACAGCCAGCGTCTGGCGGGGCGGCTGCGCGAGCTGGGCCTCCAGCCACCGCTGATCGCCTGTGATGTGGTGAATGAGTGCGCCTTCAACCGGCTCCTGGCCGACACCGGCGGCAAGGGCGAGGCGCTCCTGGCGGTGGACGCCCGCCTCCTGCGCCGGCTACCCGAGGACGACGGCGAGGTGCACCTGGACCGCCTGGGCGGCCGCCGCAGGTACGGGCCGTGGCTGCAGGGTGTCTTCCCCCGGGGCTTCGTCTGGATCCTCGGCGAGGACGCCAGCGTCTCCCGCTACCGGGTGACGCGGGCGAGCGGCGCCTCCCTGGAGGTGTGCGTGACGGTGGGGTGCGAGGCCCGGCAGCTTCCCGTCGCGCTCGCCTCCATGGTGGCCAAGTACATCCGGGAGTTGCACATGGAGCTACTCAACCGGTTCTGGGCGGCGCGGGTGCCAGGGCTGACACCCACTGCCGGCTACCCCGTCGACGCCGCCCGCTTCGTCGGCCAGATCGCGGCCGTGGCGCGGGAGGAAGGGCTGGACCTGGCCGAGATCGTGCGTCGCCGGTAAGGTCACGACGACGAGAGTCTCACTGCAGCTCCCGCTGGAACGCCTGGAGGGCGCGCTGGAGTTTTTCTGCCCGTTCCCTGGCCCTCTTCTGCGCCTGCTCCAGCCGGCGATGGGCACCGGCGCGTGCCTCCGCCGCCTGCTCCTGCGCCGAGCGGCGAAGCTCTGCCAGCACGGACTCCAGCTCCTGGGCCAGCCGCTCGGCCTCCCGCTGCGCCGCGGCCACCGCGGTGGAGGCGTCGGCGCCAGCCCTGCCGGCCGCTCGCCGGGCCTGTGCCACCTGCTGGCGGGCCCGTTCCAGTTGTTTCTCCAGGGTGCGGAGACGGATCTCCTCGGAGGATCGACGGCCCGGCCACAGGCCCACCTCACCGGTGGACAGAAAGGTGAAAACCCCCAGGCCGGCGATGACGACGAGGGCTGACACGATGAGGATCTTCATGGCTCCTCCAAGATCTCCTTAGCTTCGATGCCGCACTGCCTATGCCCGGCATCACCTCAACCCAGAGCCGCCCGCAGCGCCGGCAGGGCCTCCTCGGCGGCGGCGCGGCCGCACGCCTCCAGCGCCTCCACATCGGAGAAGTCCCACCCCAGATAGGCGCCGACCCGGGGCTGAATCAGGCAATCCAGTTCCTTCTCCGGCGGGTGATTGGCACGACTCCACAGGTAGCCGGTGGTCATCATGAGCTCCAGGATGTTGCGCGGTTTGCGCGCCCCCAGGGGCGGCGGCACGATGTCCACCGCGATGACAAAATCGGCCCCCAGCTCCCGCGCCACGTCCACTGGCAGGTTGTCCACCACGCATCCGTCCACCAAGAGACGTCCCTCGATCGCCACCGGCGGGAACACCCCCGGCACCGCCGACGAGGCGCGCAGTGCCGGCGCCAGGGGGCCGGATCGCAGCACCACCCGCTCGCCGGTGACCACGTCGCAGGCCACCGCGGCGAAGGGCCTGGAGAGCTGGTCGAAATCTGCAACCCCGAGGACGGAGTGGATGACGTCCTCCATCGGGCGGGTGTCGAACAGGCTGAAGCGGTTGCGCCAGGAGAGCCTGGCCAGGCGAGGCCAGCGCACGGTGCGAAACACCCCGCGCAGCTCCTCCGGTGGCAACCCCGCCGCGTAAGCCGCCCCCACCAGCGAGCCGACGCTGGTCCCGGCCACCACCTGCGCCTCGATCCCCTCCCGGCGGAGCACCTCCAGCACGCCGACGTGGGCGGCCCCCCGCACCGCCCCCCCGGAGAGGGCCAGGCCGATGCACTGCGGTTTCCTTCTCAGGTACCACCACATGGGGTTCCTCCCGCCGGCTCGGGGGCAGTGTACCCCGGCCCGGTGGCGGTGGTGGTGACCTCCCTCGAGGGCCGGTACCCTCGGCGAGCATGGCCGCCGACCCTCGCCTGGTGGTGTTCGACTGGGACGGAACCCTGGTGGACAGCCTCGCCACCATCGTGGACGCCTTCTCGCAAGCGTTTTCCGCCGCCGGCGTGCCAGCTCCCCCGGCTGCCGCGGTGCGGCGGGTGGTGGGCCTGACCCTGGCGGAGGCGGTGGAAACGTTGGCGCCGGGGCAGCCCGCGGAGACGCTGGAGCGTCTGGCGGCCGCCTACCGTCAGGCCTACACCGCTCTGCTAGTCAGGGAAGGCGCCCCGGAACGGCTCTTCGACGGGGTCGAGGAGGTGTTGACCCTGCTCGTCCGGGAGGGCTGGGTGCTGGGGATCGCCACGGGCAAGTCGCAGCGGGGCCTGGCCGCGGCGCTGACGCGACACGGGCTCAACGGGCGGTTCGCCACCCTGCAGACGGCCGACCAGGGGCCGGGCAAGCCCCACCCGGCCATGCTGGAGCGCGCCATGGGTGAGGTGGGGGTGGCGCCGGAGGCGACGGTGATGGTGGGTGACACGGTGTTCGACATGGCGATGGCGCGCGCCGCTGGAGCGACGGCGGTGGGCGTGACGTGGGGGTACCACCCGGCCGAGGACCTGCGCGGCGCCGGCGCTGTCGCCGTGCTGGAGACCATGGACGAGTTGCCCGCGCTCCTGCGCTCTATCCTTTGAAGGCGGCCAGCATCAGGGGCAGCAGGGCTGCCAGCTGGCGTCTTCCCTCCACCCGAACCAGCTGCCGCGCCGCCGCCGCTGCCCCCGGGTGGGTCACGAACCAGGGGGGCCGGGGGGAGATGATGAACGGCCCGTCGATGACGCTCTTTTCGGGGTGCTGGAAGAGCATGGTGTTGTGCACCACTCCGATGCCGCTTTCGATCCGCTGGCGAGTGTGGCCGGGGTAGGCCCCCCAGGTGGTGACGCCGAGGGCGAACCCCATGGCGGGCCAGTGGTTGATGGCCACGGTGCCGTAGCGTAGCTCCTCCACCGCCTGCTCCAGGCGAGGACCCAGCCTCCGGCGGGTGCGTGGATCCACCAGGATGCAGGCGTTGAGGGTCCCCCACAGGCGCTGGTTGGCGAAGGCCACGGCGGCGGCCAGAAACTCGGCGGGGTCCTCGGCCTCCAGGGGAGTTTCGGCGGTCAGGGAGCAGAACCCCTCGGTGGTGAAGCAGGGGTTGTGGTGGTCTTCGGGGGAGAGGTCGGGGACGAGGGTCCACGGCAGTACCCCGGGCCGGCGCTCCCCCACCTGGACGGCCCGGGGGTTGGCGGCGAGCAGGTGGTCGTAGCGTGCCTCCGCCCCGGGGTAGTATGCCGGCCGGGAGGGGATGCGTGCCAGCGTCGCCAGCAGGCGGTCCAGCAGGGCCTGGCGCTGGGGCCAGCGACGGGAGGTGAGCAACACCCGCGCCGCGTTGCAGTTGAAGCCGGCGTTGTTGGCCATCTGGGTGGCGATGTTTTCGGCGTGGAAGGCGAGCTCGGCGTCGCTCCACTGGCCGGGGACCACGATCACCGGCCCCACGTTGCCCAGCTCCGAGGTGAGGCGCTTGGCAACCAAGGGACGGTCCTCCGCCTTGCGCCGGGCGCCGTCGTCGCCGGACCCGTAGACGATGGCGTCGTGGGTGCGGTCGGAGCCGGTGATGTGGATCTCCTCCACCAGGGGATGGGCGACCAGGTAGGCGCCCACCTCGGGGCCGCCAGACACCACCCGCAGGAAACCGTCCCGGATCAGGGCGGCAAACGCCTCCTCGATGAACGGCCGGAGGTACTCGTTGACCTCGTGCATCTTGAGGATGACCACCTGGCCTTCGGCAAAGAGCTTGTGAATGGCATCCAGGGGCCCGATGGAGGCGACGTTGCCGGCCCCCAGCACCAGCGCCACCCGTCCCGGTGGAGGGGTCTGGCGATAGAGCGACCCCATGCCCGCCAGGACCTCCTCTGGCGTGACTCCCGGCTGCATCCACACCTCGGCGCGAAAACCGCGGTAGAGGAGGCGATCCATCAGGTCGACGGGGAAGATCTCGGCGGCAAGCGCTCCCGAGGGGCGGCGGCGAAGGCGTCGCAGGGGCAGGCGGGGCGCCCCGTGCCGGGCGATCTGCCGCAGGGTGCGGAGGAGAAGGCGCAGCACCCGGGCCTGGGCGAGAGGTCCGCCCAGCCACTCCTCGGCACCCTGGGGCGAGTCCGGGGAGATCCCCTTGGCGCGGCAGGCGGCCAGGGCCTGGGCATCGGCCACCCGCACGGTGCCGTGCAGGGCCTGCTCCAGGTAGGCGGCCTTGTGCTGCACCGCCAGCTCCTGCCACCGCTGTCTGGCGGCAGCGAGGGTTTCCAGGTCCCGGCCGAGGGCGTGGGTGTCCACCCTGCCTCCTGCTCAGGGCAGCAGCACCGTCGACCCCACCGTGCGGCGGCCCTCCAGCTCGCGGTGGGCGCTGGCCGCCTCGGCCAGGGGGTAGGTGCCGTGCAGGTGAACCCGGAGCAGGCCATCGTGAAGGGCCGAGAACAGCTCCTCGGCCCCGGCCAGCAGGTCGGCACGGGCGGCGGTGTAGGTCATCAGGGTGGGGCGAGTGAGGTACAGCGACCCCTTTTCCGCCAGTACCAGCGGAGAGAAGGGTGGCACCGGGCCGGAGGCGTTGCCGAAGGACACCATCAACCCCCGGGGCGCCAGGCAGTCCAGGGAGGCTTCCCAGGTGGAGCGCCCCACCGAGTCATAGACCACCGGCACCCCGCGGCCGTCGGTGAGCTCCCGCACGCGCCGGGGGACATCATCCCGGTCCAGCACCACCACGTGGTGGCAGCCGTGACGGCGGGCCAGCTCCACCTTGGCCTCGCTCCCCACCGTGCCGATCACCGTGGCGCCCAGGGAGGCCGCCCACTGGCAAGCCAGCAGGCCCACGCCGCCGGCGGCGGCGTGGAACAGGATGGTCTCCCCCGCCTGCACGCGGTAGGTACGCCGCAGCAGGAACCAGGCCGTCAACCCCTTGACCATCACCGCCGCGGCGGTGACGTCGTCGATGGTCTCGGGCAGGGGAACCAGCCGGTGGGCCGGCATCACCCGCCGCTGGGAGTAGGCGCCCGGCGGCCCCCCGGCGTAGGCCACCCGCTGGCCGACGGCGACCTCTCTAACCCCCTCGCCGACCTCCTCGACGACCCCGGCCGCCTCCAGGCCCAGGCCACTGGGCAGCGGCAGGGGGTAGAGGCCGGAGCGGTGGTAGGTGTCGATGAAGTTGAGCCCCACCGCGGTGTGGCGGACGAGCGCCTCGCCGGGCCCGGGGGCCAGCACCGGCACCTCCTCCCAGTTCAACACCTCGGGGCCCCCGGTGGCGTGGAAGCGGATCGCGTAGGTCATGGGCCCTCATGCCATGCCCGAGGGCTCCCCGTCAACCCCGCCCCGCAGCCGTTCTACCAGCGGCGGGGAACGTCGGCCACCACCCGGAAGGTGTCGCGGGCGATGAGCAGCTCCTCGTTGGTGGGGATCACGTAGGCCTTGAGCGAGGAGGTGGAGGTGGAAATCAGCGCGTTCTCCCCGGGGCGAACCTTGCCATTGGCCTCCTCGTCCAGCTCCAGACCCAGATGCTCCAGGCCGCGGCACACCCGGGCGCGGATGACGGGGGCGTTCTCGCCGATGCCTCCGGAAAAGACCACCGCGTCCGCCGGGCCGGCCTCGGCCAGGTAGGCGCCGATGTAACGCTTCACCCGCTGGCAGAAGATGTCGATGGCCAGGGTGGCGCGCCGGTCCTGGTGCTCCGCCTCTTCCTCCAGCAGCTCCCGCATGTCGGGGGTGAGCCCGGACAGGCCCAGCAGGCCGGAGCGCTTGTTGAGCAGGTTGTCCATCTCGGAGAGGTTCATGCCCTCCTTGATGGCCAGGTACTCCAGCACCGAGGGGTCGATGTCACCGGAGCGGGTGCCCATCAACAGCCCCTCCACCGGGGTGAACCCCATGGAGGTGTCGTAGGAGCGGCCCCCCTTGATGGCGCAGGCGGAGCAACCGTTGCCCAGGTGCAGGGTGATGATGTTCACCGCCTCCGGCTCCAGCCCCAGCATGGTGCGGTAGCGGTACGCCAGGTAGCGGTGGGAGGTGCCGTGGAACCCGTAGCGGCGGATCTTGTAGCGCCGGTAGAACTGGTAGGGGATGCCGTAGAGGTAGCTCACCTCCGGCATGGTGGAGTGGAACGAGGTGTCGAACACCGCCACCTGCGGCACCCCCGGCCCCAACAGCTCCTGGGCGGCGCGAATCCCCTTCAGGTTGGCGGGGTTGTGCAGGGGCGCCAGGTCGATGCAGTCCTCGATGCCCTCGATCACCTCGCGGTCGATCCTCACCGAGCGGCGGAAACGCTCCCCGCCGTGCACGACGCGGTGGCCGACGGCGTGGATGTCGGCCAGGGAGGCGATGTCCTCGATGTGGGAGTCAGGGGAGATGACCCAGCGGACGATCCGGTCGATGGCCTGGCGGTGGTCGCGGATGGGCTCGGCGGCCCGCTGCTTCTCGCGGCACGCCACCTGGAAGGTGATGAGCGCCTCCGTACCGATCCGCTCCACCACGCCGCAGGCCAGCCGACGGTCGGCGTCGGCGGCGATGAGCTCCTGATCGGTCTCGATGATCTGGAACTTCACCGTGGAGGAACCGCAGTTGAGAACCAGGATGTTCACGGCGCACCTCCCGTTTGTGGTGGTCTTCACAAGAGCAAGACCGTTGGAGAGCAGTATGCCACGACTGACCCCCGGCTCCTACCGGCCGGGGGGTCAGGGGGTGGGTGCTGAGGCCAGCTCCACCCTGGTCAGACGCACCACCAGCTGGCCGAGGGAGCGAGTTCGCCCCACCAGCTCCACGGGCACCCCCGAAGCGGCGTCGAGGAAGACACTGAGTTCACCCTGCATACCGAGAAAACCCAGGTCCACCTGAGCGCGAGCCGGGGTAATGCCGGTAGCGGCGGCGACGTGCACGAGGCGGACCAGCTGATCGCCGCGGTGCCGTCGCTCCCCGGAGGAACAACTCTCCAGATAGTCCACCGGCCGCCGGGTGAGGCCGCCGTCGGTCATGGCCAGCTCCACCAGCTGGTCACGGGAGAGGGTCCGGATGGTCAGGCGTCGGCCGGGGAGGTGCAGCTGGGCGGCGGAGGCGAGGAAGAGGAGGGCGTAGGGATCCACCAGCACGGCGGCCACCGGCGGGGCGGTGGCGAGGCGATTCCACCCCTCTCGCCGGTCGGACCAGGCCTCCGGCGGGAGGCCCGCCTCCCGTTCGCTGGCCGGCGCCCGGCGCCACTCGTAGTAGCCATTGGTCACGTATCGGAAAACCTTTTCGTACTGGCGTTTGCCGTAGGTGCGCTTGTGCGTCTGGAGGGCCGCAAAGGTGGTGGGGTGAAGCCAGGTGGTCACCGTCTCGTCCCGCCCCATCGGCAGGTCGGTCTCCACCGTCAGCCGCACCACCCAGGTGGGCGGGGCGAGTGCCGCATCTCCGGGGGGTTGCCGCAGCAGCGGCACCAGCTGCTCGGCCGGGAGGAGGTCGGCGCGCACCACCGAGGTGGCGGCGAGGAGCAGCTTGCGGGCCTCGAAGTGGAGCGCCCCCCAGGGAACGGCCGGGGTCGGCGGAGGGGATGCGGCCGCCGCAGCACAGCCGCCCAGCAGGAGTGTGAAAAGCGCCGCCGCTCGCCTCATAGACCCTCCACTGTAGCGTACGAACCGCCCGCCCTTCTCGTTGTCAGCGTCCGGCCAGCAGGGCGAGCCCCTCCTGCCAGGCGACGGAGGTGTTCTCCAGAGCACCCGCGGAGGGGAGCAGCTGTCGCCAGCGCCAGCGGGGCGGCTCGCCGCGCACGTCGCAGGGGATGGGAACCACCTCCACGCCCAGGCGTCGGCAGTGGCGGAGCGCCCGCCGCATGTGCCAGGCCGAGGTGAGGAGGCCCACCCGTCGCCACCCCCTCTCCTCGATCGGGCGCCGGTAGGCCTCCACCTCCTCCCGGGTGGTTTTCGGCCCCTCCACCAGCACGATGCGCTCCGGCGGCACCCCGAGACTGGTCCACAGGTGCGCCACCACCTGGGGGTAGCTGCGAGGTGGGGGCAGGTGAGGGGGAGCCGCGTCCGTGGGTGGAGGCTCCAGGAAGGGACCCGAGGTGGCCAGCAGCGGCGCCACCCCCCGGCGATGGAGTTCCACCGGCCGCAGGACGCGCTCCGCTGCGGCCCCCAGGGTGACGCGGCCGCGGGAGGAGATCCCCACCCCTCCGCCCAGCACCAGCAGGACGTCAAGGACGGCCTGCTGATGGCCGTCAGCAGATTCGACCCCTCCCTCCAGAAGGGCGAGCTGCCAGGCCGCCACCTGGGGGTTGCCGGCCAACCCCACGAGCAGCCACCCCACCCCCGCCAGCGCCGCCGGACGGCGCAGGCCACGGCGCCACAGTAGCACCGCCAGGGCCGCCAGGAGCACCCAGAGGAGGACGATGGGAGTGACCAGGGCGGCGGCCAGCTTGCGCAGCTGGTGAGCGGTATCGCCGCGCAGCTGCCCCAGGGTCAGGGCGGCGGCGCCCAGGACAGCGGTCGCCACGGCGCAGCGGAGCAGAACTCGCCGTTTCATCGCTCCGCTCCGCCGGCGCTGACCCTCCCCCCGGGGAGGAGCGGGAGCGACTCCGAGGGCGACCCCTCACCTCGCCTGCCGGTGTCGCCGGGAGGGGGGACGGGGCAGGCTCCCCTCACCGCTCCTCACCCGCCGGCGGCCAGCTGATCCACCAGGGCCACGTAGGCCCGCCGTGCCTCCTCGGCGGACATCCCCTTGCGCCTGGCCCAGGCGTCGTACTTGGCGCGGCCCACGAAGTCGAAGAAGCCGGGCTCCTCGCCGTGGACATCGCCGGCGGTGGCCTGCTTGTAAAGCCCGTACAGCTCCAGCAGCTGCTCGTCCGACGGCCGCCTGGGCAAACTCTTGGCACGGGTCACCGCGGCGTCGAACTCGGCCTCCGAGGTCATGGCGAATCCCTCCCTGACGCATCATAGCGACGGCGGCGATGGGCAGGACAGGTGGCAGAGGCAGGAATGCGCAGGTCCCGGCCGCAGATCCTCCGGTGCCAGGGGGTGAGACGATGGGATATCCCACCTTGTGACCTCACTCTCGACACCCCCCTTGACCTCCGACTGCTGTTCCCATGGTGTACACTTGATATATGGATACCCGGCCTGGAAGGGCCGCCTGGAGAGCCCGGGGGATCTCTGGAAGCCAATGAGCTGGTGTGCCTTCACATGCCAGGCGTGAAGTCGTGAGGGTGGTGATGTGAAACGTCAAGATCTCGTGGCAAACCCAGGTGAGCGCTGCCAGGCAGGTGTGCCGTGACGGCCGAATCCTTCCTTCATCTGGGCACGGCAGCCTGCCTGCTGGTGGCCGCGGCGCTGGCGGCCGGGGTTGCCCGGAGGGACGCCTCTCCCACCCCGTGGCGGGCGGCAGCCATCGTCCTGGCTGCCCTCGGTCTGCTGCGGGCTCTCCTCACCGGTCGCTCCCTCGGGGGGGCAGTTGAACTCCTGCTGGCCGCTGGCCTCCTGGCCTGCCTCGCCGCCCTGGCTGCCGCCGCCGGGAGGGTGCACCACCTGGCTTCCCGGGCCGCCGCGCTGGGGGAGGATCTGGAGCGCAGCGAGAAGCGCTACATGTTCCTCCTCAATAGCCTGCCAGAGGCGTTCGTGGTCCTGGAGGGAGAGACGATCTTCTTCGCCAACCGGGCGTTTGCCCGGATCTTCGGGGTCGAGCCGAAGGCGGCCCTGGGGCGACGTCTGGAGGAGTTTATCGTCCCCGACTGGCGGGCAGCTTTTCGGGATCGCCATGGCCTGGAGTCGACCACCCCGGGAGTCGGAACGCGTCGGCTCGAACTCCTGGTCGTGGGCGAGGGGGGACGGGAGATCTGGGTGGAGATGCGATTGGCCACCTCAGGTTTCGAGGACCGCCCGGCGGAGGTGGTGCTGATCGCCGATATCAGCGAGCGGCGCCGGGCAGAGCGCCGGCTGCAGCGCATCACCGAGACGATGCTGGAGCTCGGCGGCGACTTCGATGCCAACGTGCGCAAGCTCACCGCCCTGTGCGGCGAACTGCTGGGCGCCACCTGCGCCATGTACAACCGGCTGCAGGGCGAGATGCTCTGCACCCTGGCCGGCTGGCAGCTGCCGCCCGACTACCCGACCGTCGACCGTGCGCAGGGACACCTCTGCCATGACCTGATCCGCGCCCGTCACGGCGAAGGTCCGCTGGTGGTCGGGGCCCTGGCTCAAACCCCCTACGCCGACAGCGACCCCAACGTCCGCCGCTACGGCCTGTCCACCTACGCCGGTTTCCCGGTGGCCAGCCGCGGACGGACGGTGGGTTCGCTGTGCGTGGTGTACCAGAAGGAGGTGAATCTCACGCCAGCGGATCTTCGGGTATTGCAGGCGCTCGCCTCGGCTCTGGGAATCGAGGAGGAGCGGCAACACGGGCGGGAGCTCCAGCGGGCGGCGCAGGAGATCGCCGAGGCCACGGAACACGCGGGCACCCTGCCGGCGCTGTGCGGCATCATTCACGACATCGTCAGCCGGTTCTTTGCGGCCCCCAGCTTCTTCATCGCCGTGCTCGACCGCGCCACCGAGACTCTCGCCTTCCCCTACTTCGCCGGCGGCGGAGAGGCTCCCGAGCCTGGTCCGCAGGGGCGTCGCCTGATCGACGAGGCGCTGCGCTCGGGACGGGTGGTGATCATTTCGCCGGAGATGGGCGCCCGGCCAGATGAGAGGAACGCGGAAGAGGACCAGCCGGCGTGGGTCAGTTGTGTGCTGGTGCCACTGGAGGACCGCCAGGGTCCGTTCGCCGTGCTGGGGGTGGCAAGCACCAGCGACGGCGTGGTCTATTCCGGCTGGGAGGAGGGGGTGCTCACGGTGCTGTCCAGTCAGGTGGCGCGGGCGGTGGAGCACCTCCTCTCGGAGGAGCAGCTCCGGCAGTCGGAGCTGAAGTACCGCACCCTGGTCAACCGCATGCAGGATGGGGTGTTCTTGCTCCAGGGGTCGCGCCTGCTGTTCTGCAACGAGGCGCTCGCCAGCATGCTCGGCTACTCACCGGCAGAGCTGGAGGGCAGGGAGTTCCTCGCTCTGGTCGACCCGGAGGATCGGGAGCTGGTACTGGAACGCTATCGCCGGCGGCAGGCCGGTGAAGGAGTGCCGGAGGAGTACGAGTTCCGCCTGCGGCACGCCGACGGCCGCCGGGTGGAGGTGCTGCTGCGGGTGGGTCTGATCGAATACCAGGGCCGACCCGCCACCCTGGGCACCTTGCGGGACCTCACCGAGCGCCGGCGCCTGGAGGCACAACTGCGACAGGCGCAGCGGATCGAGGCGCTGGGCCAGCTGGCGGGTGGCGTGGCTCACGATTTCAACAACCTGCTCATGGCCATCCAGGGCTCGGCCCAGCTGCTGCAGCAGCGTCTCGGAGAGGGGCCACGGGAGGAGCTCGCCACCATCCTCTCCGCCAGCCGGCGCGCCGCCCAGCTGACCCGAGGGCTCCTGGCCTTCGCTCAGCGGCAGGTGCTGCAGCCCCAGCCGCTGGATCTCAACCGCCACATCCAGCAGATGCTACCTATCCTCCGCCGGGTGATCCCGGAGAGTATCGGCATCGACTATCTCCCCTCGGCGTCGCCCCTGGTGGTGGAAGTGGATACGGGACAGCTGGATCAGATTCTGATGAACCTGGTGGTCAACAGCCGCGACGCCATGGAAAACGGCGGCCGGATTCTCATCCGCACCGCCGCCGTGGAGATCGGCCCCGACTACAAGGAATCCCACCCCTGGGCCAAGCTGGGAGGTTACGCCCACCTGCAGGTGTGCGACACCGGGTTGGGCATGGACGCCCAGACCCTCGCCCACGCCTTCGAGCCGTTCTTCACCACCAAGGGGCCGGGGCGGGGTACCGGCCTGGGGCTGTCCACCGTCTACGGGATCGTCAAGCAGCACGGCGGCATGATCGACGTCGCCAGCGAGCCCGGCAGCGGCACCATCGTGGACGTGTACTTCCCCATCGTCGACAGGGTGCCGCTGGACGAGGCACCCCGGGTCGAGGGCCAGGCAGATGGGGGCTCGGAGCGCATCCTGGTGGTGGAGGACGAGGAGGAGGTGCGCCAGGTCCTCCGGGAGGCCCTGCGCGAGGCCGGCTACGAGGTGTGGGAGGCGGGGGACGGCGCCGCCGCCCTGGACGTGCTGCTCTCCGCCGGTGACGGCGTGGCGCTGGTGATATCCGACGTGGTCATGCCGCGCCTGGGGGGGAAGGAGCTGCTGCAGGCGGTACGATCCCACGGTTTCACCGTGCCGTTTCTCTTCTCCTCCGGCTACGGAGAACCCTTCGTCAACCACAGTCACCACGGCGGCGGGTCCGGCGAACGCGTCGCCTTCATCGCCAAGCCCTACGGGATCGAGGAGCTACTCCGCAAGGTGCGAGAAGTTCTCACGTCAGGCCCGGCGCCGGCATGATCCCCGGGGCACCGGGATGACCGACGTCGGGCGCCTCAGGCGGGTGGCGGCGGGGGGGCGGCGGGGGAGGGGAGAGAGGGTTCGCCGGCCGCCGCCGGCCCGGGAGCACCCAGCAGGTAGGTGATGCGACACCCCCCGAAAGCGCTGACCCGGCCGGCCTCCCAGTGGTAGCTTCCGTTGTCGACACTGCGGGCGATGGCCAGTAGCTCTTCGGGGTGATAGGAGCGAAGCACCGACACCAGGGCATCCCACGCCGCCACCAGCGGGACCACCGGGATGAGGTAGGTCCACAGAAGGCGGGCCGCCGTACGGGGCCGGATGAAGGGGGTGGCGAGCCACACCAGCAGCGGCAGGAGAACCACCACCGGGCCCCAGCGCAGCAGGCTGCGCTCGGTGTACTCGAACACCCCGACGCCGCGACGCTGGGCAACCACCCCCCGCAGGATGGCGGCGGCCTGTTCGGGGGGGAAGTGGTGAAAGGCCGAGAAGAAAGTTCGAAACCCTCCCAGCTCGGCGGGGACCCGGATGGCGTCGATGGACTCGTGCACGCAGGCCACAGTGTCCCCGCGCGTGGTCTCGAGATGGGTGAAGACCTGCTCGTTGGGGAAAAGATCGGTCACCGTCACCCTGACCTTCACCCCTCGCCGGGCCAGCTCGTCCTGCACGGTCAGGACCGGGGCGGCGGCCCCCGAACACAGATCGAGGATCGCCCCCTCGCCGCAGCGTTCCATGGTGGTGTGGAGCTGCCGGGCAATGGCCGCGTAGGGTTTCCAGCGGCGGGCGAAGAAGGACATGAAGTCGGTCAGCAAGTCCCGCCACAGGCGCGGGAACCAGGGCATCTCATGGAGCTCCAGCAGCTGCCGGCGCCTCATCGCAGCTCGCTTCCCCCCCGACGGGTCTTCCGCTCTCGATCCCTTCGCGGGCGAGCGAGGGCAGCCGTGCTAGAGTCCGCGGCCGGTGCGGCGTGCGAGATGGGGTCGTTCGTCGTAACCCTCCGTCCGCGGGAACGTAGCATACCTGGGTGATGTGACAGCGGGGGAATGGCAGGTGATCGAGGTCAGGGCGTCACTTCGCGGAGCTCGGGCGAGGACCACAGCGACGGCGCTGCTTGCACTGGCAGTGGTGGCGCCCGGCGCGGCCTCGGGGGTGGAACTGGATCTGTCCGGAGCGGTGCAGCTGGCGCTGGAGCGCAACCAGGCGCTGCAGGCGGTGCGCGAGCGCCAGGTAGAGGTGGCCGGTGCGGTGGCCCAGGCGCGCGCCGACGCCTATCCGCAGATCTCCGCCTACGCCGCCTGGAACCAGTCCCGCAACCCGGCGTTCCTCAACAGCCGTGACTTCGAGGACATCATCTCGCAGTTCCCCGGGGCCTCCCTGACCCCGCGCAGCCAGAGCCTGTCCTCGACGGGGGTGAGGGTTTCCCAGCCGCTGCTGACCTTTGGCAAGATCCCGGCAGCCATTGACCTGGCCCGCCTGGCCGGCAAGGTCACCGAGGCGCAGATCGAGGTTGCCCGCCTGGACACCGCGCTGGCGGCGGCGGAGGCGTACTACGGCCTGCTGGCGGCGCGGGAGCAGGTGCGGGCGCTGGAGCTGGAGCAGCGGGCGCGCGAGGAGGCGCTGGCGGTGGTGCAGGCGCGCTACGACATCGGCGATGCCACCCAGCTGGAGCTCCTGCAGGCGCAGGCTGCCCTGGCGGAAGTGGGGCCGATCGTGGCCACGGCGCGGGGCGGCGCCGAGGTGGCGGAAATCCGCCTGTGGGCCGTGCTGGGGGTGCATCCGGACGAGGAGCTGGACATTCGCTCCCTGGAGGCTGACCCCCCGCCGCCCCCGGACCGCGCCCTGCTGGCCCGGGCGGGGTGGCGGGGGCGCCCGGAGTTGAAGGCGCTGGTGCTGGAGCGGGAGGCCAGACGTCGGCAGGAGACCGTGATTACCGCCGACGGCAAGCCGCGGGTGGACCTCTCCGGCCACTGGGGGAGGCAGGTCCGCCTGATCGAAAACATCGACGATCCGCGCTTTGATGACTGGCTGATCGCCGTCGAAGTGTCGTGGTCGCTGTTCGACGGCGGACGGCGGCGCGGGCAGCAGGCGCAGGTGCGCTCGATCCAGCGGCAACTGGAGCTGCAGCTGGCGGACACCGATCTGCGGGTGGCGCTGGAGGTGGAGCAGGCGGTCACCGGCTATCGCACCGCTCTGGCGCGCCTCGCCGCCGCTCGCCAGGCGCGCGCCGCCGCCCAGGAGGCGCGCCGGGTGGCCAGTGAAACCTATCAGCTGGGCGCGGCCATCTTCGCCGATGTCCTGGACGCCCAGCGCCGCGAGGTGCAGGCCGAGGTGGACGCGGTGGCGTCGTTCTTCAACGCCTGGATCGCCGCGGCGCGGCTGGCGCGGGCGGTGGGCCGCCTGCCCCACGAGGTGCTGGGCCCTTCCGGCTGGCTCCTGGAGTGATGCATGACACCACCTGAATACCACCGCAACGGCCAGGCGCGCGGGCGCCGCCGCACCTCCATGCGTTCCGGCAAACCCTGGCAGTGGTTTGCCGTGGGCGGGGCTCTGGCCGCGATGGCCAGCTGCGGTGGCGGCTCGCCTCCACCGCCGGCGGCGGCGGAGAGAACCGCCACCGTCAAGGTCCTGCACCTCCAGGCCCGCCAGGCGGTGGACATGGCCCGACTGCCGGCCGACGTCCTTCCCAACCGGCGCGCGGTGCTGGCGGCGGAGGTGGGTGGCGCGGTGGAGCGCCTGACGGTGACCGAGGGGGCGAGGGTGCGCGAGGGGGAGACCCTGGTCAGCATCGACACCCGCGCCCTGCAGCAGGCGCTGGCCGAGGCCGAGGCCGTCTACCGGCGCGCCCAGGCCGATTTCGAGCGGGCCGAGCAGCTGGCCGAGCGCCGCTCCATCACCCGCCAGCAGCTCATCGATGCCCGCGCCGCCCACGACGTGGCCCTCGCCCGGCTGGAGAGCGCCCGCCTGCAGCTCTCCAAGTCCCAGGTGAAGGCCCCCTGGGACGGGACGGTGGCGGTCAAGCGCGTGGAGGTGGGGGACTTTGCCGTGCCCGGTCAACCGCTGCTGGAGCTGGTGGACACCGCGCGCCTGAAGGTGCGCGCCTTCGCCCCCGCCGCCGACGTGCCGTACCTCAAGGAGGGTGCCCCGGCCCGGGTGGTTCTGGAGGGGATCCAGGGGGAAGAGGGGGCCGACGGGCGGGTGGCCCGGCTGGGGGTGGAACTGGACCCGGAGGCTCGCACCCTGGCCCTGGAGGTGGAGCTGGCCAACCCCGGCGGGCGGTGGCGACCCGGCATGCTGGCACGCATCGAGTTGCCCCGCCGTGTCCTGGATCGGGCGGTCCTGGTGCCGCTGTCGGCGGTCATCGATTACGAGAAGGAAAAGGTCATCTATCTCGTCGAGGAAGGCCGGGCGCGCCGGCAGGTGGTGGAGCTGGGCCCGGTGATCGGCGACGAGGTGGTGATCAGCAAGGGTGTGTCAGCGGGGGAGGTGGTGATCGTGGAGGGCCACCAGCAGGTATCGGACGGCCAGCGCGTGGTCGAGGCGGCCTAGGGGCGGTGCATGGGGATCACCGACTTCGCCCTCGCCCGGCGCAACGCCACGGTTTTCTTCCTGATCGCCATCGTGGTGGCGGGGGCCAGCGCCTATCTCAGCTTGCCGCGGGAGGCGGCCCCCGACATCACCGTGCCGGTGATCATCGTTTCCACCCTCTACCCGGGCGCCTCCCCCACCGACATGGAAACCCTCGTCACCCGCCACCTGGAGCGGGAGCTGCAGGGGGTGGAGGGGCTCAAGCGCCTCACCTCCACCTCCCAGGAAAGCGTCTCCGTGGTCACCGTGGAGTTCGTCTCCGGCACCGACATCGACGCGGCGCTGCAGAAGGTGCGGGACCGGGTGGACCGCGCCAAGGTGGACTTCCCGCGCGACGCCGAGGAACCGGCGCTGCAGGAGATCAACTTCTCCGACTTTCCCATCGTCCAGGTCAACCTCTCCGGCGCCGTGGGCCCGGCGGTGCTGAAGCAGCTGGCGGAAAACCTCAAGGATCGCCTGGAGGGGCTGCCGGGGGTGTTGCGCGTCTCCCTGGTGGGCGGCCTGGACCGCGAGGTGAAGGTGGAGGTGGACCCCCAGCGCCTGCGCCTGTACCGGCTGGCCTTCCAGGATGTGGTGGACGCGGTGGCCAACGAGCACCTCTCGGTGCCGTCGGGGGAGCTCAAGGTGGGTAGCCAGGCGCTGTCGGTGCGCGTGCCGGGCGAGGTGAAGGAGCCGCGGGAAGTCGCCGACTTCGTCATCCGGGCCACCGGCGGCCGTCCGGTGTTCGTGCGCGACGTGGCCACGGTGAGCTTCCGGTTTGCCGATCGCACGTCGTTTGCCCGCATCAACGGCCAGGAGTCGGTGGCGCTGGCGGTGCAGAAGCGGCTGGGCGCCAACATCATCACCGTGGCCGACGCGGTCAAGCGGGCGGTGGAGGAGGAACGGACCGGCTGGCCCACCGGCGTGCAGGCCACCATCCTGGGCGACCAGAGCAAGGACATCCGCACCATGGTGGTGGACCTGGAGAACAACATCCTCTCCGGGTTGCTGCTGGTGGTGCTGGTGCTGATGTTCGCCCTGGGCCTGCGCAACGCCGTGCTGGTGGGACTGGCCATCCCCATGTCCATGCTGCTGACGTTCCTTCTCCTGCAAATCCTCGGCATCACCCTCAACATGATCGTGCTGTTCTCCCTGGTGCTGGCGGTGGGGATGCTGGTGGACAACGCCATCGTCATCATCGAGAACATCTACCGCCACACCCAGGAGGGCAAGCCGCGCCTGCGAGCCGCCGGGGAGGCGGTACGCGAGGTGGGGGTGGCGGTGTTCGTCTCCACCCTCACCACCGTGGGAGCGTTCTTCCCGCTGCTCTTCTGGCCCGGGGTCACCGGCGACTTCATGTACTACCTGCCGGTCACCGTGTCCATCGTGCTGCTGGCCTCCATGGTGGTGGCGTTCACCATCAACCCGGTGCTGGCCGCCTTCTTCATGAGTGCCGGCCGCCCCGCCGCCAGCGGCGACGAGGTCGGGGTCAACGAGAAACTCCTGGGGCCGCGGCTGCTCGCCGCCTACCGCCGGGTGCTGGCCACCGCCCTCGACCACCGGGCCCTGACGCTGGCCGCCGTGGCCGCTCTCTTCGTGGCGGTGGTGGCCCTCTTCGCCGCCTTCAACCATGGCGTCGAGTTCTTCCCCGAGACCGAACCCCGGCAGATCTTCGTGGACGTGGAGATGCCCCCCGGCACGCGGCTGGAGAGCACCAACACGGTGGCGAAGGAGATCGAGCGACGCCTGGCGGGACTGGCCGACGTCAACGTCGTCGCCGTCGGCGTGGGGGAGGGGTCCCAGGCCGATTTCGGCGTCGCCGGCGGGGGTGACGCCACCAGGGCGCGGGTGTCCATCGACCTGCTGGACCGCAAGGAGCGCACCGAGAACTCGTTCCTCACCCTCGCCGAGGTGCGCCGGCGCACCAGCGGCATCCCCGGGGCCACCATCGACGTGGACCGCCCCAACGAGGGGCCGCCGGTGGGCCTGCCCCTGACCATCGAGATCTCCGGCGAGGACTTCGTGCAGCTGGGGGCCATCGCGGCGCGCATCCGCCAGGCGATCGTGGACATCCCGGGGCTGGTATCGCTGGACGACGACTTCGACCTGGCGCGGCCGGAGATCAACGTGCGAGTGGATCGGGTGCGGGCCGCCCGCCTGGGGCTGACCACCCGCGACATCGGCAACACTCTGCGCACTGCCCTGCAGGGGCAGGAGGCGGCCATCTACCGCTACGGCGACGAGGACGCCAAGATCCGCGTGCGCCTGGCGGAGGGCTCTCGCCAGCGCCTGGAGGATCTGGAGCAGCTCACGGTGGTGGCCGAGGGCGGCATCCACGTGCCCCTGTCGGCGGTGGCCACCCTGGAGCAGGGAGCGGCGCTGCCCGCCATCCGGCACAGGGCGGCGCGCCGGATGGTCACCGTCTCGGGCCGGGTGACCTCCCCGGAGCTGGCGGAGCCGGTGCGGCGGGAGGCCCGCCAGCGTCTGGAGGCCATCCCCGACCTCCTGCCCCCCGGCGTCACCCTTGCCTTCGCCGGCCAGTCGGAGGAGGAGGACGAGGCCAAGGAGTTCCTCTCCCAGGCCTTCTTCTTCGCGTTTCTCATCGTCCTCCTGCTGATCATCGGCACCTTCGACTCCTTCGTGGTCCCCCTGATCGTCATGACCTCGGTGTTCATGTCCATGGTGGGGGTGCTGGCGGGGCTGGTGGTGACCGGTCAGCCCTTCGGCATCATCATGACCGGCCTGGGCGTCATCTCCCTGGCGGGGATCGTGGTCAACAACGCCATCGTCCTGCTCTCCTACGGCGAGCAGCTGTGGGCCCAGGGGTTGCCCCGCCGGGAGGTGGTGATGCTCACCGGCCTGCGCCGCCTGCGCCCGGTCACCCTCACCGCCATCACCACCATCCTGGGGCTCATTCCCCTCACCACCGGGGTGGAAATCGATTTCCGCACCCTCTCCCTGGCCACAGGCGGCGAGTCCAGCCAGTGGTGGCGGGGCATGGGGGTGGCGGTGATCTTCGGACTGGGCTTTGCCACCGTCATCACCCTGGTGGTGGTGCCGGTGCTCTACGACTTCGTCCTGCAGGCGCGGGAACGCCGCGCCCGCCGGGCGGCTGTCCCGTCCTGAGCCCGGGGTTGCGTCCCGACGACGGGCGCGCTATTCTTCTTTCGGTGTGGGCCGCTAGCTCAATTGGTAGAGCAAGGGACTCTTAATCCCTAGGTTGTAGGTTCGAGTCCTACGCGGCTCACCAACTTCCCCTCCCGCCCGCGAAAGTGGCGGAACCGGTAGACGCGCGAGACTTAGGATCTCGTGGCTTCGGCCGTGGGGGTTCGAGTCCCCCCTTTCGCACCAGTCACTTGCGAAAACCATGGAGAGGGCGGAATTCGCCATCCACCTCATATCCAGGTGCAGGCCACAACTCCGGCCAGGGCTGGGGTGCGCCCCGGGGGCTACTCCTCCTCGAAGGCGTGGTTGGCGAACCGGAGAGCGCGGCAGTTCTCGCTCACGGTGCGGATGAGCTGCTCGCCGGCGGGGCCGGCCAGGGAGGCGTCGATTTCCAGGGTGACCGTGACGCGGCTGCCCACCTGCCCTGCCAGATGGGCCACCACCTCGTCGGCGATGCGGGCGGCGTCGCGGCCCAGGCGGGTGGGATCGAGCTCGACGGTGCCGAAAAAGCGCCGCAGCGCCCGGGGTGCCGGCGCCGGTGGCAGCGGCGCTGGCCCCGGCTGGTCGGGCGATGTCCCGCTATCGGGTTGCTCCCCACCGCCGGGGCTGGTGGGTGACGGCGGGGCCACCTCGGCCGCCAGCTGCCGCGCCGCCACCTCCGGCCTGACCACCAGATCCGGGCCGTCCGCCGTGACGGTGACCAGCTGGCGAGCGCGCAGGCCGCGGTAGCGACCGGCGGTCTCGTCGTACCCTTCGGCCAGGGCGAAGCTGTCGGTCTCCCAGGTGAGCAGCGCCACCCCGTCGCTGATGGCGCGCAGCAGCACCTCCGGGCTCGTCAGGCGAGGCAGGTACAGGTAGCGGGCGAAGTCGTCCACCAGCTGGCGCACCGCCACGTGGTCACCGCGCCACAGCGGCACCTCGTCCAGGAGCTTGCGCAGGATGGTCGAGCCCAGCGCCCCCACCAGCAGCTCCTCGCTTTTGAGCTTGCGGCTGGCTCGCACCGCCAGAGCCTCGGTGCCGGCCAGGCGCACCGCCTGCCAGGTGATGTCCGCCTGGGGGGTCCGCTGCTCCGGCACCAGCAGCCACTGGTAGGTTTCCGGAAGCTGGGCGATCACCGTGCCGTCCGCCGCCTGGCGCTGGGCTTCCGCCTGGTGCACCTGGTGGGGGTCGAGGTTGAGGGCCTCCTTCTGGGTGAGGATGCGCTGCCAGGCCAGATACCGGCGCAGCGCCTCGTCGAGGTCCTGCAGCCGCACCCGGTCGGGGGCGAGGAAGACCAGGGTGTTGCGGTACAGGCGGGGGCTGCTGCCGCGGGAGGAGAGGATCGCCCGGGCCGCCTGCTCGGCTGCATTTCCCGGCTCCCGGCTGTACGCCTCGGCCAGCACCACCAGCCGGGCCACCAGATCCTCCGGCACGTCGGCGCCGGAGCGGGGCAGGAGGTGGATGCGGGCGAAACCGCCCCTGTTGCCCAGGTCGGTGCGCAGGCGCGCCTCCAGCTCGGCCGCCACCGCGTCGGGGTCGCGGGCGAGCTGCTCGGCCTCCTCCTCGGCCAGGCGGGTGACGGTGGGCTGGGTGGCGTACCAGAAGCGGGCACCGTCCTGGTAGAGGTAGGTGGCGCCGGCTGCCAGGCGGCGCAGGGCGTCCCCGAACACCGCCGGCGATTCCCCCGGCATGACGCACCCCAGCTTGATGCGGCGGTCCTCCAGGCCGCGGTGGGCGGCCGCCGTGGTGGGCGCCGACCCCAGGTACACGGTGCGCGCCACCCGGCGGGTGGCGTGGAGCTTGCCCAGGTTTGTGATCTCGGCGTCGATCCTGGCGGGCAGCGAGTCGGGCCCGTCCACGTCCCGGCCCAGGATGGGCAGCCAGTTGTCGGAGAGGTAGCGGGTCAGCTCGAACTGTACCCGGGGGTCGTCGATGGGGATGGTGGAGGGGAGGATCAAGGGGTTGCGGTCGCCCTTCTCCCACAGGCTGTGGACCACCGCCGCCATCAGGCGCAGCACTCCCCGGGTGCGCTGGAACTTCACCAGGGTGGACCAGTCGGTGTACAGGCGGTCAAAGATCTCCGGGTGAATCGGGTAGGCGGCCTGGATACGCCGTTCGTACTCGCCGCTGCGACACTCCGGCGGGAACTCGGCGGCCTGGGCGCGGTAGAGATCGGCAAAGGCGCGGGCCGTGACGTCCCGCTGCTTGTAGGCCTCGGGCCCGGGCAGGGGCTCGAACAACCGGCGGCGGACGATCTCGAACCCCTCCTCGGCGCTGGCCGGGCGCCAGGAGGATTCGACCCGCCCCACCACGTTGCGCAGCCGGTCCAGCGCCTCGCGCCCCCGCAGCCCTCCCACCTCCACGTCGTCCGCCTGGCTGTGCGGCGACGGCGAGCTGTCCGAGGCGGGGAGGGACACCACCAGCAGGCAGTTGCCGGCCAGCTTGGCCGACTCGCTGAGCGCCTGGGCGAAGGTGAACTGGGTCTCGAAGCTGCCCCCCGGCAACTCGCTGGCGTCGTGGAGCTGGCGCGCATAGGCCACCCACTCGTCGATGAGCACCAGGCACGGCCCGTACTCCTTGAACAGCACCCGCAGCGCATCCCCCGGGCTGGTGGCGCACCGGTCATCATCGGCGATGCGGGCGAAGGCCTCCCGCCCCCCCAGCTGCCAGGCCAGCTCCCCCCACAGGGTGCGCACCACGGTGCCGTCGGATTTGACACTCGGGCTGCCGGCGGAGATGCGGTTGCCCACCAGCACCACCCGGGTGACGCGGGGCACGGCGGTCACCCCCGCCGCGGCCAGCAGCTCCTCGACCCCGGGCAACTCGGTGGGGGGTACCCCGGAAAACAGGTGGAAGAGGGCCAGCATGGAATGGGTCTTGCCGCCGCCGAAGTTGGTCTGCAGCTGCACCACCGGGTCACCGCCCTCACCGCGAAGACGCTGCACGGCACCGATCAGCAGGCGCTTCAGGCTGGCCGTCAGGAAGGTGCGGCGGAAGAACTCCCGGGGGTCCCGGTACTCCTCCGAGCCCTCGCCGAGAAACACCTGCCACAGGTCGGCAGCAAACTCGGCCTGCTGGTAGCGGCCGCTGGCCACGTCCTGGTGGGGCGAGACCACCTCCCGCCAGGGCTTCAACGCCGCCGCCGCCGCCGACTCGATGAGGGAGCCCCCCGCCTTGCGCTTTTCCCCCCGCACCTGTTCGTCGAAGATCAGGCGACGCAGCTCCATCTTCATGCGCGTCACCTCCTCGGCCTGGGGGGCGCCGACGGCGGTCAGCAGCCGGGCGATGGAGTCCAGGGCGCGGTCGGCGTCGTCGCTGGAAAACGGCTCCTGGTGCGCCCAACGGTTGCGCCAGTCTCGGATCTCCGACACCAGGCTGCGCTCGGCAAAGCCCAGGGTGAGGCGGAACACCTGGTTCCAGGTTTCCCACATGAGCTTGAGCTGGGCGGCGGCGTCCCACTGGGGGATGGGCCGGTTGGCCAGCAGGGGGTCCTCGGCGAAGGAGCGCACGTCGTCGGCGGTGAGGGCGCCCTCCTTCACCCGCGCCAGCACCTCCCGCTCCACGAACGGTCCCAGCCCCTGCCGGAGCAGCTCCAGCGCCTTGCCCACACGCTCCTGATTGGTCAGGGCCATCACTACACCCCCGAGGAGTCTTCCATTCGCTGACACAGGCGATCCAGCCCTCCCAGGAGGGCCTGGAAACTGCGGGAGCGATTCTCCCGCGACAGCAGCCGCGCCATGCGCCGGGCGCCGGACACCTGTTGGAACTCCGGCACCAGCTCCGCCAGCGCTGCCGACGGCTGGGGAACGCTGTCCGGGTCGCGGAAGCGCGCCTTCTCCGCGATCTGGCGCAGCTTTTCGCGCCCGAAAGCGGCAGCCAGAGCCGCGGGGGCGCCCCAATACCAGGCCTCCAGCTCCTGACAGGCGATGCGCACCAACACGTCGTCACGGCCTCCCGACTTGCACAGGTCGATCAGCCGCTTCTTCAGCTCCCGGCAATCCGCCCTGCCGTTGTCGCGAATGACGCAAAACTGCACCCCGGGCTCCCGCCAGGCCCGCAGTTTGCGCGGAATGCTCTTCTCCAGGTCCTGCTTGCCTTCATGGGTCACGCACAGGAAGGAGAGGTGCGGGAACAGTCGCGGCAGCAGGCCCTCCAGAAGCACCTTCATGGAGTACTCCTCCAGCAGGAACACCACCCGGCTCATCGCGGGCCGGCTCCTTCGAAGAGCCCCTGCTTCCAGAGGGTGCCGGGGAGGTCGCCCGCGGCGACCAGATCACGCAGGAGCTGGCAGTCTTGGGCCCGGCGCACGTGGGTGAAGCCCTTCTCCTTGACCAGCCAGTAAATCTCCTCCAGCCGGGCGCCGCTGAGAAACTCCGGGGAGTGCGTGGAGATGAAGACCTGCCCGCCGCGCCGGGCGTAGTCGCGAAACTCCTCCACCAGCTCATGCAGCAGCTCCGGGTAGAGCTGGTTTTCTGGTTCTTCGATGGCCAGCAGCGGGTGCGGCTTCGGGTCATACAGCAGCACGAGGTAGGCGAACATCTTGATGGTGCCGTCGGAAACGTAGCGGGCAACGAAGGGGTCCTTGAAGCTACCGTCCTGGAAGCGCAGCACCAGTCGTCCGTCCTCGGTGGGGCGGGCCTCCACCTTGACGATGCCCGGCACCCGTTCAGCCATCACCCGCAGCACCTCCTCGAAGCGAGCCCGGTGGTGCTCGTAGAGGTAGTGGGCCACCTGGGCCACGTTGTCACCGCGGGTGGACAGGTGTTCGGCATAGCCCGCCTCGGCGCTGGGGCGGGCGTCGCCGATGTGGAAGTCGGAGACGTGCCAGTTTTCGATCAGGTTGCGGAACTCGGCCACGACGCGGAACTCCTTGAACTGGCCAAGGCCCTTGATGGCCAGCACGCTGGGGTCGTCCAGGATGTACTCCCGCCGCTCCTCCACCGCGCCCTCCTGCCCGTACGCCGCCTCGTTGGTGATGGCTGTCCCGCGGCCCCGGGAGAAGTCGATGAAATGCCAGGGTTTACCGAACTGACCGCGACGGAACTTGAGGATCTCGCGCTCGACGACGGGCCGGCCATGATCGTTGGCGATGTCGAGCTGGTAGGTGGCGAGACGCCCGCCGGTCTCGCGGAACTTGACGGTGATCCCGATCGGTCCCTTTTCCCCCCGGCTGACCAGTTCCTGAAAGCCTCCCCGGCGCGCCACCGCCTGCGCCACGTTCTGGGTGAGGGACTCCTTGAGGAAGCTGAAGGCGTCGAACAGCGTGCTCTTGCCCGAGCCGTTGGCCCCCACCACCACCGTCATCGGCGGCAACCCGGCAAGCTCCGCCCGCCGGAAGAGGCGATAGTTGCGCAGCTCGATGGCCTCGATGGGCATGGCCTACCCCTCCTCGTCGGCAAACAGCGCCGCCTGCCTGGGACCGGCCGACCCGCCGGCGCGGGCCAGGCGGGCGATTTCCGGCCAGCTCTGGACCAGTCCATTGTAGGCGAGGGCCTCGGCGGCGCGCCGCTTGCGCTCGCAGATGGCATAGAGCCTATAGGCCAGCTCCCGGGCCACCTCGGCGCGGGCCCCCAGCCGGGCCGCCAGGGCGGCGGCGGCCTCCTCCCCCCCGGTGTCCAGGGCGCGAATCAGGTGATGGACGATCTCCCAGGCGGTGAGGCGGGGGTCGGTGGCGGGGTCCCAGTCCGCCGGCAACTCCGCGGGCTGGAGCAGCCGCACCCGGCCGCGCCGGGAGGTGAGGATGCCCGCCTCGACCATGCCGGCCACGCTGGTGTTCTTGGCCTTGGAGAGGGTCTCGGCGAGGCCGAACTCCCCCTCGGCAAAGCCCACCTGCTCGAACCAGGCCAGCGCCCACCGCGTGTCGGCGTCGAAATCCCCCTCCTGGCTCGCCAGCACCTCGTCCAGCACCTGGTTGATGAGGGCCAGCGCCTCCCGCACCGCCAGCGGCCGCCCCCGGGCGTCCAGCACCCGGGCGTAGCGGGTGAACACCGCCATCCCCGGGCCGATGGCCGCCTGCGCCAGGTCCACCGGGGCGATGCCGGGCCGCCCCGACCGCGGAGCGGCCGCCTCCGCCCCCGGCGGGCCGGAGGCCCGCGCACCCAGGGGCTCCCCCTCCAGGCCCTGGAGGAGGCGCACGGCGGTGGGCAGCTCGGCTTGCAGTGCGTTGAGAAACTCCCGCCGGGTGGCGGTGGGGGCGTCGGCGGGGCGACGGCGGCAGGCCAGCACGATGCTGGAGGCCAGGGCGTTGGTGTCGCGGCCGATCATGCGGTTGCCGAGCTCCGTGCGCATCGGCCAGGTGCCGGTGACGGCGAAGCCGGCGCGCAGCACTGCCGCGAGGAAGGTCTCCCAGCCGGTGGAAGCAGCGGTTGCCGGGATAGCTGTTAGCGGATAGGACTTAGGACTTAGGTCAGCAGCGTCGTCGCCAGGGTCGGGGTCCTGGGTGCTGGCGGCGGCTTCCTGCTGCTTGAAGGCGTAGTAGATGGTGACGGGGAAGGCCGGGTGGGCCTGCGCGGCGATGCGGCCCAGCGCCCGCGTCATGCCCTCGAGGAAGAACGCTTCGGCCTTTTCCTTGCCGCCGTGGCGGTAGGGGGTGGCCACCAGCTCCCCCTCCTTGGGCACCGCCACGGTGGCAAAGAGATCGGGAAACACCCCCTTCAAGGACCGCCGCAGCCACACGTAAAAAAAGTCTGACAGGTCGGCATACCCAACGTTGTCGTAGTACGGCGGATCAGACGAGATTACTCTGTCAGCGCTGATCGTTTGCGTCTGTGCATCGTCATGCTCCGCGAGACCCGGGTCGCGAGACGAAAGCACTTCAAGAGCTTTTACCATGTTTGTTAGGCTTACCATATAGTCGCCAGCTGCCGCGCCGAAGACATTGTTTTCGGCGAAATCCCACACCATTGGGATCGCTTGTCTTCCGAATAGATTGCGAACCTGCGTTTTCGTAAGCTCCCAACGGCAGAGCGCGTTACAGATGTCCGCAAGCCTGCTCAGGGCAATCGCCAAATACACCCCCACCGCCTCGGCGTAGGCCTGGGGGCCGATGCCGCCCTCGCGCAGGGGAAGGTCGTCCCCCTGGGTGCGCGGGCCTCCGGCCCGCATCTCCCCCTCCCCCGTTGGCTCCGCTCGCCCTCCCCAGGCACTGCTCCAGCGCCATCCCTCCGGGGTCGCGCACAGGCCGGCGGCCACGGGGTTGTTGCGGATGTACTGCCGCACCGCCTGGAGGTGCCCGGGATCGCGGATGAGCCGGTCATGGTACTCGGCCATCCAGAACTCGCCGCTGCGCCCGAGCATCCGATTGGCCTCGCGGGCGGTGAAGGTCTTCCAGGAGCGCACCACCTCGGCGAGGGGAAAGGCGGCGGAGGTTTCGATGAGGACGTGCACGTGGTTGGGCATCACGCACCACTCCAGCAGTCGGTACCGCTCGCCGTCGAAGTGGAGGAGCGCGTCCTCCACGATGGCGGCAATGCGGGCATCCGCCAGCCAGCAGGCACCGTGGCCGGCATCCTCGTAGCGGGCGATGCGTCCCCGCAGCCGGGCGCGCCGCGGGTCGTTGGCGGGGGTGTCGGGGGTGATGGCCAGTTCGCTGCGCCAGGCCTGGAGCAGCTGCGCGGGGACGCTGTCGTGCAGGCGAAAGGTGATGGCCTGGATGAGGCCGGGGAGGTCGAAGTGGGGGTGGTAGCCGCGGGAGTACCAGCCGCGGGGGGATAGGGAGGGATGCGGGCCGGAGGCCCGCGCACCCAGGGGTTCGGCCTGGGGGGCGGCCCGGGGTCCCGGGTGGTGCGGGCCGGAGGCCCGCGCTCGCAGGAAGTCGGCTTTGACCCGCTCCATCGCCTCCCCCACCAGGTCGGAGAAGGTGGTGAGGGCCACCAGCTGCCGCGGGGTGAAGAGATCGCCGTAGGTCGTGAGACCGTATTGAACTGTCCAAAAATTTCGTGGATCGTCAGGTAATGGCTGATCCGGCTTCCACTCCGGCCTCGCCTTGCGCGCCACCTCCTCGTGCTCGGGGGTGGGACTCAGGTACACCCGCCCCCGCTCCCCCTCGGCCACGATGGCCATCAGCCGCGCCCCCATGCGCCCTGCCCGCCCCTCGGCCTTGATGTAGTCGCCGGTGATGGGGGCGCCCGAGAGGATGCAGCGGAAGTTGGCCCCGCGCCCCAGCTTGGTGCCCCTGCGGGCCGCCTCGGGGTCGGGGGGCCTGCCCACCTTCACGGTGAAGCGGTAGGGAGAGCGGTTAGCAGGCAGGACATAGGACTTGGAGCCAGGCAACGCGGTATCCTCACGCCCTCCCAAGTCCTGCCCGCCAACCCCCAACTCCTTCCCCCTAAGTCCTAAGTCCTGAGTCCTAACTCCTATCTCCTGGGTCCTAAGTCCTAAGTCCTGAGTCCTAAGTCCTACCTCCTGCTCCCTGACCACCTCCACATACGCTTCCTTGCCCGGCTTGGTGGAGAGCATGAAGGTGGAGGCCAGGGGCACCTCCACGTGGGCGAAGGCGGGGTTGGGGCTTCTCACCGTGCGCGCCCACAGCCAGGCGATGACGGTCAGCTCTTTAGCGATTAGGACAGAGGACTTAGGATACAGGGGGACGGCGTCGTTTGGGTTGGAGGCCCAGTAAGAATCGACTTCTTCGCGAGTGTAGTAGCGCCTGTTGGATGGGTCGTAGTAGACCTTCACCTTGGGGTAGAGGTGGCCGATGCGGCGCTCCGCCTCCTCGCGCATCCAGCGGCCGTAGTAGCGCACGTCCTCGGCCAGGCCCTGCGCCCCCTTCCATTGGCGAGCGAAAAGCGAATAGGACCCAGGACTTAGCGGGTTTCCCGCAGCTTGCGACGGAGGGTGCTCAGCATCTTGCTGACCTCGACCAGAAGGCCGCGAAGCGTCGTCGTTCGCTCCCGGGGGAACCAGCCCAATTCCTCGCAAAGCGTCAGCAGTGTCTCGGTCTCCGCCAGTGAACCCTGGGCGATCGCCAGGAACTGCGCCCGTTCCTTTTCCGACTCCCTCGCCCATCCCTCGGCGATGTTCGCGGGGATCGAGGTCGCCGCGCGGGTGAGCTGGGAGCGCATCCCGTACGCTTCCTCCCTCGGAAGCAGCCTCACCAGTCCATACGTTTCCTTGGCCAGGTCCATCGCCTTCCGCCAGACCGTCAGCTCCCGATAGTGCATGTCTTCCCCTAAGTCCTAAGTCCTGAGTCCTACTCGCTGGGTTGACCGGCGGAAGCCCGGCAAAGCGCGGCGGGATCTCGATCATCGCCTTGCAGATGAGCACCGCCACCGGGTTCAGGTCGCTGGCGAACGCCTCCAGCCCCAGCCGCTGCGCCTCCAGGGGCAGCGAGCCGCCCCCCGCAAAGGGGTCGTGGAACCCCGGCAGCGGCGGCAGCTCCCTCGCCGCCAGCATGGCCTGGATCTCGGCGTCGCTGAGGGCCTGGGCCGGCGCCCCCAGGCAGGTGCGGGCCCAGCTGCGCCGGATCTCGGCGCGGGCCCGCTCCAGCACCCCCTCGTTGGTGGTGTTTTCCCACCGCACCAGCTCCTCCAGCAGCCTGAACAGCCGTTGCCGCTCCTGCTCCTGGGCCGCGGGGGTGGGGAAGAGCTCGGGCCAGGCCGAGGGGTCGTCCACCAGCTGGGCGAAGATCACCGCCCGGGCGGCGGCGAGGGGCCGGCGCGCCCACCACAGGTGCAGGGTGGAGGGGTGGCCGTGGCGGATGGACTTTTCCCGGGCGCTGGCGGCGTTGATGGCCTCCAGCGGCAGCGCTGTCTCGATGAGCTTTTTCTTCACAGCACCCTCCACCAGGGAGCGGCCAGCACGTCCGGCGCGAGCCATTCGAGCGTCGTGCCGGTGTGGAGGAGAAGGCCTGCGCGCGCCTGCGGGCCGTACTCCTGCCGGAAGGTGCGCAGATGGACGGCGTCGGCGAGGCGGGGCCGCGCGCCGGCCTTCACCTCGATGGGGACGAGCTTGCCGCCGATCTCGATCACGAAGTCCACCTCCTCGCCGATGGCGGTGCGCCAGTAGCTGATCTCGGCGTTCTCCACCCGCGCATCGCGCCAGGCCAGGAGATCGCCGAGGATGAGGTTTTCCAGATGTGCCCCCCGGGGCTCGTCTTCGCCGGCGAGATGCAACGCCAGGCCGGTGTCGCCCCAGTAGATCTTGGGTGCCTTGATCAGCCGCTTGGTGCGGTTGGCGGCGTAGGCCGGCAGGCGCACCAGCAGATAGGAAATCTCCAGGAGGTTGAGCCACCGGTGCACGGTCGGCTGGGGGACGGCCGCATCCCGCGCCAGGTCGGTTTGATTCAGGAGTTGCCCCAAGCGGAGGCTGGCGGCGCGCATGACGCGGCGGAAATCCGGCAGTGCGGAGATCGCCGCCAGGTTCTGGAGGTCGCGCTCGAGGTACGTGCGCACGTAGCCGGCGAACCACATCGCGCGCTCGGCGCGGCTAGGGAGCGCGAGCGCTGGTGTGGGATAGCCGCCGCGCAGGGCGAGCGCGCGCCAGTCCTCGGGCGCGTCGGGCCGGGCCGCCAGGACGTCCCGCCAGTCGCCGTCGGCGGCCGCGAGGAGCTCGTCCCAGGCGCCGGCCCGCGCCTCGCCCCGCTGCTCGCCGCGGGTCATGGGCCAGAGCGTCAGGTAGCTCGCCCGGCCGGCGAGCGACTCGGAAACTTGCCGCATGAGCAGCAGGTTCGCCGATCCGGTGAGCAGGAACCGCCCGGCCCGGCGGTCGCGGTCAATGGCGAGCTTCACGGCGCTCAGGAGGTCGGGTGCGCGCTGCACCTCGTCCAGCGTCACCGGCTCGCGCCCGCCCACGAGAACCTCGGGATCGCGGCGCGCGGCATCGAGCACGTCCAGGTCATCGAGCGAGCGGTAGCGCCGCTCGCCCGCCACCAGGTGCTCGGCGAGGGTGCTCTTGCCGGTCTGCCGCGCACCGGTGAGCACGACCGCCGGCATGACGCCCAGACGCTCGGCGAGGGCGGCGCCGGCGAGGCGAGGGAGAGGCTTCATGGCGTGAATGATAGTCATTCACGAGATGGCGCGTCAAACCATCCAGGATGTTCGCCGGAGTCGACATGGCTGCACAGGTGGCCTGCGATCCCCTGCCGCAGGTCTGTTCCGCGACGGTGCCTTCATCCAGGCGAGTTTCATGGGCGGCCAGCCCCGACATGGGGGGCAGGTACGCCAGCCGCACGCCGGCGGTGGCGGCGGGAACGTCGCGGCGATCGCCGGAGGCATCAATTCTGAAGCGGCAGCCGATGGCGTCAAAGCCCGGCGCTGCCCCCGTGAGCTTCTCGGTCATGGCGGTCATGGTATCCCGTCACCTCTTCCAGCTGCCGGGCCGCGAGAGGACGAACCCATCCGACTTCGCCACGCGTTCGGGCAACTGACTGTCGTGCAGCTTCTTGCGGCCAAGGGTAAAAGACGCGTGGGCGAGGGCCTTGAGCTGCGCCGAGTGGCGGCCGGGGGGGAAGGCCACGACGATTCTCCAATGGAGGCGATCACCCGCTCCATACTCGAATCCAGCCGTCAGCGTTCCCCGGGCCGCCTTGTTGACAGCGACGGGTGGAGCAACGAGATTATCCGTGTAACCCCGCCGACGATAGCATCGTCGGGCCGACGCCCCGGCAGGGGCGTTTCTCTTGCCCAGGCAATCCCGTACACCGTGGTGTACTGCCCCTCCGGCGCCCGGGCCTCAGCTCGGCTCCTCGGCCCGCGCCAGCAGCTCGGCAAAGCTGTAGTTGACGCTGGTGACGCCGAAGTCGGGTTCGCGCTGGAAGGGGCGGCGCAGGTAGCGGACGCGGTGGGTGTCGCCGGGGAGGAACTCCACCAGGGCGAGGATGAAGTCATCGGGCTTGTTGAGGCTGGTGAGGATCTCGTTTTTGGTGACGGTGAGGGTGGCGGCACCGGCCAGGCGTCCCTTGACCTCCAGAAAGCGCAGCTTGCCGGTGCCGGGGACGCGGCTTTCGATGTCGTACCCCAGCTTGTCCGCCTCCCGGTCGACGGGCTCGAAGCCCAGGGCGCGTTCCACCTCCATGACGATGGCGCGGGCGCGGGCCGCCGCGGCCTGGGTGTCGGTGGCGGGGGAGGGTTCGGGGGCGGGGCGACCGCCCATGCGGGCGAGCAGCCCCCGCGGCACCACCAGCGCGCCCCCCAGGACGGTGGGGGGGAGGGCGGAGATTTTCGCCTCGCGGTCCAGCTCCTCCATGCGCCGGGCCAGACGGGCCTGGAGGTCGTCGGCGCGCCGGCGGGCCTCCTGGGAGTTGAGGCGGGCGTTGATCTTGCCCGCCTGCTCCTGGAGCCTGAGCTCCTCGGCGCGGTGGTCCCAGTAGGCAATCTCCTTGGTGAGGCGATCCTTGACCGCGGCGCGGGTCTTGTCGATCCAGTGCAGGCGGCGCTCGCGCACTTCCCCCAGGTGCTCGGGGACGATGGTGCCGATGGCGTGGTTGAAGGCGGTCCTTTCCAGCTCGCGGGTGATCCAGGCGCACTCGGGCCGCGCCAGGCAGGCCTCCACCGGCGGCTCGTCCGGGCGCAGCGGCCGGTAGTCCAGGTAGGGGGCGTAGTGGAGGTGCCGCGCCCGGCCTCGAGCGTCGATCTCCACGTAGAGCAGCCGCCGGCTGATGGTGCGCCGTTGCCCGGAGGGCAGCTGGTTGGCGTCCTGGATGGCGTGCTCGAGAAAGAACAGCACCCGCGGCTCGACGCCGTCGTCGCCGTCGTCGACGAGCACGCTGCCGCGCCGGAGGAGCTCCCGGTGGCGTTCGAGGGTGAGGTCCAGCACCGCCTCTAAAAGGGGGTGCCCGGGGCAGATGAAGGCGGCCAGGGGCTTGCCCGGCGGAGCGAGGAGAGCCTTTTCGAAGGCGATGCGCTCGTAGCGGGGGAGCACCGGCTCGCCGGTGCCGATCAGGCGGTCCCGGTTGCGCACCGGCGCCGGCACGTGGGTGACCTCCCAGCGCTGTGGCTCGCGGGGCCGGACGGTGCCGCCGAGGAGCCTGAAGGCCTCCAGGAAAAACGACTCGATGTAGTGGGGCTGCAGGCGGCGAGCCTCGGCGCGTTCCATCTCCTCGCGCACCCGCGCCACCCGAGTGGCATCCATGGTGTCGTGGGCCAGGGCACGCTCCTCGAGGAGGTCTTGCAGGTGCGAGCGGTCGACGGCCTCGGCCACGGCCTCCTGCAGCCGGGCTCGCACCTCCGGCCGATCGCCGTAGCGAATCGCCTCGATGAGCAGGTCGCGCAAGCGGCGCCCTCGAAACTCCAGCCGGCCCAGCACGTCGAAGACCCGTCCCCCCATGGCTTCGCGGGCCCGCTCCAGCTTCTCCAGCAGCGTCCGGTAGACGTCCCCCTCGCGGGTTTCCTGGGCCACCAGGTTCCACAGGTGGCATACCTCGGTCTGCCCGATGCGGTGGATGCGCCCGAAGCGCTGCTCGAGGCGGTTGGGGTTCCAGGGCAGGTCGTAGTTGACCATGAGGTGGGCGCGCTGGAGGTTGATGCCCTCGCCCGCGGCATCGGTGGCCAGGAGCACCTGCACCTGCGGGTCGTGCAGGAAACGCTCCTGCGCCTTGCGGCGCTCCTCCCGGCCCAGGCCGCCGTGAATGACCGCCACGGCCTCCGCTCGACCGAGGAGGGAGACGATGCGCCGTTCCAGGTAGGCAAGGGTGTCGCGGTGCTCGGTGAAGATGACCAGCTTTTGATGGGGCGAGCGCCGGGGGGGTGGCAGGGGCCCGGCGCCGTAGGGTAGCTCCTCCTCGGCCACCGTGGGGTCCCCACCCGCCGGCGAAAAGATCCACTGCAACAGCTGCGCCATGTCGTGCCACTTGGAGTCGGTGCCGCTGCGCCGTACCTCGGCGGCCAGCCCCTCCAGGCGGGTGAGGGTGGCAATCTCGGTTCTGAGTTCGGCCAGCGTGGCGGCGGCGGTGGCGCGGTCGAGGATCTCCTCTTCGACGGTCAGGGCCTCGGTCTCGGGCAGGTCATCCAGCTCGTCCAGGGCGTCGGGGTCGATCACCGGGCCGGGGTCCAGGGCCTCCGGCGGCACGACGGCGCCCCGCTGCTCGAGTTCCAGCTCGCGCAGCCGCCTTTCCAGGCGTTCCCGGCGGCGGCGCAGCGACTGGTAGATGGCCTCGGGGGAGGAGGCGAGGCGGCGCTGCAGGATGGTCAAGGCGAAGCCGACGGTGCCGGCCCGCCGGTCGTTGTGCAGCGCCTCGGCGCGGTTGAACTCCTCGCGCACGTACTCGGTGACCTCCGCATACAGCCGCGCCTCGCCGGCGGATAGCCGGTACGGCACGGTGTAGGCGATGCGCTCGGGAAAGAGCGGGCGGCCGTCAAATTTGCGCAACTCCTCCTTGACCATGCGGCGCATGAGGTCGGAAACGTCCACCTGGTGCACGCCGTCGCGGAAGCGACCCTCGAAACGATCGCCGTCCAGGAGCGCCAGGAAGAGCTGGAACTCTTCCTCCTTGCCGTTGTGGGGGGTGGCGGTGAGGAGCAGGAGGTGACGGGTGAGTCCGGCGAGCAGCTGCCCCAGGCGGTAGCGCTTGGTGTAGTCCACCTCGCCGCCGTAAAAGCGCGCCGACATCTTGTGCGCCTCGTCGCAGATCACCAGGTCCCAGCGGCACTCGGGGGCGGCGAGCTTGGCCTGCACCCGCTCGTCGCGGGACAGTTTGTCCAGGCGGGCGATGGCCAGGTCATTCTCGCAAAACCAGTTGCCGGTGCGGGCGGACTCCAGCTTGTCGCTGGTCAGGATTTCGAAGGGCAGGTGGAAGCGCCGGTGCAGCTCGTCCTGCCACTGTTCCACCAGGATGCCGGGACAGACCACCAGGCAGCGCCTGAGATCCCCCCGGGCGACCAGCTCCTTGATGAGCAGGCCGGCCATGATGGTCTTGCCGGCGCCGGGGTCGTCGGCGAGGAGGAAGCGCAGGGGCTGGCGGGGGAGCATGGCCTCGTACACGGCGGTGATCTGGTGCGGCAGGGGGTCGATGAGGGAGGTGTGTACCGCCAGCACCGGGTCGAAGAGGTGGGCGAGACGAATGCGGTGGGCCTCGGCCACCAGCCGGAAGAGCGCCCCGTCGCCGTCGAAGCTCCACGGTCGGCCGGCGGCCACGAGCTCCAGACGCGGCTCGTCGAAGCGGTAGAGGAGCTCTTCCGCCACCGCGCCGCCGGGGTCGCGGTAGACCAGGGTCAGGGCGTCCGAGCCGTGCCACTCCACCTTGACCACGGCCACGGTGACGTCGGGCAGGATGCCGCGAACCCTGGCGTCGGGCTGCAACTCTTCCAGCTTCATGGGATCGGCCCCCCGCTGGCGAGCGGGCAGGAGAGTCTCGACAAGGATGCCCGGGGTTGCATGCGCACATGATATGATCACCTGGCGGTGGGAGGGCGGCGCCCTCGTTCTCCTGGTGCGGCGCTCCGTCGCGCGCGATCCCGAGGACAGCAGGCGAGGAGAGGTGCAGCGGCGAGCGCGGTGCCTGCCCGAGGTTGCCTCCCCCTGCTGTGAGGAGTGCTCATGGGCTACAACATCGAAAAGCTGGGACCGTGTCGGGTGTCGGTGGCGGCGGCGCTGGCGAGCGAAACGGTGGCGCTGGAGCGCAGGCGGGTGGTGGACACCTGGCGACGCAACGCCCGCTTGCCCGGGTTTCGCCAGGGGAAGGCCCCGGTGTCGCTGGTGGAGCGGCGGTTCGCCCTGGAAATCGAGGACGATCTGACCGAGGAGTTGATCCGGGCCTGCTGGCGCGAGGTGCGCTCCGCCGAGGAGTTACGCCCCGCCGGGCCGTTGCAGGTGAGAAAGGCGGAGGTCTCGGCGGACGGCGGATTTGCCCTGGAGGGGGAGTTCGAAGTGTTTCCGGTGATCGAGATCGGGAATCCTGCCGAGTTCTCCCCTCCCCCGGTGGACCTCGAGCCAACCCCGGAGGAAATTGACGCCGCCCTGCAGCAGATGCGGGAGCGGCAGGCGGCGTGGGAGCCGGTGGAGGGTGAGCCGATCGCCGAGGGGATGCTGGTGGAGGTGGAGGTGCGCGGCCAGTTCCCCGACGGCGAGGGGGAGCCGTTCCGCGAGGAGCGCTCGCTGTTCGTGGTGGGCAAGGGGGAGGTGTACCCCGAAATCGAGCAGGCGGTGCTGGGCGCCGCCGTGGGCGCCACCGTTACCGCCGAGGCCAACTTGGGAGAGGCGGCGGGGGAGAGGGCGGGTGCAAGGGTGCACTACGAGGTGCTGGTCAAGGGGGCGCGCCGCAAGCGCCTGCCGGACCTGGATGACGCTTTTGCCGCCTCGCTCGGGGTGGAGCAAGGTCTGGCGGTGCTCACCGAGCGGGTGCGCGAGCGCCTGCGCTTCGAGCGCGCCCGTCGCCGGCGGACGGTGTGGAGGGATGCTCTCATCGCCCATCTTGCCGGTGACGCCCTGCTGCCCCTGCCCGAGGGCGTGGTGAAGGAGCGCACCCGCTCGGAACTCCTGGATTTCGCCCGGGAGCTGGCCCGCCGCGGGGTGGATGTGGAGAAGGCCGAGCTGGACTGGGCGGCGATCGAGAGGGATGTGCGGCAGCGGGTGGAGCGCGTCCTGCACGGGGAGCTGGTGCTGGACGCCCTGGCGGAGCGCCTGGGGGTGGAGGTGAGCGAGGCGGAGCTGGACGGGGAGCTGGAGAAGCAGGCCCGGCTGGGAGGTGTACCCTTTGCCGAGCTCAAGGGGAACCTGGCCAAGCGCGGTGATCTGGAGCACGTTCGCGCCCTGCTGCGGCGGGAGAAGGCCACCGACCAGGTGCTCGGCGAGGTGGCGCCGAAGGAGGGGTGACCATGCTGGTACCCATCGTCGTGGAACAGACGGCCCGCGGCGAGCGGGCGTACGACATCTTCTCGCGCCTGCTCAAGGACAACGTGGTGTTCATCGGCGAGGTCATCGACGACCACCTGGCCTCCCTGGTGATCGCGCAGCTGCTGTTTTTGGAGGCGGAGAACCCGGAGAAGGACATCTTCCTCTATATCAATTCTCCGGGGGGGTCGGTCACCTCGGGCCTGGCCATCTACGACACCATGCAGTACATTAAGCCGGACGTGTGCACCATCTGCATCGGCCAGGCGGCGTCGATGGCGGCGGTGCTGCTGGCGGGGGGCACCAAGGGCAAGCGTCTGGCCCTGCCCCACGCCCGGGTGCTGCTCCATCAGCCGCTCCTCCACGGGCTGGGCGGTCAGGCCACCGACATCGACATCCACGCCCGGGACATCATGCGCCTGCGGACGCGCCTGAACGAGATCCTGTCGCACCACACCGGCCAGCCCATCGAGAAAGTGAACGGCGACACCGAGCGGGACTTCATCCTCGAGGCCGCCGATGCGGTGACCTACGGCCTGGTGGACAAGGTGATCGCGCACAGGGAATAGAACGTGAGGCGAGGCGCTTGCGAGGGCGGGTGGTGTATGCTAGGGCGAGGAGGCGTCAGTGGCTAGGGAAAGCGCCGCGGAAGGTCTGCGCTGTAGCTTTTGCAACAAGTCGCAGCGAGAGGTCCGCAAGCTGATCGCCGGCCCCAACGTCTACATCTGCGACGAATGTGTGGACATCTGCCTGGATATCATCTCCGAGGACCGCGCCCGGGAGGCGCGGGAGACTCGCAAGAGCTTGCCCAAGCCGGAGGACATCAAGGGCATCCTGGACCAGTACGTGATCGGTCAGGAGGCGGCGAAGAAGCGGCTGGCGGTGGCGGTGTACAATCACTACCGGCGCATCGATTATCTATCCCATTCCCCGCGGCCGGAGGTGGAGCTGTCGAAGTCCAACATCCTCCTCATCGGCCCCACCGGAACCGGCAAGACCCTCCTGGCCCAGACCCTGGCCCGAATGCTGGACGTGCCCTTCACCATCGTGGATGCCACCACCCTCACCGAGGCGGGGTACGTGGGTGAGGACGTGGAGAACATCCTGCTGCGCCTCTACCAGGCGGCCGATGGCGACCGCGAGAAGGCAGAGCGGGGCATCGTCTACATCGACGAGATCGACAAGATTGCCCGCAAGTCAGATTCCCCCTCCATCACCCGCGATGTGTCGGGGGAGGGCGTGCAGCAGGCGCTGCTGAAGATTCTCGAAGGCACGGTGGCCAACGTGCCCCCCCAGGGGGGGCGAAAGCACCCCCATCAGGAGTTCCTCCAGATCGACACCACCAACATTCTGTTCATGTGCGGGGGCGCCTTCGTCGGTCTGGAAGATGTGGTGGCCAAGCGACTGAACCAGAAGTCCATGGGGTTCGAGGCGCGCATCCTGAAGTCCTCCGAACGCAGCGTCACCGACCTGTTGATGCAGGTGCATCCGGAGGATCTCATCAAGTTCGGGATGATCCCCGAGTTCGTCGGACGGGTGCCGGTGGTGGCGACCCTGCACGAGCTGGACAAGGAAACGCTGGTTCGTATCCTGACCGAGCCGAGAAATTCGCTCATCAAGCAGTACCAGACCATGCTCTCCTTCGAGGGTGTGGAGTTGCGTTTTACCGATGATGCCCTGGCGGCGATCGCCGAGGAGGCGATCGTCCGCAAGGTGGGGGCGCGGGGCCTGAAGATCATTCTGGAAGAGCTGATGCTGGACGTCATGTACCAGGTCCCCTCCCGCTCGGACATCACCGAGATCGTCATCACGCCCGAGGTGGTGGCGCGGCACGTCGCGCCCCTGGCCTCGATGCGCAAGGCTGGCTGAGAGTTTTCCTGCCCGCGCGGTGCGGGCGCTTCCTTGAGAACGAGAGGATCGAAGGATGGTGGAACCGAACGCGCACGTACTCCCGGTTGTGCCACTGCGCGACATGGTGGTTTTCCCGGGGATGAAGGCAGCCTTCGTGGTGGGGCGGCCCTCCTCGGTGGCGGCTCTGCATCGCGCCCTGGAGCACCCCCGCAAGCGACTTTTCCTGATCGCCCAGCGCGATCCCCAGCTGGATGAGCCTGGTCCCGATGATGTGCACCGCATCGGCGTGATCGCCACGGTGCTGCAGCACGTCACCTTTCCCAACGGCACCATCAAGGTGGGCGTGGAAGGGCTGGTGCGGGCCCAGTGGGTCAAGCTGCGGTTCACCGCCGACCGGGCGTTCGAGGCGGAGGTGGAGCCCATCTCCACCCCGGCCGTGGACGACGCCAAGGTCACCCGCTACATGGCCAGTCTGGTCAACCTGTTCCAGCAGTTCGCCCGGCTCTCCCAGCAGATCGGTGCGGAGGGAGTGCTGGCGGAGCTGCAGACCGACGATCCCCAGCGGTTCGCGGATACCATGGCGGCGGCGTTGCCGCTGTCGACGCAGGAGAAGCAGCAGCTCCTGGAAGTGATCAACCCCCTGGAGCGTCTGCAGCGCCTCAATGACCTCCTGGATGTGGAAATCGAAAAGCAGAACATCGATCGCCGCCTCAACTCCAAGGTCAAGAAACAGATGGAGAAGGCGCAGCGGGAGTACTACCTGTCGGAAAAGATCAAGGCGATCAACGAGGAGCTGGGCAGGACGGACGTCAAGGAGGAGCTGGAGGAGCTCGCCAAGCGCGTCGAGAACGCCGGCATGTCCAAGGAGGCAAAGGAGAAGGCCCTGTCGGAAATCAAGCGTCTGGAAGGTATGGCGCCGATGTCCGCCGAGGCCACGGTGTCGCGCAACTACGTGGAGTGGCTGCTGGCGGTGCCATGGAAGAACGCCACCCGCGAGATCCGCAACATTACCATGGCCGAGAAGGTGCTGGAAGAGGACCACTACGGGCTTGAGAAGGTCAAGGAGCGCATTCTCGAGTTCCTGGCGGTGCGGCAACTGGTCAAGAAACCCAAGGGGACCATCCTCTGCTTCGTGGGCCCTCCCGGGGTGGGCAAGACGTCGCTGGCCAAGTCCATTGCCCGCGCCACCGGCCGCAAGTTCGTTCGCCTGTCCCTGGGCGGGGTGCGGGATGAGGCGGAAATCCGCGGCCATCGGCGGACGTACATCGGCGCCTTTCCCGGGCAGATCATCCAGATGATGAAGAAGGCGACCACCGTCAACCCGGTTTTTCTCCTGGATGAGGTGGACAAGATGGCGTCCGACTTCCGCGGGGATCCCGCGGCGGCGCTACTGGAAGTTCTGGACCCCGAGCAGAACCACGCCTTCCTGGATCACTATCTGGACGTGGAGTACGATCTCTCCCGGGTCTTCTTTATCGCCACCGCCAACGTCACCCACACCATCCCGCCGGCGCTGGTGGATCGCATGGAAGTGATCCGGCTGTCGGGCTACACCCCGTACGAGAAGTTGCAGATCGCCCAGAAGTTCCTGGTGCCCAAGCAAGTGGAACAGCAGGGCCTGGGGCGCTTCAAGGTGAGCTTTTCCGATGAGGCCATTCACCTCCTGGCCGAGCGCTACACCCGCGAGGCCGGCGTGCGCAACCTGGAGCGGGAGATCTCCTCGATTTGCCGCAAGCTGGCGCGGGAGGTGTTGAAGAAGGGCACCCGCAAGGGCACGGCCCTGGAGGTTGGTCCCGAGCGGGTCGGGGAACTCCTTGGCAAGCCCCGCTACCGCGCCACCAAGGCCAATGAAAGCAGCGAGATCGGCGTGGCCACCGGGCTGGCCTGGACAGAGGTGGGCGGCGAATTGCTGGCCACCGAGGTGACGCTCATGCGTGGCAAGGGCAACCTGACGCTCACCGGCCAGCTGGGCGATGTGATGCAGGAGTCAGCGCGGGCGGCGCTATCGTACGTGCGCTCCCACGCCACCCGGCTGGCGCTGGCCGATGACTTCTTCGAGACGCGGGACGTCCACGTGCACGTGCCGGAGGGGGCCATACCCAAGGACGGGCCATCGGCGGGGGTGACCATGGCGGTGGCGCTGTTCTCGGCGGTGGCGGGGGTGCCGGTCCGGCAAGACGTGGCAATGACCGGCGAGATCACGTTGCGCGGCAAGGTGCTGCCGGTGGGAGGCATCAAGGACAAGGTCCTGGCCGCCTACCGGGCAGGTATCCGCGAGGTGATCCTCCCCGAGGAGAACGAGAAGGACCTGGAGGATATCCCCGAGGACGTGCGCTCGGAAATGCAGTTCCACCTGGTAAAGGGAATGGACGAGATCATCGCCCTGGCGTTGGATGGGCCCCTTCCCCCCGTCGCCGGCAGTTCCGGAGCCGAGAGCGCCGAGGCCAGCCTCGTCTCGCACTGACAGTGCACATCCGCGAGGTTCACCTGCAGGCCACCGTGGCGAATCACCGGGAGGGGCCGAAGGCGCCGTGGCCACAGATTGCCTTCGCCGGTCGCTCCAACGTGGGCAAGTCGACGCTGTTGAACGCCCTCTTCGGTCGCCCGCTGGCGGCAACCTCCAAACACCCGGGCAAGACGCGCACCATCAATTACTATCTGGTCAACGGCTCGGTGTTCTTCGTCGATCTCCCCGGTTATGGCTACGCCCGGGTGGCCAAGAGCGAACGCTCGAGCTGGGGAAAGCGCATCACCGACTATGTGATGGGCGAGGATCGCCTGAAGCTCGTGGTATCCCTGGTGGATCCCCGCATTCCCACCTCGCCGCTGGATGAGGATCTTCTCGCCCTGCTGCGGCAGTGTGGGCGCGACTTCCTGGTGGTGATGACGAAGTCGGATTGCCTGGGTCGAGGGGCGCTGGCCGCCGCAGCGCAGCGGTTGCGGCGAGATCTCGCGCTGCCGGAGGCGCCGCTGGCGGTTTCCGCGCGGACTGGAGTGGGCACGAGAGAACTCCTGACGCAGCTCGCCGCGGCGAGCGCCGCGCCCGGGGCCAGACGAGAAGGAGCAGGGTAATGGTGGAACGAAAGGGTACGCAAGGGAAGAGCGAACGCGGCCGCCGCCGCCGCAGCGCCGCCGAGGCTGAGGGATTGCCGGTGGTGGTGGAGGAGGACGAGGTCGCTGCGCAGGAGGACGAGGGCCAGGACGGCCAGCGGCTGGACATGCGCACGCTGAAGGACATGTCCATCGCCGATCTCACCCAGGTGGCGCGGGAGCTGGAAGTTGAAAACCCGGCCGGGATGCGCAAGCAGGATCTCATCTTCAAGATCCTGCAGGTGCAGACGGAGCGGGAGGGGCTGATCTTCGGCGAGGGGGTGCTGGAAATCCTCCCCGATGGCTACGGCTTCCTGCGGGCGCCGGAGTACAACTACCTCCCCGGACCGGACGACATTTATGTCTCCCCGTCCCAGATCCGGCGCTTCAACCTGCGCACCGGGGACACGGTGTCGGGGCAGATTCGCCCACCCCGGGAGGGCGAGCGCTACTTCGCCCTGATCAAGGTGGAGGCGATCAACTTCGAGCCCCCCGACGTGGCGCAGGAAAAGATCCTGTTCGACAACCTCACCCCCCTCTATCCGCTGGAGAGGCTGAATCTGGAAGTCGAAGGGAACATGACTTCGCGGGTGATGAACCTGCTCACCCCCATCGGCAAGGGCCAGCGCGGTCTCATCGTCGCCCCGCCGCGTACCGGCAAGACGATGATGCTGCAGGCGATTGCCAACGCGGTGACGACCAATCATCCGGAGGTGGTGCTCATCGTCCTGCTGATCGACGAGCGCCCCGAAGAGGTGACCGACATGCAGCGCTCGGTCAAGGGGGAAGTGATCTCCTCCACCTTCGACGAACCGGCCTTCCGCCATGTGCAGGTAGCCGAGATGGTGCTGGAGAAGGCCAAGCGCCTGGTGGAGCACCGGCGCGACGTGGTCATCCTGCTGGACTCCATTACTCGCCTGGCGCGGGCGTACAACACGGTGGTGCCACCCTCTGGCAAGGTGCTCTCGGGGGGCGTGGATTCCAACGCCCTGCAGAAGCCCAAGCGCTTCTTCGGCGCCGCTCGCAACATCGAGGAGGGCGGCTCCCTCACCATCATGGGCACCGCCCTCATCGATACCGGCTCGCGCATGGACGACGTGATCTTCGAGGAGTTCAAGGGTACCGGCAACATGGAGGTGCACCTGGACCGCAAGCTCACCGAAAAGCGCGTCTTTCCCTCCATCGATATCAACAAGTCGGGCACCCGCAAGGAGGAACTCCTGCTGGAGCCCTGGGAGCTCAAGCGGGTGTGGGTGCTGCGCAAGGTGTTGAACCCGCTGTCCACCGTCGAGGCCATGGAGCTGCTGCTGGAACGCCTGGAGAAGACCCGCACCAACCGCGACTTCCTGGAGTCCATGTCGCAGGGATGACCCCCTCCCACCTTCAGCCGGTACCTCCATGAGCCAGCCGACGCACCTCGTCGGCGTGCGGTTTCTGAACTCACGGCCGCTGGTGGCGGGTCTGGAGGCGGGAATCCCGGCGCCCTTCGGCTACCGGTACGCCGCCGCCGACCCTGCCGAGTGCGCCGCCCGACTGGCGTCGGGCGCGGTCGCGGGAGCCCTCGTGCCCGTCGTGGCCCTGGCCGAAGCCGCGGGCGCTCGTGCCGTGCCAGGCCTGGGCGTGGCGTGCCGGGGCGCCGTGTACTCCGTGCTGCTGGTGTCCAAGGTGCCGCTGGCGCGCATCGGCCGGCTGGCGGTGCATACTGCCTCGCGCACCTCCGAGATCCTGGCGCGGCTCCTGCTCAGCGAAACCGAGGGCATCCGGCCGGCGGGGGTGCGTTGCTCGCCGCCGCTGGAGCACATGCTGGCCCACGCCGATGCCGCGGTGGTGATCGGTGATGTCGCCATGCACCTGCGCGGCCGCACCGGCCTCGTCGAGGTGGACCTGGGCCAGGCCTGGAGGGAGTGGACCGGTCTCCCCTTTGTGTTCGCCCGCTGGGCCGTCACCCCGGGCGCCCCGCCGGGGATCGAGACCCTGCTCGAAGACTCGCTCGCCTACGCCGAGCAACGCTGGAGCGAGCTGCTCCCGCGCTGGGCCACCGCTCACGGCATCGGGCTGCCGGAGGTGGCCAGCTATCTGGGGGAGCGCCTGCACTTTCGCCTGGACGAAGAGGACGAGCGTGGGAGCAGGGCTTTCCTGGAGCTGGCGACCGCCCGAGGACTCCTGTCCGGGCCCCCCCAGGGACCGCCCGGCGCCGTTGTGACCCTACAATCTGAGGAATGAACGCCAGCCGCCGCGTCCTCCAGACGGGAGTGCTGTTCTGCTTCCTCGCCTGGTTTGCCGCGGTGCTCCTGCGCTATGACCGGGTGGACAGCGCCGAGGTCTTCGTCGCTCTGCTGCTGGTGACGGGGTGGGTGGCGGTCTTCTCGCTGGCGTGCCTGGGGGCCGGCCGGGCGGCCTTGATGGCGTGCGGCGGACAGCTGCGACGGTGGGAGGACTGGCTCATCGCCGCCGGGCTGGGGTGCGCTGTGCTGGTGGCGGCGGGCCTCCTGCTCTCGCTCCCGGGCTGGTTTCGCCCCTTTCCTCTGGCGGTGGTCCTGGCGACGGCGGCGGGGATGGGTGCGCGAGCGGTGTGGCGGTGGAGAGCGAACGTGTCCTGGCCGCCCTGCTACCGCCAGCTGCTGCCGCTGCCGGCGCTGATCGCCGCGGTGGCGGTGGCCACCCTGCTGGTGACGGCCAGCGCCTCGCCGTTCTATGATCAGTTCCACTACCACCTGGGCTTTCCCTACCAGTGGCTGCGCCGCGGCCATGTGGAGGTGTTTCCCCGCCACGCCTATTCGTACTTCCCGGCCGCCATGGGCGTCCTGTTCGCCTACCCGCTGGGGTGGCTGGGCACCTGGTCGGCGCAGGCGATCCACTGGTGGACGGGGGGGGTGGCGGTGCTGGCGACCGGCGCGCTGGCGGCGCGGCTGGGTGGACCGCGCGCCGCCATCATCGCCGCCGCCACGGTGGCCTGCACGCCGTCGGTGATGCAGGTGTCCACCTGGGCCGCCGCCGACCTGGGGGCCGCCGCCTTCGGCGCTCTCGCCTGGCTCCTCCTGCTGCGGTCCCGGCGGCAGGTCGCGGAGAGTCGCGGGGTGTGGCTGGCGGTCGGGGTCCTGGCCGGACTGGCAGCGGCCGCCAAGGTGCTGGCCCTCACCACCGTGGTGGCGCCGGTTTTGTTGGTCGGAGTGGTATCGGCCGTCCGCCGCCCGCGGATCGTGGTCTCCCGCCTGCTTTGGATGAGCGCTGGCGTGCTGGTGACCTTCGGGCCCTGGGCGGCCCGCAACCTGGTCCTCACCGGGGACCCCGTGTACCCCTTCGGCACCGCCGCCCTGGCGCACCTCACCAGCGCCTCGGAAACAGGAGAGAAGGAGGTGGCGAGGGCCATTGTGGCCGGTGAGGCGGGAGTGCGATCGCCGGCGGTGGTGGCCTCCCTGGCCACCTTTCAACCCGAGGGGGACGCCGGAGCCATCGGTCCCCTCTACCTCGGCTTGCTGCCCCTGGCGATATGGGCGGCCGCACGCGACCGGCGCCGTGACGCGGCCGTGCTCGCCCTGGCCGCAGCGCTCGCCGTCGCGGGCTGGGCGGTAGGTCCCCCGCGGGGCCGCTACCTGCTGCCGGCATTGCCGCTGCTTGCCGCCCTGGGGGCTGCCGGCTGGCGGTGGGCCCTGCGAGCGACTCCTCGCCGCGCGCGAGCCTTTCTCGCCGCGGTGTTGCTCTTCGCCCTGGCCTGGAGCGCGGTGGGTGGGGCATCGCCGCTGGAGATGCGGCGGCTGGCGGTGACCCTGGGAGTCGCCAACGGCGAGGAGCTGATGCGCCAGTACGTGACTTACTGGCCGGCGATCCGGTTCGTCAACTCCGAGCTGCCTCGCGATGCCAAACTGCTGCTCGTGGCCGAGGCGCGCCCCTACCTTTTGGACCGTGATCTCATTGTCGAGGACCCCTTTCACCGGCCGTTGCTCGCCGAGCTGGCCGAGGCCGCTCGCCGCCCGGACGACATTGTCGCTGCTCTGCGGGCGCAGGGGGTCAGCCATCTCCTCGTCAACTACCAGGAAGGGCGGCGCATCGCCGCCTTGAACGGGCGAGAGCACTATTTCGAGCTGCAGGATGGGGCAGCGCGACAGCGCCTGGCGGAGTTCTTCGAACGCTGCACGGCTCCGGCCTTCGCGGCGCAACGGGTCGTCGTGGTAGCTTTGCGAGAGTGCGGCGGAACATGAGCACGGCACGCTGTGAGCTGTCCATCGTCCTGCCTTGCCTGAACGAGGCGGCCACGGTGGCGACCTGCGTGGGCAAGGCGCGCCAGTTCCTCGATCGGTCAGGCATTGATGGCGAGGTGGTCGTCGCCGATAACGGCAGCTCGGACGGCTCAGCCGAGTTGGCAGCGGCGGCCGGGGCACGGGTCGTCCATGTCGCCGAGCGCGGCTACGGCAGTGCTCTCACCGCTGGCATCGCCGCGGCACACGGCACCTTCGTGATCATGGCCGACGCTGACGACTCCTACGATCTCGCCAATCTCGACGAGTTCGTCGAACGGCTTCGTCAGGGGTGGGAACTGGTGATGGGCAACCGCTTTCGCGGTGGCATCGCCCGGGGTGCCATGCCGTTTCTCCATCGCTACCTGGGCAATCCGCTGCTGTCCGGGCTGGGGCGGCTATTCTTCTCCAGTCCATGCCGCGATTTTCACTGTGGGCTGCGGGGTTTTCGACGAGAGGCGATCCTCGGCCTCGGGTTGCGAGCGACAGGCATGGAGTTCGCCAGCGAGATGGTGGTGAAGGCGACTCTGGCGGGGCTGCGCATCACCGAGGTGCCAACCACGCTGGTTCCCGATGGCCGGGGAACACCTTCGAAGTTGCGAACCTGGCGGGATGGCTGGCGACATCTGCGATTCTTGCTGCTGTTTTCCCCCCGCTGGCTGTTCCTCTACCCTGGCCTGGTCCTCATGGCCGTGGGGGCGGCAGTGACCGCCTGGCTTCTCCCCGGTCCTCGCCAGCTCGCCTCGCTGACCCTCGACGTGCACACCCTGCTGTACGCGGCCGCCGCCATCCTCATCGGCTTCAAGGGGGTCTCTTTCGCGATCCTGAGCAGGGCCTTCGCCACGGCTGAAGGGCTGTTACCCCCGGCGGCCCGCTGGCGGGAGCTGGAGCGACGCCTGACGCTGGAGGGAGGGCTGGTGGTCGGCGCCTTCCTGGTGGTGGCGGGGGTGGGCGGGTCGCTTCTCGCCGTGAGGGTGTGGGGAGCCACCTCGTTTGGCGGGTTGGAGCCCACCGTCATGCTGCGCATCGTGGTGCCCGCGGTGACTGCCACGGTGCTGGGGTGCGAATTCATCCTGGCCAGTTTTTTCCTTTCGGTGTTGCGCCTGAAGAGGAGCTAGAGCGCGTGGGGGCCGCGCCTTACACCTCCCGCGCCACCCCGAGGAGGAGAGAGTGCTAGAGGCGGCCCTGGAGCTGGCCGGTGCCACCGTTCTGGCTGCGGTCCTGATCGCCGTCGGGAAACGGGTCTGTACCATGTGCCGCTGGCCTCTGGCCGCCAGCCTCCAGGTGGGCAGTCACTTTCTCCTGGGCGCCGGGGTGCTCAGCGGGCTGCTGACCGCTGCCGGGCTGGCCGGCGTCCTCACTCGGGAGGTGAGCGTGGGGTTGGTCGCGGGGTCAGCCCTGCTGGGTCGCTGGCGACGCTGGCGGTGGCCGGTGCCGTGGACCCTGCTGGTGCTGGCGGTACCCCTGGTGCTGCTGCTGCCCGTGGCCCTGGCGCCGCCGTTCTTTTACGACGCCCTGGTGTACCACCTCGGCTTGCCCTGGCAGGCGCTGCTGGAGCGGGGCTGGCGGCCACACCCGGAGAATCTCTACGCCACCATGCCGCCGCTGGCCCAATCCCTGGCGTTGCCGCCGCTGGCGGTGGGGTGGGAACGGGTGCCGGCGCTGCTGCACCTGATGAGCTTCTTCGCCGCCTCACTGCTGGTGTCCGGGCTCGCCAGATCGCTGGGCGCGCCGCGGTGGGCCGCGGTGGGCGCGGGTGCTGCCCTTCCCATTCTGCCGATTTTGGTGGTCATGCCGGCGTTTCCGGCCGCCGAGGGGTGGGGGATCGCTGGTGTCGTGGGGGCAGCTGCCGTCGCCCTGCGGTCTCGGATTCGCCCTCGCACCGCCGCCCTGGCTGCAGCCCTCGCCGGCATCGCCGCCGCCAGCCGTGCCCAGGTGGCGCCGCTGGCGGTTGCCTTGACGCTGGTGGCGATCGTGCGGGTACACCCGCTTCGGCGGCGGCTGATCGTCGGAGGGGTGGCCTTGCTGGCGTCCTCGCCCTGGTGGCTGAAGAATCTGTTGCTACTTGGGGCGCCCCTGGCGCCGCTGGGCTGGCGGGTGGGCGGGCAGGAGGCGTTGTGGCAGGACGGACGGGCGGCGCTGGCGATTGCCGGCTCGCCGGCGCAGGCCGCAGGGATCATCCTTGCGGGGGTGTGGCCCGGCGCCTGGTACGTGGTGGCCTTGGCGTTCTGCCTGGCGCTTCCCCGCGGCCATGGCAGGGGAGCCGGGCGAGGGCTACTGGCCGGAGTGGCGCTGGTGGGGCTGGGAGCCTGGGCGCTCCTCGCCGCGGTGCCCCGCTACCTGGGTGCCACCACCGCGCTGCTGCTGGCGTTTTCGGCTCCCACTGCGCGCCGGCCGGCGGGTCGCTTCGTCTATTCGGCCATCCTCGTCGCCACCGCTCTCCAGGGGATGCTGGGAACCACCAACCTGGTGGCGCGGCTCGGGGGTCCGGGGCTGCCGGCAGAAGACCCGGGCGAGGTGCGCCAGCGGCTGGTGGTCAACGACCCCTCCCCGGCGTTCGCCGCCGCCGGGGGATTGCCCGCGACCGCGCGGGTGCTGTTCGTCGGGGAACCACGCGGGTATGCCTTCCCCCGGCGCTTCGTCGCCCCGTCCTATTACGACAGTTCTCCCTTGGCGGAGGTGGTCGAGACGGCCGGCGCCCCTGGCGACATCGTTCGGTGGCTGCACGGTCGAGGTTTCACCCACCTGCTCGTCAACTGGCCCGAACTCCAGCGTCTGGCGCCAGGGTATCCCGTCGCGCCCTGGCGCAGCGAGGAGGGCAGGAGGGCTTTCCTGCACTTCAGGGCCGGGCTGGGGCCACCGGTGGTGGCGGAGTCGGGAGTGGAAATCTATAGTCTCGCCCGATGATGGGGACGTGGGGCAATTGACGGCACCGATCGGCGGCCGGGACCTGGGGTCAGGGATCGACGCCGGTGGGGCCGATGCAGGAGACCATGGGGATCTTCGAAGCGGTCCACGAACGCTGGGGGATTGACCGTCGTGCCCGGGTACTGGCCGGGCAGCTGGCCACGCTTCTCCCCAGCGGTGGACGGATTCTCGATGTGGGCACGGGGTCGGGAAAACTCGCCCGGCTGGTGCAGCTGTCCCGCCGCGAACTCCACATCGTCGGAGTTGACGTCTGGCTTGCGCGCTGCCCGCTGATGCCAACCGCCCTGTTCGACGGCTGGCGGTTGCCCTTTCCTGATGGGTCCTTCGACGCGGCCATGCTGGTGGATGTGCTCCACCATGCCGACAACGCCCGCGCCCTTCTGGGCGAGGTGGTGCGCGTGAGTCCCTCGGTGATCCTCATCAAGGACCATCTCAGGGAGGGCTTGGGAGCGCAGTTGACCCTGGCGTTCATGGATCGCGTGGGGAACGCCAGGTTCGGGGTAGCCTCTCCCGGACACTACCTCGATCGCGGTGAGTGGATGGAGCTCTTTCGGCTCGCCGGACTGAGGGTGACCTCCTGGAATGAAGACCTCCGGATATACCCGAAACCCCTCGACTCGCTGTTCGGGCGATCCCTCCATTTCCTCGCGCAGCTGTCCTCGAGCTAGCCGCGAGCCCCCGCGTTCCCCTCGGCGACCCGATGTTCATTGACAGCCCCCGGTTTCTGTGCTAAAAACCGCCTTCCCCGGCGGTTTCGGGTCGAAGGGGAGTGTGCGTATGTACGCAATTGTGGAAGCAGGGGGCAAGCAGCACCGGGTGGAGGTCGGCCAGCGCCTCGCCGTGGAGCGGATCTGGAGTGATGTGGCTCCCGGGAGCGAGGTGGTTTTCGAGCGGGTGCTGATGGTGCGCAGCGACGACCAGGTCAAGCTGGGCAAACCGGTCGTCGATGGGGCGCGCGTGCGGGCCACTTTGATGCGCCCCCTTCGCGGCGACAAGGTGATCATCTTCAAGAAGAAGCGGCGCAAGGGATATCGCCGCACCACCGGGCATCGACAGAACTACTTCGAGGTTCGGATCGACGCCATCGAGGCGTAGGGAGGCAAGATGGCGCACAAGAAAGGGCAAGGCTCTTCTCGCAACGGTCGCGATTCCCACGCCCAGCGGCTGGGGGTCAAGCGCGGCGACGGCCAGCTGGTGAAGGCGGGAACCATCCTGGTGCGGCAGCGGGGAACTCGCTTCAAGCCGGGCGCCCACGTGGGCCGCGGCAGCGACGACACGCTCTTCGCTCTGGTCGAGGGCCGCGTCCGCTTCCGCGACCGCGGCCGCATGGGGCGTTTCATTCTCATCGAGCCGGCGGCGTAGGGTCATCCTGCCGCTCCCCCAGTAGATGTTTCTCGACGAGGTACGTCTCACTGTCAAGGCCGGAGACGGTGGGCGAGGGTGCGTCTCGTTTCGCCGCGAAAAGTACGTGCCGCGCGGCGGTCCCAACGGTGGCGACGGCGGTGACGGCGGCGATGTGGTGGTGCGGGCGGACAGGCATTTCTCCACGCTGGCGCACCTTTATGGGCGTCATCACGTGCGCGCCGGGCGGGGCGAGCACGGGCGGGGGTCCAATCAAGGCGGCGCCGCCGGCGCCTCGGCGGAGATCGTCGTGCCCCCGGGCACGGTGGTGCGTGATCAAGACAGCGGTGCCATCCTCGCCGACCTGGTGGAGGCGGAGGCAACCGTGGTGATCGCCCGGGGAGGGCGAGGTGGGCGCGGCAACCAGCACTTCGCCACCCCCTCCCGGCAAGCGCCGCGCTTTGCCGAGCCCGGCACCCCCGGCGAGGAACGCCGCGTCGTTCTGGAGCTCAAGCTGATCGCCGATGTGGGGCTGGTGGGGTTCCCCAACGCCGGCAAGTCGACCTTGCTGGCCCGGGTGTCGGCGGCTCGCCCCAAGATTGCCGACTACCCCTTCACCACCCTGACGCCCCATCTGGGGGTGGTGGTGCGCGATGGCGGAGAGCGGTCGCTGGTCTTCGCGGATATTCCTGGACTAATCGCCGGGGCGCACGCCGGCGCCGGGCTGGGGCACCGGTTCCTGCGCCACATCGAGCGGTGCCGGGTTCTGCTGCACCTCGTCGACCTGGCCGCGGGCGTCTCGGTGGAGGAGCAGGTGCTGGTGCTGCGGGGCGAACTGGAACAGTACGATCCCACCCTGCCGCAGCGCGCCGCGCTCCTGGTGGGGACCAAGCTCGATGCCATTTCCTCCCCGGCGGTCCTGGAGGAGCTGGCAGGCGTCGCCAGCCGGCTGGGGATGCCGTGGCGGGCCATCTCGGCGGTGAGCGGGCAGGGCCTGGATGAGATGCTGGAGGAGGTGTTCCGATTGGCAGCGGAGCTGGCGTGAGACGGCTGGGTATCTTCGGAGGTACCTTCGACCCCATTCACTTCGGTCACCTCCTGCCGGCGCTCGAGGTGCTCAGGGTCTTCGCCCTCGACACGGTGGTGTTCGTGCCGGCCGCCGCGCCGCCCCACAAGCTCAAGGAGCCCGTGACCTCGTTCGCCCACCGGTTCGCCATGCTGGCCCTGGCCACGGCTCCGTACGAAAGCTTCGTGTTGTCCGATCTCGAGTCCACTCGCAGCGGGCCGTCCTTCACGGTGGACACTCTGCGAGAAGTCCGCGCCGGCTGGGGCGCCGAGCAGCTCTTCTTCATCATGGGTAGTGATTCTCTCGCCCAGATCACCACCTGGTACCGCTGGCCGGAGTTGGTGGAGCTGGCCCATCTGGTGGTGCTGCGCCGCGAGCCTCACTGGGGGGCCGAGTTGGAGCGTCACGTCCCAGATCTGCTGCGCCCACGGCTGCGGCTCGTGGTACCGCCCTGGCCCGCTGATCTGGCCGTGAGCGGAGTCGGAGGGTCGGTCTTCTTGCTGGAAAACGAACCGTACCCAATTTCGGCCACGGTGATCCGGCGGCGCCTGCAGGCGGGGGAAGAGACGGACGATGTGCTGCCGCCCCAGGTGAGCCGCTACGCGCTCAAGAACCGGGTGTATCATCGAGGCGAACGTGACGACTGATCAAGGCGTGTGGAGCTGGGTGCGTCTGGCGCTGTCGGCGCTGGAGGCCAAGAAGGCGTTTCACGTGACGGTTCTGGACGTGGCGTCCCACACCTCGATTGCCGATGCCTTCGTGATCTGTTCCGTGGGCTCCCTGCGGCAGGCGCAAGCGGTGGCGGATGAGGTGGGACGGGTGCTCAAGGAGGGCGGTCTGCGCCCGCTGGCCGTCGAGGGGTATACCCACGGCGGGTGGATCCTGATGGACTACGGGGACTTCCTGCTGCACATCTTCGATGAGGAGCGCCGCGCCTTTTACGCTCTGGAACGGCTGTGGGGAGACGCGCCGGAGGTTTCGGCGCTGCTGCGCACCGGCTGACCGTGCGAGCGCTCCTGGCCACTGCAAGTCCGGCTGCAGAAGCGGTGGTCAAGACTCTCACGCGCCTGGCGGCAACCGATCTCAGCCTGCTGCTGGAGGGTGAAACCGGCTGCGGGAAATCGCTGCTGGCGGAGAGGATTCACCGGCGCTCGCGACCCAGGCGGCCGCTCGTCGTGGTGGACTGCGGCGCGCTGCCCGCCAGTCTGGCCGCGGTGGAGCTGTTCGGGCACGCTCCGGGCGCCTTTACGGATGCCACGCGGGGTCGGCGAGGGTGGCTGGAACAGGCCGGGGAGGGCACGGTGGTGTTCGACCGCATCGAGGCGCTGGCACCGGAGGTTCAGGTGGCGCTGCTGCGCACCCTGGAGGAGCGACGTTTCTTTCCGGTGGGGGGGGTGGCGGCGCGTCCCCTGCGGGCCCGGGTGCTGGCCACGGCCACCGACGCGGTGGCAGAGAGCCTGGAAAGCGGGCGGCTGCGTCGCGACCTGTACCACCGACTGGCGGGGTACCATGCCCTCATTCCGCCGCTGCGGGCCCGCCGGGAGGATATCGTGCCCGCCTCTGCAGCCTACCTGCGCCGCCAGGGGCGAGAGATGAAAACGGCGTTCACCCTCCACCCGGAGTGTGCTGAACTGATGTTGAGCTACCCCTGGCCGGGGAATTTTCGCGAGCTGGAAGCGGCTCTGCAGCGCGGCTGCCTGAGCGCGGCGGCGGGGCTCATCCTGCCCCATCACCTCGGGCTTCCCCCGGACGGCTGGGAGCGTGTAGCCGCGTGGGCGGGACAACAGCGTCGCTCCCTGGCCGAGGTCACGCGGTCCTACGCCCTGTGGGTGCTGGCGGAGGAGGGTGGCAATGTGTCGCGGGCGTCGCGGGTCCTCGGGGTGTCCCGCCGGACGTTGATCCGCTGGCGGTCCCAGCCGGATGGGTGAGATCCTCCTTGCCTGGGTGGGGCGAGCCGGCGAGCCGGAGTGGGAGACTCTCTCGCACGGTTACGCGGAGCGCATCCGTCGCTTCGTGCGCCTCGATGTGGTGCGGGTTCGCCCCGAGGCGGGGCGGGAGCAGGACCCGGAACGGGCGCGAGTCCGGGAGGGGGAGCGCCTGCTGGCACTCCTGCGGCCGGCAGATCGGCTGGTGGCGCTGGATGAGGGTGGGGAGCAGCTGACGACCGAGCAGCTGGCCGCCTCGGTGGCGGCGTGGCTGGGCTCGGGGCGGGTGGTGATGGCGATCGGCTCGGATCTGGGTCTTTCCCCCGCGGTGCGGGCGCACGCCCAGCATCTGCTCGCTCTCTCCCGGCTGACGCTCCCCCACGCCCTCGCCCGGGTGCTGCTACTGGAGCAGCTCTTTCGAGTCCTCGATCTCAACGCTGGCGGTGCCTACCACCGCGGCCATAACGCGAAGAGAGGGGTGAGGTATAATTCGCCGCCAGGGAGGCAGCGGTGAGTCAGACGCTGGATCTGGAGGCGATCAGGGAGCACCTGGAGGCCAAGCGCCGGGAGTTGCTCGCGGGGGTCAGCCGCGCCCGCCAGGTCACCAGCGAGGAAAGCGAGGCGGGGGCGCCCGATATCGCTGACCGTGCCACCAGCGCATTCCAGCGCGACTTCTCCTTCTACGTCTCGGAGAACGAGGCGCGCATGCTGCGCCTGATCGAGGAAGCGCTGGCGCGGCTGCAGAACGGCCGCTATGGACTGTGTGTGAGCTGCTCGCAACCCATCGAGGCACCGCGTCTCGAGGCGCTCCCCTGGGCTCGGCACTGCATCGCCTGTCAGGAGCTGCAGGACCGGGGTGAGCTCTGACGGCTCGTCTGCTCGCCCTCCTCGCCTGCCCCGACGACTACCTGTTGGAGATCGAGCGGATCGCCGTGGAAACCCGGTGGACGTCCGCTCATCCGGGTGGTGAGCTGAAGCGTCTCGATACCGCCGAGGTGGATCGCCTGGCCGGCGAGCTGGCCTCGCCGTCGTTGTTCGCGGCGGAGCGCTTGCTGGTGGTGCGCGACGCCTCGGCGGTGCTGGAGGGGAAGGAACGGGGAAGGGGCAAGGAGGCGGCAGAGGCTCTCCTCGCCTGCCTGAAGAGCTCCTGGGACCGGGATACCTCGCTGCTGCTGTGCGTGGCCTCCAGCAGCGAGCCGCGGGGGGCTCTGGCCGACTACGTGCGGGCCCACGGCACCCTTACCTGGCTACCGTTGCCGGCCCCGCCGAAACCCTGGGACGATGTGCGCCTCTCCGGGGAGCAGCGCCGCACCCTGGAGAGGCTGCTCGAGCGCACCGTACCGCCCATCCTGGCGCATCCAGAGGTGGTGGAGGTGCTACTCGACCACTTCGGCTTCAAGCCTCGCCAGCTGGTGCAGGCGGCGGAGCGAGTGCTCCTCGCCGGGCAGCCGGATGCACAGGAGCTGCGTGCGGAGCTGGGGCCTCCGGAGCGGTCCATCGAAGAGCTGGAAAAGGCGCTGCTGGAGCGGAACGGGGAACGGCTGGCGCACTTTCTGGCGGTGTTGTCGGCGGGAGGTGAGCTGGTCAACTGGCGGGGGGAGCGTATCTCCCCGGGGGGAGTGGCCGCGGTTCTCGGCGCCACCCTCCACCGGCTGCTGCGAAACGCCCTGGCCATGCGCGAAGTCGCCCGCCGGGCGGGCCTGGCCAGCGAGCTGGACCTCAGACGATGCGCCGCCCCGCGTTGGTACGCGACGACCTTCCAGAAGCGACTTCACCCACTGCTGGAGCGGCAGATCGAGGCGGCGGCGGGGTGCGAGCTGGCTGACGCCTCGGTCTGGCAACGCCACCGCGCCTTCAAGATGGCCGCTGCCTACTCCGACGGCGAGCTGCGACGGGCACTGGCCGCGCTCTCCCGCGCGATTCCCGAGCGCGAGCGGGAGGGCAGCACCGCCCTCGCCATCTTCGCCCAGGTGCTGCTGGGGATGGTCATTCCTCGACCAGCAGTAGCTGATAGAGCTGGCGGCGGGGAATCCCCAACCGTCGGGCCACCTCCCGTCGGGCCTCGGCCAGGGAAAGCCCTCGGGCCAGGCCGTCCTCCAGCAGCCGGCGGGCCGTCTCGGGGGTGGCCTCGCCGCTGACCGCAGCGGTGGGGGGGCCCACCACCAGGGTGTACTCCCCCCGGGGAGCACGTGCCTCCGCCGAGCCGGCCAGCTCGGCCAGCGGCGCCAGCAGGCAGCGTTCGTGTACCTTGGTGAGCTCGGCCAGCAGCGCCGCCGGTCGAGCTTCTCCCAGCGCGGCGGCGCAGTCGGACAGCTCGGCCGCCAGCCGGTGGGGAGAAAGAAAGAGCACCAGGGTGTGGGGAAGGGAGGCTGCCTGGCCGAGGAGGCGGCGGCGTGTTCCCGCCGTGGGGGGCAGGAACCCCAGGAAGGTGAACGGCACGGGGGGGAGCCCGGCCACCGAGAGAGCCGTGACCACGGCGCTGGGACCGGGCACCGCCTGGACCAGGATGCCGAGCTCACGGCACCGGCGCACCAGGCGGAACCCCGGGTCGGCGAGCAGGGGCGTGCCCGCATCGCTGACCAGCGCCACCCGCGCGCCTTCTTCGATGAGAGCCACGACGCGCGCCTGCACGCGCTGTTCGTTGTGCTCGTGGAAGGATCTGGCGAGCGTGCTCAGGCCGCAATGGGCCAGCAGCTTGCGCACTCGCCGGGTGTCCTCGGCGAGGATGAGATCGCTGTCAGCGAGGGCCGCGCGGGCGCGCGGCGAGAGGTCGTCCAGGTTACCGATGGGTGTGGCAACCACCCGTAAACACCCGCGCTTTTCCTCCGGTGGAGGAGCTTGCCGCGGAGACAGCTGCCGCGTCATGGCTCCGGGTTGCGGGGGAGGATGCGGTCGATGTTGATGGCCGAGGCGGAGACCCGCGCCACCACCGTGGGACGCCACTTGAAGCGGTTGCGCCGGTACAGGGCCAGCACGTGGTCCACCAGGCAGGGATCGAATCCCGCCGCCACCAGCCGGGAGGCGTCCAGCCCGGACTCGTGGTGGGCCCACAGGATGGGATCGGCGTCCCGGTAGTCAAAGCCCAGCTCCCCGGCGTCGGTCTGGCCCGGCCAGAGATCGGCGGTGGGGGGTTTGGTGGTCACCTCCTCGGGAAGCTCCAGGTAGCTGGCGAGGGCAAAGACCTGGGTCTTCCAGAGGTCGCCCAGCGGCTGCACCGAGGCGGCCGAGTCCCCGAAGAGCGTCGAGTACCCCAGGAGGATTTCCGACTTGTTACTGGTGCCCAGGACCAGCGCCGGCAGCGTGCGGGCGCGGTCGAACAGCGCGAGCATGCGCAGGCGCGCCAGCAGGTTGCCGAAGCGCAGGCGGTCCTCGCCACACCCCAGCAGCTCGGCCAGCTGCCGGGCGGGCTGCGACAGGTCGCGCACTTCCAGGGCCACGCCGAGACGCTCCGCGACCAGGCGGGCGTCGGCCAGGCTACGGGGATCCGAGGATGGCCCGGGAAGGGCCATGGCGATGACGCCGGGAGCCCCCACCGCTCGCACCGCCAGCGCCGCCGCCACGGCGGAGTCGATGCCGCCCGACAGCCCGACCACGTAGCCGGTGAGTCCGGAGGCGGCCAGCTCCTCGGCCAGGAAGCTCTGCAACGCCTCGGCCAGCAGGGGCAGGTGGAGGGCGGGAAGCTCACGCACCGGCGTTCTCCAGCGCCGCTCGCCAGAGCTCGAAACGCTCCATGCGCGGAACGGGAACGAGGGTGCGCGCCCACGCCACCGCCGGCCGGGAAAACGGCGCCACCAGCACGGTTTCCCGACAGGCGGGCGCCGCCTCCACGAGGCTCGAGCCGCGCGCATCCACCGCCCAGGAACCGCCACCGAACATCACCCCCTCCTCCCACCCACAGCGGTTGGCGAAGTACACCGGCGTCACCGAGGTGATGGCCATGGCTCCCACCAGCCAGTGCCAGCGCCGGGCGCCGGCGGGAACGGGGCTGTCCTCGATCTCCGAGGGGCCTCCGGCGACGACGATGAGGGCATCCACCGGGGGGTGGCTCAAAAAGACGCTGGAGGAGAGGTGCCAGGCGTCCTCGCAGATGAGGACGCCGAAGGTGCCCAGGCTGCAGGCGAGCGGCTCCAGCCGCCGGCCGGCGACGAAGAAGCGCCCCTCATCGAACATGCCATAGGTGGGCAGGTAAAGTTTGCGGTGAATGCCGCACACCTGCCCCCCCTCCAGCAGCACCGCGGCGTTGGAGATTCCTCCTCCGGTCTCGCGCAGCGGCAGCCCGACGAGGATGGCGAGGTCGCGGCTGGCCTCCCGCAGGGGCGCCAGCAGCGGGTCGCCCAGCGTCATCGCCGCCTCGGCGACGCCGTGGCTGAGCAGGTAGCCCGACAGTGAAAGCTCCGGGAAGACCACCAGCCGCGCCCCCGCGCTCTGTGCCTGGGAAATGGCCTCCAGGTGGCGCCGGAGGTTGTGGCGCGGCTGCCCGGGCCGGGTGGCGATCTGGGCGAGCGCCACCGGGAATTCATCGGCCGCCGGCGGGATGGTCTCCAAGGTAAGGGAAGTGTAGCATGGAGGGGTGATTGCATTGCTACTGGCAGTCTCCCTGCTTGCCCAGATCGAGGTGGAGAGGGTGGTGGCGGTGGTCAATCGCACGCCCATCCTGGCCTCCGACGTGGAGCTGGTGGAGCTGGCCGGCCTCGTTCCCCGCTCGGCGGGGGAGGATGACGTCGCCTACCGCCGGGCGGTGACCGAAGCGCTCATCGCCCTGTCGCTGCGCTGGCAGGATCTGGATCGCACCGGCCTGGCGGCGCGCATCAGACCGGATCTGGAGGCGGCGTGGGCCGCAGTGGTGGCCCGGGCGGGCGGCGAGGAGGTGTTGGCGAAAAAACTCGCCGCTGCCGGTCTGCCGGAGTCACTGCTGCGGGACATGGTGCGCCGCATGGCAACGGTGGAGGCGTACGCCGCCGAGCGCTTCGGGCCGTTCGTCCGCCCCGCGCCCCAGGAGATCGAGACCGCCTACGCCACCGAGCTGGCGCCGGCCCTGGCCGAAAAGGGCAGCGAAGCGCCGCCGCTGGAGGAGGTGCGGTCGCAGCTGGAGGCATTGCTGCGGCAGCGCAAGCTTGCGGCGGAGATCGATCGGTGGACCTCCGAGCTGGCCGCGCGCGCCCGCATCCAGCGTCACGACTCTTCCAGGTGACGCGCCAGGCTCAGGCCTTCCAAGACCGCTCGCACGTAGGTGGAGGTTTCCTGATAGGGGATGGCAGCGGCGAAGGTGATGTCGTCGCAGTCCGCCCCGAGAACGGCCAGCCAGCTCTCCACCACCCCATCCCCGGCGTTGTAGGCGGCGGCAATCACCGCCGGGCGAGGGCCGAAGCGCTCCTGCAGGCGCGCCAGCTCGCGGGCCGCCAGGGCCAGGGAGGGCTCCGGCCGCCACAGCTCCTCCTCGCTGGCACCCAGCCGCCGTGCCGTCTCGGGCATCAGCTGGGCGATGCCGCGGGCACCGGCGGGGGAGAGGGCGGCGACGTCGAAGCGGGACTCCTGGCGGATGACGGCGGCGAGGAGGGCCGGTGACACCTTGGCCTCGACGGCCGCCGTGACCACCCCCCGCACCAGCTCTGGGGGTAACAGGGTGCGCGTCACCGCCGCCGGGAGGAGCCCGGCCGGAAGAGCTCCGAGCCGCTGCCACACCCGCTCGCCGGCGGCCAGCGCCGCCGGGCCGTTGCCCCACGCCCCGAGGGCGGCGGCACTCCACGCCGCCTCCCGTGGCACCGCCGAGGGAAAACGACGGGCGAACAGGCGCGCCGCCTCGCGCTCCAGCCCCACCCTCACAAGGGCGTGGATCTCGGCGAGCAGCGTGGCCGGCTCCGGCGGCGGGTGGCCCAGGAGCTCCGCCCACTGGGGATCGCTGGCCAGGGCGGCGGCGAGCGCCGCCCGCGCCGGGCCAGGGCCGCGGCGGGAGGTCAGCTCGGCCAGGCGGCGAAGGTCTCTCTCTGCCTCCGGCTCACCGGCAGGGGGGTCGGCGAGCGGGGGCGGCAGCAGCAGGGCGAGCTCCCGCCAGTTCCCCGCCGCCGGGTCGGAGAGCAATGCGGCAACCTGCCGCCGAGCGTCCTGGGGACGCCCGGCCACAAAGTCGGCCACGGCAGTCAACAGGCGAGCTCGGGGCGAGCTGAGATCGGTACACGCCAGACAAGCACGCGCCTGCTCTTCCTGGGAGCGGGCCAGCCACACGGCGGCGAGGCGCTCGGCGGCCGGACCACGGGCGGTAGCGGGGGCGGCCGCCAGCGGCGCGCACACCCCGACGACGGCGCCGCGCATGATGGCCGCGCGCGCCACCCCTTCCCAGCCCGCCGGCACCGTGGGATCGGCCTGCCGCGCCAGCTCCCAGGCCACCCCCGCCGCCTCCCAGTCCTGCGAGAGTTCCCAGCAACGGGCCAGCTGTACGGCGGCGGCGTGTCGCTCGGCGGGGCTTCCGGCGGTGGCCACGGCGAGCTGGAAGGCGGCCGATGCCTCCCCCAGGCGACCCAGGCGGTACAGCGCCCGCCCGTGGAGGAAGGCGAACTGGTGACGCTGGTCCGGCTCCTGGGGCGGGGGGTGTCGGGCGAGCCACTCCTCCGCCTCCCGCCAGAACCCCGTCGCCAGTAGCGCTCGACCCACCAGCAGCTGGTTGCCCGACGACCGCTCCTCCCCGCCGGCCAGGAACCGGGCCACCCTCGCTGCCGGACCATCGTCGACCCGCTCGGTGAGCACCTGCAGAGCCAGGGCGCGGTCGCCCTGCCGCGTGGCGATGATGGCGTCCCGGAAGCGGCGCAGGGATGGAGCCAGGTACCGGTTTCTCTGCGCCTTGAGGGCCGCTGCCGGCAGTTCCTCCCAGGCCCGACGGAGGAGCGCGGCGGCCGCCCGCCGGATGCCCGCGTCCACGCCGTCCGCCAGGAGGGGCTCGACGACCGACCAGGGGTCCTCACCGAGGGCGAGGGCTGCCTCGGCGTTCTCGAGCCGCAGGGCGGGGGCGAGAGCGCCGGAGTGGGGCAGAGCGGCGCGGAGGATCTCGCGGGAGCGGGAGGGGTTGCCCAGGTGGCGCTCGGCCCGCGCGGCCGCCAGCGCCACCTCCGCGGGCCATGGCGTCGGGTGGGACGCCACCGCGCTGCGAACCTCGGCCCAGCGCGCCTCGCGCACGTGCGCGGCCAGTTCCCCGGTTTCGCTCGCCCGCGGCGAGTCGGCGGCGAGCGCCGCGACCGCCACCAGGGCCGGGGCCAGGAGCGAGATGGGCCAGGAGCCCGGTGGGCAGAGCCGCCGCACCATGGGCTCAGCCCGGGGGCCAGCGCATCGCTCGCCCGCCGAGGATGTGCAGGTGGAGATGAAAGACACTCTGGCCGGCGTTGGCCCCGCAGTTGGTGACGATGCGGTAGCCGGAGTCAGCGACCCCCGCCAGCCGGGCGGCGCGAGCGGCGAGAAGGAGAAGGTGGCCGAAAAGCTCGCGGTCCTCTGCAGTTCCCTCGGCAACGGAAACGACGTGTCGACGCGGGATGACCAGCAGGTGCACCGGAGCCTGCGGGTGGAGATCGTGGAAGACCACGGCCGCCTCGTCCTCGAGGACGACGCGCGCGGCGGCGCGACCCGCGGCGATCCGGCAGAAGATGCAGTCGCTCATGGTCGCTCCTCCCCTCACTGGAAGGGACCGGGGTTGAAGCGCTCCACCCGGGCGCCCAGCGTCCGGAGCTTGTCGTCCATCCGTTCATACCCGCGATCGAGGTGGTAGATGCGGTCGATGATGGTTTCTCCCTCCGCCACCAGGGCCGCCAGCACCAACGCCGCCGAGGCGCGCAGGTCGGAGGCCATCACCGCCGTCCCCTCGAGCCGGCTGGGGCCGGTGACCCGGGCGCAGCGGCCAGCTACCTCGATGCGGGCGCCCATCCGCTTGAGCTCCAGGACGTGCTGGAAGCGGTTTTCGAAGATGGCCTCGGTGATGGCGCTCTCTCCCTCAGCCTGGGTCATGAGGGTGAGGAACTGGGCCTGCAGGTCGGTGGCAAAGGCCGGGTACTCGGCGGTGGTCACCGAGACGGCGCGCAGCCGCTCCCTCTGGCCGGGAACGACGATGCAGTCGGTTTCCACCTCGAGTCGGGCCCCGGCTGCTCGCAGGGTGTCCAGGAAGGCGGTGAGGTGCTGGGGGATGCACCCCTGGACACGCACCCCATCCCCGGCCAGGATCGCCGCCGCCACGTAGGTACCCGCCTCGATGCGATCGGGGATGATCCGGTGGCTGGCGCCACCCAGCTCCCCCACCCCCTCCACCACGATGGTCTCGGTACCGGCTCCCTCGATGCGTGCTCCCATGGCGGTGAGCAGTTGGGCCAGGTCCACCACCTCCGGTTCGCGGGCGCAGTTGCGGAGCACCGTCGTGCCGCGGGCGAGGGTGGCGGCCATCAGCAGGTTCTCGGTGCCGGTGACGGTGATGCGGGGAAAGTCGATCGTGGCACCGCGCAGACCGCCGGGGGCCTGCGCCACCACGTCGCCGCGCTGCACCGTGATCGTTGCTCCCAGCCGCACCAGCCCGTTGAGGTGAAGGTCGATGGGGCGGGCGCCGATGGCGCAGCCTCCAGGCAGCGCCACCCGGGCGTGGCGACGGCGCGCCAGCAGTGGACCCAGCACCAGCACCGAGGCGCGCATGGTGCGCACCAGCTCGTAGGGCGCGTGGGCAGCCTCGATGGCCCCCACCGTCACGGTGGTGGTGCCGTTTTCGTGCTGGCAGGACTCCCCCAGGGTCGCCAGCACCTTTTCCATGGTGACGATGTCGCGCACCCGGGGCAGGCCATGGAGGCGCACCGGCTCCGCTGTCAGGAGGGTCGCCGCCAGACAGGGGAGAGCGGCGTTCTTGGCGCCGGACACCTGGACCGTGCCGAGCAGGCGGGCACCCCCGCGGACGCGGAACTTTTCCACGGCGGCGAGTCTAGCCGGCGCGGCGGTGCCGTCAAGGCAAGTACGTCTCCCACCGTCGCTACAATGCCGCCGATGGTCGGCAATCCCCTGCGCGATCTTCTCAACCGCCTGCGCTGGGACGCCGGGCAGCAAACATCCTCGGTGGTGGTGTCGGTGCGAGTGAGAAGAGAGGGAGGCGAACGGGTGGAGGAGCTGAGTTTCACCAGCGTCATGGAGGTGGGGTCGCGGGGGGTGACCCTGCGGGACGGAACGTTCCTGCCGTTCCACCGCGTGGTTGCCGTGATCGCTGGCGGACGCCGGCTGTGGTCGCGAGGGGGTGACGGGTGAGTGAGGCCGGGCGGGAACCGCGAGGGGCCGGGGAGCGCCAGGACCGCCTGGAGCGCGTGCAGGGGGCGCTGGGATATCGCTTCCGTCGCCCCGAGCTGCTCGCCCAGGCGCTGCGCCACGCCTCGGCGGCCCACGAGCAGGGGGTGCCGTCCAACGAACGGCTGGAGTTTCTCGGTGACGCAGCGCTGTCCCACGCGGCTGCGATGTTGCTGTTCACCTCCTGGCCGGCCGCCAGCGAGGGCCAGCTGACCCGCGGTCGGGCCGCCCTGGTGCGCGAGCGCACCCTGGCGGAGGTGGCGCGGCAGCTGGGAATCGGTGAGGCGCTGGAGGTGTCCCTCCGCTTTCGCCTCGGTGATGCGGTGCTCGCCGACGCCTGCGAGGCGGTGCTGGGGGCGCTGCTGGTGGACGGCGGGTGGCGGCGATTCTCCACCACCGTGCGCCGGTTGTTTCTCCCTCTGCTGGTCACCCTCGACCCCGGAGAGCTGTCGCTGGAGGAGCCCAAGTCGATGCTACAGGAGCTGGCCCAGCGCCAGGGCCTGGCGTTACCCGTCTACCGGCAGGTGAGCGTGGAGGGTCCCGAGCACCGCCGCCTCTATACCTTCGAGGTGGAGTTCGCGGGCCGGGTGGCGGGTCGGGGCAGCGGCAGCTCCAAACGGGCCGCGCAGCAGGAGGCGGCGCGGGCGGCGCTGGCGCTGCTGGGGGCGGAGGGCGAACCGCTCGAGGCAGGCGCCGCCCCCGGCCACAGCTAGCCGGGAACGCTGCGCGCCACCAGCGCCGGGATGCGCAGCTGCGCCAGTTCCTGCACCAGGCGCAGCTCCAGCGGGCGGGTGCTGTACAGCTTGGAGGGAGAGCCGGAGAAGCCGGTCATGAAGGCGCTCACCAGCTGCTCGCACCAGCGGGGGAAGGGCGTCGGCTCGAACAGCAGGTCGCGGCGGGCGGCGGCGATGTCCAGCACGATGTCGTGTTCGTGGGAGTAGGGGGAGAAGGTGGTGCCCAGATGCAGGCGCTGCAGCCACTCGGAGGGCACCGAGACGACCACCGGGCGCTTGCCCATGGCGGCGGCGGCGGTGTCCACGAACTGCCGCAGCGAGACGC
>Ga0226835_1000162_pt1 | contig 118688 bp, 95 predicted proteins | sample LAC_MetaG_1_FD_163627 | JGI IMG/M metagenome (GOLD analysis project Ga0226835, IMG submission 163627) | Anaerobic ammonium oxidizing microbial communities from anammox membrane bioreactor (MBR) in UC Berkley, California, United States -... | ecosystem: Engineered > Bioreactor > Anaerobic >... | reverse complement strand
TCTTCAGACAGCACAACGGGTTGCTTCGGTCGGCCTTTGCTCATGGCATTCCTCCAATCTATGGAATGAATCCATGATACAAAAGCTACATGATATATTCAAGTTATTTATGTTACAAAACACTAGGGCCGGAAAGCCATCAGAATCTGCAGAGCGGGGAGAACCAAATCCAGGTCCCCAATGCTGAAGATTCTGTGAATTCCAATAGTTCTGACGAGATTCCGTTCGCTGTCCTTCGGCGAACAACGGGTGCATCGAAGCAGGGACAAGCAGTGAGGCTTCGGTGCATCTTTTTTTTTCGCGCGTTCCCCCGTATATTCCGCAGATGACAATGTGCACACTATGGTTGAGCATGTTCATATCGATGGCTCCCGTTGTTCAGGAGCCGGAGATACAGGTCATCATAAGAAAGAGCAACTACACCTTGACGGTTTTCAGAGGAGATTCCGCGTTGCGCGTATTCCGCGTGGCCGTCGGCAAGAACCCGGGAGACAAACAACGACGGGGAGATTGGAGAACGCCCGAGGGAACATTCTCCATTTCGCAAATCCAGCGATCCACCCACTGGGTTCATGATTTTGGCGACGGAAAGGGGGAGATCAGAGGGGCGTACGGACCGTGGTTCATCAGATTGCAGACCGGACAGTGGACAGGTATTGGAATCCACGGCACCCATGATCCGACCTCCCTTGGTACGATGGTGACCGAGGGGTGTGTGAGGCTCCGCAATGAGGACCTTGAGGAGCTTCGGACGATGGTGGCGATCGGCACCCGCGTGACCATCCTGCCTTGATTGCTCTCGTTGCATCTGCTTTCTCCTTCCCCTATATTCATCGGGTACCATGGCCATTCAAGTCCGACAGGCGACGCTTGAAGACGCCCCGCTGATCGCACAGTACAACGCTTTCATGGCACTGGAGACCGAGAACCGGGTTCTGGACCAGGAAACACTGCGGAAAGGGGTGGAATCAGTCCTGGCGGACCCGTCAGCTGGATTGTACTACCTTGCCGAAATCGACGGCCGTGTCGCGGGACAGCTGATGGTCACGTACGAATGGAGCGATTGGCGCAATGGCATGTTCTGGTGGATCCAAAGCGTGTACGTGAGGGAAGAGTACCGAAAGAAGGGTGTCTTTAAGGCACTCTATCGTTTTGTGGAATCGCAGGCACGTTCGAAGCCCGATGTGTGCGGGCTCCGCCTCTATGTGGAGCATGAGAATGCCAGGGCGAAGCACATTTACGAGAAACTCGGTATGAAGAAAACACCATACGAACTCTATGAGCTGGATTTCGTTCTTGGAAAGGAATCTCGATGACCTGCTGCTCAGGGTCTGTGTGCTCCGGCACGAACCGATTCTTCACCCGCTGGGCGAGGAAGTACGCGAAGGAATTCAGAAAAAAGGGCCTCGAGAAAACCCAGAAGTATCTTCTTGAAGGCATCGCCCGTGTGCCGCTGACTGGGCCGGAGGTTCTGGATATCGGGTGTGGCGTGGGTGCACTCCATCTGACACTGCTCCAACATGGCGCCTCGCGGGCAACAGGCGTTGATGTGGCTGAAGGCATGCTTGTCGAGGCAAGGCGGCTGGCGGAAGAGAACCGGGTCGCGGACAGGACCTCCTACATCCAAAACGACTTCACCAAGGTTTCTCATCAGGTTTCCGAGGCGGACATCACCATTCTGGACAAAGTCGTGTGCTGTTACGAGAAGGTTGACGACCTTGTCGAACGATCACTGGAAAAGACAAGACGGATCTACGCCATCACCCACCCAAGGGAATCCTTCATCGTTCGCTGGAGTTTTCTGTTGCACATCGCATTCTCCAAACTCTTTCGCGCCGCGTTCCACCCCTACTGGCACAACTGGCAGAACCTTAGGTCCATTATCACTGCACGCGGGTTCAGGCCTGTTTACGAGAACTCCACTTTTTTCTGGAACGTGCTGGTGTTTGAGCGCGCGTAGTCGACCCCCAGATGAATTCCTCCGACACCGCAGCGTCACCCGGCGGGCCACATTCGGAAAACATCATTCTCATCGCTGCCGTGGCACTTCATTGTTGCATGCTCCTGTCGCTCGGTTTGGGATTCCTCAATCCTCTTTTCGATGATGCCACACACCGGTCGGGGCAGGCTGCGGATTTTTTTGCCGTGTACCAGGCCGGTACCAATCTTATCGACGGGGTAAGCGTCTACTCCACGTCTCCAGATCGCCAGTCGGTTCCCTATTACTATCCCTATCGCTACCATCCATTCGTTGCCGTTACCCTCGGGCTGGCGATTCAAGCGCTTCCACCCTTTGCCGCTTACGGAATCTGGATCATCTTCCTGGAGTTCCTCCTCCTTGTCAACCTCAGATTAACATGGTCATTGTTTGACCGGAAATCCGATGCCGTGAGGGCTCTGGCTCTCTGGATGGTCTTCTCGCCGATGTACCTTGAGCTCTATATGGGTCAATTTTCGTATGCCATGGCGAGCATCATGTTCTGGTGCATCGTCGCGTGGGCCCGGGAAAAGAGGCTTCAAGGTGACTTGTGGTGGTCGCTTTCCCTTGTCGTGAAATCCAATTCCGCGTTGTTCTCTGCTGTCCTGCTCCGCGAACGCAAGTGGCTCACGGTTCTTGGCGCAGGGAGCGCGGCGGTGCTCGCTGGCCTGCCCTACTTCCTTGCCGTTCCCGGCAGTTATCCCGAATTCGCCCAAAACTACACAGGCCGGATGACGGTATCGACGCTTCTGGGAAATCAAGGATTTGCCGCCCTGCTGGGAATGATGACGATTCGAGCGTCGGGACTGTGGACCGGGGACCTTCAGGAGCTGGGGCAGAGGGTTCCCCAGATGGATCAGCTCATGGAGGTACCGATTCTGCTCTGGACCACTCTGATCGTTGGAACGGCCTTATATGTGACATTCAAGTCTCAACGCCCCGTGGCGCCTGAATTCCATCTCCTCTGGCTCCTGGCATATTTCCTCTTCTACAAGCATGTGTGGGAACATCAGTACGTTATGTTGCTCCCGGTCTTTGTGCTTCTGTACTGGCGAATGACCGTTGGAGGGCTGGATCTCTCGCCGACGATCTTCTGGTCTGTGTTTACCGTTCTTGCCCTTCCGACCGCGTTCGTATTCCTCGACCGCTCTCCGGTTCTCTTCGATCCCGAACTCTCCTGGAATCTTGAGGAAAGCCTGATATTTCATGTTCCCAAACCGCTGGCGGTCCTCGTGCTGTTTGTTCATCTTTCCTTGGTTCTCTTGAAACCCTCTCCTCGGCCTGATCCTGCTTCATGAGGCTGAATCAACAGCATATTGCGATCGTGGTCGCCCTCTTCGTGTGTGTTGTCTTTTCCGTGGCGACAGGCTCGTTTGCCTACTATTCGAACCAGGGATTTGGTTTTCCCCTGGACGATCCGTGGATCCATCTCCAGTTTGCCAGAAACGTCGCTGAGCACGGAAGCTTCTCCTATTACAAGAATGAAATGCCGACCTCCGGCTCGACGGCGCCTCTGTATACCCTCCTGGCAGCCGCAGGATTCCTTGTGACACACCACGAGATGATTCTGAGCTATATCCTTGGTGTGTTGGCCTACCTGGTTGCGATCGCGTACTTCTTCAGGCTCGCGGAACGCATGTTCGCCGGCGCAATTCTTCCGGCACTCGCAGGCACCGTCCTCTTTGCCCTCGAGCCGCGTCTGCACTGGGCTGCGCTTTCCGGAATGGAAACAACGCTTTTCATCGCCCTCGTGCTGGCGACCGTTCATTACTATCAGTCGCGCAAAAGCATCGGGCTCGGCATCGTGGGCGGACTGCTGCTCTGGACGCGGCCGGAAGCGGTCATCCTCTATGCGGCGATGGCGGCTGATTGGGGGTTTCGCCTGATTGCGGCAAGGGGGGCTGAGCGGAAGGCGTTGTGGACAGAGTCTTCCTGGCTGCTCCAGGGAGGGGCAATCGCCTGTGTTCTGGGTCTGGGATACGCCGGCTTCAATCTCGCTCTGTCGGGATCCATCCTCCCAAACACGTATGCCGCCAAGCTTGCGTACTACGGTGGCACAGGGACGGATTTTCCCACTGCTGTCTTTCGCTGGCTCACCAGCGGCCACATTGTCATTGTTTCCGTCCTCGCGGGAGGAGGTGTCCTTCGGACTCTTCTTCAGGCGGCCCGACGACAACCCCCGGATACCTTGATTCCTCTTCTGTTCTCCGTTGGTCTCTTCACTGCCTACTGGATGAAGCTCCCCTATCTTTACCAGAACGGACGTTACATGATGCCGATTATGCCGTTCGTCATCCTGCTCGGCTTGTCGGGATTGCGGTGGATGCTGACTGGTGCGGAGAAGAGATTCTCCCCTCGGATCTCTGCGCGCACGATCCGAACAATGCAGACAACTCTGATGGCCCTTCTCATTGTCCAGTTCGCCCTGGGCACATGGAACGGAAGGGTTGTCTATCAGGCATCGTGCAAGTACATTTCCGACCGTCAGGTGCGAACGGCCTTCTGGATTCGCGATCACCTTCCGCCAGACGCCATTGTTGCAACCCATGACGTGGGGGCTCTGGCATACTATTCGGAAAGACGCGTTGTGGATATGGTGGGATTGATCTCCCCCGAAATTATTGATCATATCAAAGACCTGACCGCAACAAAGGAGTTTCTCGTCCGGCATCACGTCACGCATCTGGCCGTTCTGAGGAACTGGTTTGAAGTCGTGAATGTGAATCCGATCTTCCAGACCAGTGAAGCAACACCCGAGATCATGGAGGTGTTCAGGTTTGAGCCGGACAGCATTCATTTCACTTCTCCGGTCGTTGCGTGGCTGACGTCTCGTGCATGGTCGTACCTCTCACGCGGTGATGTGCAGGAGGGAAAGCCCATGGTGGAACGTGCTGTTCAGCTTGACTCTCTTTCCTCGCGGGCACACCACCACCTTGGATGGGCCCTGATGATGGAGGGGGATTTGGACAGGGCGGAACAGGAGTTTCATACTGCTCTTCGTCTGCATCCGGAATACTGGCCCGCGCATTTTGCCCTGACCCAGGTTCCCTTGCGAAGGGGTCGGCCGCTCGAGGCTGTCCGGCGCCTGGAACTTCTCCTCAGGGCGAATCCGAACATGCTTGCGGCCTATCAAGCGATAGCGCAGATTTACGGGCAGATGGGGGAAGACGAGAAGGCAGCGAAGGCCGCAAGGGAGTTTCAGAGGAGAATCGCCTCCCAGCAGAACGATTGAAATGCTTCCGATGTTGAGGAACAACATGAACGCCGGCCGCACGATACTAATGATGATTCTTGTGCTCGCAATGCACCGCGTGACTCTTATGGGACAGGAGTCCGAAGCGATCGTGAAACTGCGTCTGGCGCAGAGTTTCGAGAGGGCAGGCGACTGGGAGCGCGCCGTGCCCATCTATGAATCACTTCTCCTGAACGACCCGCGGAACTATGTGTATTTCGAGGCTCTTCGCCGGGGGTACGTCCAGCTCCGGGAGTACGACAAGGCCGTTGAATTGATCGAATACCGCCTTACGTTGGAGCGAGACAACCCCCAACTGCTTGCCGCGCTGGGGAGCGTATACTACCAGATGGGGAAGGAATCCACGGCCGATTCGCTCTGGCAGACTGTCGTCGGGCTCGATTCAAAGAACCCTTCCATATACCGGTTGATTGCCGGTCAGATGATGGAATTCCGTCTGTATGATCGGGCGATTGACCTGTTTCTGCGGGCACGCAAGATCACAGGCGACCCAAATCTGTTTCTCAGTGAGCTTGCCAACCTTTACGGGGCCTTTCAACAGTACGACAGGGCGGCGGAGGAATTCGTACAGTTGCTCTTGCTTCAACCCGGCCAACTTTCTGACATTCAATCAAGGATGTCTGTGTTTCTCGGCCGGCCGGAGGCGATCCCTGCAACGCGGGAAGTCATTGCGCGGGCACTCTCCAGGCATGAGGATCTCGTTCCTCTCCGACAACTCCATGCCTGGGTGCTGATGGAAGAGAAACGGTACGACGCGGCGCTGGAGCAGTACCGGGTGATTGACAAAGCGATGCGGGCAAGGGGGGCACAGTTATTCACGTTTGCCGGGCGGGCAATGAACGAGGGAGAGTATCGCATTGCCGCGTCTGCCTGCGATGAAGCACTGAAAGCAAAGCCCCCGGCTGAACTTGTCCCGCTCATTCGCCTGGGGTATGCACGTGCGATTGAAGAGTTGACGGTACACCAGGACACCACTACGGTTCGTCTCTCACCGCAAGGCGCGATTCCGGAAAGCGCGTTGTCTTCCGGAACAGCCCTGAGGCTGTACGCTTCGGTCGCAAAGGAATACTCCGGTACCCAGCACGCAGCACAGGCGTATTTTCGGATGGGGATTCTGCAGAGAGATCGGTTCCGTGATCTGGACGCGGCGCTGGCGGCTTTCGATGAGACGGTTCGTGCAGCAACAGGACTCCCGCTTGCCGAGGAAGCGCTCTTGGAACGGGCTGACGTTCTGGTGGCGAAGAACGATCTCGAAAAGGCGAGGGCCACGTACATGTCGTTGTCGTCGTCTCGATCGGCTGACATGCGCAACCGCGCATTGTTTCATCTCGCGGAGCTGGACTACTACACAGCGCAATTTGATTCCGCTCTGGCGGTACTGAACCGCCTGGCCGCGCAACCGGGTACAGATCTGGCAAACGATGCGTTGAGCATGCAATACTTCATCGAAGAAAATCAGGGGATTTTCACGGAAGCATTGAAGGCTTACGCTTCGGCGGAATTGCTCCGCCGGCAGAAAAGAGACTCGGAGGCGCTTGAAGTCTTCCGATCCATCCTCCGTCGTTTTCCGACCGCTCTCCTCGCGGACGATGCAGCATTCACAGTGGCGGAAATTCTTGTACGCCTGCGCCGGTACGATGAGGCGGTGCAGGCCTTTCGGGAAATAGCCAAGGATATGCCGTCAAGTATTCTTCGGGATCGGGCTTTGATGAGAATGGGTGAGGTCTATGAAACAAACATGCATGCTCCCGCCCTCGCCATCGAAACGTATGAAGAACTGCTCAAACTGTTTCCAGGCTCCATCCACGCAGAAGAGGCGCGAAAGCGTATCCGGCTGCTAAGGGGGGATGTGCTATGAAGAGGATGATCTCGGGCATGATGCTTCTGCTCTGCATCATGGGAACGGGGGCAGCCGCGCAGTCGAAACTTCTTATTCCGATGGATGGGGCCCAGGCGAATCATCTGAAGTCGTACGGCGTGGCGTTTTGGTTCCTGGAACGCGGTGGTACTGTGGATTGGCTGCTAAACTATCGGGGTGGATCGTTTGTCATGGATTACAGTGAAATACTTGCACGCGAGTGCAGGGTAAGGGGGGTGGTGTTTGAAGCGCTTGACGGAGCGTCGGCGACACAGGTGTATGCGGACGTCCAGAGGGAAGACAGCAATACCGATGTTGTCCGGCTGGAAAAGGCGCCCAAAATTGCCGTTTACGTTCCCCCGAACTTCAAACCATGGGACGATGCCGTGACGCTGGCACTGGAATTCGCGGAGATTCCCTATACCAAAGTATGGGATGAGGAGGTGCTTTCGGGGAAGATCGCCGAATATGACTGGCTTCACTTGCACCACGAGGATTTCACGGGGCAATACGGCAAATTCTATGCGAGCTACCGGAATGCCCAGTGGTACATTTCCCAACAACTCTTGTATGAGCGAGAGGCTCAGAGACTGGGGTTCAAAAAAGTGTCCGAAGAGAAAAAAGCGGTGGCCCGGGCGATCAGGGATTACATCGGGCAGGGGGGATTCATGTTTGCGATGTGTTCGGCCACGGACAGTTATGACATTGCTCTTGCCGCCGAGGGAGTGGATATTTGTGACGTGATGTTTGATGGCGATCCGCCGGACCGGAATGCCCAGGAGGCGCTGGACTTCAGCAAGACGCTGGCCTTTGAGGGCTTTACGCTCGACATGAATCCTTTGCGATATGAATATTCAGACATCGATACTCCTTCGAGCGACCCGCCGCCACTCCGGGATCCGAATACTGACTATTTCACCTTGTTCGAATTCTCCGCGAAGTACGATCCTGTGCCAACGATGTTGACGCAGAACCATGTGAACATAGTGCGGGGATTCATGGGGCAAACCACGGCATTCCGAAAGAGCCTGATCAAGCGGACGGTGGTGATTCTCGCGGAGAGAGAGGGAACGGATGAGGTGAAATATCTGCATGGAAACTTCGGCCGGGGGACCTTCACGTGGTACGGAGGGCATGATCCCGAGGATTATCAACACGCCGTGGGAGATCCGCCGACGGACCTGAATCTTTACAAAAACTCGCCGGGATACCGGTTGATCCTCAACAACGTCCTCTTTCCCGCTGCAAAGAAGAAGCAGCAAAAGACGTAACAACGGCGGGATCGCCTGACAAAGGAAAAGGGCCGACCCTTGAAGGAGGAAGAGGGCCGGCCCTTTCTTGTGTCTTCGTTGGGGCGCCTACAATCCGAGCTTGATGCCGAACACGTGATTATCGTCGAAGAATTCTGTGGCTTGATAGCCATAGTCCACGGCGATGCTCATGGTCGGGCTCAGACTGAACTTGACGCCTGCGCCTACCGTGAACGTGTACATCGCTTCCTCCGTCGGTAGGTCCGGAGAGAGCGAATAGCCGCCTCGTACGAACAGCATGTTGTCGTACGACCATTCTCCGCCGATTCTGAAATCATCGTAGGAGAAGTTGTTGTGGATGAAGGTCCCGCTGATGACCAGGCTCGACTGCGCCATGACGGACATCTCATACGATGTTCCGAATTCAAGCGTAGACGGCAGGTCGAATTCCTGCGCGGTGATTCGCAGGGGACGGGGCTGTGACCCCGGCTCGGTGCCCGGAATCTGCACGGTTTGTTCAAGATCCGGTCCATCGAACCGCATGTTGGGGCCGAGATTCTTCATGGCCACACCGAACTTGAATCCGCGCACACCGGTCTGATACTGCAACCCGAAGTCGAACGCGACACCCGTGGCACTTTCTCTCATGATGGTCTCCGAAACAACCTTGACGTTAAGGCCAAAGGCGATCCGGTCGGTCATCATTTTGGAGAAGTTCAGGGCGAGGGTGATGTAGTTCGGCGAGTAGGTCTCACCTGTCCCGTCAGGATAATCGGTTGTGGTGATGGCGATGTCCCCAAAATTGAGCGTTTGGATGCTGAATCCGAGCGTCCCGAATTCGCCCAGCTTTGCCGCCACCGCGGCGTATTCGACATTCACATCAGCGAGATAATTCATGTGTGTGAACATGGCCTCGGCAGAGCCGGGGAGGACAGCCACGCCGGCGGGATTCCAGTACATGGCTTCCACGCCCTGGATTCCCGACGTATAGGAACCTGAAAGTCCGATGCCGCGCGCACCGAGAGGAATCAGCAACTCCTGCGCACCCGAGGTCCCTTTCCGCCTTCCCGTTCCCGCCTCAACGACGGCCACGCTGCCGGCCAGCACGCTGAGGAGGAGCGCCCAGATCGTTGTTCGAGAGATTGTCTTCATGATGATACACTCCTTAGGATTTCTTTCGTGTCATGGCAAACGTGAGAGGCCGGAGCCCAAAACATCTCTCCGGCCGCACGATCTTAGAGTCGATCCAACCGCTCCTCGGGCTGGATCACCCCGAGTTTCAGGATCTTGGTTCCAACATCCTTGATGTCCACCTCGATCAGATACATGCCGCTGGCAACCGGAATGCCGTCCGTATTGCGCAGATCCCAGCGCTCAAACGTCGAGCCCGGCGAATGGTCAATCTGACGTACAAGCACGCCGGAAAGCGTAAAGATCCGAATAACCACTCTCCCTTGTTCCGGGAGCCGCGAGAACGTGACGAACCGGTTCAACGGATCACGCTCGTTCACCTGTGCTCCAAAGTACGGATTCGGGAACACATTGATCTTGTTGATGTCAGACCTGGCCAGTTCCGTGCTCACGGTGGGTTGGTAGCCGGCTGTCGTGAAGGTGAATCTGTCGTTCTCGGTGTTGACAAAGTTCGGAACGATCGTGAACACCTGGCCATCCTGGGGATTGAACGGCATCGTCCCGCGCTGCAGAGGCCACAAGGCGTACAGCGTCGGCATGGTTGCGGCTCCCGAAAGGGCATTGACGCCCGTATAGAAGGCATCTGGTGTCGCAGTGTAGTCCGTGTTGAAGATGAACAAATACTCACGGTCCCCACTGCTTGCCGTTGGCTGCCAAAGGTTATTGTTGGCAGCGGAACCAGCCTGTTCAACATAACCGGCTGCCAATTGCCGCTCCGGATTCGAGGTCACATCCCACACCGAGAAATGCTGTAATTCGTAACTGACGTACCCGTAGCTGGGGGATCCTCCCCGGAGGTACATGTACGCACGCTGTCCGTCCGCGACGTTCGTATGAAAACGAATTTCCACCGTCACGTACTGAGATGGCGTGATGCTGCTGCCGAAGAAGTTGACGCCGAGGTCGAGACCTCCGAAGAACTCGTGCCCGCCCCAGTTGACGCCGGTGAACCAACGGTCGGCATCCGGCTCAAACGACCACTCCTTGATGGCCAGCGGAGGGCCGGCAACTTTCATTTGCAATCCATCAATGAAAGGAGCCGTTCCGTCTCCGGTCTGGACCATGCTCTGCAGCTTGTTGGTGTTTGTCACCAAGTCTTTCAGCGTCCATTTATAGTCGTCATCAACCGCGTCATAGGCGAACGTGACTTCGTAATTGTGTCCGGTCACCTTGGTCGGGTCAACGACAATAGGCGTGACAACGCCGTCGCTCAATCCGGCTGCATGAATCGCCCTGATCGTGTCGCCGACCGCTGCGTTCCATCGCGTGCCCGGCGCAGGTGCATGCGGGCGAACGGTGATGATCGAGCGGGAGCTCTCCAACATGTGCGGAACGCCCCATTCGTTGTAGGCATAGGCCGTGATGACGAAGTAGTAGGGATTTCCGTTGACCAGAGGAAGGCCTGAGAGGGCATCCATCTTCGTCGAATACTTTCTCTGCAATCCGGAGTTGGTTCCCTTGACGACCGTAACTTCGACGTTTTCCCCGTAGTTCGGATCGTATTTGAAGTCCTTGATCGCAAGAACCATGTTGTCAAGGTCGTACGTCGCCAGAGTGCGATAGATCGTGGGTGCAGTCGGATGATCGACCTGATACACAACATACCCTTCGAAAACGTACTGTGTCGTGTTTCCGGAGGTGTCTTTTTTGATCAGATCGTCGGCAACGTAGCTCTCAGCATTGTCTTCCCATACAAACGACACTTCTCCGTCGAGCTCGGTCACCGTGATGTTCGGTACCGGGGGGGACGGAGGAAGGGCAAAATTGACGTCATAGGCCGTCTGGGCCATCGCGTCAATTTCCTTAAGGACAGCAACACTGTTCTTGTTATTCGCTCCCTGAGCAATCAACACGCCGAACACGACTTCCTGGGTGTCGCCAGGGCTGAACATGAACGGGCCGGAGGACATGAGAAACCGTCTGTCCCCGGGGGAGAGGATCACGGGATTGATCTCACTCCACCCTGTTCCCGTCACCGGGTCGCCCGGAAACACGAATCGTGTGGGTTGGGAGGTCATGGGATTGATGAACGGAGAGCCATCCTGATACCGGCCCGTCATGTAATGGAAGGCTTCCTGCGCGTTCTCAGGATCACGCCTGGGATACGTGGCTCCGTTGATGTAATAGGCAAAAGAGTACATCGGCAGGTTCTTGTAGCCCGGGATGCGGCGGCCTGAAACAAGAGCCGTGTCGCCAGGCGAAGGAACGATCGGGCCCTGGAAGAAATCGCGCCCAATGGCGGGAGGTTGTGTACCGTAAAACCCCACGTCATTGTTGTCCGCATTCCAGCAGTAGCCGAGACTAAGAGTTGTGTCACAGCCGACGTAGTCGTCTCCGGCATCGCCCAGGTCCGGATCATCCCACAAGGCAATGAACGTGGAATCGATCGCCGTCGTCCCCTTGTGAATGATCTTGGCCTTGATGAACATCATGTCGCCAAACGCGTCCGGTCGATCGTATCCCCAGACCGTGAACTGAACCTCGATCCCAAGAGGCTGGGTCCCGAAAATGTTCGCGTGGCGTGCGGCATTCATGTCATTGAAGACGCACCACATGGTCATGTCGCCCATCAACAGCGGGTTCCCGAGCGAGTCCACGGGGGCACCGTCTGCCACAGGCCAGTTCTGGTAGTCGTCGCCGGGTGTGATAAGGTCGGCCCGGGTGATCTTGTACCACCGGTATTGCGGCTTTGTGGGGTCATCTGCCGTGCCGCTGACAATCTTGCCAGGGGCGAACTCGGACGCATATTCGGCCGCCGCAGTCCTGAAATCATTGCCAACTTTGCCGGCTACCCAGATACCTGCGGCATAGTCTATGGTCTTGAACGTGCCCTTGGGCCATTCCATGCCCGAATTGCCCGTTACAACCTGGGACACATATTGACCGTCGTTGCCCATGATCGAGTTGATCCGGTTGCCGTCGAAGTTTTGGTATTCGAGGACGCCCGTCTTCTCCAGTCGCGTCACAGACTTCTTGTCTTTTCTGTCGCCGCCGTTGGCCATTGTCAGCCCGATCCCAAGGAACAGGATGACTGCCATCGCCAGCCGGCTTCGATTCATGATAGTTCTCATGGTGAAATCTCCTCGTCGAGTCAAGAAATTGACTGGTTCAAAGGCCGGTTAGAAATCAACGCGTAGTCCAAGACGCGTTTGGCGCGGCGTTCCGTAATTGCCCGGGGCGGCAAGCCTGTACCGGTATCCGTCAACCGCCGCCTGACCATTCTCTGCCGCATAAGCCTGCCCGTCGGTCGTGCGGAAATATCCGTCGTCGTTCGGGAGACCCGTCTGGTTGTACACGAAGGTCACGTTCCTGGCGTTGGTGACGTTGAGCATCCACAAATAGACATTCAGCGTCGCCGGGCCAATGGAAAACGTCTTGTCGACCTTGAGATCCAATTGGAAGTTCCAGGGTGAATACGTTTGATTCATGGCCGCAATGGGCTGTTCCCACGCCGGTCCGAAAAGGATCGTGTTTGGACGGGCGGGAGTGTACGGGCGGCCACTGCCGAAGGTCAACAGCAAATTGACCCCAACCTGCTCAAGAGGCTTGATGTCGTACATCGTGGGGCCGTCACCGGGCTCTGTGCGAAAATCCAGATTGACACTTCCCGTATGGCGCTGATCGAAATCCAGCGGGGAAACAAAGGTCGGGTAGTTTGTGCCGAGCCATGCAATGTTGAAGTTGGTGTTGGCTCCTGATCCTGTTCCCGATGCATACTGAAGCGTATAGTTTACCATGGCCGAAACACGGTTGGTGCGGCGAAGATTGAATGAAAACGAGAGGCCTTTCACCGTGCCAAAATCACCGTTGGTGTACTGCGCATAGGCTACCGGATTGGCGAAGACGTTGCGCAGCTGAACCAGATCCCGGATGTCCTTGTAATAGGTCGTGATGTCCAGGCTGGCATTGGGACCAATCTGCTGGCTGAAGCCGACTTCATACGTGATGGTCCGTTCCGGCTTCAGGCTTGGGTTTCCCACGGTCACATAGTTGCCGGCCGTCATCTCCTGCACCAGCTCCGTTGTGCTCGTGTACAAGCGGTTGAGCTCAACGTGCTGGATGAAGTGGCCGTATTGAGCATGGAACACCGTCTGATCGGTGACCGGGAACGAGAATCCCAACCGTGGACTGAACGACGTCGTTGCTTCACCCGGCTCGAAGTTATCTTCCGCGATCATCTGATAATTGCCGGATGGATGCGAGACAATGTGGATGTTCGTCGGATCCTTGATCCTGTCCACGTTGGCATTGATGTAGTCCCATCGCAAGCCGATGTTCAGGACGAGATCGGAGAGTTCCAGTTTGTTCTGGGCATAGATGGCCGCGATGATCGGATGAGGGGCGCTGTTCCGGCTTCCATCATCAAGAAAGGTTTTCCTTCCCTTGGCCACGCCGTCCACAGCCATTCCGAGATTGGTCGTATACGAATTCCGCAGAATCTCCTCACGCGTGAATGTGGGACTCGCTGCCTTGACCAGGGCAAACCGCGCGGGGAGTGTCGACCAGTACCGGATTGTGTTGTACCGGTATTCGCCCCCAACCTTGAGCAGATTCGAACGATCAAGCTGATGGGTCAGATCAACCTTCGCGCTCCAATACGAAGAACGATTGTATTCGTAGGCGAAGTTGACGAACCCGGGTCCTGCGAAAAGGTTGGCAAACCTGTTCGGCGGATTGCGCCCAGGCCCGCTCAGAACCGGATTCTTCACAGGATCGCCGTAAGAATCGATGTCGTCAAACCAGACCGGATCGCCCTGCTCGTGCTCCGTCTGGAAAAAGCTCAGCATGACGGAGTAGAAAGTCGATGCTCCAAGAGTGTGCGTTCCCCTCAGATAGTAAGCATGGGTTGAGCGCTCACGTTTCAGGTTCCGTTCGGAATTGAACACCGAGTGATACTGGCTTGGGATCCTGTCGTCGGTAAAGCTTGTGAAGCCGCCGACGCGGACATTAAACGGCTTCATGTCCCAAATGAGATTCGAATTCAGCGTCAGCTCCTTGGAGGTGTTGTTGGGGAGATAGAACTTGCGCCCGACTGTCGGATTTCCATCGAGGGCGTACGTATATTCCGTTCCCACATGGAAGCGCAGAGCGGATCCGACCCCCGGAAAAGGGCCGCCGGCGGACAAGTGGAATGTTGAGGTTCCGTACGAGCGGAATCCGTGCGGAGCCTGCAGGCCATCCCGGACAAACTGAAGCGAATCCTTTGGGGCCGCGCGCTTATAGAACATTTCATCGGAGATCACGCCGACAGAGAGCGTGTAGCGCTCCGTGCCGCCTTTGGTCGTTGCGCTGACAAGGCCGGCATTCGCGAATCCATACTCAGCGCTGAATCCGCCGGCCTGGTAGGTGACCTCTTCGATGGATTCATTCACCACGGCGCCCGCATTCGTGCTGTTGTAAGGGTTGTTCACGATCATGCCGTCGATAAAATACGCCACCTCATCCGAACGGCCGCCGCGCACATAGAGATTGTTCCCAAGCTTGACGATGCCGGGCTGGAGCGCGACGACGTCAAGATACCCGCGCGTGGGGATGTTCTTGATCTCTTCGGAGCGGACCGTGATGATCGCGTTCGTTGCGCTCTTGCTGACAAGAGGACGCTCGGCCACGATCTCGACTTCCGGTACGGCAATGGCCTCGCTCGAAAGCTGTGCATTAAGCTCGGTCGTCAATTCCGAAGTGACAATAACGTTGGAGATCGTCAGAACCTGATAGCCGATGTAACTGAATCTCAACGTGTAACTTCCGGGACGGACATCCAGTATATAGTAATTGCCCTCAATGTCTGTGGCGGCTCCCTGTGTGGAGCCCACGATGATCACGTTGGCGCCAATGAGAGGTTCTCCCGACTGGGAGTCTGTAACCTTGCCTGCGATCTTTCCAGGACCCTGCGCAAGAAGCAGAGAGGAGGAGATGAGGACAAGGCACAAAACGGAAAGGAAATATTTCATGATGAAATCCTTTCTTCTGGGTTGAACAACAAACTTGTCTGGGTGAAAACATGCCCCCTCGCGGGGCACCTGTCGCGTGCAATCAGGAATGAATCTCAGGACTTCGTCAGACAACACGCCTGTCGCGTGGGCAGACCCCACAACAATCGTACCTGGAAAGCATGCGGGAATTCGCGGCAGAACAAGGATTTATGCATTGGTATGAGCAACAGCTTTTGCGATTTCAGGAATCTGAAGGTCGGAAGCGATGTTTCCTCAGGAATGAAGACCCTGCTGAACGCGTGACCAAGGAACATCGTCGAGTGACGAACAACAGGAGGCCATGTCCGATGAGGTCACATTGTGGAAAAAATGATCAGTCCTGAGGATGGTGATGATGAGGAAACTGACATTCCTGACCCTGCGAACGAACGGAATGGGCTATTCTCAAAGTCGGAAAGCATTTTGGCTTTACTTTTCACAAACTAATCGGTACTCTGTGCGGGATTTGAACGGATTTTCAGAGGAGAACGTATGAAAAAGTTGTCCCTCGCGTTTTTGATTCCCCTTGTCGTCCTTTCGGCCCAGGACAAAGGTCTGACCGTACCCTATGAGATGTTCAGACTCGAGAACGGGTTGACGGTGATTCTGCACGAGGATCATACGATTCCACGCGTAGCCGTCAACGTATGGTACCATGTGGGGTCGGGGCATGAAAAACCCGGGCGGACGGGATTTGCGCACTTATTCGAACATATCATGTTCGAAGGATCGGGCAATGTGCCCGAAGGGATGTTCGACGTATGGCTGGAGGCGGCGGGAGGTGACAATAACGGATCAACCACGACCGACCGGACGAATTACTATGAGAATCTTCCGAGCAACGCGCTCGAACTGGCACTGTTTCTTGAGTCCGACCGGATGGGATACCTGCTTGACGCCATGTCTCCTGCAAAGGTTGACGGACAGAGAGATGTTGTCAAGAACGAACGTCGCCAGCGTTACGAGAATCAACCGTACGGCATGGTGTGGATCGTAATGGCAAGAGCACTCTACCCCGGCAACCATCCCTACTCCTGGCCCACGATCGGATCGATGGAAGACCTTTCCGCGGCCAGTTATGAAGACGTCGTCGAGTTTTTCAAGAAGTACTATGTCCCGAACAATGCCAGCCTTGTCATTGCGGGAGATATCGATCCCAAGACAACGAGGTCGCTGGTGGAAAAGTGGTTTAAGGAGATCCCGGCGGGAAAGCCGGTGGAACCCATTGATCCCCCGGCGGCATTCCTGGCCTCTGAGAAACGCCTCGCCATGGAAGATCGCGTTCAGCTTCCGCGTCTCATCATGGCGTGGCTGACTCCCCCAGCCTATGATCCGGGGGACGCGGAGATGGATATTGCGGCCAATATCCTTGCAGGCGGCAAGAATTCGCGGCTCTACAAACGGCTTGTGTATGAGATGCAGATCGCCCAGGACGTATCGGCTTTTCAGTGGTCGGCGGCTCTTGCGTCGTCTTTCTGGATTGTCGCAACAGCGCGTGAAGGACACACGCTTGCAGAAATTGAGGCCGTGATTCAGGACGAAATCGATAAACTGAAGATGGAACAACCCGCGACCCGGGAGCTTCAGAGAGCGGTGAACCAGTTTGAGGCGGCATTTCTTGATGGCCTTGAGACCTCATCGAGGAAGGCGGATCAACTCAATGCATACTATGTGCGGACCGGAAACCCGGATTACTTCAACGAAGATCTGGCCCGCTACAAGGCCGTCGCTCCGTCCGATATTCGCTCAATGATTCAAACGTATCTGCGGGATGAAGCACGTGTGGTGCTGAGCATTGTTCCGACGGGCAAAAAAGAGCTGGCGGCGCCAAACAGTTCGGAGGTGAAGCCATGAGAAAGAGACTGACGCTTGCAATCGCCACTGCGTTTGTTCTGGCCCTTCCGGCAACAAGCCAGGTTCCCGACCGCAGTGCACCTCCGGCTCTGGGAGCCCCGCGGCCCCTCCAATTGCCTGCGATCCAACGGTTCAAGCTTTCCAACGGGCTCCCCGTTGTGTTCATGGAAAAACGCGGCGTGCCGATTATTCAGGTGAATATGATGGTCAAGACCGGCTCCGCCATGGATCCATCGGACCGGAGCGGTCTGGCAAGCCTCACGGCGGCCATGCTGGATGAGGGTGCCGGAGCCCTTTCGGCCCTCGAATTGGCGGATGCGATCGATTTTCTGGGTGCAAGGATCTCCACGGGAGCAGGAGCGCATACAAGCTCTGTTGCGCTCCACACACCGGTTTCCAAACTGGCCGAGGCGCTTCCGCTCATGGCGGACATTGCCATAAGACCCCGTTTTGATGTGGAGGAACTGGAAAGGCTTCGGAAAGAACGTCTGACCTCCCTGCTTCAGTGGCATGACCAGCCTTCGACCATTGCCTCAATCACGTTCAGCACGAAACTGTTCGGACCGAGACATCCGTACGGACTACCAGGCATGGGGAACGAACAATCGTTGAGAGCCATGCGGGTGGCGGATCTGAGGAGGTTTCATGAGGCGTATTATCACCCCAATAATGCCGCATTGATCGTTGTGGGGGAGATCAGCCGCGGAGAGCTCGAGAAGCATTTGGAGGCTGTGTTTGGGGGTTGGAAAGGCCGGACGACGGCCACCGTCAATTGGCCTGACGCAGGGCAGGTGGAACAAAGGACGGTGTACCTTGTGAACAAGCCCGGCGCCGCGCAGTCGGAAATTCGCATCGGACGAATCGGGGTCCCCAGAACGACGAAAGACTATTTTCCGCTGGTCGTTATGAACACGATACTCGGCGGATCCTTCACGTCAAGGCTTAATCAAAACTTGCGCGAAACGCACGGTTACTCCTATGGAGCCGGATCGTTCTTTGATATGCGCCCTCTTCCCGGGCCGTTCATGGCCTACTCTGCCGTTCATACGGCGGTGACGGATAGTGCGTTGGCTGAATTTTTCAAGGAGTTGAACGGAATTCTCAAGCCGATCCCTGACAACGAGTTTGAAAAGGCAAAAAACTATCTCGCTCTGGGCTATGCGGACAACTTTGAGTCGGTTGGCCAGATCGCAGGCATGCTTGCCGACATGATTCTGTATAACCTCCCCGACGATTACTTCAATACGTATGTGGAGAAGGTGCTCGCCGTGAAGAAAGAGGATGTTGAAAGGGTGGCGCGGGAATACATCGTGCCGGGAAAAACGCTGGTCGTTGTGGTGGGCGACAAGGCTGTGATTGAAAAAGGAATCCGGAGGTTGAATCTGGGAAAGTTGGAAGTCCTGAGCGTGGAGGATGTGCTCGGGAACAAGCCAAGGCTGTAAGATTTCCAATCTTCAGGTGAAGATTGGAATTTGGAAATTCGGGAATGTTCTTCAGACATTGAACCTGAAGTACACTACATCTCCATCCTGAATCGTATACTCCTTCCCCTCGATTCTCAGGAGCCCTTGTTCTTTGACGGCCGTCTCTGATCCGAGGCGATCAAGATCAGCAAACGTCATGATCTCCGCACGGATGAAACCGCGCTCGAAGTCGGAATGAATGACGCCGGCCGCCTGGGGGGCAGATGTGCCACGCTCAACCGTCCACGCATGCACTTCCTTTGGTCCGGCCGTGAAGAAAGTGACAAGGTGAAGCATGTCATACCCTTCCCGGATAACCTTGGAAAGGCCGGATTCCTTCAATCCCAATCCCTCCAGAAAGGGGGAGCGCTCCTCTTCGGGTAATTCAGCCACCTCGGCTTCCACCGCTGCCGACACAACCACCACACGCGCATCTTCGCGGGCTGCGACCGAGCGGACGGAGGCGACATGTGCGTTTTCCGTTACGAGATCGCGTTCGTGAACGTTGCAGACATACATAACGGGTTTGCGAGTGAGGAGGTGGAGATCACGCATCCAAAGGGCCTCTTCGTCTCCTTCCACCACGAAGTATCTGGCAAGCCGGCCAGTCCCAAAATGAGCTCGTAGACGCTCATAGAACCGGGCTTCGTCCTTCGCTTTCTTGTCCGCACTCCTCGTTCGCCTCTCCGCATCCGCAAGCTTTTTCTCCACAGTTTCCAGATCCTTCAGAATCAGCTCCGTCTCGATGACCTCGATGTCGCGTTGCGGATTGACTGAACCATCCACGTGAACAACGTTGGGATCATCAAAACACCGGACCACGTGGGCAATGGCATCAACCATGCGTATGTGGCTGAGGAACTGATTGCCGAGACCTTCGCCCTTGCTGGCGCCCTTGACCAGCCCCGCAATATCGAGGAATTCGATTGTGGTCGGCACTGTCTTGGCGGGCTTGTACAACTCGGTTAGACGACGCACCCTGGGATCCGGCACAGGGACGACTCCGACGTTCGGATCAATCGTGCAAAACGGATAGTTGGCTACATCAGCCCCCGCGGCGGTAATGGCATTGAAAATTGTGGATTTACCCACATTGGGGAGTCCGACAATTCCACACGTAAATCCCATAGATACAGCCTTTCTCTCTCGATTCTCGTAGAGTGGAAAATCAGAAAATCTGACTAATGTACTGAAGATTGGGCGAAAAAAGTGCCAAAAACGGTGATTTTTTTACCATTTTCCGAACGTGACAAGGCTCAAGTTGACAAGTTGCCACCCAGTTTTTTTGCGATTATATTGCCTGGACTCAAACAACAATATCCTCCCATAACAAAAAGGATCCTACACGTATGAACAGAAACCTGATGACCGTCCTCGCTTTCTTGATGATTGTAGGCACGGTTTCTTCCCAGGAAAAGCCCAAGGCAGTGAGCGGTGGTCTTGGCCGAACGGCCGCTCTGGGCGGGAATCCCACCAACCCTTACATTCAGGATTTCACCGACGTCTTTGTGAACCCGGCATACTCGGCGTGGAACAAGGATCTCCTCTTTGGAGAATTGGGCAACAGCTTTGCAAACCAGTACTTTGCACCGGGGCAATATGCCGCGTACACGTTGGGGCTGGGTAATCTGGCTGTCGGCATCGCCATTGGCAAGCGGGAAGGACCGATGTTTGGCGAGAATTCCTACGGCTCGGGACTGTTCGCCAATTCGGATTACATGATTCCTCCCATTAATGCCTATGCCGGGTTTGGAACGGGCGAACCTCAGGCGCCCTTTCATTTCTATGCCGCCTACCGGGCGGGTCCGCTGACCATTGGAGGAGCTCTGTACCGTTCGTCGTGGAGTTATACGGACGACGGCACCGGGACGGTGGGAGCCATGCAGAAGTTTGAGATTTCCAACAACCAGACGGGGTTCAAGGCCGGCATTCTGCTGGAATTGAGCTCGAGTTTTCTCGTGGATGCCGGTCTTCTCTTTCGGCTGAACTCCTCCACGGCGGACTTTTCGGATTCCAATCCAGGCGCCAATCCGACGGCAGCCTCCTATGATGCTACAGGGACCGAGATCGGCGTGAGTGGCCGCGCGTTCATGAAGTTCTCGGATAAATTGACCCTTGTGCCCCAGGTACGGTTTGCCACCTTTGGGTATGAGCCCGAAATGACCGATAACTCAACCCCCGCTCCTCCGTCGCCGGTACTCACCAAACCCAATGATTTCGGACGTACAGAGTTCGAGGTTGGGGTAGGTGTGAATTCGACTTTCGAAGGCGGATGGGTATCGGTCGGCGCGGCGGTCCAGAGCATTTCGCTGACGAATGATGTGACGACCCAGCCCGGTGGCCCGGGGAATCCGCTGCAGACCACAAAGAACAAGATGAGCTGGTTTGATCTGCCCAAGCTGAATGTCGGAGCCGAATTTGAGCTTCTTTCCTGGCTCTACGGACGCCTGGGGTATTTCAAGCGGATCTCTTCGGTGACCACGACCTCAGAGCCGCCCGCTCCGGGGCAGAAAACGGAAAACACGGTTTCTTCGGAGCCGGGGTACATCCCCTCCCTTGGCTTCACGCCGGCCCAACAGCAGGTCTCCCTCGGCCTTGGCGTCCTCGTGAACCGGATCTCGATTGACGGGTATGTGGGAGAGCGGGTTCTGGCATCAGGAACCTGGCTCCTGAGCGGCCGGTTGCAGGACATCTTTGGGGTTCTGTCGATCAGCGTGAAATTCGATTGACCGGTTCCGGCTGACCACGCATCTTTGTGAAGCCCCGCGTATCCCGCGGGGCTTTTTTTGCTTTTGTGCTTGCATATTTATACAATATATCGTATAATTATTCATGCCCAATGCCGTGGTTTCCATCATCGGCGCCTCGGGGTATTCAGGTGCCGAGCTTCTTTCCGTTCTCGCCGGACATCCGTCCGTCAGACTCGGCAAGCTCTTTGCGAACGCTTCCGCAGGAAAGCCCGTGCACGAGGCACTTCCGCGCCTCGCAGGAGTCGTCAAGGCTTCGCTGGAGCCCTATTCACCCGACGCCGCCTGTGAGAGCGACCTTGTGTTCATTGCCCTCCCGTCGGGAGAGGCGATGAATCTTGTCCCCGAATTGTTGAAGCGCGGCAAGCGCGTGATCGATCTGGGAGGAGACTTCCGGCTGGCAGATCCAGGGACCTATGAGCACTTCTACAAAAGGGTGCACACGGCCGGTGATCTGCTGGGAGAAGCGATCTATGGGCTCCCGGAATGGAATCGCGAGAAAATCCGGAACGCCCGGCTTGTTGCGAATCCCGGGTGCTATCCCACGAGCATTCTCCTTCCTCTGCTCCCGCTTCTCAAAGAGCGTCTTCTTGGCAACGAAGGAATCGTTGTGAACTCGTTGTCGGGAGTCTCCGGGGCCGGCCGGAGCGCTTCTCCGGACCTTTCGTTTGTCGAAGTGAACGAGTCTGTCAAGGCCTACAAGGTTGGGAACCATCAGCACATTCCCGAGATCGACCGCGCATTGACCGATCTGGCGCGCGCGCATGTATCCTTCACTTTTGTTCCTCATCTGCTCCCCATCACCCGCGGCATCTACACCACGATTTCCGCTCCTCTTGCGTCCAATGTCGGCGAGCCGGAAATCAGGGAAGCGTTCCAGCGCTGTTACGAGGGGGAGCCATTCATTCGTTTTGTGCCTGTTCCCGAAATCAAGCACGTGGCCCACACAAACTTCATCGACATCGGATACACGTTGCACCGAGAGTCCGGTCGTCTGATAATCCTTTCGGCCATTGACAACCTCGTCAAGGGAGCGGCGGGACAGGCTGTTCAGAACATGAACCTGATGCTCGGCGTCAGGGAAACGGAGGCACTTCTATGAGCACGCCCGACGATGTCCGCGAATGCCAGGGCGGAGTCACCCTTGCCCGGGGATTCACGGCAGGAGGGATCTATTGCGGGATCCGCAAGGCGAAGAAAGACCTGGCCATCATTCGATCCGACAGACCGGCCGCGGTGGCGGCGGTGTTCACGCAGAACCGGACGCAGGCGGCGCCTGTGCTTGTGGACAAGATCCAGCTTCAGCGTTCGTCCACCTGTTCCGCCCTCGTGGTCAACAGCGGTAATGCCAACGCGTGCACGGGAGAACGCGGTCTCAACGACGCGTGGGACATGGTGAAGGTAACAGCCCGTGAACTTTCCGTTCCGGAACATCAGGTCATGGTGTCGTCAACCGGAGTCATCGGCCAATATCTGCCTATGGAAAAGGTTCTGAACGGGATCATTGAACTCGTTCCGCGCTTGAGCGGCAGCGGCGGGCAGGATGCCGCAGAGGCCATTATGACGACGGATACCTATCGGAAGGAATCCGCCGTGCAGTTCACCCTGGGGGGATCCGTGGTCACCATCGGCGGCATGGCGAAAGGATCGGGCATGATCGCTCCAAACATGGCGACGATGCTGGCATTCATCACCACCGATGCAGTCATTGAGCGCCCTTTGCTCCAAATGGCGCTCAACCGGGCCAACCGGCATTCCTTCAATCGGGTCACGGTTGACGGGGACATGAGCACAAACGATATGGCAGTGGTTTTGGCGAACGGCGCAGCCGGCAATGTGGCGTTCGGCGAGCAGTCGGAGGAGTATCAACTGTTTTGCGCCGCCCTGGAATATGTGATGATCAAGCTGGCAAAAATGATCGCCAGGGACGGTGAGGGGGCCACGAAGCTGATCGAAGTGTGTGTCAAGGGAGCGAAGACCGAGACGGAGGCAGAGGCGGTGGCACGTTCCGTTGCAAACTCCAACCTCGTCAAAACCGCCGTGCACGGAAATGATGCGAACTGGGGACGGATCATGGCTGCCATCGGTTATTCGGGGGCCGAGGTGAACCCGGACGCGGTTGAAATCCGGTTCAACGACCTGCCGGTATTGAACAGGGGCTATGAGATCGTTCTGGACGAGAAAAAGGCAGCCGAAGCGCTCGCAGGCGAGCATGTCATGATCGTTATTGACCTCAACCGGGGACAGGAAGAGGCTCGATTCTGGACCTGCGATCTCACGAAGGAATATGTGCACATCAACGCGAGTTACCGATCGTGAAGACCAAAACCATCGACTACGCGACCAAGGAAGAAGTGTTGATTGAGGCGCTTCCGTACATTCAGACGTACGAAGGAAAGACGTTCGTCATCAAGTACGGCGGTGCCGCCATGACGGATGAAACCCTGAAGCACACGTTCGCAAAGGATGTCACGATCCTGAGGAAGATCGGAATCAACATTGTCATCGTACACGGCGGAGGGCGCGAGATCACGGACGTTGCTTCCGCGCTTGGAATCGAAACGCGGTTTGTAGACGGTCAACGGTACACGGACGAAGCCATGGCGCGGGTCGTCCTCATGGTGCTTTCCGGCAAGGTCAACAAGGAAATCGTGCATCTGATCAATCGCTCCGGAGGAAACGCGGTCGGACTGTGCGGGCTGGATAACGGATTGCTGAAAGCTGTGCGGCTGACAAAGGACGGCCCGGACCTGGGATTCGTTGGAGCCGTATCGTCGGTTAATACGGCGTTCCTGGAGCTTCTTTTGCGAAATGGACTTATGCCGGTCGTGGCTCCCCTAGCGGCGGGTCCTTCGGGAGAGGTGTTCAACGTCAATGCTGATCTGGCCGCGGCCGCCGTGGCTTCTGCGCTCGAGGCAGAAAAGCTTGTGTACCTGAGCGATGTGGAGGGGATTCTCGGGAACGGTGCATTGGTGTCGACACTGACGCGGACGGAAGCGGCGCGAATGATTGAGCGCGGAGAAATTTTCGGCGGGATGATTCCAAAAGTTCGATCAGCCTTTGAGACCCTGGATGCGGGGGTGCGAAAGGTCCATATTGTGGACGGCCGCGTCAAGCATTCGTTGCTGCTGGAAATCTTTACCGACGAAGGCATCGGGACACAGATGCTGCACGACAACGGGAATGGGAAGGGGCGCCCGCCTCTATGAAGAAGGACCTGCTGACGCTTTTTGACCTGACTCGGGAAGAGCTCGATCGCCTCTTTGAGGAAGCAGACCGGCTTCGTCACGACCGTTCGGCGGTACCTCTGCGCGGGCAGACCGTGGCGATGGTCTTTCAGAAACCTTCCCTCAGAACACGGGTGTCGTTCGAAGTGGCGGTTTCCCAGCTGGGAGGCCACACGACCTTTCTCTCACAGGAAAGCATCGGCATCGGCACCAGGGAATCGGTTCACGATGTGGCATTGCTGTTGTCGCGTTATTGCGAGGCCATCGTGGCGCGGTTGTTCGATCACCAGGTGCTCGTTGATCTCGCACAGTTCGCGACCATTCCGGTGATCAACGCACTGACGGACCTGTCCCATCCCTGTCAGGTGCTTGCTGATCTGTACACCGTACGCCGGCATGGGAGGTTGAGGCCGGGCGTAACCGTGGCTTTTGTCGGCGACGGCAACAACGTGGCCAATTCCTGGCTGGAGGTTTCCACATTGTACCCCATCCGCTTCTTGCTCGCGGCGCCGGAGGGGTATCAGCCCGATCCGGCAATCGTCCAAAGGGCTCGTGATGCGGGCGTGAGTTCCATTGAGATTGTTGTCGATCCAAAAGAAGCAGTACGGGACGCCGATGTGGTCTATACAGACGTATGGACAAGCATGGGGCAGGAGGCTGAGGCAGAGAAGCGAAAGAAGGCCTTCAAGGACTATCAGGTCAGCGAGGCGCTTATGCGCGAGGCTCCCTCCGAATGCCTGGTCATGCATTGCCTCCCGGCTCATCGTGGCGAAGAGATCACGGATGGCGTGATCGACGGGCCCCGATCCGTGGTGTTTGACCAGGCGGAGAACAGGCTCCACGTGCAAAGAGCGGTCCTCGCCGCTCTCTGTTCACAGAAGAAACGTGCCGCTGTGGCACAAGGAGCGGAGCGATGAAACAGAAGCGTCAGTTGGCAATAAAGGAAATCCTGTCGGAAAAAAGGATTGCGACTCAGGACGAGCTCTCCCAGGCATTGAAGCGTGCAGGGTTCAAAGTCACCCAGGCAACGCTCTCGAGGGACCTCCGGGAGCTCGGTGTGGGCCGCGTCAACACGCCGGATGGGCCGCGTTACGTTCTTCAGCCGGAAAACGAAGAGAGAAAGCTTCGGGCTTTTCTCGGATACGAGATCGAAGGCATCCGCGCAAATGAGGCGGTCATAGTCGTCAAGACTCTGCCCGGCCGGGCGCAGGGCGTTGCAGAGATCATCGACAGCCTGCATCATCCCCTCGTTCTTGGAACGCTGGCAGGTGACAACACGATTCTGGTTACGCCGGCCTCGGTCAAGAAGATCCCCGATGTCATGCGGGTGATCCGTTCGCTGATGGTGGAGCGGCGCGCCGCCGCAGGCTGACAGGAACAATCAGGTCTTCTCATTACTCATTCTATGGAGTCACCGTGAAAAAACAACGAATTGCCGTGGCCTATTCGGGCGGATTGGACACCTCGGTCATTGTGAACTGGCTCAAGGAACGGTACAATGCAGAGATCGTCACCGTGACCGGAAACCTGGGCCAGCGAAAGGAACTGGCTGGCCTGGCGGAGAAAGCGTACAAAACCGGAGCCACAAAGGTTTATATCCAGGATCTGCGGGAAGAGTTTGTCGAGGAGTATCTCTGGCGATCACTCAAGGCCGGAGCCCTCTATGAGCACACATACCCGATGGCTACGTCCATCGGGAGACCATTGCTGGCAAAGGCTTTGGTTGACGTGGCCCGTCGCGAGCGTTGCACGGCCGTTGCACACGGTTGTACCGGAAAGGGAAACGATCAGGTGCGGTTTGAAGCCGCGGTGGCCGCGCTCGCGCCGGACCTGACCGTATTGGCTCCATTGCGGGAATGGGAGTTTCGTTCGCGGGAGGAAGAAATCGCCTATTGCGAACGACATGGCATCCCGGTCACAGCCACGAAGAAAAGCCCGTATTCCATCGATGAGAATGTCTGGGGGACAAGCATCGAATGCGGTGTTCTCGAGGACCCGATGGTCGAGCCTCCGGAGGACGCGTACCAACGTACCGTCTCGCCGAAAAGAGCCCCCGATAAGGTCCAATACGTCGCAATTGAATTCCGTCATGGAGTCCCCGTGGCAATGAACGGAAAGACCATGAAGGGATTTGATCTCATCGATTCCCTCAATTCCATTGCCGGCGCGAACGGCATTGGGCGGATGGACCTCGTGGAGAACCGGCTGGTCGGAATAAAATCCCGCGAGATCTACGAGGCGCCCGCCGCCGTGACCCTGCACTTCGCACACCGCGAGCTCGAGAGGCTGACGCTTGACAAGGAGGTCATGCACGTAAAGGCAAAAATCGCACACGATTATGCCAATCTCATCTACAACGGCCTGTGGTTTTCTCCTCTCCGCATGGCCTATGACGCGTTTGTGAATGAAACACAGAAGGTTGTAAATGGATTGGTGAAGCTGAAGTTGTACAAAGGCACGATCGAGATCGCCGGCCGGACGTCACCGAACTCGCTCTACGACACGAAGCTGGCCACGTACACGGAAGAAGACTCGTTTGACCACAAGGCCAGCGAAGGTTTCATCAAGATCTTCAGCCTGCCGCTCAAAACCTACTATAGGGTCAATGGCAACGGGTTTGCCAAAAGACCAGCCGTGATCCGGAAAAAAGCGAAAAAGCCGTAATTCTGAAGGCTTAAAACCACCCTTTTTTCTTGACTCCCGCAACTTTATTGGCTTTATTATCGTAATAATACGATAAAAGAAATGCCCAGAACGAAGAAGCATTTGTTCAGCAAAGCCGACGTCGAGCTTTCAGAGATTGCAAAAGCCTTGACCCATCCGGCAAGGATTGCCATTCTGAAAGAATTGTCAAGACGACAAGAATGCATTTGTGGGGAGATTGTTGATCGCATTCCGCTCGCACAGGCCACGGTTTCTCAGCATCTCAAGGAGTTGAAATCGTTGGGTCTCATCGCCGGAGAGATAGAAGGGCCGAAATCCTGTTATTGCATCAACTGGAAAAAGCTCGACGAGGTGTCGGCTTTATTGAGGGATTTTTTCGATCGGCTCAGAACCAACCACCAACGCTGTTGTTAAGAAAGGGAAAAGCATCATGGAGAATCGGACGGATCTCAAGGACATCGTCAGGGAAAAATACGGGGAGATTGCCCGCCGGTCGGAGCGAGCATCGTCGTCGTGCTGTGGGCCGGGATGTGGCTGTTCGGGGGATACCATCATGGCGGACTCCTACACGGCGCTTGAAGGCTATGTCGCGGAGGCCGACCTCGGTCTCGGGTGCGGAATCCCGACTGACGGAGCGGGCATACGAGCCGGCGACGTCGTGCTTGATCTTGGATCAGGTGCCGGGAACGATGTGTTTGTTGCACGTCGGCTCGTGGGAGAGCACGGCAGGGTCATCGGGGTGGACTTCACTCCAGCCATGGTTGAAAAAGCGGAATCGAATCGGCGGAAACTGGGCTATGAGAACGTGGAGTTCCGGCTTGGCGATATCGAAGAGCTTCCGGTCGAGTCCGGTTCAGTGGACGTTGTCATTAGCAACTGCGTCTTGAATCTTGTACCGCAGAAGTCAAAAGCTTTTGAGCAAATCTTCCGTGTATTGAAGCCCGGAGGCCACTTCAGCATTTCGGACATCGTTGTGTCGGCCCCCCTCCCCCCTGCTCTTCGTTCCGTCGCAGAGCTCTATGCAGGATGTGTTGCAGGGGCCGTGGAGCGCAGAGAATACATCCGCTTGATCGAATCGGCTGGATTCCGTACTGTAAGAATCATAAAGGAAAAACAAATCACGATTCCCGAAGAAGACCTCAGAACATTGGTTTCGCCTGCCGATCTCGAAGCATATTATTCATCGGGAGCGAAAATCGAAAGCATCACCGTCGTGGGAGAAAAACCTCAATGATGTTCAGGAGTGCCGGAGCAAACGACCTGGAAGCCATTGTTCGATTGCTGGACGAAAACATGCTGCCTTCCGCCGACATTGGCGAGCACCTGGATGACGTTCTGGTCGCATTCGATGACGGAGCAGTGATCGGTGTTGTGGGTGGTGAATACTCAGGCCATGATGCATTGCTCCGCTCCCTTGCGGTTCAAACAGCTTCTCGGGGACGCGGGCTCGGGATCGCTCTCACTCGTGCGATGCTCTCGGTCATGAAGGAACGGGGTGTCCGGCGGGTTGCCCTTCTGACCACAACCGCCGAGGGCTTTTTCGCTAGGCAGGGTTTTCGTACTGTCCCGAAAGGTCGGATCCCGGATTTCGTAAAAGCATCGAAGGAATTCCGTCTCTATTGTCCCTCGACGGCAGTCTGCATGGTAAAAGAACTGGCATGAAAGGCCGGCAAAAGCAAAGGGTTCTTGTCCTCTGTACGGGCAACAGCTGTCGCAGTCAGATGGCTGAGGGATGGCTGAGGCATTTTGCCGGCGAACGCGCCGAAGTGTTCAGCGCGGGCATCGAGGCTCACGGCCTGAATCCCCTGGCCGTCCGCGTCATGCGCGAAGCGGGAATCGACATTTCCGGTCACACGTCGAAGACCATCGAGGACCTCGGCGCCAGGGATTTCGACATGGTCATTACCGTCTGCGACAATGCCCGCGAGCAGTGCCCCTATTTTCCGGCCCGCGTGCGTCAACTCCATCATGACTTTCAGGACCCCGCAAAGGTCAGCGGTACGGAAGAAGAAGTCCTTTCTGCCTTCCGCGCCGTTCGGGACCAGATTAGAATCTACTGCCAGGTCGTGGCTATTCAGTACATCAAAGCTGTTTAGGCTGTAGTGCCCATTGCTAATTCAAAATCCCCATTGCCCTCCCTCCGATTTTTTCCTATCTTCTCACTCTTTCCTTCATCACACGGAACAAATCGTCATGTCGCAGAAAGCGCTATGGAGCGGCCGGTTCAAGGAATCATTGTCGAAGGCCGCCCTCACGTTCTCCTCTTCCATCGAATTCGACAAGCAACTTTACCAGGAAGACATCGCAGGAAGCATTGCACACGTAGAGATGCTTTCCGCGTGCCGGATCATCACAGCCGCCGAGGCGCGTAAGATCCGCAACACCCTCAAAGCTATCCAGAAGGAAATTGAAACAGGGAAATTCCCCCTGGGAGATGAAGAGGAGGACATCCATCTTGCCATCGAGCAGAGACTCATTCAGAAGATCGGGCCGGTCGGGGGGAAATTGCATACGGCGAGGAGCCGGAACGACCAGATAGCGCTTGATGAGCGTCTGTTCCTGCGAACCGCTGTCAGGGAGATCCAGAAGCTCATCACCCATCTTCAACGCGTCCTCTTGTACAAATCAGAGAAGTACTTTGGCGTTCTGATGCCCGGATACACTCATGTCCAGCGGGCACAGCCGGTTCTTTTGGCTCATCACCTGCTGGCGTACGTATCTATGCTTGAACGGGATTACGAACGGTTGGGCGACTGCCTGAAACGCTCTAACAAGTCGCCGCTCGGAGCGGCCGCGCTCGCCGGGACATCGTTCCCCATCGATCGGATGAAGACAGCGAAGAAGCTGGGATTTGACGGGATTGTGGAGAATAGCATCGATGCTGTCAGCGACCGCGATTATATCCTGGAATTTGTCTCCGCGTGCTCAATCCTTGCCATGCATCTGAGCCGCATGGCAGAGGAGTTCGTTTTGTGGTCAACCAAAGAGTTTGCCTTCGTGCAGATCAGCGATGCCTATACAACGGGCAGCAGCATCATGCCCCAGAAGAAGAATCCGGACATTGCCGAACTGATACGCGGCAAGACCGGTTCCGTGTACGGTAACCTGATGAACCTGCTGACGATGATGAAGGCCCTTCCGCTCGCCTATAACAGAGACATGCAGGAGGACAAGGCCCCGCTCTTTGAAACCGTCAAAACCGTCCGGACAAGCCTGTTTGTAATGACGCACATGCTCGTGCATACGGAGTTCCGAAAGGAACATCTGGAAGAAGAGCTGCGAAACGACTTCACTTCAGCGACCGACGTCGCGGACTATCTGGTGCGCAAGGGCCTTCCCTTCAGGGAAGCACACGAAATCACGGGACGCATCGTTTCCTACTGCATCGATCACAGGATGTACTTCGGGAACCTCGACCTGGAGACTCTGAAGACCTTCTCGAAGCATTTCGAAGCGGATATTTTTGATTTCCTCCTTCCGCGCCAGAGTGTGGAGCAAAAGAAATCAGCAGGCAGTACGTCGCCGCAGGAAGTGAAGAAGCAGATTGTACACTGGACCCGGGTGTTGAAGGCGAGAAAATAGCAGGGTGGGGAAATCGGGGTCCTGTCCGGTCACTTGTCCGGAGAGGATTTTCCCGCCGACCATGTGAGGGGCGAGCACCTCGAATTCTTTACAACACTGTGCGAAGGTCCCGTTGCGCTACCTCCGATAGCCGGGCCCCCGGAGTGGCTTCCCCGGAAAATTCCCGGTGAATCTCCCGTCTTCCCACACAGAAACCCCATTCACCAGAACAAGATCCATTCCTTCGGAGTACCGATGCGGATTCTCGAACGTGGCTTTGTCGGTCACTTTCGCGGGATCAAATATCACGACATCCGCGTAGAACCCCGGTTTCAGTAATCCCCGATCCCGTAATCCCACGCGTTGCGCAGGAAGCGAGGTCATCTTCCGGACCGCTTCTTCAAGTGTCAACACCTGCGCTTCGCGCACGTAGTGCCGCAAAATACGGGGGAAACTTCCATATGCCCGGGGGTGCGGTTTCCCTTCGCTAAGGGGTCCATCCGTTGCGCGCTGTCCGCCATCCGTGCAGAAGCTGACCCACGGCTGTGCCATGGCCATCCGCACGTCCTCCTCGTTCATCGAGAAGAAGATCGCGCTGACCCGCGCCGAATCCTCCAGGACAAGATCCAACAGTGCATCGATGGGGTGAACTTTTCGATCTCTGGCGATCTGACTCAGACGCATTCCCTCGTATTGCTTCAGCCCCGGCGATTGCACCCCCGCAATGAGAATCCCCTCGGGCCCCGTGGCTGCAAAGGAATTATCCGTTCCTGCCGTGGCTCCCGTCATCTCATCCCGAATCTTCTTCCTTGTTCCAGGATCTGAGAGTCTCTCCAACAGCCGATGGACGCCGCCGTCATGAGCCCATGTGGGAATTCGGGAACTAAGGCTGGTTCCGCTTGCGGGATACGGGTAGATATTGGCCGTCATGTCGAGGCCGTCTTGCCTGTATCGATTGATCAGGTTTACTACTGACGCCATCGCGCCCCAGTTCTGCCTTCCGGCGACTTTGAGGTGCCAGATCTCCACAGGCAGTGAAGCCGCGCGGGCAATGTCGCCGGCTTCCAACAAGGCTTCCGTGATCCGGTTGCCTTCATCGCGAATATGCGAAATGTAGATCCCGCCGAAGGCGCTTGCCTCCTTCGCCAGTTCGATGAGCTCGTCCGTTCTGGCAAACGTCGCTGGCGCGTAAATCAGCGACGTGCTGAGGCCCAGGGCGCCCTGCTCCATGGCTGTTCGCACAAGGTGCTTCATCTGGACCAGTTCTTCCCCTGTAGGGGCACGGTCATCCAGACCGATCACAAAACGGCGAACCTGCGTTGCTCCGACGAATGTTCCGAGATTGATGGCGGGTTTGCGGCGCTCCAGGGCCCGGAAATATCCCGCGAGATCGGTCCAGTCTATTTCAACACCATATCGTTCCGTCCACCGACGCATGCTCTCGCGAATCCGGTCATTGACGGGAGCGGCAGAGCTTCCCTCCCCCGTTATCTCTGTCGTGATCCCTTGGGAGATCTTGCTCATCGCGCGAGGGTCAACGAGCAGGTTCAGTTCCGACTGCCCGAGCATGTCGATAAATCCGGGGGCCACAACCCTTCCGCCGGCATCAATGACACGGTCCGCGTTCACTGTATCGAGTTTTCCAATGGCCGCGATCCTGTCGCCGCGGATTCCAACGTCGCCTCTGTACCAGGGGTTGCCGGTTCCGTCCACGATCGTCGCACGGGTGATGACAATGTCAAACCGTTCACTGCGGGAATCACATCCCGCAAGGAAGGCCAAGGCAACAAGAATGAGTGGGCAGAGGCGCATGAATGGGTTCATTCGAATGCTCCGGAATTGATGATCTCATAGAGCCCCCCGGCAAGGAAGGTCAGGAGAACGATCGCTGCCGCCTTGGCCTCATGGAGCCGCTCTGCGTACTTCAGGCCGAAATAACACAGAATCCCGGGCCATCCCCAGGCCATGCCGATGAGGGAAACCAGAAGGCTGATCTTTGGCAAAATGAGCTCAGGATCGTCGGGGAGAGCAAGCGCGCCGCCGACAGTGATGACGATGGAAACGGCAGAGGTGACAACGAGAGGGGCTGCAGAGAGGCCCACAACAGCAACAATGTTCGGAAGCTCCCCCAGGCCCCCCATCACTTCCGCCGCGAGGCGGAAGAGAATCGTCAAAAAGGCCCACGTGAGATAGGTGGTCAGAAACGATCCGAAAAAAGTGATGAGACTGAAGCCCATGCTGCCCGACTTGATCGATGCGGACAGAAAGGAATTCAGCGAAGAGATCAACGCATAGACAGAAACGATGATAATGGCATGGCCAAGGCTCGGTGATTCATACTGGTCGAACATCGCATCGTCCGGGGAGGACAACAGGAGAATAAAGCGGTCGAGGACACTCATGAAGTGGGGGGCGCCTGATGTGGTCGGGAAATTATACCGGTTTTACGAGGGAAAAGCAACAAAAACCGTTGAACGTCAGTCTGCCTTCGCCCGTGCGAAAAACAAACCAAACCCTCCCCGCTCCACGAAACGATCCCATGCCCGCATCAGCGATGGCGCAAGAGCCAGAGCAATGCCGGCAACCAGAATCCCCACGACCGCGTCCGTAAGGTAATGATATCGGCCATAGAAGGTGGAAACGTACAGGGAAAGAACGATCGGGGTAAGAATGTAGAAAGAAGGACGGTGGTAGCGATAGGCCATGACCCACATAATGGTTGCGGCCGCGGCATGAGGACTCGGAATGGACCCGCCCGCATAGTGGAGCTGGCTTCGCATCAGCTCTCCGAGGTATGTGAATACATATCCGTCGAGGGGGACGGTGTAGATATCGGGTACGTAATAGAGCGGACTAGCAACGGGGAACAGGATGAAGCCGATGTCACAGAAAACGTTTGTCAGTCCGAGAGCGAAAAAGTACTCCTCCATCGGAAGCTCTCCGCGCGTGAAATATATGATGCCGCAGAGGACGGGATACATCGGCACGTAGATCACATAGGAAAACATCATCCACTCCGTCAGCCACGGCATGGTGTATTTCTGAAGCCAGAGTGTCGGCTGGACGCCGAACACATATTGTTCGAAATCCAGTACCAGGTAATCGAGCCAGTCTGAGTGGATGATCAGTTGGAGGCTTGCCACGGCGCCGAACAAATAGGCGTAGGAAAGCGTGATGGCGGCAACCCGTACGAAGAAACGCCAGAAGCGATGGCGAATCTTCGGCGTGACATAGACCGCGGCAACGAACAGCGCTCCAACTCCCAGATTCTTCAAGAGCAAAACGTGCCATCCGTCGACAAGAAAGAGAATGGCGAGGAGGCTGAAAATGGCAAGTGTTCCAAGAACGAGCGCGTCGGTGATCTGAAACTCAAGTTTTCCCGCAATGATCCGTCGGCCGAGAAACATGGATGTTCCTGAATCGTGAAACGAAGAAATTATACCACAATAAAAAAGTCGAGAGCAACCCCCAACAACCAGTGGATGAGAAATCCGTAGAAGATCGATCCGGTCCGAAAGGCCAGGATTCCCCAGACAAGGCCTCCGAGAATGGAGCTGAACGTCTCGGCGGCAGGCTTACCGATGTGGACCAGGCAAGAGGCAAGCACCTGAATGAGAATGCTGTTCCAATCGCCGAAGGCACTGCGAAGGCCAAACTGCATGAATCCTCTGAAATACGTCTCCCACCCTGCGTAGAAGAGCCCGTACGAAAGAGCGTGGAGCGCAAACGAGTTCCAGTTCTCGCCTGCTCCGCGATACAACGGATACTCCGCCAGAAATTCAGGCATGGAGGCCGAGGGATACGCTGAGGCGACAAACAGGGGCGCTAGAATGGCCAGGGCGGCAAACCCGAATCGCGCATCGCCCCAACGGAATCCATACAGCGACAGCTTCTCCCCGAAAACAAACCGGATAAGGGCAACGGGGATCAACCCAAAAAGCACAAAAGACGACAGAAAAACATACAACGCCGCCGTCCACTCCGGATTGCCGGCGAGAACAAACGTGCCGCTCAGGGCCTCCTCGTACCACTCCTTCGAACCGTAGTACTTGAACAGAGTCAGGAGGATGGGCGTTAGCAGAAGGATCAGCGTGGTCTTCCGTTGTCCGCCGCTGAAGAGAGCCGAAGGGGGAAGCGAGGAACCGAACAGGCTCATGATTTCACGACGTTCTGTTTCAGCCATTCGTACGTGATGCGGATACCCTCGCGGAGGGGCGTGACCGTGTACCCGATTTCCCTCTCAGCCTTCGCAGTGGAGTATGCCCAGTCGTGGAGAAACGTTTCCACCCACCCAGGCGTGATCTGTGGGTATAATCCAAACCATTCGGCCTTCTTTTGCTCGATGCCGGCATAGAAGTACGCGAGCCGCGGGGGGAGATTGATCTGAAAATGACGCTTCCCGCTGATCTCGTCCACGAGTTCGAAGAGGCCCTTGAGCGAAGCGTTCTCGCCTCCGAGGATGTACGATTCGCCCGTGCGTCCTCTCTCCATGACAAGAATATGCCCCCGGACAAGGTCGTCCACAAAAACGTAGTTGCCGACGTTCAAGCCTCTGTTCAGCAGAACGGGAAGCTTGCCCTTGTCGTACATCGAAATCATGAGAGTCACGGAATTCCCTTCCGTCAGTTTTCCGGGCCCGTACACGCGGGTCGGATTGACCATAACAATATCCTGTCCCCGGTCGACGTGCTTGAGGGCTTCGCGATGGGCAATGGTCTTGCTCTCTTCGTATTCTGTAAAGCAACGTTGAGTGATGCGTGGCATCGTCTCGTCTCCGACAACGCCCGGCGGGGTTGGTCCATAGACCACGATCGTCGACGTGAAGACAACGCGTTTGACCCCCACTTCCCGCGCTGTATCAAACACCAATTTCATTCCGTCAACATTCTGCCGGTAGAACACGGCAGGGTCCCTGGACCAGTTCTTGGCATAGGCCGCCAGATGATACACCTGGGTACATCCTTCCATCCCCCTGCGGAGGGAATCCCTGTTCATCAGGTCACCTTCGACAAACGAAATGCGTTCGTGGTTGAGGCCCGCGCGGTTGCTTGTCGAACGCGTAAGTACACGCACGGTGTGGCCTTTTTGAATGAGGGCGTTGACAAGCTTCGTGCCAATGAACCCCGTTCCTCCGGTGACGAAGATCGTTGTGTGTGCGGTCATGGCTTTTCTGAGATCACGGGGGGCTGCCAGCCTGCCCGGCTCCACTCCTCAAGCTGAACATCCACCGTTCCAAGCGTGATGCTCATTTCCGCCAGGATGGGGATGGCGGCGCCGTCGTCGCTGAACCAACCCCTGAAATCCCCCGAAAATCCCCCGATGGTCTTGCCGCCGAAGTTTGCCTTGCCGAAGAGCTCACGGGTCCGGACCGGCTGCTCCAGAGCGCCGATGGAGATCGGCTTCACCGTTGCCGGGAACGTGATATCGGTGAAGAAGAGGTCGAAATCCACAAGGGTCGGGACGCTCACGGATGTGTCGCGATGCACAAGCGTACGGGCAAGAAAGATCAGCGAGGCACCGTCAAAGAACCGATCAACGCTGTCTTTCACTTCCGCTCTGAGGAGCGTGTCGGCGGGAAGCACGTGTTGCGACATCAAAATCCGTTTCAGCGAATCAACAAACACATATCGTGTCACGAGCGTATCGTCGCCATTGACTTCCCACGATTGGAACGATTCACAGCGGATGGGGTTCGACCGGATGACAGCTTCGTACCGATTGTGCACGCTGATGAAGAAAAGGTCGGGATTGGAGTCAAGCGTTATTGCGGTTCGATACAGACCAGGCCGGTTTTGTACATTCTCCGTGCTGACGGTGATGGTACCGATCCGGAAGAAAAGCCATTTCACCTTGTATCGCAATGTTTCGGAGGACGCGAACACGTTGCCGTCCGTTTCCCGCTTCGGGGAGGCGAAAAACGGTTCGGCGATAAGATAACCACCGAGAAGCAGCGAACCGAGAAGGCCCGCGACGCGCTTCATGGACAAGGCTTTTCCTCTGCCGTGGACCATTTCAGTACGGCCGTCAAAATAGCGAAAAATGGGGTGAATTCCAACGAGGAACCGACACTGCGCCGGCGGCTATGGCACTGACTCTACGCGGTGTTCAATGCGCATCCGCGACTGGTATAACTGCGTTTGCGAGGCATATGCCATCGCTCTGACCAAGAGGCGCGCGGCGATGTACAACTGCTGAAAGAGAAACAAAAGGACCATCGACCAGTAACCGCTGACGGAAAGAGTACTCTGAAGAAGGGCATACAGAACAATGAAACCGAGTCCGGTTACCACAAGCAGAAGAAACAGGCCGGCGGTTGCAGCGAAGTTGGAAAGCACAAAGCGCATGCCCGCCCAGGTCGCAAATAAAGCACTGAACCGGTCGTCAACAACGGTGCGGATTTTGGCGTAATCGAAACACAGTATAAGAATACCAAGAACGATCAGTATGACCGCATTGCGAATCATGTAATGCACGAATGGGGTCCACTCCGAAGGGGAATCCTGCGTCATGGACGGTATGCTCCCCGTCCACCAATCCACGATCCCTTCGAAGAACACAAGCCCTGTGATCAGAAACACCAGCGAGATCCTGAAAAATTTCCCGAAGTATTTTGCTCCTTCCATCAGGAATTCCTGAAACGTCACACGGTACGGCTTCGCAAACGACCCGATGAATGACCCGGCGAGGAAGGTCGAGGCGAGCAGATAGACAAACGTCAGAATTGTCACCGGTCCGAGGTATTCGATGCCGACCCTCCAGCGAAACACAAGATCCACCAGAAAATTGCCGATGGCTTTCAGGACGACGCCGGAGAGAAACATCTCATAGTGTGCAAAGAAAGGGGCGTATCCGGTGATCGTATAATCGAAGGAACGCACGAGCGAATGCTCCTGATGATCCGCCCGGAAGGTATCGAACCAGTTCGAATCCAGGCCCTGCAAAAGCTTCTCCTCATACACGGTACTGCCAATGTATTCGTCGAGGAGATTGACGATCGGAAGCGCCACGGTGAAGGCAAGTACCACGTTGACGATCCAGGCGAAGAACACCATTCGCTTGGCCTGCCAGGCCTGTCGGAATCCGATACGGAAAGCCTGAAGAATGCTCATGAGGAAGCCCTTTGTTCTGATGACGGAACGGAATCAAACAAGACATTCTTGTACCTCTGGTACGCGTATGAGACACCCAACAGGATGACGCCGAGCCCGAGAAAGGAGAATACGCGGTAGAGTGTTTCAAGGAAGGCGAGATCGATGATGAAGATCTTCAGAATCGTGAGACCAAACAGGCCGATGGCGAAGTACCGTGGTCCCCGCACACCCCTCCACAGTCCCACCGCCATCGCAAGAATGGAGTAAATGAGCCACAGGGCGGAGATTGCGAGTTGGCGAAGGTTGAGGATGGAGGTGATCTCGTCTTTGATCGTTTCGCCGGGATGGTCCCGTCGAAGAACATGCAGAGCATGTCTGAAAAAATCGTTCGTTTCTGCTGTCAAGATGACAAAGAGCGTCAGGAAGAACACAAACCCGAGGATTGGTCGACATTTCCGTGCCAGAGCCGAGGCTGTCCGGGCGGAGATAAGAGTGGCTGCGCCGATCGCCGCCGCGAGAGTAACCGCGGTGAGCACTCGGGGCGTTGCCAGAAGCGTAAAGTCGCCGATGGGCTCGTACACCAATGATCCATCCAGCGTGAAGAATCCGAACAGAGCACACGCAAAGAATCCCAGGGAGGAAACAAGAAACGCCGTTCGCTGATACTTTGCTCCGGCAAGAAAAAGCAGAAAGGCTTCCACAGCCCACAGACGGACGGTGTTCGTTTCGCTGAACTCGAAAGCCGTTCCCAGGAGCAGGAGGCCTGCGGTCATGGCCTCAAACCGCTCGGGGGTTCCCCGTGTGCTCTCGCGGGGAAGAACGCGTCCAACAGGAACCGAGAGGGCATACACCAGGGCCAGGGCAAGGAAGGCTATGCCGACGCTGTCGGGATCCCTGTTTCCGATGAGAATCCCGATTGCGATGGAAGTCAGGAGCCCGTGAAATGATTGCACCGTATGCCGAACCGCCGTCAGGGAAGCAAATCCCAACTTTTGACGCAGAAGGTCTGCAACGTGGAAGAGAAGCCAGAAGACGCCAAGGAAGAAAAGGGTCAGCGCAAAATCCCCATCAGTGTAAAATTCTGCATACCATGCGAAATACACCGTGAACAGGGCGGTAAGCGACAGCGGCTCCAGAATGTACCAGGCTTCCTTTCTGAGCGTGATGCCGAGGAGCCCAACCGTCAGAAGTGCCGCGTAGGTGAACAAAGCGATCTCATTCGACTCACCGGTGCTGAGCAGGAACGGCGTAAGGAATCCACCGAGCCATCCGAGGATGCTCACTGCAAGCGAGTCATAGCGAACGGCTTGAACCAGCGTGAGAATGGTCACGCCCGACATGAGGACAAATGCGGCCCATTGAGGGATCAGATGATAGAAGTTGAATGATGCGTACAGAGAAAGGTAGAGAATGGCAATGCCCGCTCCCACAAGACCCTGCGCAAAGATCGCGTATCCGCGCGTTCGCGAGCGATCGCCGGCCCAAAGGCAGAGGAAACCAGTGATGATCCCGATCAACACGCGCAACGTTTCGCTCAACCAGCCGTGGTCGAATGCATACTTCAAAAAGAAGCCCATTCCGATCACCAGTGCCGCCGCGCCGATGCGGTTCATGAGCCGTCCGCCGATCAAGGCTTCCAGCTCCTGCTGGTGGATGCCCGTGCTCTGTGCTTCGGCCGGCTCCGCCTTTGTTGTTGGCCGGGGAACGGGAGGAGGAGGCGCTGCAGGGGTCGCAGTCGCTCGTTCCGCACGGATTCCCGCCTGCTCTTCAAGCCGCGAAATCCGCTGGCCGAGGGAGCTCACGCGGACAAAGAGCACGATGAGGAGAACGATCGGGACGATTAAAATGAGCAGGGCAATTGCAGCCATGATCTAACGCCAGAACGATCCTACTTCCATGAAATTCTGCACCCAGAAGAGCCAACGAATGCCGAGAGCTCGAGCGGCGGTGGAACGAAATCCGGAAGGTCGGACAACCTTGCTGTTGTTCACATAGTTGACGTCCATGACGATCTTCATGTCCGGATCGACGACGGCATACCGAACCGGCGAATTCGTCCTGTACACGAATTGCGTCCACCGGTACTCGCCGTCCCAATGCTCCCGTCGTTCCTCCCCGTTGTCAAAGACGACAAGGACATCCACCGGTGAAATGGCTTCTCCCTCCCGGCTGACTACCACAGTGCATTCGTACGCGGAGTCGGGCGGCGCGGGAGGATCCACCGGTTGTCCATTGTTCGTAAACACGCCCGCGGGCGGAGGAAGCCTTCGGTTCACGATGGACTCAATCTTGTAGTCGAACAGATTACTGCTGTACCAGGTGTTGCGGAAAAACCAGCTCATGTCGTTTCCGGTTACTTCGTTGACGACGGCGATGAAGTCTTGAGAAGTGGGGTGTTTGAAGCGATAACGGTGGTGGTAGGTGCGCAGAATTCGGTACATGGCTTCCTCCCCCACCGTGTATTCCAATTGCCAGAGCGACATCGCGGGCTTCGTGTAGGAATTCAGGCCATAGGACTGAAAGTACTCCCACCCCCTGCGGGCCATGACATCGTTCTTGCCCTGGTTCCGAAGCTGAAGATTTCCGCTGGAGTATCGCGATTGTTCGATGTCGTTGAACACGTAGGGAATCCCCACGAAGGACCCGGCTCCCGGTCCACCAAAGAAATACCGAACCGCCTTGAACGGAGGCCAGGCAGTCTGCAGAACACGGTCCTGAGAGTACGAATTGAAACCTTCATCGAGCCAGGCTTCCTCGAACTCGTTGTTGCCGATCAGCCCATACCAGAACTGGTGGCCGAATTCATGGACGGTGACGCTTTCGGGAGACGGAGCTTCCTTCGGGGCAAACATGGTTCCCCCTCCCGTGAAGATCGTCGGATACTCCATGCCACCCGACCTGCTGTCGTTGGCCGGATCGACCACCGTGACCGTCTCGTAGGGGTACTCTCCGTACCACTCTCCGTAGTATCGCAGGGCCTTGAAGGTCGCCTCAAAATAGCGCTCAACCAGATTCTGGTGATGTGGTTGGGACAGAAGGATGACCTGGACGGGCCTCAGCGGATGGTGACGGTCCAGGCGTTCGCCTTCTTCGGGCTCTGCGTGAACGAATGTTCTGACCTCACGGACCAGGCTGGGAGATGCAACCCATGTGAAATCGTGGACATCTTCCTGATAAAACCGATGAGTGGTGGTTCCGTCGCTGTTTTGGCGAATCTCCCGCGGAATCCCCCCTGTTGCACCTATGACGTAATGATCCGGAAGGGTGATCTTCACGTCATAGACCCCGTAGTCTGCGAAGAATTCAGTCGTCGCATGAAACTGGTGGCAATTCCACTCGCCGTTCCACCACACGCCGATCTTCGGAAACCACTGGGCCACAAAATGATAGTCCCTGATGGCCCCCGTGCGGGATATCGGAAGAGGCTGTTTTGTTTCAAACTCGATGCGCAGTCTGAGGGTTTCTCCATTTCTAATCGGCCGCGGAGTGGCGATCTGGAAAACTGTTTGATCGTCGGCATTGTCGTCGTCGGGCTGAATATAACGGAAGGTTCCCGTGATGTCCGTTTCGCCGCGCTGGTCAAGCATGACCACGCGCGTAACGTTGGTATAACCATAATCCTCCTGCTTCATGTTCGGGCGGCCGAGTCTCCATCCGCTTTCTTTGGCAAACGTACTCCGATTGTTCTTCCAGGCGTTGTGATACAGATGAAAGGGGAATTGGGATTGAGGACGGCCTGTCGTGTTCTTCCATTCAAGGATTTCCCATCCCGAGATGCGCCGGGCATCCGGATCCAGCCGGACATCCATGGTGTAGTTGGCGATGCGTTCGCTCCGCGGCGGAAGTGTGAGGGCGCGATCCCAGGCCGCGAGAGCTGAACCCTGGGAGAGACTGGGTCGTGGCGGCGAATCGATGGCGCGATTGCTTTGAGGCAGGCCAAGGAACGCGACGAGAGCGAGCGCGACTGCAACCAACACGCCGCCTTCAAGGAGGGAAAGGAACCGACGGGACATGGTGAGTCTCCTGGGTCTTATTCTGTACCAAACGGTTTCTGAATATAGGAAAAAGCGGCCTGAAAAGAGATACGCCCGTCAGCGGCTGCGAATCCGGGCCCGGAGATCTTCCAGAAGCCTGGGATCTTGTTTGTAGCCCATTGTTTCAAGCCGCTCAAAGTGCTGTAAGGCAGCGGCATAGTCTCCCTTTCCCATGAAAGCCAGGCCCCGGTTTCGGAATGCGTCAACGTGATTCGGATTAAGCTCCAGGGCGCGCGTGAAATCGTGGATCGCAGGATCAAACATGCCGAGGTTGGCATAGGCGCTTCCCCGGTTGACGAAAACGGCCTCCGAGGCAAAGCCCAGGCTCAACGCTTGTGTGTAATCCCGAATTGCCGAGGTGAAGTCGCCGAGACGGAAGGACACGTCACCGCGCCGCATGTAAGCTTCTCCAAAATCCGGTTGAAGCCGGATGGCGATTGTGAAATCGCGGAGGCTTTCGTCGGGTCTTCGCAAAAGATCGTACACCTGCCCCCGCAGCACGAGGGCAAGGACGTTTCCCGGCTCGATCTCAAGAGCCTTATTGCATGCGGCAAGCGCTTCGGGAAGATTCCGCTGAAGCATGTGCACCCGGGCTGCATTGATGAAGGCATCGGTGTAAACAGGATAAGCATCAAGCGCCCTTCGATAATCTGCAAGCGCCATGTCATATCGTCCCTGGCGGGCATGGATGTTCCCCCGATTGTTCCACCCGATTGCAAGCGTGCTATCGCGCTCAAGCGCAAGCGTATAATCGTCAAGAGCCTGCTCCAATTTTCCCCGTTCCGCATATGCAAGTGCACGGTGGACGTATGCCATGGGCGGGGGGGGATCGGAGGCTTCAAGAACCGAGTTCCAGAGCGTCAGGCTGTTCTCCCAGACCTTTGTGCGTTCGCGCGTTGCAAAGGCGAGCAGAAGAACAGCAACGGCCGCGGCGACAGAGACCAGTGCACGGGGAAGTCCGCGCGAAACGAACCGCTCATGGACCCGAACCGCAGCAAGGGCCACGATCATCAACAGACCGGTAAGCGGAATGTAGGTGAAACGATCGGCGATCAGGGCGACACCGGCAGGGGCAACTTGAAGCACCGGTACGAGGGTGACCAGATACCAGAGCACGCCAAAGGCCACGAGGGGGGCTCGGTCTCGGAGGAAGAAGGTGCCTGCGAGGATTCCGCCCACGATGAAAGGAAAAGCGAAGAAAATGGCCGGGACTTCACCGCTTGTCAAAGGCGCCTGGTAGAGAGCGGAGAGATTTACGGGTAAGAGAAGTTTCCCCGCATAAAAAAACACGGCCCATGAGGCAAGAGCGATTCGCTCGAAAAACGAGAAAGCGGCCTGGCCGACCTGAATCTGCTGAAGGGAACTTGTCGCGGGGTCATGCGCGATCAGGGCAAGGACGCCCGATGCCATGGCCAGCAGGAAAAAAGGGATCTTCTCCATGACAACGGATCGCGCCAGTGTTCGCCGCTCAAAGACGTCGATGAGGACAAGGATCACGGGGAATGACATCGCCATGGCCTTGGAAAGCAGGGAGAAAAGGAACGCAATGCCTGAGAGGAGGAGAAGAGCTCTCCTGTGCGGCGTACGAACGTACGCCAGATAGACAAGCAGGCCGGCAAAGTATCCGACGGCACATAAGACGTCCTTGCGCTCCGTCACCCAGGCAACGGATTCCACGCGAAGAGGATGGACCGCAAACAGGAGTGCGGTCAGGAGGGCAAGAGGAATGCTCTGCGTGAGACGAAATACGAACCAGAGAACCAGGACTGCACTGACGCAATGGAGAACAACATTGGTCGAGTGATAGAGCGCAGGCTCCAGCCCGGCAATCTGATATTCCACAGCGAACGAGAGCAAAACGAGCGGAATGTAATGACGGAATTCCCGGAGAGAATCGAATGAGAACATGGCTGAGATGTTCTCGGCGTTCAGGGAGCGGATCAGGCGATTCTCGGTGACGAGAACGGGATCGTCCCAGTTGGTGAATCCGGCGGTGAAGACGGGGGAAAACGTGATGAAAGTGACGAGGATGACAAGGGCGGAGGCGCCGGTGAGTCGGTTTCTCGTCTCTTGGTTCAAGTGTTCAAAGAAGGGCATTCAGGAATCTGCGCAAGAAGAGGCACGGAAGAGTGTACCGCACAATTCCTTTGAATGCAAGATTGCTAGCTAGTAGGGTGAGACTCTGGGTTGAATCACGGCGAGCTTGAGCACCTTCGTTTCGCCGATGTCGGGCATTTCGACGTAACAGAGGTAGAGGCCGCTTGCAACCTGCCAGTTGTCCCTGTTTCGGAGATCCCATTCCAGGAATTGGGATGGGTCATTCTTTTCAAGAATGCGCACCAGATGTCCTGCAAGGTTGAAGATACGGATGGTGACACGCGGCGGGAGGTTGTTGAAGGTCACAAAACTCCGGTACAGGGTGGTTTCCTGCTCGCGGCCCGCGTAGTACGGATTGGGAAACACCCCCACGTTGCTCGCGGCGGCTTTCTGAATCTCAAGTCCCGATTGAACTGAAGGGGTCGTGAAGGAGTATGTATCGAGCGACGAGTTCCGTCGCGGAGCGACAATTCGAAAAATCGTACCTGTCTCGGGAAGCCCCTGCGGGACATTCGTGGGGAAAGAAGGATCACTCACGGTTCCCCCGTTCCAGAGCACCAGCACCATTGGTGACAGAACCTGCTCCCCGGGGGAAGAAAGCCCTGATACCCAATCCTGGTATCCCGCATCTCCCGGTGCGGGATTTTGCGGCTGGTACCATGCAATGGCCTCGGTTTCCGGGTCGTTGTCGCCGCCGGAAAACGTATGATCGATCGGGCGCAGATTGAACAGACCGTTGCCGTCTCCATCTGCAACAACCGGAATCATCCGATAATCGTCACTGGCATCGCCGGGTGTGCCGCGGATATTCCAGAGTTCAAAGGGAACATCGATGGCCGGAGGACCGGGAGAGCCGTCGGCGGCTTTTCCTCCGGCCGCCGTAAACCGAAGTTCGAATTGGTTATCGAGAATTCTCGGCCAATTTGCGCCATTGTTGCCAATCCGGCTGAGGAACAGCGCATACGTCATTGGCAGATTCCCTTCCTGAGGCACATGGATCCCCCATCCTTGCGAGGCGCTCAGTGCGGACGTTTGCTGGCGGGTCCCGTCAGGAATTCCATCCGTTGTAGAGGGGTGCGGGAACCCGTTAAAAGAGAACGCGGCATCTTCCGGCGGTGAAAGCACTCCCCCGCCGTTGGCCACGACGAGGAACTCCCTGAATTCCTCCGGAGCATCGGAAACTCTTACTTGAATGCCGTCGATGATCGGGAAAGAGCCATCGCTGGATTGATTCGTCCTTCCCGAAATCACGACATTTCCCAACGTGGAGTTCTCGAGATCCCAAACGACGGTGTTTCCAACCGGGCGAAATCGCACAACGTAAGATGCGCCTGTGGTTGCAAGCGGATTCACGACAAGAGCGGAAACTGAGCCGTCGCTGGGGCCCGAGTGTGTTACCTGCAGGCTGTCTCCGAACGCGGCACCCGGAATGACTCCAAAGGGAATTCTCGGCTTGGCGGAGACTCTGCCAGGCTGGGACTCAAATGAGCCCGGAAGGATTCCTGGTTCTGGCGAGTAATTATACGCGGTGACGGCAAAATGATACTCCTCCCCGTTGCGCAGTCGCCGGGGAACAAGGGAGTTCGTAAGGAGATCGCGCGAAACCGAGATGAACCGTTCCACACCACTGTCATTGCCCTTCTGCGTCAGAATGGGTCTGGCTTCTCCCGTTACGGGGTCGAATTGCATGCTGAAAATGGACTTGATTCCGTTCTTCACGTCAAACGTGGCGATCTTGATTCCTTGAGAAACATCCGTTCCCGGTCCCGGAAGTTGGTACACGTTGTATCCTTCGAACCGATAGCTGCGCGCAATGACCTCGGTTTCCGTTGCCTCGGCCTGGCTTGAGGAACCCCATTCCAGAATGATCTGGCCGTCAAGTTCCGTGGCTGTGACAACGGGAGCTGTGGGCGCCCGCGGTACGGAAAAGAGACCTTTCTGGATTGTTTCAGAGAATCTCGCTGCTGCTTTCATGACTCCCACACTGGAAAGCCGGTCTGCTCCAAGCCCGAAGACCACGGAAACAATCACTTCCTGTGTGTCCCCGGAAGAAAGTCTGAAAGGACCTGCGGAAACAAGAAATCTTCTGTCGCCGGGATGGAACGAATAGGAAGTGCCCAGGCCATCGAGGAAGCCGACTCCCGCGATCGGATCGCCGGACAACGGAAACGGCGTGGGAGATACCCCGGGTGGGTGGGCATAGGGAATGTCTGCCGTGTTGAGTGTGCCCAGGGGGGCGTAGCCGCGGAGCATCTTCCACCACTGACCGGTGACGCTTGCATAACTACGGGACTCCCCCGCGGGAGGATCTGCGTACGGCGAACTCCCAAAGTACGCAAATGAAGTCATCGGGAGATTCTTCGCTCCCTGAACCACGCGAAACCCCTTGTAGCCTGAATCCGATGGTGATGGAACGAGAGGACCCTGGAGCATGCGGTATCCGACAGACGGCGGTGCTATACCGAAGTTTCTGAACGTTGCATCTTCGTCGTTGGAATTGTATCCGTAGCCCAGATTAAGGTCCACGTCGCATCCAATGACGTCATCAGAAAATGATCCAATGTCTGTGTCCACCCACTGCCCGACAAACATGCTGTCAATGGAGAACGATCCTCTCTGGGTCCCGGGAGCGGGGTCAACATCCACACCGCCTTTGTTGATGATCTTGTATCGCGTGAAATAGATGTTTTGAAGAGGAAAACTTCCCCCGTACGCCCAGACTGTTTTCTGAATCTCGAGCCCCGTTGGTTTGGAATTCGCGAAAAGGTCGGATTGGCTCTCGTCGAGATCATTATAGATCATGAAGACAACCTGATCCGCGGGCGCATGCCCCTCGAGGTCGGCAATCCCGGGCTCGTCATATCTCCCGGTTCGGAGGCTGTCGAGGAGGTGCTCCGCAGGAAACGCAGGAGCCTGATAGCCGGGGAGGCCGTTGCGCTCAATATAGGGAGCTCCGAGGTGAACAGGCCACTCAGCCCAGTCCTTTTCGTACTGGTTGTAAACCGCCTGCATGTGAACATCTGTGACATTCACAACGGGGATCTCGTAAGTCCAGGCGGCTTCTCGTTGAAGCTCTCCAGTGTAGGTTCCTTGATTGATGAGCATCCCAAAATCCCGCCGGATCCGGTAGATTCTCACTTCCGGGGCCGACGGATTGGCGGGAACTGCCGACGAGCCCAGACCGGTCACATGTCCACCCCTGGTTCCAACGCCGTACGTTCCTCCACCCACCCTCACTACCTGTTCACCTGCAGGCTGGGTGTATGCGGGATCAAGATACATCTTCCCACCCCAGACAAACCCGTCCTGATACACCACGTTCCCTGTCCCCTTCGGAAAATAGGTTCCGTTGTCCCCGTTGGGCGATCTGTTGGAAAGCCCGTCGTTGCGAAACCATGCCGTCATGTTGCCGATGGTCAGCCCGTTGTACGAGGGAGTCCCGGTGCTCTTCGTCATCGCGACCTCATCCCGGCGTGCAGATTTGTCGGGTGTTTGCCCTTCGGCGATCGTCAGAATTCCGGATCCCGCGAGAGCGAGGATCCCCCTGCACGTCAACAATGTCAACGAAGAATGCCGAAGATGCATGATCAGTACCTCACAGTAAGTCCAAGCCGGATCTGCCGGGGAGTTCCGTAAATATCGTTGCCCGTTGCGTTCATATAAGCCCAGCGATTATCAAGAATGACGGTTCGGTAGAATTCTTCATAGAGAGGAAGCGCCTTGTAAGGCTCCGCCCCTGTCTGCTGGAGCCATCCATCATCGTTCGGGTGGCCCGTTGTCGGAAAGACGTTCAGAACGTGCTTTCGGTCAAAGAGATTCAAAATATCCAAAACCAATTCGATGGTCAGCGGCGAAAAGAAGAACGATTTTCTGAATCGAAGATCGAAATTGTAATACCATGGGGTGGTGACTTCATTCTGGAATGACGTGGAGGTTGCGCTGCGGTAGTCGGTCAGGACGCGGACACCGACATTCCAGGGGCTGGCCGTACCCAGGAACAAAGGAGGGGCAAGTGCCGTGTATCTCTGACCGCTCCGGAAGCTGAAGATGAGGGAAAGCGACGTGCCTGCAAGAAATGATTCATCATCGTGAGGCACGATAAATCTCCCAATCATGGTTCCCCGATGCGTCTGATCGTAGTCGGCTGGAATCAGCGATTCGGGATATTGACGGATTGAAAAATCGTCGGACACATAACGCCAATCATGGGGATCAAATATCCTTCCCTCAGTTCTTGAATACGTGTACCAAACACCTGCCGAAATGTATCGGCCAAGAGGGATGTCGGCCGAGAACTCCAATCCCGACGAAACTCCCTTCCCACCGTTCCGAAGAGCCACAAAGATCGGAGTTCCCGCTGAGTTTGCGACCTGCTCCAATTGGAGTTGGTTGTCCATGGATTTCCGGTAGTACGCCATTTTCAGGGAAATACCGGAATCCAGGAAATGGTCGAGTCCCGCCTCAAAGTGTTGTGACCTTTCCGGTTCAGCCATGAAGGGAATCGCAGACGCGCCGAGGTTGTACGGCACGCGCGCAAACGGATCCATCCGGGTGCTCAATGTCACGTTGTGCATGTACAAATCCTCCAGCTTACGGAGCTGTACATACGATCCATAGGCGACACGTGCCATTGTGCGTTTCGAGGGAGCAAACGTGATTCCGATGCGGGGAAGAACATACTCATAGGCCGGTGTCTTGGTCAGGGCATCTTCGATGAGCATATCGAGGTTCCCGTCGAACGGCACCTCCTGCCAATCTTCCTGGCCGGTTGAAGGATTGACGGTTCTTGGGACGGCGGTCAGGTCGGCATCGATCGACTCATATCGGAGGCCGACGTCGATCGTTGCCACATCAAACGTCAGGAGATTTCGCACATATATTGATCCAAAGTCCGGCCGAATCGGTCCGTCAGGACCGTCGTTTACTTCAACCGATGGATCGTCGTACCGGTACCCGGCGGTTGCGATGTCACCTGTGCGCATCAGCCGTATGCGTCGTTCCTGTTCAAACGTGGAAGAAAGCCAGGGACTCATCATGAACGACCGGATGTTCTGTATGCGGTACAATCGCATGGTCCACAGGGATAGCCTTCCGCCCGCCTCCACGCGCCATTCGTCAAGGACCTGATGCTTCACGCCGGCTGAGAATTCGAGCGAGGATTGATTCTCTCGCGTGTAGGAGTTGTTTGGAGTCGAGGGATGATCTATGCCAAAGTTGAAGACGACGCTGTAGGACGGCGGGGGGAAGTATCGTGAAAAGAATCCCCCATACCCGAGTTGTGCGTTGGCAAGGCTGTCGGTATAGACGCGGAAGTTGTGACGGAAATCGGGATCGTAGATACGATGGAAACGATCATACCATGCAACGGAAACATCCGCGCGGGTCTTGGGGGTAAGGTGCACCCCCGCCTTCAACGCGGCGAAACGGGTTGTAGCCTTGTTGAGGGAATTGCGGTCCTGCACGAAGATACGCCGGAGCGCATCCGGCCACCGGCCTCCCTCGGGATGGACCTCGTTTCTGTAACTGCCTATGAGTGTAAGATCAACTCCGGCGACGGAGAACGCAACGTTCCCCTGAACGGTTGTCCGTTCCAGCCAGTTGCCGGGGAGATGGTTTCGTGCAATAGCAACGGGGCCGGGAAGAGGTGTCCCCGGGGGATATGATCCCAAATCGTCCGTCACAAGGTCATACCGAAAAGGAGCAAGAAACATGGGATCGCGATCTCGGAGGAAAATGTACTCCCCCGCTACAAAGAACCTGGCTGCTTCAAGAGGGAGCGGCCCATCGACGGTCGCAGCCACATTCTTGTAACCGAATGGAGAGGTGCCGGCGAATTGCTTTCCCGGTGGAGCAAGATCGTCTCCGCGCAGGTCAACGAACACGTTCAACCGCTCTCCTCCGGTCTTCATCCTGCTTACGACGGTTCCGCCACCCCATGATCCCAGGGAAGCTCCGTAAGCGCCCGAATGCAATTCAATCGACTCGATTGCTTCCGGCAGAAGCGGTACACCCTCCTCGTTGGTGAAGGGGTTGAGCACGCTGATGTCTTCGAGCAGGTATCCGGTCTCTCCGTCCCGGCTTCCTCGAATGTGAAGACCGCCGTTTACGGATGATACGCCGTTGAGGAACGGGAGATACTCATCCGTTCCCCTGTGCGGAACATCGCGAATGTATTGTGCATCCAGAACGTGAATCGTCCAGGCTTCTTTGTCCGGTTCTTTCAGTTCGTTCGGCGGGGGCACGCTGTCCGTGAGGTGCCTGACCGGCCCGGGCTTCGCAATCTCCCCATCCGTGCCCCGGGGAACTTCCTCTGTTTCCGCGGTGTCGCCTGAGAAGGGTTCGATTCGGGGTGGAACGCTGATGGAACCCTCGGAGCGCAGGTGCCCCAGCAACGAACCCGAGCGCTCATCCCCGAGACCGAAAGCTTCGGTCAGATAAGAGCCCGCACCCGCAGGGTTGCCAGAAGCAGCCTCTGTGAAGGCAAGATTCCGGAGGATGTGTCTGCTGACCTGCCGATGAGCATTGTCTGCGGAGAGAATGCCGGCAGCTGTCTTGAAATGCTTTCTTGCACTGTTGTACTCTCCCTCGTTGAATGCCATCACTCCGAGGGCCTCTTCCCGTGATGCGAACTCACGCATGAGGTCAAGACGCTCGTCCGAAAAACCTTCATCGTGACTCAGACATTCCAAAAGAGCAATGTTCATACTGTCGTATTCGGCGAGTCGTCCGTGCGCATACGCCAGCCAGTAGTATGCCTGCGCGCGTCGCAGGGGCAGTGTGGGGTTGTCGTCGCGTACGCTGTACTCATCGAGGAGTCTTTGCATCAGCTGCTTCGCCTGTACGAAATCTCCGTCGGCGATCAACTGGTCGAACTCGGCGTTTCTCGCTGATGAACAGGCGAGAAGGATCGCAGACGCGACAAGGAGGAGCCCTCGCCCCACGGCCTGAAGGAGGATTGTAGGAATAAAGGGATGTTGAGCGGCGGGAAAAGCGGAGCCGGGTGACGGCCCAAAAGGACAAACTATCATGAGCCCCCTACTATTTCATGAGTGTTGGTGTTGTGCCGTTGTTTTTGTAGCGGACTAGTATGAAAGTCGCTGAATAGTTTCGATGGCGAGACGAGCGGCATGTCGAATGTCGCTGTCCCCATTGTAAGCAGCAACTTCCTCAAGGGCAGGAAGCGCCTCGCGCACTCCAAGCTGCGCAAGAATCTCAATGGCTGTAAGACGTACGGGCAAAATATCATTCCTCGCAAACGAAGTCAAGCGATTAATCAACTGTAGGTCGGCGGGTGCACAGGCGGCCCAGGTGGTCAGCGCCTGCTGGCGAACAGCGTAGTGGTAGCGAGTGTCAGCAAATCGGCGCGCATGAGGGACGAATTGCGTTCTGTGAGGGACGAAATGCACGTCGGCGAGAATCTCCATCGCTTTCAGCGCGGCGATGCGTTTAACGTCATACCACGAACGGCTGGCCGCAAAACGCTCGAGCAACTCCATCGACAGTGCTCCATCAATCTTCGCGAGAGACACAAGGGCCGTCGCAGCAATATCATCGCTGGTGTCCGTCTGCGCCACAAGCCGCAGGCGTCCTCGGGCCCGATCCGTGTACCGTGCACCAAGAGCAATGACGGCGGATTTTCGGATGTGCTCCTCTTCTGCCCCCAGGTGCGAGAGGAGAATCTCCTCGGCGTCGGAGGACCCAATCGTTCGGAGCCGGGCGACCGCTTCCGCCTTCACAATCCAGTGTGCATCGCTCTCCAGAAGATTCCGCACTGCGGCAACCACGGCGGGATCGGTCGGATGATCCGCCACAAGCTGCTCCAGAGCCAACATTCGCCCCGGAATCTCGTCGTTGAGGACCTGATAAAGAAGTTCCCCGATTGGCTTCTTATGCCGGATCTCTGCAACGAGCGCGCCACGTCCGTCAAAACTGACCATGTCGGGGACCCCGGTAACGTCAAAATGATAGGTTTCTTCGGCCTCATCAACCCACACAACCTGCCGTTGAATCTTTCCGGCGGCATCGATTCGGATCTCGACGGGAAGCCAGAACAGATCCTGGCCTTCAACGAAAGGTTGTATCTGCTGAACCTTCACCTCAACCTTCTTTCTGCCGGGGATGAATCGGGACTGAACTTCAAAGACCGGGTGCCCGCCGCCCCACATCCATTGTTCGAAAAAGTACTGCAGATTGACCCCGGTCGCCTCTTCGATGGCCTTCTTGAGATCCGCACTCTCCACGTTCGAGAATTTGTGCTTGTTCTGAAAATGAGAAAGAGCCCGAAAGAACGCCTCGTCGCCAAGAATCCAGCGCATCATGTGGAGAACGATGGCTCCTTTCAGGTATGTGGTCTCTGAATTGTAGATCTGCGACCTGCTGTCGAAGAAGCGGTATTCAAGAGGACGGATGATATGCGAGGAGGAGACGTACTTCAGATACGCTTGCCGGGCCAGCCAGGTCGAGGCTTGAAGTTCCTCAGCGCCCAGGCGGTGTTCATCCCAGAGCATCATGAGATACGATGCGAAACTCTCATTGATCCAGATGTTGGCAAGGTTGGTGCACGTGGTGTTGTTCCCGAACCAATGATGCGCGAGCTCGTGGGAGATCAGGGTTTCGGTGGTCCAGTTCGTGGCGTATGATTCAAAGTCAGGGTTGAATTCCTGCGTTTGCCCCGGTGCGCGAAGGATTCGGTCGTTATGCCCGGTGATGCCGGTGTTCTCCATGGCGCCGATGGCGTAGTCGTAGGCCGATACCTGGTCGTACTTGTCCCACGGATACCTGAAATTAAACCTCTCCGAAAAGAACTCCACCATGTCCGGCGTCCGCTCGAATACGGCGGCGGCATCCCGCTCCTGTCCGGGATGAACCCACACGCTGAGGGGGATTGTGCCGAACGCGGGGCGAAGAGATACCTCCCGGTAATCGCCTACAAACAACGCGATGAGATAGTTGGAATGGGGAAGGGTCTGCGACCAGTGGAATGTTCGCGTTCCGTCGCTGTTCTCCGTGGTTTTCAGAAGCCTGCCGTTGGAGAGAGCCACATGGGGTTTGGTCACCGTCGCCACCATTTCGGTGGAAAACTTGTCGTTATTGCCGTTGTAGATCGGGAGCCAATTGGCGTGAATGCCGCCTTCGCCATAGGTGAAAATGGCCGGCTGGTTGTTCGTACCAGGACAGGCATCGATGAAGTACATGCCGGCCGTCGGCACGGCGCTGTATTCAACAACGAACGACACTGTATCGGTCGGCCGGAAAGTCTCACCCAGTTGAATGGTGAGGGAAACCGTGTCGGAAGAGAACTTCAAGGGAGTGCCCGAAGATGCATCGCGTACGCGCCGAACATTCAGCCGGTAGGCGTCAAGCGTCACCGAGCTTGCCTGGAGAAGAGGGCGCAGGATGAGCGTGGCGTTACCCCCCACACTCCGTGTCTTCCAGTCGACTCGAAGCTCCGCCTTGTAGTGGATCAAATCATACGAGCGTTCGCGGTTCGGATGGTAGGTTCCGGTGGGAAGCTGTTGCGCCTGAAGAGTCAGCGGGGCGCCAATGGCAAGAGCGAGAAGAATTCTTTTCATCGGAGGTATCCGGTACGATGTCAGGAGGTACGGAGAACAAACGAGATATCACTCCCACGCTGTGCCCAGCCAGGATTCATAGATCTGCTTCTGTAAAGCCGTCGGTTTGTCAGACCGTTTGACCTGGTAAGAGGGGACTGTACTCGGCGTAAGGGTGACGTCAAATTCGCGCAGGCGGTCATCGCGTATGAGCGTTATGCGCACGCGATCACCGTTCTTCTTGGAAGCAATTCGGTCCGGAATGTCGCCAGAACGAGCCCTGTACCCGTCCAGAGCAACGATCTCATCGCCGACATTGAGGCCGGCGAGATAGGCAGGCGACCCGGCAACAACCGTACGGATGATGGTCCGCCCATCTTCATCTCGTGTAGAAGCGCCCAACCAGGGTGTTGCTCTTTGTTCGGAAGTGACGACGAGGCCGGCGTAGGAAAGCGCCTTTTCCCAATCAAGTGATTTTGTCCCATAGACGTGATCATCAAAAAATTGCTCGAAGCTTCCTCCGCCAAATTCCTCGCAGAGTTTTCTGAAGTCCTCGACCGTGTAACCGCTTCCGTTCCAGGGAAATCTCTTGTAGAGGGCGCGCATAACATCATCAAGCGACCGCTTGTTCCCGGAACGCTGACGGATCTCCAGGTCCAGGATCAGACTGACGTCTGCTCCGCGGTCGTAGTAGTCAGATTCCGCATTGTAGGCATTTTCGTTGGATTTCCAGTATTTGACCCACGCGTCGAAACTGGACTCTGTCACCGGCTGCACCCTGTTTCCCGGCCTCATGCGCTCGCTTTCGATTTCCCGCGGAAGCTGGTCGATGATCTCCCGAGCCGTGATGTACCCCGTCCGCGCGAGCAACAGTCGTCCGTAGTAAGATGTTGTCCCTTCGGCAACCCACAGCTCCCGCGTATAGTTTTCCCGCGACCAGTCGTACGGGCTGATCCCTGCAGGCCGGATTTGCTTTACATTCCAGGTGTGAAAGTACTCGTGATTGACCAGGCCAAGAAAACCCCGATACGACCCCGGATTGGTAAGGGCAAACGGCCGGCCGCCCATGATCGTGGAGTTGATGTGCTCAGTACCGCCGCCTCCCCTCGCCGAAAGGTGGAGCATGAAGATGTAACGCTCATACGGCAGATCTCCCCAGAATTCCCGATTGGCCTTGATGATTCGCTTGAGGTCTTCCAGGATGGCCTTGACATCGTACTCGCCCTTTCCGAGCACGCTGAATACGTGCTTCTTTCCTTCTGCTTCGAATTCGTAATCCTTCTGATCCCCCACGAAGAGGGGGCAATCCACTAAATAGTCATAGCTTGGGGCCCGGAAGGTGTTCGGGGTTCCAGCAGCACGGTCGAGGCCCGTTGTGACATGCCAATTGCCGTACGGAACGACAGTCAGCGTCACAGGGCGATGGCGGTGGTTTGACGAATACATGAACACTGCCGCGCCGTCAAGAAATGCCCCCTCATCGTTCAACCCCTTTGTCCGTAAATGAAACTCGTTGGCGTACACCCGATACCGCGCAACCACTTTGGCCGAGCTTCCTTTTTCAATGCGCCAGGTGTCCTTGTCGGTCTTAATCCATTTCAAAAGCTTCCCCCCACCGTCGACAGCAGAAAAATCCTGCACAGCCCCCGCAAAGTCGAGGATGATATATCTTCCGGTTCGCCAGGCCGGGAGAGAAAGCTCGAACGACGATTCCGCTGCAGGAAGACCGTCAAAAGTAACCTCGACTTCGAACAAATGGGTCCAGGGCTCCGGCATGGAAAGCCGGTAAGCGATGGAAGGAGATTGTGCAATGGCCATGGTTGTCCAGAGACCGGTGATGAGAAGAAGAGATTGTTTCATGATCTGGTGCGCGATTTGTGGGTAGATGCCCGTCGTTTGTCTGGCATGATAACGATATTGAATCTTCCATTCAAGGAGGGATGGTCGAAATCACCGTTCGGTCCCCAGCATGATCAGGCCCCGGAGGAATCTGAACCCTACCACGGGATCATCCGATCGGATTGAAAGGGTCTTGGCGTCAAGCCGTGTCACGCCTGGAATGACCGAGGCCTGGTCTGCCTGCGAGCTTCGGAAGAACGTGAGCTCGAAGGTGTAAGGAGCGGGAAGAGTGTATGGTTTGATCGATTTCCTCTGGAGCACCGCCTTCTTCACTTCCTGCCTGATGAGTTCGTGGGCCTTCTTCAGTGGGAGTGTCCTGGCGGCACGCTTTCCGATGCCTTCTTTGACCGCCACAGTGATAACAGCATCGCCAAGAATCCTTCTTGCCTGTTCGCAGACAGCCTTGTCGCCGGAAACAAAAACCACAGGGACGTTGTATCGTCCTGCAAGAAGCGCGTTGAGACCCAGCTCCGGCATTTCCACGCCGTTGACCTTTACCGAGGCCACCGTTCCACCCGAAATCGTGTGGTCCAGCACTCCGTCCGTGGTGCCCTCTGCAGGGTGGTAGCCGATGAACACCGCCGCATCATAGGTGTCGTCGATTCCCTGCATCATGCTGAGCGGCTTGGGGGATCCCGTAATGAGCGTTGCCGAAGGATGCAGGTCGGCAAGAATCAGGTTACGCATGCTTCCGTGGGAGTCGTTGACCACCACTTCGGTGGCTCCGGCATCGAGCGCGCCCTGAACGGCCGCATTCGCTTCTTCTGTCATCCACCGTCTTGCCATTCCGTAATCCTTTCCATCACTCCCAACCTGATCCCCGTGCACGAGGCCTGTAATCCCTTCCATATCCACGGAAATGAATACCTTCAGCGATTGGGCGGGCGCACCCGTGATGAGAAAGAGAAGAGAGAAGAGCAAACCGATTGTTTTCATAGCATCTCCTTGTGATTTACGTCTGAAGAAAATTGAGTTGCCAGAGGTCGCGGCTGCTTGTTCTGAGAAACGGATGAAGAGCGAGCCGTCCCGTGGCTCCGATGCTTTGCTGTAAATACGCAAGCTCCTTGAATTTTGCCCGCACGTCGGCATCTTCGGCTGCAGGGGGGGTGAATCCCGCTTCACGCAGGAGAAGCATCCCCTTTGCACGGATGGAGAGTTCGAGGTAGATCTGAAGGTAGCAAATCATGTCGGCGATGATTTCACCGCGAAATCGGTCCTGGAGGGTCTTCAGGTACGTCCCTACGCGCGTCTGTGTCAGGTTCCCTGACGTGATCATTTCAAGCAGTTGGACGTCAGTATCAAATCCCACGCCGAGCCATTCCCTTGTCGAACGCTCGCTGGCTTGAAATACTGCTGCGAGGAGGAGGGGCAATCCTGCAATGATGGTCAGCGGTGAAAAGAGCGGGTGGAACAGAAAGTGGTTGTAGTAGGAGTGAATGAGTACGGCAAGAAGAAGCCCTTTCCACAGGACAAGAGGGGATTCCGTAGACCGTTCTTCGGCCTCCCGCTTCGCCACGATGGCTACGATGGCGGTCGCGCCGCCGTGCATCACCGCCGTCCCAAAGCCGCGGACAATCCAGAGAAACATGTCGTCCGCCACGGAGGTCGTCAGGTAGTAAAGATTCTCGATGAACGCAAAGCCGGCCCCGACGGCAAATCCATAGATTGCCGCATCAACCATGAACCCGATGCGCTGTTTCCGGAGCAGGTAAACGATGAACAGCGCCTTGAGAATTTCTTCGTTGACGGGGGCACCATAGCGCGTGAAGGTCACAAAGGGCAGGCCGATCAGCCCCTGAGTCCACGAATTGATGAAGTAGGACGCTCCCGCGGCTGCGCAGCCAAAGAGGATCGCCCCCGAAACGCCGCGTGCCCTCACAAGCTTGTAACTGTCGAGGAAAATCAGGGCGACGAGGAACAGGAACACCGGAGCCAGGCTGATGACGATGGCCGGTACTGCAGAGAGGTCGATCATTGCAGAATCTTAAGGGACACCATGAATTCGTCCGACGATCGCTGATTCTTCTCTGCGGCCCTCGCATAGCCCAGAGAGAAGGTTGATTCAAAGGACGAGAAGAGCACGAGTCGAACATCGAGTTGTGCGCCCGCGCTGATCGCTGTGCCGCGCGAAATCTTGTCTACATTCGTCCCGATGGCCGCGGTGAACAGGGACAGGCGCATCCAGTTGGAATAGAGAGTCTGGAATCCCAGGTGACGGAATCGTATGGGCGGAAGGTTCCATTCCAGCATGCCCTTCAAATAGTTGATGCCGCCAATCTGGTTGATGGCGAGCCCGGGAAAACTTTGGTCCTCCCGGTACCGCCAGATCTCTCCCACGTCCACCCAGTTGTTTCCAAAACCCCCGAAATAGAAATTGGCGAACGGATTGTCGCGTCGGCCGAACGAAATGCCTCCGGCTGTCCTCAGCCACAGGGACGAATGGTCGATGGGTAACAGGAAGCCGTAGCCGAGATTCGTGCTCATGCGCGGATAAGCCTCCCCCAGCACCATGTTCGCATGGGTGGCTGCGCGCCACTCCAGGCCCTTCTCATGCTCCACGGCTCCCAGAGACTTCGAAAGGTTCTGATAGTTGATGCGGGCATCGAAGGACCAGAACCGGTCAAACGAAGCGACAATGTTCTGAAACTCCGGCAAACGCTCCAGTCCCCAGTATCCGCCAACGGTGAACCGGTAATCCATCGTTTCCGGCTCGTCAAAGATTGCGTAATCCTTGTACTGGAGCGAAAGGGAATATCCTTTCCGGCTTGTCTTCGTCGGCCCAAACAGGTCGTAGAAGTCCGCTCCGTTCATTGCGGCCGTCAGCTTCCATTCCCAAAGCCTGTAGTTGAGAACGGCATGAATGCGCTCGTTGGATGGAAGCACTGTGTTGGGAGTGTAGGAAGCCGTCAGGTCGATCATATGCGAGTAGATGGGATCCGCAAAGCTGAAACGCATCCCGTACGCTGCAAAGTTCTTGTATCCCTCAACCACGGGGTAGGCGGACACGAGCGAGATGTGCGTCTTGTACTCCCCGCGGTAGGCGACAAGCGAATCAAGGTTCACGTTTGCCGCTGAGGGGCGGCGCACGTGCCATGATCGCACCACGGGATGACGATTTGCGATCTCGTTCCCCAGGTAACGGATTGCGCCCACGTTCTCTACGGGCGTGGTGCCGATCATCACGGGCACAAATCCCTGCCCTGTGTACAGAAAGGCGAGGATAGAATCGGGAGACACCGGAGTTGGGCGGAAGAGGCCGGTTTCGCAATTCGTCAACCAGTGCATCTCCTTTGTCTCAAAATCGTACCGGACAATGTTCGATACCCCGCTGTAGTACGACGATCCGAACAGATGCTTCCCGTCGGGTGAGAACACAAAGTTCGCAGGGGTGCTGATGTCGAAATCGTACAGAATGTCATAGGACGTCTTCCCTGCAAGAAGATCGGCAATGTTCATCGCGATAAGCTTCTGCGTACCGTCCAGTTCCGCTAACGCGGCCGTCAGCATCGTTCCATCCGGCGAAATGTCGAGATCAAAAATGTCCTTCCCATACGGCCACGCAGAGACCAGATTCCATTCCGTATACGGCGCGGGGATTCTCACGAGGGAGGAGATCCCGTTGTAGTGCCGGACGCCCCAGAGGCTCCGATCGGAGGGATTGAACACGAAGTCCCCGGTACGGCAGTCCTTCAGGAGCATCGTTGTCCGGCCTGTTTTGAGATCATAGGCGTTCAGGTCCCGCCACTTATTGTTATCGGTCGAGAAGAACAAGGTTTCTGTTGAAGGATCGTGGGCGAGGGAGGTGACGTAAAACAGAGTGCCTCCGCGAACGTCATGCAGTCTGCGCTTTGTTCCCGTGGCGAGGTCGATTGCGGCAAGGTGTGCGACCTGGCCCGGATAATTTACCGCGGCGTAAAGAACGTTTCGCTCCCTGTCCACAAACGGCCTCGAGACAGATCCCAGGAGCGTCCGCGTGATTTTCCGGTACGGAGTGACCGGATTCATCCTGATCAGATCGAGGTTCTCGCGTTGCCACTCACGCTCCCATGCGATCCAACGGGCCCACTCCTCGTCAAGCGGAGTTCCGAACACCTGCCTGAACCGCGCCGCGAAATGATTCTTGCTCTCGCGATCGTGGTTGTTCCATGCCACGACCTTCTCCGGTCCGTACTGGAGAGCCAGATAGCTCATGAAGCGGGTGCCGTACAGATAGGAATTTGCCCCGACCTGGAAATCGGCCTTGGTCCCTTCTGCCTCCAGCCCCACGATGTCATAGAAGTGCGCGCTGTCTCTGACCATGGTACGGAACATCATTTCGTCATAGGCGCCGAGGGCGCGGCCCAGTCCCCCGTTCATCCAGGTCTCCATGAACACCGCCTGCCCCTCGAAAAACCAGCTCGGCGCGTAGAGACGCGGGCTGGTAAGATACCCGTAGAGAAGCGAGAGAGGCGCTTCGGGAATCGGCGCAATCTTCCCCCCGAAGAGCGATCGAAAGAATTTCGCGGTCGATGAAGGCTTGTCCATGGTGACGATATGGGCAAGTTCGTGATTCATCATCCAGCTCATCCGTTCCACTGCCGGCATGGTTTCGTAGGAATAGTGAAACGGCGAGATTCCCACGCTGATAAGATTTCTCGGTACTCCGGTGGCCCCTCCGTTTCCGAAATCGCCAAAATCCTGGATCAGCACCGTCACAGGTTCCGAAGGTGTGTAGTCGAAGAGCCGGGAATGGAAATCGAGGGCAACCTCAAAGCAGCGGGCCACGTGAGGGACAAGGTATTCATGTCCTTTGGAGAAATACACAAGTCGAAGATGCTCGGTCTCCAGGGCGGACAGCTGGGCGTGCACGTGACCCGCCGAAAGCCCGTGGAACAATCCGGCCAGGAGGAGTGATCGTGCGGACAGGGGCATGCGTCCCTCGCTGATCAAAAAATGAAAGGGGTGATGGCGTTGTAGTCGCTAAGAATCGGAGATAATATGGAGAAAGGCAAGCCGGAAGGAAAAAAGAAGAGGGAATGACCTCGCGGCCATTCCCTCGGAACAACCAGCAAACAGTGGTCAGTCCAGACGATGAACGCCCTTGACCAGCTCTGCGAATCGCGCGCTCTTCAGGAGCTCGGCGAAACGGGCATCTTTCATGAGGCCCGCGAACCTGGCATCCTTGGCGAGCTGGGCGAACCGTGCATCCTTCATGAGCTCGGCAAAACGGGCATCTTTCATCAGCTCGGCAAAGCGTGCGTCCTTCATAAGTCCCGCGAAACGGGCGTCCTTTGCCAATTCCGCAAACCGTGCATCTTTCATCAGCGCGGCAAATCGCGCGTCCTTGGCGAGCTCGGCGAACCGTGCATCCTTCATAAGCTCGGCAAAGCGGGCGTCCTTCGCCAGTTCCGCGAACCGGGCGCTCTTCAGGAGTTCTGCAAATCGTGCATCCTTGGCAAGCTCAGCAAACCTGGCATCTTTGGCCAGCGCAGCGAAGCGAGCGTTGTTTGCCAGTTCAGCAAAGCGGGCATCTTTCATCAGCTCCGCGAATCTGGCGTCCTTCATGAGTTCCGCAAAGCGGGCGCTTTTCACAAGCTCTGCAAAGCGGGCATCCTTCGCCAGCTCGGCGAACCGTGCATCTTTTGCCAGTTCGGCAAACCGCGCATCCTTTGCCAGTTCGGCAAACCGGGCGTCCTTCATCAACTCCGCGAACCGTGCATCCTTCAGAAGCTCGGCAAAACGCGCATCTTTTGCCAGCTCTGCGAATCGCGCATCCTTGGCCAGCTCGGCAAACCGCGCATTGTTCGCCAGTTCCGCAAACCGCGCATCCTGCATAAGCTCGGCGAAGCGCGCATCCTTCATCAGCTCGGCAAACCGGGCGTCTTTCATAAGTTCCGCAAAGCGGGCGCCCTGAAGCAATTCGGCAAACCGCGCATCCTTCGCCAGCTCTGCGAACCGTGCATCCTTCGCCAGCTCGGCGAACCGTGCATCTTTTGCCAGTTCGGCAAACCGCGCATCCTGCATGAGCTCGGCAAAGTATGCGCCTTGCATCAATTCGGCAAACCGCGCATCCTTCGCCAGTTCGGCGAACCGGGCATCCTGCATCAGCGCCTGGAAGTTCGGGTCACCGATCAGCTTCTGAACCTGGTCGCTCTGCAACAGCAGTTGAAACTCGGGATCCTCAAGATTGACATCCTCGGCTGTCATTTGCTCGGCGCGGTACTTCTCAGCCTTCTGGATCCCGCCAATCGTTCCCGCCGCATCGTCTGAGCTGACGGGCGGATAGAAGAACGCAAAATAGATGATTGCCAGTGCGGCGACGACAACTCCGCCGGCGGCAAACAATCTCTTGCGGCTTCCCGCTGATCCTGTGGAACTCGGTGCCATGACTCCTCCTTGTGGGTTTAGTGTGATTGATCCGTTTGACGTTCGGAATCAAAAATCAGTCGTTGCTCGAACTGCGTCGTTCCATCGAGAAGAATCTGTACAGCGAGTGTCGGAGTCTGTTGATCGGAGGCAAAGCTCAGGGTGGTGTTCACGTCATTCCTGACGGCCAGGCGCACCTGACCAGGGGAAACTTCAAGTGTGGAGGGCTGATCGGCCGCATAGCGCACAAACCTGGCGTCGGTTGGGGAATAAAGAACACGCACGGTGAATTCACGGCCGCTCTGAAAAGAACCATGGACCTGAATTGTCCCGTCGACCACCTGGCCCCTGATCGAACCGCTGACCTCGGGGAGTTCGATCCGGGCGGAGGCTTTTGCGGATTGTCCGATCGTGCCCGCGAGCCCGGCGGAATCCGAGGGAGCTCCGGAGAAGGCAAGAAAAAGGGCGATCCCCGCCACAACGCCGCCGGCAAAGGTATAGGCAGTGCGGAAAACCGGAATCCGGACAAAATCGGAGAGACGATCCCAAAGGGAGGGCGAGGCCGCGGAAGGCCGCGGAAGCGAATTGAGAATTCTGAGCTTGAGGGAACGTGGAGGATCAACTTTGGGAACGTTCTTGAGCGTTGCCGAAAGCTTCTTCAACTCGGCGTACAGCTCACGCGCTTCTTTGTTCCGTTCAAGAGTCTCCCGCACGCGTTTACTGTCACGCGGAGAGTTTGCTCCATCGATTTCCTGATTCACGAGATCGTACGTTCGCTTGTCAAGCATTGGTAATTCCCTTTTTCATCAACACTCGTCTGAGAACGCGTCTGGCGGAAAAAAGGCGTGACTTGACGGTATTCTCGCGAAGATCGAGAATGTAGGCAATCTCACGGTAGGAAAGGTCCTGAAAGTGATTCAAGATCACGAGGATGCGATAGTCGGGCTTCAATTCCAGCAGAGCATTGTTGATGGCGAGTGTCATTTCGGGATCGCCGGCCGTTTCTTCTTCTCTCTGCTTCGAATGGAGTGTTTCGTCGAACCGGTCGAAATCCCGTTTGCGATTCAGGAAGTTGATGGATTCGTTCACGGCGATCTTATAAAGCCAGCTGAAGAACTTGTACTTCGGATCGAACGTGCTCAGCTTCTCGAATGCCTTGACGAACACCGTCTGCGTGATATCCTCGGCGTCTTCCCTGTCCGTTGTGAAGCGGAAGGCCAGATTGAACACCGGTTTCTGGTACCGGTCAACAAGCTCCTCAAAGGCTTTCTGGTTCCCGTCCAGGCATTGGCGAACGAGAAGGGAATCCTCTTCCTGTCTCATACCTACAAGTGATCTCTGGAAAAGTTGGCGTGTGCAGGGGGAGAAAGGTACTCCCTTTTGAGGGAGAGTTGCAACCAAAACCGGAAAAACGGCCAAAAAACGCAAAAACCGGGGGGTGGGATTTACTCGATCTCAAAAATCATGTCAAATCGGGCAAAATGAAAGACATCCCTGATATGCTTGTTCATATTGATTAATTTCAGCTTCTTGCCCGACTGGCTCAGGCGCTTCTGGGTTGCCAGCAGAACTCCCAGCCCGGCGCTGGAGATATACTGAAGCTCCTTGAAGTCCACCCTGGCGGAATCGTTGATTCTGCCCAATACTTCCGATGCTTTATCCGTTTGGGCGGCATCCAACCTCCCGCTCAAGACTACATCACCCTGATCGGTTATTCTGATGTCAAACATTGCTTACTCCAGCGGCAGGCGAAACGAAATGATGCTCGTTCTGTCCTGATGCTCATACTGAAGATTCTCGACAAGTTTCTGGACGAGGTAGATTCCCAGGCCGCCCGGCTTCCGTTCTTCCAGCGACCGTTTCAGATCGACGCTCCTCTGCTTGCTGACGTCAAACGGATCGGAATCCGGATCGGTGATCCTGACCAGCACTTCCTTTCCGTCAGAAGCCAGATGCATGTGAATATCGCCTTTTCCGGACTGGTTGTACTTCACCATGTTTGTAAAGAGCTCTTCAACGGCAAGGTCAAGCACGTATCTTACCTTCTCGCTGACTGCATGAATCCGCGTGAACTCGTTTGTGAACTCAAACACGCTTTGAAGCTGTGCGAACGTGCGTTTGAAGGACCGGTCCACGGCGTCAGAGTCCGCGTTTGTACACGATTCCCCCTTTCATAACGAATCCGATCTGCTCCAGGGTGCTGATGTCCTTCAACGGATCGCCGCGGGTTGCCACAATGTCCGCAAATGCTCCAGGGGTGATCTCGCCGATCATTCCGCTCATCCCCAACAAATCCGCCGCGACTGTGGTTGCCGACTTGATGGCCTGCATCGGGGTCATGCCCCATTGAACCATGTAGGAGAATTCCTTGGCCTGGTTCTCGGTCCACGCGAAACCTCCCGCATCGGTCCCAAACGCGATCTTCACGCCGGCTTTCAAGGCCCTGGCGAAGGTGAGCGGGAGCCGGTCTTTGAGGCTGAGAAAAACCGTATTGCCCTCGGCGGCCCTCCCCTCGGCCACCCACATGTTGACATGAATCGTTGGGCACCAGTACACTCCGTTCTTTACCATTGAACGGATGCACTCGTCATCGAGTGCCTGCCCGTGCTCGATGGTCCGAGCGCCCGCGGCAATGGCTGCCAGCACACCATCCCGTGTCACCGCATGAGCGGCAAGCTTCTTGCGCAAACGAAGAGTCTCTTCCCCAATGGCTGTGATTTCCTCCTTTGTGAAATTCGGAATGCTCCTGAAGGTCCCGTCGGGAAGCTGATAATAGCTCCCGTCCGCATAGATCTTGATCCAGTCGGCTCCGTACGAGACCTGTTCCCGCACTGCGCGCCGCGCCTCATCGACCCCGGTAATCTCCTGCACGCCCTTGGGCATGCGCAATTCCCAGGCGTAGGAAGAATTGTTCAGGAGATACCGTCCCGTGGTGCTGATCGATCGCGTGGCGACGAACATGCGCGGGCCAATGATCACTCCGTTGTTGATCGCTTTCTTCAAATCAACATCAGCATACATCGCGCCCTCAGTTTCAAGGTCGCGGATCGTTGTGAAGCCGTTCATGAGGGCTGTGGAACAGGCGCGCGCGGCACGGAGCGTCCGGTAGGGAATTGATTCTTTCAGGATCTGTTCGGCGTAGTCCTCGGTCGTGATGTCTCCCTGGAGCAGGACATGGGTGTGACAATCGATGAGGCCAGGAAGCACCGTGGCCGAGGACAGGTCAATAATTGCGGCGCCCGGAGGAATCGCGAGGTTCCTCCCAACCGCCGTGATCCGTGCGCCCTCAATGAGGATAACAGCATTCTCCAGCGGCGCGTCCGATCGCCCATCGATCAGCCTGCCGCATTGAACGGCGGTGATTTGGGCGGAGAGGAATGTGGGAGCGACAACAGCCAGGAAAAGCAACGTGCGGATCATCATGCCTTCCTTTACGTGTCCGTTGCGGGATCGTGGCGGGGGGCAATATGATACATGGGAGGCTAAGAGTCAAGGAACGGAAGAATCTCCTGTTCCCCGATGTCGAGGAAGAGGATCCTTTCCGTGATGCCGGCGGTATCCGCCAGGGCGAGAAGCTGTTCAATCGCATACGTGGGCGAAGGATCGAATCCCTGGACAAGGGTTCTGTGATGCATCGGAAGCATCAGCCTGGCGCCGAGGTCCTGAAAGACCTGCAACGCCTGTGCCGGATCGACATGATAGCGCTCCATGAAGTCCCGTGGTTCGATGGGTCCGATGGGCAGAATGGCGAGATCGATGCGAAACCGGCGTCCGATCTCTTTGAATAACTCAGGATGGTACCCCGTGTCGCCGCCAAAAAACACTGTGATGCCCTTGTACTCGATGACCCATCCAGTATATCCGCGGTCGCGCATCCAGAGCATGTCAAATCCGTACCGGCCGCTGAAGTGCTGAACGGGAACGGCGGTAATGCGAACGCCCTGATGTTCGATTGTTTCCCAGGGTCGCATTTCCCTCATTTCTTCAAAACCCAATTCCGGCGTATAGGGAAGGGATCCGAGCGGAAGGAGAAGCTTCCCGTGCTTGGGAATTCTGTCCAGACTGCCGAAGCTGAAGTGATCAAAGTGGATGTGGGATATGAGCGTGAAATCGACCTGTGAGAGACGGGACGGGTCAAGGCCTGGGGCGATCGTTCGTTTCATCACCATGCCGACGGTATTCGTGAACAACGGATCGGTGAGAAACACTTTGTCGTGAATGTGAACCAGGACTGTGGCATGACCCGACCAGAGAACGGAGAACTTCCCCTCCGATGCATGAATTGTCTGCTCATGGACCGGCGCAGGTTCGATGGGCCTGCCGATCTGTTCCACGACCTTCATGAGGAACCTGCTCACCATGGAGCTGCAGCCTCCGAAGATCACAATGGTCGCGAGAGAAGCAAGGATTGGCCGAATCATGGGGTGACGGGCGGACGCGAAGAGGGGATTATAACCTGTTGCTCCCCGACGTCGAGATCGACAATACGGTCGGCGATGCCCATTTCGGCGGCAAGGGCCCGAAGCGTGATGATGGATTGAGCAGGATCCTGCTCGAAGCCGTAGAAGAGGGTCTTATGGTGAACGGGAAGCATATAGTCTGCCCGAACATCCTGGAAAATCATCAACGCCCCGCGGGGATGCACATGAATTCGCGACCCTACTTCCCAGGATCCGCCGGGGCCGATTGGAATGATGGCAAGGTCGATCGTGAAGCGGCGGCCGATCTCCTTGAAGTACTCGGGATGGTATCCTGTATCCCCCGCGAAAAAGACTGTAAGGTCCTTGTATTGAACCACGTACCCCGTAAAGCCATGATCCCGCATCCATGCGCCGTCGAAGCCGTATCGCCCGCTGAAATGCTGGACTGGAACTGCGGTAATGGTCAGACCGGAATCTTCAATCGATTCCCAGGGGGAGAGCTCATAGACTGCGCGGAAACCGAATTCAGGCGTGTAACGCAGGGCGCCGAGGGGGATTGCCAGGATGCCATTTCGGGGAAGCTGTTCGATGCTTCCGTAGCTGAAATGGTCAAAATGCGTGTGCGAAATCAGCGTTGCGTCGAGCTTGGGGAGGATGGCTGGATCGATACCCGGGGCGATGTAGCGTTTAACCACGATGCCCACGGTGCCTGTGAACAACGGATCGGTCATGACCAGCTTGTCGTACATCTGTATGAGCGCCGTTGCATGGCCCACCCAGGCGACGGCAAGATCTGCCGACGGCTGAAGAGGTTGGGTGATCATCGACGGAGCGGGCGCGATGGGTTCGTTGATGCGGCTCATGGAACGCGTGAACATCCGCGCAGCCCAGGTACTGCAGCCGGCCAGAAGGAGGGCAAGGCCGAGAGATGCCAGGGGGAGAAGCCGGCGCGTCATCAAAACACCCTGAATTCCAGTGATCCGATCCATGCGGTGGGGTTGTCGGCATGCTTGAGGTTAAGATGGAGCATGCCGAAGAGCGTGGAGATGCCGGCAATTTTGAACACGCGTGTGGTTCCGGCGACGCTGTGAGCTCCCACCCCCAGGTTCAGCGTCAAATGCTCGCCGCGTTCGGACAGCGGAATAAATCCCATGATTCTGGCATACGAGCCGAAATAGGACGAGCCGAGCTTGGAAGTATAGATCTGTCCTGCAACGCTCAGCTCAACGGATCCCGTGAAACGGGCGGTCGGTTCGACGATGAAGGTGTACCAAGGGGAGACGTACCGGTTGATGCCGAAGGAGTACAGGAGCGGCGTGACTTCCCACTCGAATCCAAAGTTGGAGGTGTGGGTATCGTTATAGAGCGTAAGCGTGGGGAGGAGCTGAAGCGGAAGCCAGACGGAGAATTTGTCGGCGTTTTCGGGATTGGTCTGTGCGAGCGCTCCGGTTGAAACACATGCAATCATGATCACGACAAGTATCTGTTTTCTCATGGTATCTGGATAAACGCAGGGATAATTGGAAAAGTTCTGAAATCTACAGGAAAAGGTCAAAACGAAGGGAGAGAAGAAAGAGTCTATTTACTGCGGGCTTGCTTGCGAGAATCACGAATGGATCCAAGGTTAATCAATGGGCGGAAAAGGGCATCAACTCTGGATTTCCGTATCCGGACTTGGATCTGTTGAATGAGGCGTTCATAATCAGAAACATACCTCACTGCCGGCTCGAGCCGCAAAGACATGGCTCTCCTGCGCGCTTTCTCTGTATGGAAATATACATCTTGAAATATCTGTCGCACCCAATCCCCTTTTGCCAGGCGAAAGATTCTTTTTGCAACGTAATTGTAACGATTCCTCCCAATGTCCTCCTGAAGGTCAACGAAATCATCGACGATCTGACCAGCCTTTGCCATTTCATCGCAGAACGATGCTGCAGTGGCGAATTGATTCCACTGTCCGGACATGCCGCAGACTGCCGCGGAACCTACCTTGAAGATAGCGCAGATGTGGGCGTAACGATCGAGAAGTCTTTCCGGGTCACCCTGAAATGAATTCTGCTCCTTGTCGGCTTCAACAATGGAATGAATTGTCGTACGCAGGCTCTTTCTGTATACCTCCCAAAACTTCGAATTCTTTGGCAGGTGTTTTGAAAAAAGCAATTCCGCTTCAATCAGAAACAGATCAGAAGCAAAAATGAGCGAAGGATTTGCGACATGCCGATCAAAGATATCATCGTGGATTCTGAGCGCCATGTACAGCATGCGCTGACCCTTGATCACGTCTCTGAGGAACTTTCGCCTTGAGCGTGCGGACAATCGGCGGGCAAGCAGTTTTTCTGCAAGCATCTCGGGGAGCGCGCGCCAGTACACCGGCACGCTGCTCCTCTGGAGATGTTTCACGTTGTGCGCTTTTTCGTAGGCCCGGAAATCTCGTTGAAGAGTGGAAGAACCATTGAATATTCCCGATCCCTCTGCTACAGAAACAGGTTTCTTCAGCATCATCAGGGAGGACAATCCATCCACGGGCAGGCGCTGTTAAACGTTTCCGGATCACCGGGAACTCTCAGTCGCGCCCATGGGGTTTCTCTGAAAACCGCTTTGAGATTTTCTATCTCTCTTTTATCTTCATGTTTTTTCAAAAGCTTCTTAACTGAAATATAGCAATCCTCGTAGAGAACCCATCCATGCTTTTCCAGAAAGGCATCAAGACCGAGGGAAAGAAGCTCATCCAACAAAGCAGGGTTCTGAACAATTTCCATGTATAGATCCCAAATGGACATAAGCGGCATTACTTTCTTCCCGACTCTGACTTTCTTCCACTGATCGGGTGTTTTAAGGGCGCTTTCACGAATCCGAGTCGGCCAAACCGCCCTGCGTTCTGAAAACTCTACTTTCTTCATTGCTCCTCCCATAATGATAGAACGCCGGCTAGCGTTCGAGTGTGCGAAGCCGTTGCAGCGTGAATTGAGCATCCAGACTCGTCGAGTCTGATTGCAAATACTTTCGGTAGTGTTCGATCGCCCCCGGATTGTCTCCTTTCCTTTCAAGTGTCTTGGCGAGAAGAAGATGAGCCCTGGCATACGATGAGTCCAGGCTCACAGCCTTCCTCCCAACTGTTTCCGCGCCGTCCGTATCTCCCTTGAGAAGAAGAATCTCACCAAGCTGCCGCTGGTACAGGGCGGTGGACGGATCCTCTTCAAGCGCCTTCCTGATGGAGCTCTCCGCCTCATCGAGCATGCCGAGGTCAGCCAGGTAGCCAGAAAGTCGCTCGTGGGCCAGCGCAGCCGGCAAATTTCTTTCCCTGTATGCGTTTATCGCCCGTAATTCAAACTGCCCTGCTGAGGCGTCATTTCCTTTCTTCCTGTGAACCGCTGCAAGCATCGGATAGACACGCGGGTCCACCCACGAATTCTCAAGGGCCTCCTCGAGCACAGAAACGGCCCGATCAACATTCTGCAATTTCAGCAGCGCTTCTCCCGCCACTCTGTACATGGGGGCATAGCGCCATTTCGTGCGCAGGCACGGCTCCAACGCCTCGAGGGCAGCGCTGTAATTTCCCAATGTAGTTTCGACGAAGGCCAGGTTGTGGAGAAGAATCCTATTGTCCTTGGAGGAAAGCAGGGCGCGGCGAAGGAACAGAGCCTGCTGTTCATAATTGCCGGCCAAATACGCACCGACCCAATCAATCATTGCCGATTCAAAACTGTTGGCCAGTGGTTTCGCTTTCAGAAGGAATTCGTACTGTCTCCGCGCTTCGTCATTCTTTTTCAGGCGAAGAAGGCTCGGGACGATCCAAATCCTCGGAGCCAGGAAGGTTGAATCAAACTCGATTGCCCTCGCCAGACGTGGAAATGCGTCCTGGTCTTGAAGAATCAAATCATTTGCCGTGGTGAATTCCTGAACCGCACGCCAGTCTTTTGGTCGTTTGTTCTTCCACACGGCAAGGTCGCCATCGTCTGATTGAAGAATCTCCGTGTGCAGGAATGCCAGGATCTGTTCTGCGAGTGCAATAACACCGGCGGCGAAATTGTCGCGATCAGTGACGGTTGTCGTGAACAACTGAACCTGCCTGCCATCGCTCGTTTGCAGCAATTTGGCTTGAATGGTGTACTGGGAATTCTCCTTGAAAATGTTCCCGGTAATAAGATACGTGACATCATTGCGGAGAAAACCAGACAGCCGAGCATCCGGAGCGGCGGTGTAAGCCCCAAATGAACTTCGCAAGAGATCGTTCAGGTACTCATCGTACAGAACTGCTATTCCCTCCGTCCCGATAACGCAGGTGGAAAGATAGCTTTGGATTGAAAGCGGCCATGACGTCGTGAGAGAATCACCCGTTTCATTCGAAAAGCGAACAATCGCCAGTGTGATATCGGTTGGTCGATCAATTACTGTGTTGAGAACGAGAAGAATCAAGCTAAGCGCGATCACAATCGCAGGTGTCAGAAGAGTCGCCTTCCGTTTCCTTGAGAGCGCCTGCTTTCCGGATCCCGAGCGGACAGTTTTGTCATTGAAGATCCGGTCCAACTCATCAACAGACTGAGCCCTCTTCGCCGGATCTTTCTTCAACGATTTCTCAACGATCCGGAGAAGTTCATCGGAAACGTCGGACCTGAGTGATGCAATGGGATCGGGAACGTCGTTAAGGATGGTGTACATGATCGCCGGCCCGAATTCGCCCTGGAACGGCCGTTTTCCGGTCAACATCTCATAGAGAATGACGCCAAAGGACCAGATATCGGTTCGTTGGTCGACGGGCGATCCCTGAAGCTGTTCGGGCGACATGTAAGCGATCGTCCCAGCCATCGTGCTGCTTTTTGAGCTCTGTGTCAACGCCGGGTATATTGCCAGGCCAAAATCCAGGATCTTGACGACGCCGTCCGGCATGACCATGATGTTGCCAGGCTTCAGGTCGCGGTGAACAAGATTCTGTTTATGAGCTCGCTCGAGAGCAGAAATCAATTGACGGGCGATAGACTCTACCTGGTTGAGGGGGAGGGGGCCCCGCTTGATGATCTCGGCAAGGGTCGTGCCTTCCACGTACTCCATGGCAATGAAGGTTTTGGTCGTATGGGAAGACGGGTCCTCGAATTCATCGAACTCAAAGATCGTTGCAATATTTGGGTGTTGAAGGGACGCGGCTGCCTGAGCTTCGTGTTCAAAGCGAAGAGCGTCAGGTCCGGCTGAATCGCGGTCTAGCGGAAGGAATTTAAGGGCAACGGTCCGATGAAGGCGCTTATCCTCTGCCTTGTATACCACCCCCATTCCCCCTTCTCCTAACTTCTCAATGATCTGGTAATGGGAAACGCTCCGACCAATCATGCCACCCCCTAAAGTGACATCGTGCAATGCAGGCTGGAGGGGAGAACCGAGGAAAGAATTGCCTCCTAAAATGCTCTGCTCATCGGAAATGAATCGGCTGAGAAAGCTAGTGAAAAGTAGCTATTTGGACGGCGAGAGTCAAACGGCACCAAAGAGGCCAATTTCAGGGGAGAGATTCTCTGAAACCCCCAACTCCATCGACAGGCTTGGAGATTTGTGCACCCCCAAGATCGGGTCGTGCCAAATGTCATACAAGTACTCGAGGAAGGAGCGGGTTCAGATGCATGGTGAGATCATAGACAGAACCCTCGAACGAGGCGGCAAAATCTTCCGGTCTCGAGTCATCCTGCCAATCGAAAACGGTCGCAATATCGCCGGCCTGAACCGATTCCTCGGTTCCGATTTCGACAATCGTGTGGCTCGCCGAGATGGCAACGATGGGATAGTGCCGCCCTCTGATCCGGACCGCACCGCCTTTGGTTACGGCACGCGGCAAACCGTCCGAATGGCCAACGGGAAGCGTGGCAATCCAAACATCGTGGTCTGTTTTGTAGACGCGATTATAGCCTGCACTATCACCGGGAGCGAGCTTCTTTACAAAGATGACCCTTGTTCTCAGGCTCACACCGGGTTTGAGATTCAGAATACCGGTCCCGCGGAATTGTTGTTCCGGGAAAATTCCATACAACGCCATGCCCGGTCTCACCATATCGAGAAATTTATCAGGGTGTTGAAACAATCCGAAACTTGAGACGGCATGTTTGGTACCAACGCTGATTCCCCGTTCTGCGAGTTTCATCACCAGTGAACGGAATCGAGCAAATTGCTCTTCATCGAATTCCCTGTCCTCCGTGAACGTCATCATGATTCCCTGAATCCGGACGCTCTTTCGTGCGGCGAGATCTTCGATCAAGGTCACCGCATCCTTGTACGGAACGCCAACACGGCCGATGCCTGTGTCAACGCAGATATGAATGTTAATGGCCTTCTGGATCCTTGCCGAAGTTGCATCGAGAATTTTTCCGAGGGGCGTATAGATCATCGGCGTGATTCTCTCTGACACCAGGTCGTCGAGCTCCTTTTCGGAAAACGGTCCCATCAAAAGAACCGGCTTTCGGATTCCGCCGTCGCGAAGGAGATGAGCCTCCTCGAGTTTAACAACAGCCAGGCCGGCCACAGCGTTTTGCGATTCAAAGATCTTCGCAACGTTTGTCAGGCCAAGTCCGTACCCGTTGTTCTTGATTACTGCGAGGATGGGACGATTCGTCAGATGTGCAATCTGAGCAACGTTGTGAGCAAGGTTATCGGAGTTAACTTCGACCCAGGGATCAAAGGACGAAACGTTCTTCGACTGCTGAGACGGACGCATCGGCGAGGAGATCGCACCAACGGCAGCTAGACTGGAAGCCAGAAATCTACGACGCGTGGTTTTCATGGTTAAGATCCGGGGAATCAGGGAGGAATGTGCGCGGGAAAGTACGGAAGGGTCAGGTGAGAATCAATGTGCCGCAGAGGAAAGGAAGGGGGAAAGCGAGACGCAGAGAATCACAATTTCGCGAGCTGCGATCCGGCATCACCTCCGATGTCGCTGTAACTGATCATCGTGTTGCCGTCATTGTCGACCTCGAACTCCACCATCACACCCGCTTGCATCAGAAGGCTGAACAAACGAGTCTCGTCGTATCCTTTCAGATTGGGAAACTGGCCGTGGATCGTGGCAAGGAACTGATCGTATGGTACTTTCGGCATCACACAAACCCTTTCTTCCTGATGCACCATGCACATTCCGAAAAATACTCAACAAGAATAAACCTCCAATGACGCGCGTCACTCTCCGCAATGTCACCCGAAACTCTTCAAAGCTACGACATTGAATCCTTCGACCTTCAGGTCATCAGACGTTGCCGTGCTTTCTTGCCGGGCGGGATCCAGTGCGATCTTCCATTGGACCAGGTCGGTGAAGGTGTGTTTTACCTTCGCGACGAGTTCAGAAAAGAGGCCGCTTTGTTCGTAGGCGGAGGCGCTTTCCCTGGAATCCCAGATCGTGACGGACAGCGATTCCCTGCTCCCGCGGGAAGGCATGATCAGATAAGCATGGAGACACCCTTTGGCCGTCTGGAGCGCGGGGATGATCTCATTGAGGTACAGCGAATGGTACTCGTCTTTCTTTTCGGGTTTCAGCATCACGGAAAGAATGCGCAAATACAAATGATTGCCCTTGAATCCGAGGTCCTGCTTCGTCGGGAGGTCAAGAGAGACCGGGTAGGCTGAGATTGCGGGCTCCTGAGGAAGCTTTGAATACTCCAGCTTCATGTCGTGGGAAAGGCCCATACGCCATTCGGTCGTTTCGTGGAGAAAAGGCCGGACACGGTCCATGAGTTCCGCAAAGAGGCCGCTTTCGACATACGCCTCTGCATCGGCCACTGTTTCCCACAGGGTGAGAGAGACAAAATCCTCAGTATTCTTTGCGCTCTGCATCAGCGCGGCGTGCAGACAGCCCGGCACGCCGCCGAGGGCGGGAATGATCGATTCGGTGTAGGCGCTCTGAAGCGAATCGATTGCCGATGGTATTGCTTTGGCCCGAACAAGCCGGAGGTACATTGCAGGAGAAACCTCTCTGATTCTAGTCGTGCATCAGTTAGAGAATGCTTTCCGTGTGAAACACACGGACACAGAGGACCACAGAGAAAAGGTTTGCATGTCCAAGATGACGCAATATCCAATTTATTTTGCGACCCCTACGACGCCGCAGGCGAGACGCCCTCCCGCATCGCCGGTGGGCTGGGTTTTCAGATCGTCTGCTTTTTCGTGGACAATGACGCCGCGCCCGATGATGGAGGTCGGGCCCATAAAAGACAGCATGGGATCGACGTACTCAAGGTGCGCGTTACCGTCCTTGTCTGCTTCGATGTTTCCGAGGTCTCCGACATGGCGCTTTCCGCTCGAGGGGGAGCTGTGGGGCATGTTCGTTGGATTAAAATGCCCGCCGGCCGACGTGGCGTCGTCCGCGGTGCAGTCGCCGTACTCATGAATGTGAAATCCGTGTTTTCCCGGAGTCAGACCGGAGATGTGCGCTGTGACTTTGATGCCGTCTTTTACTGTTTCAAACCACACGATGCCCGAAGTTGAGCTACCCTTGGTAGGATGGAGAACGGCGACGGCTTTATGTGCGTCTGCGGTGTTCATCGCCTGGTGCTTCATGTGGTCTTGGGCCATCAGGGTGGAACCAGCTGTCAACGCGGCGCACATTGTCAGAAAAAGTGCTTTGATCATAGTATGCCTCCTTCGCAGAATCTGTCAAGGATGAAAAAGCGCGGGAGAAGAATGTAAAGAACGAGGTGCTGAAGGTCAATAGCACAATGGCATTATACCACGTTTCCTTTTTATCTCACCCCCTTGGGGTGATGATGATTGATTGTGTTTGTTTTATCCGAGGGCTTCGCCCCTCGGCTTTGTTATCTTTCCCCCTTCGGGGGAAACGAATCGGTAATCAATGAACGCTGGGAAAAACGACCCCGAAGGGGTCTGATATCATAGGTCGGGCCATAGGCCCGACATGACGTGATATTCAACAATTACGATTACCCCAAAGGGGTAAGATACCTTCAATCCCAGACATATCGTTCATCGTATTCAATATCATATTCCCTCAGGAAATTCCGATATTCATCCTGAAAGGTCTTCTTTCTGTGATGTTCTTGTTGGTCGCGGATGTAGGAAATAACGCTTTCAAGTTCCTGTTGGCCCACAGAGAAAGCTCCGTAACCATTCTGCCATCGAAACTTCGTGAGGAGACCGCCTTTTGTTTTGATCCATTTCGACGACTGTATCTTTATTTCCTTTAACAAATCCGCAACTGAAATCACACGCCCCAGTCTGCTCAAGATGTGCACATGATCAGTGACTCCTCCTACGACCAATGCCGGAGAGTTCTGATTTCTGCATATTCCGCCGAGATATGCGTGCATTTCTTCCCGGATATCTTTGTCCTGAAGGAATGGGAAACGTTCTTTCGTTGAGAATACAATGTGAACATAAAGCTTCGCCAATGATTGTGGCATGGCACCCCCCATGTTGTTATCTCACCCCTGTGGGGTGATTGTGATTGATGTTGGTTGTTATTGTCCGAGGGCTTCGCCCCTCGGCTTTGTTATCTTTCCCCCTTCCGGGGGAAGATGGTCCCTCCTTCTGTTATCTCACCCCTCTCTACTTCTTTCTAACAAGCTCCGACCAATTCGCAATAACAGACAGGGAATTCTTCAGCTTGGTGATCGCGGTTTTTTTCACGAGAAATCGTTTTCCGTCGCTGGTGACATCCATCAATTGAAGGCCTGACTCTCCTCCGATGCCGAACAATGACCTCGGTACGCTGGTCGCTTGAACGGCACTACGTAGATCTCATTGCGAGACGACTCGTCTGACGAATAGAGAACCCAGGGTCCATCCGGAGAGAAGTTTCCTCCGCCCTCATTGAAGCTTGTAGAAACAATCGGAATGAAACTGCTGTCTCCTTTAAGATCCACAAAGCCCAGATTAAATGTCGGGCTCTGTTCTGTTACGAGAACAAACCTGGAATCGGTGGAAATATCCGACGCATAAACGCTGTTGTTCTCTTTCTTGATGATCCGTTGCTCTTCTTTTGTGCCATCAGAGTGTTTCAGATAGGCTGCATAGTTACGCTCACGGCTGGATGAGAAGATAATCGCAGAGCCATCGGGAGTCCAAAACGGGAACATGTCGAAATCGGAATGAAACGTAAACCGGGTTTTTGAACCCCGCTCGATATCATAGATCCAGATATCAACATTGTTCTGGTCCATCTCTAATTCATCAAATGCGATCTTCCTGGCGTTGGGTGAGAGAGCTGCCGTCTGGGCCGGATTCGTCTGGACGATGGGTGTTTGTCTTCCCTGTCTGTCCATCCAAATCAATTCGCTCTTGTCGGTTTGAGCCTTTGCACCGTAGACGAGGATTCCCGTTTCAGAGACGGAGAAATCGCCTTTCGCTCGGGCCAACTTCTCGACGATCTTGTAGTGTGAGACTATCTGTCCAACCATGATTCTAGGAGTGAAATCATCGGGTCACATTTGGTCCCGTGAAGTGAGGCTAACTTATTCTTTTAACCACAACCACCGTCATATCGTCTGCCTGAGGTTCTTTTCCCGCATGCTCTTTTGCAGCTTTCATAACGGTATCGAGAATACCCGGGCCTGAATCGGTGCGGCTATCCTTGACCAATGACATAAGCCGATCGTCACCAAATTGTTCCTGCGAAGTATTCATTGATTCCGTTATGCCGTCGGAATAGAGGACCAACACGTCGCCCGGTTCCAGCAAGACTGTTTCCTCTTCATAAGACACAGATTCCATGATGCCGAGAACAAGACCTCCCGTACCGAGGCGCTGTATTCCGCCGGCGGATCGGACCAAAATCGGATTTTCGTGCCCGGCGTTACAGTACGACAACCGGTGATGAACGGGATCGAGGATTCCGTAGAAGAGCGTAACGAACTTGTCCGGGCCGGTGCTTCGATAAAGCAATATGTTTGCCCGTTCAATGCTCTGTTTGGCGGTGGTAGCGAGAAGGGTCTGACTGCGGAGAGTGGCCTGAGTATTGGCCATGAGGAGGGAGGCAGGAAGGCCTTTGCCGGAAACGTCCCCGAGGCATATGGACCACCGGCCTCCATCCATTGCAACAAAATCGAAATAATCGCCTCCGACTACCTGTGCAGGGATATTTTTCCCCGTGATTTCATAGTTGGCGATCTTAGGAAACTCACGCGGGAGCAATTCGGCCTGGATCTTTGCTGCCAAGGCGACCTGCTCCTGCATCTTGATATATTCCTGCTGTTCTTCGTACAACCGGGCATTTTCAACGATCTGCGCCGATTGCGCGGCGATGATGGCGAGCAGACGTTGGTCATCGTCCGTAAATCCCCCCCCGCCCTTCTTGTTGTAGACCGTCAGAACCCCCGTCAACTCTGATTTAACGATCATGGGAACGCACAGGAGTGAATGTATCTGCTCTTCCCAGCGAATACCGCGAAAACGATCATCATTTGTGGGATCGTTGATCGTAAGCGGTTTTTTGTTCAACTGCATCCAGCCAAGCAAAGCCTGATTGAAATGGAATTGATGCTTGTCGTGGGAACTCACCATGGTACGGACCAGCGTCACCATGGGCTGATCCTCTTTACGATCGACGAGGGTGATCACTCCCTGCTCCGCGCCCATTGCGCGAAGCGACCGGCGAATGATCGTTTGCATGATCTCCTGGGAATTGAACGAGGAGCCGATGGCGCGGGCAAGGTCGTTGAGGACGGAAAGCTCCTCCACCGCGCGTTTCAGGCGGGAATTTTCCTGCTGAAGGGTCTGCAGTGAGGGTGCGAATACTCCGCTGCCCATGCAACTGCCTCCCATGGGTTGTGGGCGTGAGAAAGATACCCTGAAGTTCCCCGGCGGCGAGCAGGAGACTCAGGGTACCGACCCCAAAAATAAGGATGCTGGCGTTGAGAAGCAATGAACGCCCCGGCAGGAACAGCTGGCCTGCCGGGGATGTGGGCCCTATTGAATCTTCCCCTGACGGAGCTCTTTGGCAATTCTCTCTGCCTTGTAAATATCTTCCAGGGCTTCCAGAATTCCCGCCGAATGCACGGACACGCACCGGTTCTTCGTATCATCAAAGATGAAGTCGCCCGGAAGGCTCTCAATGTTGCCGTCGAACGCGATGCCCACAACTTCGAGATTCTTGTTCAGGACGGGACTTCCTGAATTCCCGCCGATGATATCGTTGGTGGAGACAAAGTTGAACCGTGCGCTGAGATCGAACGATGGCGGCGGATTCTTCCAGCGCTCCGGAATGTTCCACGGATCGGTCTTCTGAAATGAATGGTAGCGGTCGTACAACCCGTAAAACGTTGTGTACACCGGCGCAAGGGTTCCGTTGTACTCGTAGTTCTTCACCACCCCGTCTGCGATTCGAAGCGTGAAGGTCGCATCGGGCGGGATCGAGGTTCCGTAGATGTCGAAAACGGCCTTCCCGAGCACCTGCACGCGCGCCTGCTCGCGCGAAACCACATCGCTGAATCGTTCGCGGACATTCCGGGCGTGCGAAGATACCCCGTTGACGTATGCAAGGAACGGGTCGGTGGAAGAAGCGATCTCCGTGGGATTTGCGAGAAGTCTTTCCACATACTCCGCGTCCGTGAGGTTTGTCCTCTGCAGGAGCGAAGCCGCTGCCTCGGCCGGGGACTGAGGGCCGCGGAAGGCGTTAAACGAAGCAATGCGTGTTCCAAGCCGTGCCGACGCCCACTGGAGATAGGAAGCAAGAACCGCCCGGTCAAGTTCCTCATTGATCCTCATGCCGGCAATCCTGTTCTTCATGGTCTCCAGGCTCATTCCGCGCATTTGCCTGGCACGCTCGTCCTCGGGCATGGCGGACAGGGTGGCGAACTCCGCGAGGGAGTTTGCCAGCATCAAAACGGTTGGCCGTCCAATGCCGGAGAATGTCAGGGCCTGCACCTCCCCGAACAACGCCGCCTTTTCCCTCTGCATGCCTTCAATGTCCGGCCAGACACTCGAGTAGCGGGATTTGAGGTCCGGGCGTGCGGCGACGCTGTTTCGGAACTTGCGCTCAAAATCGCGCTTCTTGGCCATGATCACGGGATCCCGAAGTCCCTCGATCCTGCCAATGTACACTTTCTGGCTGTTCGAGAAACTGAACAGCATGGTCTGGTACTGAAGCTTCTGATCCGGATGTTTATCGAGGAAAGCGCTGTAGACCGAGACCATGTCGTTCAAACGTTCCAGCACAAACGGATACAGGTGGTCGCGGTTGAACTCCAGCTGGGCCACCGTGTGGAGGCGGCTTGTCCTGCCGGGATTGCCGATGACAAAGACCGGCTCTCCGTCGTGCGCGCCTGTGACGCTCCACCGGAAGTAGTTCTCGGTCTTCAGGGGCTTGCCTTCATCGTCATACACACGGAAGAACGAAATGTCCAGATCGTACCGCGGATATGTGAAGTTATCGTAGTCCCCCCCGAAATAGGCGACAGCCTGCTCGGGAGCAAACACAACGCGCACATCATTGTAACGCTTGTAGCCGTACACGGAATACTTGCCGCCGTTGTAGAACGTGATCACATTGCAGCGCAGACCGGTGTTCTCGGAGTAACGCTTTTCGAGCTCTTCGATTTTGGCGGACCGGTTGGCGATGCGTTCCTCATCAGTCTTCCCCGTTTCAAATGCCGCAACCACTTCGTTCGTGACATCCTCCATCAGGACTAGCTGATCGACATACAGCCGGGGAACCTTCCGCTCATCAGCCAATGTGGGAGCATAGAATCCTTCCTCCGGCAGGTTCTCGCCTTCTCTGTTGACGGCGTCAAGTGCTCCGCGCGCGCAGTGATGGTTGGTGAACACCAAACCGTCGGCGGACACAAAAGAGGCCGAACAGTTCGGGAGACGGAGGGATCCGAGCCGAGCTTTCTCGAACCATGCGGGGGACGGATTGAAATTGTACGCCCGCTTGAAATAATCGACCGGGGGATAGTCAAAGGTCCACATCTTGCCGGTGTCAAATTCTCCGGCCTGCACCGTGTCGACATTGAAGAATGCAGCCGACGATTGTGGTTGCACCATCTCCTTTTGAGTTGAACAGGCAGCAAGGAGCAGAAGTGGAACCAGAAGGAAATACACCATGCGTGGGAATTTCATAGAGGGTTCTCCTGAGATGGGTAATGCGGTAAGATCAAAGTAGGGAGAAGAAGGGGAGGATGCAACTACGAAACAACGGTGGATGAGACAAGACAACAATCCACCGTAAAGACGGGACGATGTCCCATCTCAGGAGTGCAACCCGTAAAGACGGGTTACGGCACCCTCAAGAGCAGCCCCGCCTTTTAGGCGGACGGCGCCGACCTGGGCTTGAATACGATTGCCAGAGCGATGCCGCAAATAATGTACATCGCAATGTTATACAGGAACCATTGCAGTGCAAGGGAGTACGGAATAGGCATCGATGCGTAGGACCCGTATGCCATCGAAATCCCGAACATGAGTCCGATGTATAATCCGTACCGGACTCCTTCGGCAATTCCCTTGTTCTCGTATCCCTTGGAAAAAACCAGCGTGAAGAAGTACGCGATGACCGCGTCCACGACGAAGATGATCCACATCTTCATCTCCGCCTGTGGTCTCATCATTCCCTCCGGCAGGGTCGAGTACGTTGGCACGAGCAGCACGCCATGAATGATCATGCCGAGGATGACGAGGAGAATGAACACGACTCCGGATCCGATCCAGACTTTGTTCATACTTCCTCCGTGTTGTGGTGGGAGAGGTTGGGAAACCGCATCATGCTACAAAATCAGCCGCCCAGAGTCAAGCCTGCCAGATCAGAATGAGAGAATCCCGAAGGCCTTGTCGGCGACAAGCACGAGAATCGCCACCGTGACGACCCATCCGGCGATATCGAGGAGAATACCGCTCCGCATCATGGAAACAATGGAAACGTATCCGGTTCCATAGACGAGCGCGTTGGGAGGTGTTGCAACCGGGAGCATGAACGCCATGGAGGACGCGAGCGCCGCGCCTACTGACAGGGTCACCGGGTCCGCTCCCGACGTCATGGCCACGGAAATAATGACCGGAATCATCATCGAAGTGACAGCAGTGTTCGATGTGATTTCCGTCAGGAAGTCCACAAGAATGACAACGAGAATGAGAAGGCCTAGTGTGCCGGGCGATCCGAAAATTCCGACGAACGATGATGCCAACAAACCCGCGAGACCCGTGCGGAACATCGCGTCCGAAAGCGCTATGCCTCCTCCGAACAGAAGCAGGGTCCCCCATTCAACAGAGCGGGAATCCCTCCAATCGAGGACAAACGTCCAGCTCCGCAGGTCGACCGGTACAATGAAGAGAACGAAGCCGGCGGCGATGCCAATGGCATACTCATCGATCCAACCGAGCGCTTGAGCGAGCATTGAAGGCAGAAGGTCCGGCCAAAAGGGATTTGTGATCCAGAGGAGAACAACGAACACGAAAACGGCGGCTGTGCGAAGCTCGCCTTTTGACGGGGGGCCAAGAGAAGCTTGCTCGGCAACCATGCGCTCCTTGCCCCCCGGAATGACGGTGAATTCCGGCGGATTCATCTTCAACAGGATCCACCAGGCGAGCGGAATCGAGACCAGCACAAAGGGAACTCCGAAGGTCATCCATTCGAGAAAATTGATAGCACGGTATGCGGGGTCGTCGCCAAAGGTGGCATTCAGAATTCCCAGCGCGATGCCGTTCGGTGGGGTTCCGATGATTGTCCCTGCCCCGCCGATGGAGGCGGCCCAGGCAATTCCAAGCATGAGAGCGGTCCCGAATCGCGAGGAACCCGGATGGGCATGGAGAAGCGTCAGAATGCCGAGCCCCAACGGCAGCATCATCGCGGCGGTCGCCGTGTTGGAAACCCACATCGAAAGAAAAGCCGTGATGACCATGATGCCAAGGAGCATGGTCCTGGCATCGTTTGCGATGGAGCCGCGCGTCAGAAACCAGAGAGTCAATCGGCGGTCGAGCTTCCATTTCTGCATGGCGCCGGCGAGAAGAAATCCACCCATGAACAGAAAGATGACGGGATTCGCGTAGTGATGAGCGACCGAGCGGAGGTCAAATTGAACGATCCCGCCGTCCTGCCATCCCACCGTGTGAAACCAGGGAAGAGCCACCAGAGGGAGAAGGGCGGTTGCGGGCAGTGGTACAGCGTCAGTGATCCACCAACTGACCATCAAGAGGAGAAGAGCGAGCACCGACTGCGTGGACCGAGCAAGAGTTTCGGCCGAAGGGGACAAAAGGCCGGACTGTGCAAGAGCGTCCCGGGCCGCATCCAGAAACGGAGGAAATACGGGAAGGACGTGGAGGGCCACAAAAGCCGCCAGTCCCGCAAAAAACCCAATGAACTTTGCATTCAAGGGTGTTATCCGGCTTCCTCCGGCGGTCGTGCCGAAGCCGAGGAGATGACCGGTCCGAAGAACAGCGCGTTGAGAAACATTCGGTTTGTGCCGAACCAAAATGCGCGAAAGTTCGGATTGTCGGCAAACAGAATAACGCGTCCTGATTGAAGAGCCTGAACGACAACACCCCCCGATCCGGCGATCTTTGTTGCATGCGTCCGATGCATATATCCGGCCGCCAGAGGGTTCTCCGCATAACGCATCGGCGTGGCGTACGGGTTGGTCGATGGCTCCAGTATTTGCGACGTGGTCTTCAACACAAACAGTGGTGCATCAGCGTACCCAAACATCAGGGGATGGGTCCTGTCATACGTCGTGCGGAAGATGGTGCCGGGGAACGCCAAAGCCCGGGTATGCTGCTCGAGAAGAGCGTACTCCCGCGGGGGAGGAATGGAATCTTTCCGGGCAGGTTCTGTTCGGAACTTTGCGTTTGTCATCTTGTTCTCAATGCACCATTGAACACCCTGCTCCACTGCCAGCAGGACACCGCCTCGCTGTACCCATTGTCGAAGCGCCTGTTTCCCCGTGGAATCAATCCCGGCCCCGCCGGAAAGTACGAGCGTCGAATAGCGATCGAGCCTTACCCTGCCGAGTGCCTGAGCCTCCAGGAGGCTGGCCTCCATGTGCATCCTTTGATCAAGCAAATGCCAGGCCTCGCCCAGATCGGTTGACACAGCACCTGACCCTACAATCAACCCAACCACGGGGACCTTCAGGGGTAAGAAGTCCGAGCTCCCGAGGTCGATACCCGACGGGGTCAGGCCGGTCTCCAGGGTATGCACACTGACGCCATCTTCACGCACCGCCTTGTCGATGAGAGCCCGAAGCGTGTCTGTCTTCTCGCTCTGCAGGGAGACAGGCAACAGGATCGTTCCCGCCTCGAATGACCGAAGGCCCGACATCGTGCGGGATTGGAAGGGCTTTGTCGCAACTTTGGCAATGAGGCCGGCTTTCAGAAACCGGTACAGTGCGCGGGGCGCGTGGTACTCGTTCCATTCCATGACGTACGCATACGCATTCCTCGAGTCCGACAGCGAACCCGCAAGAAGCGGAGTGGTTGCGAGTGGCGGACCGAGAATGCCGCGGTTCAGCGACTGGAGCTCAGCCCACGGGATGGCAAATGCCGCAGGTAGCGTCCATGCCGAAACATCATAGAACAGGCTGTCGGTAAAGGTTGTTCTCCGTTCGAACAGCGACGTGATCAGCCGGTACTGAGGCTGAGCCGTTGGGACGACAAACGCCGATCCCGGTTCGAACTCCCGGCCCTCCGCGCGAACAGATTCAGCGAGGGGATGGACCAGGATCCGGTGCCGGAGGAGAATCTCAACAAGATGACGCGTGCGCGCCTTGTCGTGCGGCGTGCCGAAGACATATCCTTTCACCGGCGCATTTGCCGCCAAACGGGCGGCGCGCGCAAAAAACGTTCTCTGATGCTCAAGGAGCTCAGTCCGCATTTCCCTGGCCGCTTCAAGGGTCGAAAGAGAAACCGTCACCTGATTGCGAATGGTAAAAGGAAACGTGAGAGGCCCATTGGGGCTTTCCTGGAGGTGGCCCCGCGAGCTTGCCTGTTCGAAGAGAATGCCAATGCCCCCGGTGATGTCAGGATAAGAAGATCCCTTTCCAATGTAAAAATCGTCAAAACCCTCCTCCGAATAGTAGAGGGATCCGATGGCGTTGAGGGCGCGCTCGTGATACCGGGCGATGGCTGTGGTAAGGGACCGTGTTTCCGGCGGGGTCAGGGGGTTCTCCCTCGAGGCCACGCCGGGTTGAAAGAAGAACGTGCTCGCCGTGCCCATTTCGTGATGGTCCGTCAACACATTCGGACGCCAGCGATAGTACTGTTCGATCCTCCCTTGTGTCTCGGGATGTTGTACCGGCATCCAATCGCGGTTCAGATCGAACCAATAGTGGTTGCCGCGTCCCCCGGGCCAGGCTTCGTTGTGCTCCCGGCTGGCCGGATCGCCCACGGGCTGGTGACCCTTGTGCATGTTGGCCCAGGTAGCGAACCGATGGAGGCCGTCGGGATTGATTGAAGGATTCAGGAGGATGATGCACTCCCTCAACAAACCTTCGATGGCTTCTCCCTGAGCTGCGGCCAGATGGTACGCAACAATGACCGAGGCATTGCTCCCGCTCGGTTCGTTTCCATGGACGCTGTATCCCAGCCAGACAACCACAGGCATGGAGGCAATATTCAGTGATCCGGAGGCCGATGGATCGCTCAAGGAAAGGTGCCGTGCTCTCAGGTTTTCGAGATTGCGTTGGTTCTCAGGGGAGGTGACGGTCATGAGCATCATCTCACGGCTTTCGTACGAACGCCCAAACACCACCCCGGAAAAACGCGGCGAGACCTCGTCCAGCCGCTTCATGTAGGCATGAATTTGTTCCGGCGTGAGATGCCATTCACCCACCTGGAATCCGAAGAACGATTCGGGGGTGGGGATGGAGGGATCGTATTCCGTTCCCGTCGGCAGATAATATTGAAGCGTCGGTTGAGCTGATGAGGCGGTGACAAGAAAGAGAAAGGAAAGAAAACTGAAGAGACGCGGCACGCTGAGCTCCTTCAATGATATCGAAGTGATGAATGACATCCGCACGCACCAGATCCTGGAACGCAGTCAGTCTCCCTGGAGGACGTGCTTTTTCAGGAGTTCCTTCATTGCCATGACGGATCGGGCACGGTGGCTGATTTTGTTCTTTTCTTCGGAAGACAGCTCTGCGTAGGTCTGCACATAGCCGTCAGGGACAAAGATCGGATCATATCCGAATCCGTTGGTGCCCCGCTGCGCCTCGATGACCTTTCCCCGGCAAACCCCTTCGGTAATCTCCTCATATCCCGGTCCGACCAGGGCAAGAACTGACCGGAACTGTGCCCCGCGCCGTCGCGGGGGCACGCCGCGCAATTCGGCAAGGAGCTTCCGGTTATTCATCTCATCGGTTGCCCGCTCACCGGCATACAGTGCGGAGCGAACGCCGGGCCGCATATTCAGGTAGAACACTTCAAGACCGGAATCATCCGCCAGAGCGGGAAGCTTCGTATGGTGGTGCACGACTCTGGCCTTCTTCAGCGCATTGTCGCGGAACGTCAGGCCGTCCTCGATGAGGGGAGGGACTCCCTGAAAGTCCGCAAGCGTGAGGATCTCCAGGCCGAGATCGGCAAGCAACGTCTGGATCTCCCTGGTTTTGTGACCATTGTTGGTGGCGAGGACAAGTTTGCTCATGGGGAGCCGGTTCGCGGGAAGAGTTTGTAGTAGATATTCAGTGCAGCGCCGCTCGTGGTGATCACGTTCAGAATCGAGAACACCGGATCACCGAGGCTCAAGGCATAGAAAGCGAGGCAGATGCTGCCTATCGCCGAGAGGATGAGAAACGCGAGGTTGACGGTACAGCGCCCGGAGCGGATGGTTTCAGCGGACTGAGGAATCCAGCACAGGACAAGGGCGGCGACGCCGATATACCCGATCCACACCACGTCAGTACCTGACCTTGTCTTCCATCGATTCCCATTCCTTGAACACCTCCAGAGCCTCCGGGTTGTTCAGATGAATCATTGGGATCGTCCGTGTGGACACCGGCAGGGACACTTCCCGATAGATTGCATCGTCGTCGAACCCGATCGCTGCCGCGTCCGTTCTCGTATTGGCGAAATATACTGTTTTGAGACGCGCCCAGTAAATGGCGCCAAGGCACATCGGACAAGGTTCGCAGGAAGTATAGATCTCACAGTCCGAGAGTTGAAAGGTTCCAAGATTCCGGCAGGCTTCGCGGATGGCGGTGATCTCAGCGTGGGCGGTCGGATCGTTGGCGGAGGAAACCAAATTTGTGCCCCTGGCGACGATTCTCCCGTCGCGGACGATCACCGCGCCAAAAGGACCTCCTCTTCGCTCGCGGATGTTTTGCCGGGCGAGGTCGACAGCCTCGGCCATGAAGGCCTCCGGCGCTGTGCGTCCGTCAGACAAGGAGGATCTCCATTGCTCGTTCAACCCGATCCACGCCGATGACCTCGATGTCGCCGTTGCCTTTCAGCCCTTTGGCGTTGTTCTGCGGCACCACAATGCGCTTGAATCCGAGCTTGGCGGCTTCCTGAACGCGTTTTTCAATGTGGCCGATGGTCCTGATCTCCCCGCCCAATCCGATCTCTCCAACCGCCACGGCGCCCGTATCCACAGGTGCATCACGAAGGCTTGAAGTGATTGAAGTGGCGATGCCCAAATCCACCGCCGGCTCATCGATCCGGACTCCACCCGCAATATTGACGAAAACATCCTGCGTACCGAGGCCAAGGCCAACCCGCTTTTCGAGCACCGCAAGGAGCAGGGACAGCCTCCTTGTATCCACGCCGGTCGTCGTGCGTTGAGGCATGCCGTAGCTGGTCGAGGTGACCAGGGCCTGGACTTCCACCAGAATGGGCCGCGATCCTTCAATGCTGGCCACAACTGTCGAGCCGGACGTACCCGAACGCCGTTCGGAAAGGAATACCTCGGACGGATTGCGCACCTCTCTCAGGCCCGAATCGTGCATCTCGAAAATTCCGATCTCGTTCGTTGATCCGAACCTGTTCTTCAGCGCACGAAGGACCCGGTACGAATAGTGGGCTTCGCCTTCGAACTGGAGAACGGTATCAACCATGTGCTCGATAACCCGTGGTCCTGCAATCATTCCTTCCTTTGTGACGTGGCCGATGATGACGATCGGAATGCCCCGCGTTTTTGCCAGCCTCAGGAGGAGCGCGGTGGATTCGCGGACCTGGCTGACACTGCCGGGGGCACTCTCAAGCCCCGGGCGGTACATGGTTTGAATCGAATCGACAATGATGAGATCCGGTGTTGCACGCTCGATGACGTCAAGAATGAGATCCAGATTGGTCTCGGCAAGCACGAGGATGTGCCGCGTACCGGCTGGTTCAAGCCGTTCCGCCCGCAGTTTGATCTGCCGCGAGGACTCTTCACCGGTTATGTAGAGAACCACCGATTGGGAAAGTTTCAGGGCAAGCTGCATCATCATCGTCGATTTTCCAATGCCCGGATCGCCGCCGAGCAGGACCAGGGAACCCGGGACGATGCCGCCTCCCAGGACACGGTCGAATTCGCCGATCGTCGTGCTGACCCGAGGTGTTTCCTCCCGTTCAATCTCATCGAGCGGCACGGGCTCGATCCGGGATGCAGCCCCGGCGGGTTTGCGCGAGACCTTCAGCGGCGACGGAGCTTCTTCGACAAAGGTATTCCACTCAGAGCAATTCGGACACTTCCCCACCCACCGGGGAGACACGTAGCCGCAGGACTGACAAACATATTTTGTGACGATCTTCGCCATGGAATGCTCCGCGGAGAATATACCAAGGGGGTGTGTGAGATTCAACCAAAACAAAACCCCCGGTGGAAGCCGGGGGTCTGAATTTCTTGGGGAGGGGATTGCGGATCTACATCCGTGCCGATCTCTCCCTTGCACGCGAGGCATTGGCGCTCATCGGAAAATCCCTGGCGACGGTTTCGTATTCTTGCTTTGCTTTCACCTTGTCACCCATGCGCTCATAGCATTGCGCAAGCATGAAGTGCGCGTCGGCGAGCTTTTCGGAGTCCTCGTACCGGAGAACCATCTGGAAGTGCTTCACGGCCTCAGCATAGCTCTTTTTGCCGTACTGCGATTCTCCGATCCAGTAGTGGCAGTTGTCTTCGAGCCTTGCACTCACGCCGCTGTTCAGCAACTCCTGAAATCTGGAGGCCGCATCATCGTATGCCTTCATGCGAAAAGCCTGAAGAGCAACTTCGTATGCGCTTTCGGCTTCACTGCTGGTTTCCGACCCGCCCCGCGCAGAGATCACAGCGGACTGCGCGGCCACTCTGGCCGCTTCCTCTGCCCTGTCGGCACGCTGTTTTTCCGCCATGTACTTTGCTTCGGCATCGGAGAGGCGTGCGCTGAGATTCCTGACATCCTGCTCCAGCTTCACGATCTGCTGTTTCAGGCTCGTATTCTCCATCCTCAACTCCTCCATTGTGCTGGCAGGAGTCGTCACCGGTGTCTCCTGCACGGGAGGCTGTTCGACAGGCGGAGCCTCCTCCTCTTTTTTCTCTTCCTTCTTCGGCGCGGCTCCGATGAAGCTCGTCAATGCCTGCTGGTCCGCATCCTCATTTTGCGCCGCGGGCTCTTCCGCAACCATCTCCTCATCCTCAAATCCCTCTTCCTCCATCATCGCTTCCTCACTGCTTCCGCAACTCATGATCAGCAAGGCCGATGCGAGGAAGGCACCGTATCCGATGCGCCTCAGACCCGCCCAAACATCCGAACTGTTGAGAACCATAGGGCCTCCGGGGATTCGATCTGTGAAATGAACTCCGCCTAATGTAGAAAACCGCCTTCTGAAAGTCAAGCAAGCCGTTTGAAGGAATTACGGCGATTGAATGAGAACCTTCGTGAAGCAAGGACTGCAAGATATGGATTCGGACAAAGTCGTCACCCCGCAAATCCCCGGCCCCGGACAAACCGGATCAGGGCTTCCGCTACGGAACGGACAAGACGATCGGGCACGCCGTCGCGGTGTGCCGACTTGGGCCGCATGTCGCAGATTTCGTTGACGTAATCCACGACAACATAACGGTTTCCGGTCGTGTAAGCGATTTCCGTCGAGAAGAATTCAAGCTTACAGACTCTGTGAATCGCTCGCGCAATGTCGGCGAGGGCGTGAAGGTCGTACGTCTCTTTCTCCTCGGACGTTACTTCTTCATAGACGTGTGTTTGATCATCCCACCAGCAGGAGAATACATCGTCAAAGGCATAAATCACCCTGAACCAGGCCCGGTTTTCCGACAGGTAGGCCGGCCTGACCGTCTCCTGGAGCAGGTATTTGTCGTTCTTGTGATGTTTGCGCGTTTCAAGAACCTCCTCAAGAGATTTGGCGCCGCGGACGACGCCAATACCGCCCCCGGTTGTGTTGGCCGGCTTGATGACGAACGGACGGCCGATCTTCTGAATCTCTTCTTCGGAGAATCGGAGGTCAGGGATCTCGGCGTAGGGCGGAAGGATGATTGTGTACGGAACGGCGAGCCCGTGGCTGAGGAATTCGAGATGCATGGTGGCCTTGTCGGCGGCGTGCTGCTGGCGATCAAGGAGATTGACCACGGAGGTACCGCTGTTCATGGAAGGTCCCGCGAGAAAACGGTGAAGCGGATGAAAGGATTCGTCCTCATCGGATGCACGGTCAAGCAGGACCCGGACGCGAAGCTGGCCGGACTGCAGCTGCTGAAGCACTTCCCCGACGTTCTGCGGAGTGATGAGGAGGGTCCGGAGCCCGGCGGTCATCGCAACCGATTCGACGATCGCAACAAACTCCCTGTCGTACTCCCAGGTCCAGGCAACAGCGAGATCGTATTCTCCGCGAGGAACTTCCATGTTCTTTCAAAGTACAGCACAAAAAAGGGCAATGCAAACCCGTTTTCTTGTTATTCAGTACCCGTTTCAATATATTGAAATCATGAAACACGTTGCTCTTATTGCCCTTTTCGGTCTTTTTCTCGCCGGGTGTGCGTCCACGAGAACGGCGGATCAGGATCTGAAGAAAGAAACCAAAACCCCGAATCAGCCCGCGGAAGAGGACAAAGAACGGGCCCTGAAACACTTTATCGACGGCGCGCTGTATGACTCCAAAGAGGATTATGCCCGTGCCGCGCTCGAGTACCAGGAGGCCCTGAGGTACGACAAGAATCCCGCGATCTACTACGCCCTCTCCAAGGACTATTCCATCCTTGGCAAGCATTCGCTTGCCGCCGAAAACGCCCGACGCGCGATTGAGCTTGATTCAACCAACATCAGTTACCGCGAGAACCTGGCGGGCATCTATCTGAACGCATCGCAGCCCGAGCTCGCCATTCGGGAGTACGAAGCCATCCTCGCTCTGGATTCCAGCTACACGCCGGCGTGGTACACGCTGGCACGGCTGTATCAGACCAGAAAACCGTTGAAAGCCGTCGAGATGTTTGAGCGGCTGATCGATCGAGAGGGGGAATCGGCCGATCTGCTCGTTCAGGTGGCTCAGCTATACCTCGCTCTCGGACGGTTCCGGGAGGCCGCCGACCGGCTGGAGCGTGTTTTGCGGCTGGAACCCGGAAGCAGGCTAATCCAGCTTCAACTTGCCGAGGTTTATCAAAAGAGCGGGGAGACAGAGAAAGCCGAGGCAATTCTTGAGAAGATGATCGAAATCGATGAGCATGATGTTCAGGCCATGGCGGTGCTGGCAGACATCGCGATGGAGCAGCGCAAGTTCGAAAAAGCGGCGATGCTGTTCGAAAAGCTTCTGGAGGATGACAGCGAAAATGCGGAGATCAAGCTTCGGCTAGGCGCCGCCTACTTTGGACAGGCCGAAAAAGATACCCTGCTTTTGGAAAAGGCGCGGCAGATGTTTCAAGAGGCGGCTGAAGGAATGCCGGGAAACTGGAGGCCGTATTGGTACCTTGGGGCCATTGCCGACATGGAGGGAAAGGATTCTGTTTCCGCTGATTACTTCGAGCGCGTGACAAAGCTTGGCGGGGAGACGTTTGATGCCTGGTGGTTCGTGGGGACCCGGGCGTTCGAGGCGAATGAGCATGAGAAAGTGATGGATCTCATGGAAAAGGCCAGGAGATTGTTTCCGCAAGAGTTCCGGGTGTATCTCCTGCTCGGACTCTCCGCGTCCCGGCTCGAACGCAACGATGCGGCTGTGGAAAACCTCCGCAAGGCGCTGGAATTGAATCCCGGTGACATCAATACGATCAGCTCGCTGGCACTGACCTTGGACAACATGAAGCGGTTCGAGGAGTCCGACAGCCTGTATGAACAGGCTCTCCGCCTTGATCCCAACGCACACATCATCTTGAACAACTACGGCTACAGCCTTGCCGAACGCGGACTCCAGCTGGAGCGGGCCCTGGAGATGGCCAGCCGTGCGGTGGCGGCCGATTCACTGAATTCCTCCTATCTTGATACCATCGGATGGGTGTACTACAAGCTTGGGAACTACATCGAGGCGGAGCGGTACATACGCAAGGCGATCGAGGCAGGTGATGCGAGCGCGGTTGTCCATGATCACCTGGGGGATACGTACTACCAATTGAATGACCCCGCGAAGGCGATGGAGTACTGGAAGAAAGCGCTGGAACTGGAGCCGAACAACGACCAGATCAGGTCCAAGGTCGAACGCGGGTCGCCGTGAAAAAGATCATCGCCTTCAGTGTCGCCTTTGGTCTTGCCGCCTGCGCGACGGGTCCTCGAATAGACCGGACCATGACGCCGGAAGCGGTTGGTAATGCCGTGGTGGCCAATCATGACCGCGTAAATTCCCTGTTTGGAACGGGTATTCTCTCCATCGAAACGCCTGAGATCGCCCAGAGCGCATCGTTTGAGATCTTCGTGCGAAGACCCGATTCGATTTTGGTCAGGATCGAAGGCCCGTTTGGCATCGATTTGGGGCAGGCTTTGGTGACGAAGAACGAGTTCTATTTTTATAACAGCATGCAGAACCGGCTTCTCACCGGCCCGTCAAATCCGGAAAACCTGGGACGTTTCTTTCGCATCCGGGTCGCGTTCGACGATCTGGTGAACATGCTTACAGGGGGAGTCTTCCTGGGTGAAGATCGTGGAAGGCCCGCCGATTTCGAAATCGAAGATGACGAGTATGTCTTCACGTACCGCCATCAGGGCGGTGTGCGCCGGTACTGGGTCGAGCCGGAATCTTTTCAGGTAGTCCGCATTCATCACCTTGACAGGCAGGGGAACCTGCTTCTGGAACAGACGTTTGGCAGGTTTGTCCGCGTTGGAGACGTGACGGTGCCCCAGCTGGTGCGGGTGACGATGAGGCAGGAGCGCCGGCGCGTATCGATCGCTTATGCGGATCTTTCCCTCAATCCCTCTTCCCTCTCGTTCAGGTTCGATGTTCCCGCAGACGCGGAGCGGGCGCGCGTGCAATGATGAAACTCTTCGTTCTTTTTTCGACAGTCCTCGTCGTTGTCCTTGCCGATGCCCCCCTGCACGCGCAAAAAACGCGTGAAATTACAAAACAGGAACGCGAGCTGGAGAAGCTTCGAAAGGAAATTGCGGCATTTGAGAACAGGCTCAAGGAGAGTGAAAAGCGCGAACGATCGACACTGGAGACGCTGGACGACCTGGAGCAACAATCCGCCCTTATCCGCCAGCTGGTTACAAAGCTCAAGGAGGAAGAAAAGAGGATCACTCGTGACATCGATGATGCGAAGAACTCGATCGATGGCCTTGAGCGGCAACTCGTGGCGCTGAAGAATCACTATGCGGGGTACGTGCGGTCGGTGTACAAGAACGGGCGTGTGTACGACATTGAGTTGCTGTTCTCTTCGAATTCCATGAATCAGCTCCTCATCCGGATTGAGTACCTCAAGCGTTTCTCCACTCAGCGGGCGACAGACCTGAAGAAGATCGTAGCGAAGAAGGAAGAGTTGGAACGGCAGAACGATCAGTTGCAGGAGACGCTCCGGAACGAACGGGCGTTGATTGCGGAGAAGACGAAAGAGGAACGCAGTCTGAAAAACAAGGCCGCCCAGCGGCAGAGGGTGTTGAACCGGATTCGGATGGATAGAAAGACCCTGCGACAGGAGCTCTCGCGGAAAACGGCCGCGGTCAAGAGAATTGAACAGATGATTGCGGATCTGATTGAAAAGGAGAGGAAGCGTCTGGAGGAGGAGCGCAAGAAGCGGGAGGCCGAAGCTGCGAAAGAGCGTGAAAGGCTGGCCGCTGCAGGTCAGCCCGTTCCTATTCTGTCGATTGAGCCGACCGGTACGTTTGCGCGAAGGCGAGGGGCCCTGCGCTGGCCGGTTTCCTCAGGGGCCATAGCATCGAAGTTTGGCAAGGTCACGCATCCGGTGTTGCGGACGGTTACAGAAAACAGTGGGATCGACATCTCCGTGAGCGTGGGCACCGACGTCGTGGCAGTGGCTGAAGGCGAAGTCTCGCTGATCTCCTTCATTCCGGGATACGGGAACGTGGTGATTCTGAATCATTACGACGGCTATCGTACGGTGTACGCACATCTTTCGGAGATCCGGGTCGTGGAGGCCCAAAAGGTGCAGGAGGGGCATGTGATCGGAAAGAGCGGCGACTCGGTGGCGGGTTCCCTGCTTCACTTCGAGGTGTGGCAGGAGCGGCAGAAGATGGACCCGGAAGCGTGGCTGGCGAAGAAGAAGTAAAGGTCGTTCACTCGTTGCCCCGTTGGCTCGTTGCCTCGTTGCGCCGTTCACCCATTGCCCCGTCGTTTCCAGTTCCTTATCTCTTCCCTTCTCTGATCCTCACATCTCTCTGGGGGAACGGGATTTCGATTTTGTTCAGCTTGAACGCGTCGTTGATGGCGAAGTTCAGGGTGCTGACCAAATAGCCGCGTCGGTGTGTCAACGTGTCGGTCCATGCCAGAAGATCGAACTTCAGGCCGTTGTCTCCGAATTCTCTGAACCTCACAGAGGGAGGAGGCTCTTTTAAGACATCCTGGTTGGCTTGTGCGACGTCAAGCAAGACACCTTCAACCAGACGGGCATCCGTTCCGTAGGCGACCTGCACGGGGATCCTGAAGCGTATCCGGTTGTCGTTATGGCTCCAGTTGATGACGTTCTGCGAGATCAGCTGGTCGTTCGGGATCACGATTGTGATGTTATCGTTCGTCAGAACCCGTGTACTCCGCGCGCCGATGTGAATGATGTCGCCCTCCACGTCTCCCACCACGATCCGGTCGCCCACCTTGACCGGCTGTTCAATGAGGATGATGATTCCGCTGATGAAATTGTTTGCGATATTCTGCAGGCCGAGGCCCACGCCTATGCCGACGGCGCCGGCGAGGACGTTCAAGGTCGTCAGGTCGATCCCTGCCGTCTGAATGACCACCAGAAAGCCGATGACGAGAAAGACGTAACTGGTGATGGCGCCCGCGGCTTCGCGGCGTCCGATGTCCATCGACGAGCGCTTTGCCAGGAGGCGCGTCGTCCAGCGCTTGATTTTTCCGCTGAGGTACAGAATCAGCGCTGTGAAGAAGAGCAGGTACAGGAGCGTGCCGACGGTGAGTTCAAACGCACCAAGCTTGAAAACCGGAACGCCAAGAATTTCCTTCAGCGGCTGAAATGCCTTGTTAAGCCATTCCATGCGTATTCCGTGCTTCGTTTAAAAAGACCAAATCATTGGTACCATGAAGGTAGCGATAATCCAGAAAAGAAGGTTCAGCGGGGCTCCAATTCTCAAGAAATCCGAAAATCTGTACTGGCCCACCCCGTAGATCATGGTGTTGGTTTGATATCCGACCGGCGTCATGAAGCTGGACGATGCAGCGAAAGCGACAGCAAACAGGAACGGCCTGGGGCTGACGCCGATCGCTTCCGCGGCCGAAATCGCAATGGGCGCGATCAACGCCGCGCTGGCGTTATTCGACATGGCTTCTGAGAGGAGCGTTGTCATCAAATAGAAAGCCGACAGCACGGCGAGGGGTCCGAGATCGCCCAGGAGGGAAACAACATTGCCTGCCAGCAGGTGGGCGACACCGCTGCGCTCGAGTGCAATGCCCAGGGTGAGGACGCCGGCCAGGAGGAAGATCACCTTCCATTCAATCGCCTCGTAGGCCTCCTCGAGGGTAAGGCATCGCGAGAGAATCATGATCACACATCCCGCGATCGCAGAGACCACAATGGGGAAGATGTTCAACGCCGCGGTGGCCACCACGGCCGCGATCGTCGCCATCGCGACCACCATCTTTCCTGTTCGAAAGCCGGGAAGGCCGACTTCGGAAACGAACACAAAGCCCTCGCGGCCCTTCAGATCGTCGACGCGGTCCTTGCGGGCCGTCAGCAGGAGGACGTCGCCTGCCTGGAGGCGGGTGGATGAGAGCTTTGTGTGCCTGACCCTGCCGCGGTGGCGAATAGCCACAGCGAGCGCCCCGTACGTCTCTTTGAATCTCAATTCCTTCAGAGTCTTTCCCTCGAGGTCGGAATCAGGGGCAATGACCGCCTCGATAAGCTTGAACTCGTCGGGATCCATCGAGAGGGCGGTCTTCCGCTTCCGCGGACGGAGGCGTATCCCCTCGCGTTCCTGCAGTTTTCTGATCTGCTCCACGTCGCCGACAACCCGCAATACATCGCCTGCCTTCAGAGTCATTCTCGACGGAGGGAGGCTGAGCTTCTTCTTTCCTCGAACAACGTCAAGGATCTCAACTCCCACTTCTTCGACCAGAGGTGAATCGGCAACGGTTTTCCCGACCGATTTGGCTTCAGGGCGAAGCACGATCTCTGCGACGTAATCACCCATTCCGTAGTCGGCCTCGAGGTCCGTTTTGCCGCGCCGCGTGGGGATCAGACGGATGCCCGCAACGAGCATATACAACGTGCCTGCGGCCAGGAAGAGCATCCCAAGCGACGAAAACTCGAACATCTCCATGGCGGGTTCTCCATGCCGCTGGGCGATGGAATTGACAAGGATGTTGGTCGAGGTGCCGAGGAGCGTGCACACGCCTCCGAACATGGAGGCAAACGAAAGAGGCATGAGAAGCTTTGACGATTTGATCCCGGTCTCGCGGGAGAGACCCAACATGACCGGGAGCAACATTGCCACGACGGCCGTGTTGTTGATAAACGCGGATGCGACGCCGACCATGAGCATCATGGCCGTGACGGCGATCCAGAAGTTGCCCTTGAAGAGGCGGACGAGGAGGTTACCCAGGGAATTAACGGCTCCGGTGCGGAAGAGGCCTGCGCTAAGGATGAACATGGCCCCAACGGTGACGGTTGCCGAATTGCTGAATCCGGCGAGTCCTTCCTCCGGAGTGACAATGCCGCTCAGCAAGAGTACGCCCATGACCATCAGCGCCACGAGGTCGACGCGAAGCTTCTCAGTGGCGAATAAAACCACCGCGGCAACGACGACCACCGATACAAAGATCATTTCGAACGTCACGAAGCTTCCTTTGGGAAATGTCTCGGCAATATAGCGTGCCGGCTGGTGGGTTGCAAGAACATCCGGCTTGAAGGGGGATGAGAGGAAAACTCCCGACATTTCTGTTGTCGGGAGAATCGAAATGCAGGGCGGTCTGTGGATCTACGATGCGGGCGTCACAACGGCCGTGGCGGGGTTACCTTTTTCCCTGGCTGCCTGTCGCGCGAAACTGCCGAGAATTGTGCGCAGGTCAGGCTGTCCGATTTCTTCGAGCTCATAGAATACGCGCACCGCGGCCTTGTTGATGCGGACGATGCGCTTGAGGTTGATGGGCGTGCCAATGACCACCGTATCGCAGGGTACGCGGTCGATCGTGTCTTCGAGATCCTTGATCTGCTTGGCGCTGTATCCCATGGCGGGGAGCAAGACGCCGATGTCGGGATAAATCTCGAACGTCTTCTTGATTTCGCCGGTGCAGTACGGGCGGGGATCGACGATCTCCGAGGCTCCGAATTTCTTCGCGGCGACCATGCCGGCGCCGAATTTCATCTCGCCGTGCGTCAGCGTCGGACCGTCCTCCACCACCAGAACCTTCTTTCCCTCAATGGCTGCGGCATCATCGACGGTCAGCGGCGAAGCGGCCTCCATGATCCTGCATCGCGTGTTCACCCTGCGGATGTTTTCCCGAAGCGTAGAGATGTCCCGCGGCTCGGCTGAGTCCACCTTGTTGATGATGACGAGATCCGCAAGCCGGAGGTTGGTCTCGCTGGGGTAGTAGCGAAGCTCGTGTCCGACCCGCAGAGGATCTGCCACCACCATGGCGAGGTCGGGCTGATAGAACGGCGTGTCGTTGTTCCCGCCGTCCCAGAGGATCACATCCGCCTCGTCCTCGGCTTGACGCAGGATTGCTTCGTAATCGACGCCCGCGTACACAATCGTGCCATTGACGATGTGGGGCTCGTATTCCTCCATTTCTTCGATTGTGCATTTCTGCGCGTGGAGGTCTTCAATGCTGGCAAAACGTTGAACGCGCTGTTTCTCCAGATCGCCGTACGGCATGGGATGGCGGATAGCGGCGACGCGGAATCCCTGCTCGCGCAAGATGCGGGAGACCTTCCGGGCGGTCTGGCTCTTGCCACTGCCTGTCCGCACAGCACACACCGATACGACCGGCTTTGTGCTCTTCAGCATCGTCTGCCGCGCGCTCACGAGCCGGAAATGCGCCCCCGCCGCCGAGACGCGCGCGCCGAGGCTCATGACGTGACCGTAGGAAACATCGGAGTACGAGAACACCGCCTCGTCGATCTTCATATCACGAATTGCTTCCTCGATCTTTGATTCTTCGATGATTGGAATCCCGTTGGCGTACAGAGTTCCGGCGAGCGAAGCAGGGTAGCGCCGGTCCGCAATGTTCGGGATCTGTGCGGCCGTAAAAGCAATCACCTCATACCGGGAATCGTTGCGAAAGAGCACGTTGAAATTGTGAAAGTCCCGCCCGGCGGCTCCGAGAATGATGATTCTGATCCGCTTTGTCTGATTCATGGGAACATCCTTTCATTCATTTGCGCGTCTCGTCGTTGTTTCGTCCTCTCGTGGTTTCGTCCCCTCTCATTCTTCCAAAAGCATCGTTAGGAGGGCCATTCTTACGTACAATCCGTTTTCCGACTGCCTGAAGTACGCCGCCCGGCGGTCCAGATCGACATCCCGTGCGATTTCGACTGACCGCGGAAGCGGGTGCATGATCATGGCGTCGGGCTTCATTTTCTCCAGAACGTGCGAGTTGATATTGTACTGGTCGGGGTTGACAAAGCTCTTTGTCAGGCGCTCCCGATCAATTCTGGTCTGATAGACAACATCGGCTGTCGAGAGCGCTTCCTGTGGAGTGGAACTGACAGAGAACGATACACCGTGTTCGGTCAGATGATCCAGAATATCCTGTCCGATCTGCAGTTCCTGCGGAGCCACAAAATGCAATTTCACACGATCAAACTTGCTCAGGAGGTAGGCCAGCGAGCGCACAGTTCTTCCGCCCTCCAGCGCTCCGATGAACGCCACCGTCAGCCCGTCCAGCGCCTTGCATTCCCGGTAAATCGTATAGAGGTCCAGCAAGGCCTGCGTCGGGTGCTGGCCGCCCTGGCCGTCGCCCGCATTGATGATCGGCACCGGCGACACTGCGGCGGCCCGTGCGGCCCCCCCGCGTTCGTGGTGGCGCAGGACGATGACGTCACAGTACGAGCCGATGATGCGAATGGTATCCTCAAGGGCTTCGCCGGCAATTTCCGATGAAAACTGGCGGGCAGATTCGGTCGAAAGAACCTTTCCTCCAAGGCGGTACATGGCGGCTTCGAAGGAAAACCGTGTGCGGGTCGACGGCCGGTAAAACACTGTTGCCATGATCCTGTGTTCGTAATCCCTTGTGCCGCCGCGCTTGACGACGGTTTCCATCCTCTGCGCCCGGTCAAAGAGTTCGCGCAGGACGGGCACGGTGAATTGCTGTGATTCGATGACATGGCGGAGGTTCATGATTCCTCCAGAACAATATGAGTACCAGTTGTGCCCTGGAGCGCTTCCAGCAGGCACGTGCCCGACGCTACGATGGCTTCCCTTCCCCCCCTTTCCAGGAACCGCATGGCCGATTCAACTTTCGGACCCATGCTTCCGGGCGCAAAGTGCCCTTGTGCGTGATGCTTGCGAAGGTCCCTGACCGCGATGCGGTCAATCGGGCGTTGCAATGGTTTCTTGTAGTCAAGGTAGACATGGTCGACGTCCGTGCTGATGAGCATCACATCCACATTCAAGGCCGAGGCGAGCAAGGCAGAGGCACGGTCCTTGTCGATGACTGCCTCAATGCCGCACGTCGATCCATCCGGGTCCAGGACCACCGGAATCCCGCCTCCGCCCAGGGCGATGACCAGCGATCCGGAATCCCGAAGAGCGCGGATGGCATCCAGTTCGAGGATCCTCAGCGGCTCCGGCGAGGGTACGACGCGTCGATAGCCGCGCGAGGCATCCTCGATCATCCGCCATCCATGTTCCCGCTCCATGGCATCGGCAACGGTTCGCGAATAGAACGGGCCGACGGGTTTCGAAGGGTTCCGGAAGGCGGGGTCGTCCCGGTTCACCTCCACCTGCGTGATGACTGTGACCACAGGCATGGTCAGGTCCTGTTGGCGGAGGCTCCGTTCGAGACCAAGCTGGAGCGCGTAGCCGATTTCGCCCTGGGTGAGCGCGACGCAGACATCGAGGGGCTGACGATAGACCTCGTTCGCAGAGCGCTCGGAGCGGAGGAGGGCCGCGCCGACCTGGGGTCCGTTGCCATGCGTGATCACAACATGCCATCCTTCGCGGACGCATCGGACGATTCCCTCGGCGGTCTCGCGTGCGTTCGCAAGCTGTTCCTCGATCGTGCCGCGTTGCCCGGCACGGATCAGGGAGTTGCCGCCGATGGCAATGAGCACCGTTCGTCCGGCTGGCTTCATTTCATGAGCTCCACAAGCAGAGCCTTCTGGACATGAAGCCTGTTTTCAGCCTGTTGAAAGACGACGGACTGCGGGCTGTCGATGACCTCGTCGGTTACCTCCTCGCCGCGGTGAGCGGGGAGGCAATGCATGAAGATCGCCTCTGAGGCGGCGCGCTCCATCAGGGTGCTGTCTACCTGGAAATCCTTGAAATCCGATCTGCGCTTTTCCGCTTCGGCCTCCTGGCCCATCGAAGCCCAGACGTCCGTGTACACGACATCGGCGTTCCGCACAGCGTCGCGAGGGTCGTGATTCACTTCGATGCGAATGTCCGTCGAGATGCGATCATCGTGTGCGAGTTTCATCGCCGTCGGATCCGGTTCGTAGCCGTGCGGGCATGCAATGGTCATATGCATGCCTGTGCGCGCGGCGGCGAACATGAGCGAATGAGCCACATTGTTGCCGTCGCCGACGAAGCACAGTTTCAGGCCTTCCAGTCTGCCTTTGATCTCGCGGATCGTGAACACATCCGCAAGGGCCTGGCAGGGATGTGAGAAGTCCGTCAGGCCGTTGATCACGGGAATCGAGGCGGCGCGTGCAAGGTCCTCCACGAGCTTGTGCGAGAAGGCTCGGATCATGATGCCCTGCACCATGCGTTCAAGATTTCTGGCGACGTCATGCACGGATTCGCGTTTCCCCAATTGGATTTCCGATGGCTGGAGGGGAACGGAAAATCCGCCGAGCTGATGAATGCCGACGTCGAACGAAACGCGCGTTCGGAGCGAGGGCTTCTCAAAGATCAGAGCGAGGGCCTTGCCCTCCAGGGCGGAGGAAAAGCGTGTGGGATGTGCCTTGATGTCGGCTGCGAGATCGAGCAGAGCCGTGAGTTCGCCTGCTGAGACGTCGCGTATTGAGAGGAAGTCTCTGGAGGTCATGGCTGAATTCCAATGCCTTTTCCGCGCCAAAGGGGCAAGTTTTGTGCCAGATTCGAGTGTTTTGGTTCAGCGGAAAGAAGCGAAAACGGGGGACCCAGAATGACCGTTCTGGGAATTTCAGCCTGAATTTCCCACAGATGGGAAAGTGGAGGGAGGAAGCCGGCGGGGGGTCAGATTCTCATGTACCATAGGGTTGAGGCGTGTGGCCTCATGCAACAGTTGATTCATGTCGTCCTGATCGTTATTTTTGACCATCTTATCCATGATCTGGACAAACCGCAAGCCTTCCCGCCAAGGGTGGTATTGGTTCCGGGAGTCTAACGACCGCATACCTATTGCGGTCGAGATAAGGCCGTGGCGTCTTAATGGTGAGATTCGGGAGCAGTTGTGCATGTTTTTCCGTCCTGCTCATCCCGAGGAAACCGGGGCATGTTTGTTGGAAGACGTGGTGGAGGGCGAGTGGCTAGGGCCGATCAATCCGGTTGACCGTCCGCCGGAACCGGTTGTGGTAGAGAAGATTGTTGAAAAAGTAGTCGAGAAAATTGTTGAGAAGCCTGTTCCTGTCCAACCCCCTGAACCATCTTCATCCGAGCCTCCGAAGGAAAGTCCGGCCAACGCGCGGCTGATCCTTGAATGGTTCATCAACGTTGGGACCGATCATTTTCCGAGAGACGTACAGGGGGAGTATGTGGTGCGGCTGGCGAACATGCTTTCCGAGTCGTTGAGATTGGGGCGGAAGTTCGACGGTGTTCCGGATGTGGTGAAATTTCTTCTGGAAAACGGCGACCACTGAGAGTTCTCGCGATTTTCGTGCGATTGTTCGGCATTGGGTAGTGTCTCAATTTGAATTGGCTGGCCGCCCTCCTCTGTGACCCTCTGTTACTTCTCTGTGGTTCTCTGTGAAATTACACAGAGTTCCACAGAGGAAAAGAGTGAGTTTCACAGAGGGAGAAAGCGCATGCCCAAAGTAAGACACTACCCGGCATTGTTTCTCATTCCAAGACTCCGTATTTTTCCATCTAGTTCACGTCTCACGTCTTACTTCTCACTTCTTACCTTTGAGACGGGGTGTAGCTCAGCCTGGCTAGAGCGCTTGCTTTGGGAGCAAGAAGTCGCGTGTTCGAATCACGCCACCCCGACATTCCTTTGCACACGAGTTCACAGTTGCCCTTTCTGAGTTAGGTAACTTCATACATCCAAGTCACGGGGACGTCATGCAAAGAAGTCTGACGCTGTTGGCTGTCTTAGTCTTCATCTCTCCACACCTTCTTCATTCACAGACTTCGTATGTCGGTTCAAAGAATTCCGACAAGTATCACATCACTTCTTGTCAGTGGGCCAGACGGATCAGTCCTGCTAACCTCGTGAGTTTTGATTCACCCCAAGCAGCGAGCAAGGCAGGCTACGTCGCCTGCAAAGTCTGTCGGCCTCCCACATCACCTGCGTCAACATCTACACACAAAACAGATCAAGTCAAAAAGAAGGTCGATCAAACTTCAACTCAGTGCGCTGCCATAACAAAGAAGGGAACGCGGTGTAAGCGCAAGGCTCAAGAGGGATCTGCTTACTGCTGGCAGCATGCATAGTCTGAGTCACGCTGCCCGATGAAGCCATCGGTGGGCGATGCTCGATCTTCCTGGACGCTGGACGTTCTACCTCCCCGCGAGGGATTCCTTCCGTAATCTCTCATACACCACCGCCAGTGTGTCGATCTCCGCTTCATAGTCATGGAGATTCACCCGCCCCCGGAAGGCTCCCTCCGCCTTCTCCTGCAACACTCCGAGCAATCGGACCCATTCATTCCACGCGGAGAGCTCTGTAAGGCGTCCGCCGTACAGATCGTTGAATCCATCAACCAAATAATGCTGTGTGCGGTTGATGGCCAATGCGCCTGCTGAATCGGAGGCGACGATCGCAAAAGGTACGATCATGTCCTCCGCCGTCGGGTCGAGGCTGAATCGTTTGCCAAATCCCGCCCGCGAGCGCAGCCATTCCTCTGTTCCCACAATCCCGATCGACGGATCAGCGGGGTACCATTCCCCGGTCTTGCGGTCGTAGATCTCGATCCACACATGATCGTTATGTCTTCGTCCAAAGACCGAGTACTGAACTCCTTTTTCTTGCACCATCCTGTGTGCGGTCTCTCCCCGCCGCGACGAGAGCGTGTGAATGTTGATCTCCCTCACACGCCGCATGGGAATCTCCAGCTCCTTCAACGCCGCAACCGCCACCAGCGCCAGCTCATTGCAGTTCCCCCCGCCGCGATCAAGGATCTCCTGCACCGTCCGCTTCCGGTAGTCCGTGCTTTTCCAATCCAGATGTTCGGCCAGCCATCGGACGATGCTCCGCGCCTGACCCAGCTCCGAACCTGCCCCCCGGGCAACTTCGCGGGCAAATGCCTTGAGGTCCTTTCTCGCCAATTCGTACAGCGCTCTGTTCCTCTCGGCCTGCTGGTGCTCCTGTGCCGAGAGCAGGGAAGGCAAAAGAAGAAGAGCAACAAACCAGTGAAATCTCATGTCGGTTTCTCCGTAACCGTAATGACTCTTTGACCTGCCGATCTGCAAAATTGTTGCGTTTGACAGCCAGTCGGGATTCGGGCGAGGTCCGGGAAACCCGGAGCACAACTGAATTCCAACCCTGTCGTTCCGGCCGGCATCATAGAGTCAATCCAGGGAGGTATTATGATCAAGCCAGTCGTTCTCTTCATGCTCCTTATCCCGGCGGCCATGACTTTGGCCCATCCCGGCATCGGGATCGTCGTGGACAGCAGGGGAAATGTCTATTACACCGACCTCAAGCACGTATGGAAAATCGCTCCGGACGGAACGAAATCCATCGCCGTTCGGAACGTTCATACGCACGAGCTGGCGATCGACCGCGAGGATAATGTGTACGGGGAGCATTTGTGGTACGAAGGCGAACGAACCGACAAATGGGGGCATCGCATCTGGAAGCTCGGAGCCGATGGCAAACTGACCATCATCGTACCGTCACGGGAGGGCTTCCGCGACGATTATGACGATGTCTCGTTTGTGCGGGACCGGGAGGGAAACCAGTACTGGGTCGATCGCGGGGACCATGCGGTGCGGATGCGCTCAGGCGACGGGAAGGTGAAAACTGTCGCGGTTTCGAAGTTCCGGAATGTGCGGTGGATGACCGTGACGCCAGGGGGCGTCGTCTTTTTCATGGATCTCCATGACCTTGTCCGCGCGGGAAAAGACGGATCGGTTCGCACGATTGCTCACGGCCTTCCCGTCAACAAAAAGGCATTTCTGTTTTTCACGAACGAGCATGCGGTCATGGGACTGGCGGCGGATGACGAAGAGAATGTTTACGTGGCGGTTTCCGCCGACCAGGTGGTGAGGAAGGTGACACGGGAGGGGAAGGTTACGGACGTGGTGAAATCGAAAACACCCTGGGCACCCACAGGGGTGTGCGTTGGGCCGAACGGTGATATTTATGTCCTTGAGTACGCCGCAATGGCGGTGAGAGTGCGAAAAGTGGGGGCAAATGGCGAGGTTCGCGTTTTGTGATGATTGAGTTAATGGCGAACCCCCACCTTTTTGAAGAATCTACAATAGACCCGTCCAACAATTCGCCCATCAATTGACCGCGGTCACAATGGCACCGTCTTTGCATCATGACGGGCATGATGGTTACCCGCAAATCACAGCCTTCTCCCTTCAGTCCCGAAATCGGAGAAATTCTGAAACGCGTTGATGCGCTGGTCAAAAACCAGGATATCAACACCGCCCGGAAAGAGATCAGCCGGGCAAAACAGATCGAGCCGAAGAACATGTACGTGCACGCGTACTATGAACGGATCGAGCTTCTGATCGAAGAACAGAACCGGAACAAGGAGGCCGAGGAGGCGTTCAGGCGGAAGGAGGAAGACGAACGGCGGATGGCGGAAGAACAGCGAAAGCGTCGCCTGGAAGAAAGCGTGAAGAGAAGGCTCGACGCCGAAGCAGAACGACGGATCGAAAAGACGGCTCCGCCCGTGCCAAAAAGGGATCATGCCGAAGAAATTGAGGAATATGTCCGGGCGTTGTTTGCGGAATGGAAGAACGGAGTGCCGGACAAGACCAGGTCAGCTCATCTGGAGTCGCTGAGAACGAAATTGAACATCTCGCCGGAGGAGCATTCCTCGTTGGAAGCTTCTGCGAAGCGCGAATCGTACATGCAAGCGTTTAAGAACCTCTGGACCACGGCCGGCAACAACGACGGGCCCTCGAGCCTCACTGCTCTGCGACAGCGCTACGGGGTCAAGCACGGCGAGTATGACGGATTGGACTTCGCGCTCATTCAGGAACTCCGCCGGCCCAGGAAAGGTCCGCATCTGGTTCTCATTGACGACGATGCTGCTCTCCTCAAAGCCGTCGCCGGGATGCTGAGAGACGAGGGATTCGATGTGCAGGGATTCACGACGTCGGACGAAGCGTATGCGTACCTCCTCCAGCACACGCCCGATCTGATCCTTGCCGATATCAATCTGGAAACCTCCACCATGGGTGGATTTGCGTTCTACGAAAAGCTCCAGGAAACCCCGCGCCTTGGAGCATTGCCCTTCATCTTTGTGAGCGGATTGACCGATGACGTCATTCTGCGCGCAGGGAAGGCACTCGGAGCGGATGATTATGTTACGAAGCCGTTTGTCAACGAGACGCTGGTGAGCGTGATCAGAGGCAAATTGCGGAGGTACACGGAGATGGGGGTGCTGCAGGTGAATTAGCGGTGGCAATTCTCTTCCCTCCTTGCATCCTTCCTCAAATCCTCTTTATTATTCTTCATGAGCACGAAGTACGACGTCAAGGATTTTACAAAGGACGTCCTGGAGGAAAGCCACCGCGTGCCTGTGGTGGCGGATTTTTGGGCGGAATGGTGTGCCCCGTGCAGAATTCTGGGACCTGTGCTCGAGGAACTCGCTTCACAGGCCAACGGGTCGTGGAAGCTGGCCAAGGTGAACACTGAGGAACATCCGAACATCGCCTCGCAGTATGGCATTCGGGGTATTCCGGCCGTGAAGCTCTTTGTGGACGGCCAACCGGTCAACGAATTTACGGGGGCTCTTCCAAAATACCAGGTGGAATACTGGCTCCAGAGAGTCCTTCCCAGCAGATTCCGGAAAGACCTGCAAGCGGCCGAATATCTCATAGCCCAGGGAAAGAGTGACGAGGCGCAACCGATCCTCGAACGCGTGGTGCGCGAAGAACCCGGGAACGTTGAGGCGCGTATCAGGCTGGCAAGGCTTCTCCTTTTCTCCGATCACGGACGGGCAAGGGAGGTCCTCGGAGATATCGAAGAGCCGGCCCACGCTGAACAGATCGAGGCAATCAGAACCGTCGCACGGCTGGCTTCGTTGAGAAACAATCCCTCAGATCTTCCTCCCGGAGACGTAAAGGACGATTATCTCGCCGCCATCAACAACTTGCTCCATCAGAATTACGAACAAGCTCTGCAGGCTTTTATTGAGATACTGCGGAAGGACAGGTACTACGACGATGACGGTTCCCGGAAGGCGTGCATCGCGATATTCAAGCTCCTCGGGGAAGACCACCACTTAACACAGAAGTACCGGCGCGAGTTCAGCAGATCTCTGTATTGATGTGCCCCTCCTGATTCCTGACTCTCGTTTCTACAGATTCCTCTTCCAAAAATCCAGCATCAGATGATTCAGGTGGCGCCAGCCGGCAGGATCGCCGATGCCGTGCTTGCGCATGGGATATACCATCAGCTCAAAGAGCTTTCCCGCATTCACGAGCTCATCAATGAACCGCCAGGTGTTCTGAATGTGCACGTTGTCGTCATGGGTGCCGTGGATGAGGAGGAGTCGTCCGTGCAGATTCTTCGCGTCCTTCAGAAGCGAATGGGTTTCGTATCCTTCCTTGTTGTCCTTTTCCGTCCGCATCATTGCTTCCGCCCACTTGGTGTCGTAGAACCGGAAATCCGTCACTCCGGCTCCCGCAATGCCCGCTTTGAATTCCTTTGAACGCGTCATGGCCATGATCGTGTTCGTTCCTCCTCCGCTCCACCCCCAAATGCCGATCCGCTCAGGATCCACGTACGGTTGCTTCTTAAGCCATTGAACGGCATCGATCAGGTCGTTCAGCTCGGTCGGCCCGGGGGTCTGACGAAGGAACAGGTTCTCCAGCTTCTTGCTGATACCCGTTGCGCCGCGATTGTCAACCTTGAAGGTAAGATAACCCGCGTTGGCCAGAACGTTTTCCCAGAGAATCCCTGAGGATGAAGCGTTGGCAACCGTGGGAGCTGATGGCCCGCCGTACACATGGAGGATGACCGGGTATTTTTTTGCGGGATCAAAATCCTTTGGCTTGGTCAAGGCTGCGGGAAGCATGAAACCATCGCGCGCCGGAACGGAGAGCAATTCCGGATACCGGACATTGTACGATTCAAGGCCGGAAGGATCGGGAGGCGTAAGGACGGCTTTCCTGGTCCCGCTGCGGGTTTCCACCAGTGCCAGGGAAGGAACGGCGGCGATGCTCGAAAACTGGTCGAAGTAAAACCGCGTGTCGGGGCTCATCGCAATGGCGTGGGTGCCGTCTTCACGGGTGAGGCGCTCCATCGCTGTCCCGTCAATCCTGATCCGATAGAGGTGTTTCTCCAGATGCGACTTCTCCTGGGCCGTGAAGTAGATCCACCCGTTCTTCTCGTCGATTCCCGAGACAGCCTTGCGGACCCAGAATGTGGGTCCCGACGACGCCAGTGCCCATGGACCCTTGGTGATCTGATTCATCAGGGTTCCATCCATCGTAAACCGGTACAGGTGGGCGTATCCGTCCCGTTCCGATGATATGATGAAGCTCTTTCCATCCTTTAGAAAATACAGGTCATCCGACATGTTCAACCACCCCTCATCCGTGTCTTTCATGATCAGCCGGGACTTTCCCGTACCGGCCTCGACAAAGTGAAAGCTCAGCTCCGTCTGAGCTCTGTTCAGGGTGCGGATGCAGAGGCGGCTGTTGTCGCGCAGCCAGTCCACGCGGATCACGTATTCGTAGGCAGAGGGATCGATCGCGGCCCAGGTTGTCTTGCCCGAGGAAAACTCCACGATCCCCACGCGAACGTCGGGATTCGGTTCACCGACCTTCGGATAACGCTGAGTCGTGACCGTGGGTGTCCATGGCGTGATGTCGACGTAATGCTGAATGCTCACGGCGGATTCGTCCGTTCGAAGGAACGCGATGGACCGGGAATCGGGGGACCACCAGTATCCGATATCCTGACGTCCGAAGATTTCCTCCCAGTACACCCACGAGAGAGTCCCATTGAGGATCGTCCGGCTTCCGTCTGTTGTGAGACGAATCTCCCGTTGCCTGTCGACCTCATAGCAGTACAGATCATTCTCGCGGACGTACGCAATCTTCTTTCCGTCGGGGGAGAAATTGACGGATTGTTCCTCCTGAGGCGTTTGCGTCACGCGGTGGACAAAGCCATCGGCAAGCCGCACGAGGAAGATGTCGCCGTTGAGCAGATAGTGTCCGTAGGCGCCGTCTGCGGTGATGGAGTGCGGAACGCGTGGGAGGGCGTACTCCCCCGGCACCAGAGACGACAACCGTTCCTGGGCGGCCTTGTAGTTGTAAGCGGGTGACCGGCGGCCCGTGACGGGATCGAGACGCTCGAGGGTCTGGACTCCTGCAGGCCGGCGCGGATCAAATATGAGAGCTGTATTGTCGTTGAGCCACCATGTGCGCGCGGTCATGAACGCGCGACGCAAAGAGGGATCAGTCATGGTCTCCGGCGTGAGGATCCGGGAGTCCTGAGAGGAAGCAAAGCCAACAAGGAGGGTGGCGAGAGCAAGAAAGAGCAGGGGGCGATGCGTTCGGGATTTCATGTCGGAATTCCTGAATTGAGGAAGATGGGTTGAGAGAAGGTATACGCAAAAAAAGGCAGAAGAGAAAGGCATGGCGGGATGCAGTCCCAGGCGGGTGTAAACGCACGTGATCCCCTGCATTGCCTTTCGTTCAAGTTCTTTATAAGTTTGACAACTTCATTGCCCATTCGCATGAATGAGAAGCTTACAGCGCTGATTGTCGATGACGAGGATTCCCTCCGGAAGCTGATGGCTATGCGGTTTGAGCAGGAGGGGTACCGGGTCCTGTCCGCCGATAACGGGGATGATGGCCTGAGGCTGGCCGAGCAGGAAAAACCGGACGTCGTGATCCTGGACATCATCATGCCCGGCCTCCACGGATTTGAGGTGGTCAAGCGGATCCGCGAGAATCCGGCACTCAACCGGACGGTTGTGATCATGACGTCGGCAAAGTCCTACAAGCCCGACATTGAGGCCGCGCGCCGGCTCGGGGCCGACGAATACTGCATCAAGCCGGCGGACTTCGACGAGCTTGTTTCCAACGTTCAGGTTCATCTCAAGAAGCGTCGCCAGGGGACCCCGCAATGATGAAGGTGACCTTCTGGGGCACGCGTGGTTCCATTGCAACGCCGGGCAAGTCCACGATGAAATACGGGGGAAATACTTCCTGTGTGGAGCTGAGGGCCGGGAAGGAGATCATCGTTTTTGACGCCGGCACGGGCATTCGGAATCTTGGCCTGAAGATCATGAAGGAATTCGGATCCCGCCCGCTGACGATTCATCTCTTCATCAGCCACACCCATTGGGATCACATTCAGGGATTCCCGTTTTTTGTTCCTGCCTACGAGGCGCGGAATCGTATCCATATCTACGGCCCACCCGGAAGGGACAAGCCTTTCGATTCGGTGTTCCGGGGACAAATGGACTCCGACTATTTTCCCATTGACCTTGGGGACATGAGTCCGAACATTGAAGTCCATGAGGTGCGTTCGCGGATTGAAATCGGGCGGCTTGCCGTCGATCATTTCTACCTGAATCATCCCGCCCTTACGCTTGGTTTTCGCGTCACTGATGGACGCCGGACGGTGGTGTATGCGACGGACAACGAACCCTATGCGGGCTCCATCCACGCCTCGGGCAAAAAGATCGACAAGCACATTGATCTTCCGGTCATGCTGGACGAGAAGTTTGTGGATTTTTTGAGAGGAACGGACCTCTACATTGGCGAGGCGCAGTACACGAAAGAGGAATACGAGGAGAAGAAGGGATGGGGGCACTCGCCTCTGGAGACCACTGTGCGATTTGCCGTGCAGGCCAATGCAAAGCGCCTGGCCCTCTTCCATCATGATCCGATGCATACGGACGTCTTTCTCGACCGGATGGTCGGACAGGCGAAGGAGCTTGTGAAGCTCTATGGGGGGAAGACGAAGTGTTTTGCATCGCGGGAAGGACAATCCGTCATCCTCCCATGACGGCTTTCTGCCCTCTCCCGTTCATTTTCTCCACAACGACAAAACCACGATGGCCGTCCCTCAGGAATTCCATCATATCCGCGAGCGGTTCAGGCAGGAAGTAGAACAGCATTTGAACGATGCAGCTGCGGCTGTCCGGGGGTTGAATCCCCGGAACGATGCCACTCTGGACCGCATTGCACGGCACCTTCATGCCATCAAGGGATCGGCGCCGATTGTTGGGGCGAGGCCTCTTTCGGCCGTTGCCCGTGCAGCAGAAGAATCGGTGTTGCTCCTGCGCGAACAGCCCGGCCTGTGGTCACCTGACCATGAAACCGTCCTGCTCAAAGCGTTCGAGTTCATGAAGGTCCAGGTACATGAGTATGTCGATGGGAAAGCCATCGATGCGGGGGATGGAATGATTCAAAAGTTGCGGGCAAGGTTTCCCGGTGCCGAGGAAGCCGCAAAGCGGGTAAAAGCGGAGAGCTCGAAGGTTTCGGTGAAGGCATCCTCCGCCTCGCCCTTGCCAGGCTCACAGCGAAGGATCCTGTTCGTGGATGATTCCCAGATTGCCCGGGAGCTCTACAAGGTGTTTCTGGTGAACCGGGGGTTTCAGGTGGACACGGCCGCTGATGGTGACGATGCGCTGGAGCGGCTCCGATCCGGTACCTATGATCTTGTCGTAACGGACGATCAAATGCCGAACATGGACGGTACGGAACTTCTGCGCCTCTGTAGGGCGGAAGACGGGCTGAAATCAGTCCCGTTCGTGGTGATTTCGGGGAAGGCGAACGAGGAAGCCAGGCTGAAGGCAGTCGAATGGGGCGCCGCGGCGTATCTCGTGAAAGGAGACTTCGAAAAAGAACACCTGCTCGAAGTTATCGGGCAGGTGTTGGGCCGGGGAGGAGGGTGATCCCTATCCTCCTCTCCTCCTCTGCCTTCTCTCTTTCTTCAATTCTTCGTACTTCTTCTTCTGTTCCGCGGTCAGGATCTTTTCGATCTCTTTATCCGTCGCTTCCATTTGCTTCTGCATGAACTCGCGCATCGCCTCGCGGTCACCCATGCGTTCCATCATTCCTTCCCGTGTGGCTTCCTGTGATTTCTGAAAAATCGCCTCCGCTTTCTTTGTTTGTTCGTCGCTTAGCGCAAGGCGCTCCTTCAGCCGTTCGGCCCGTTCGGCCGGCGTGGGCATCATGGGTTGGGCCTGGGCGAACGCCGAAAGACCTGAGAAGATCAAAACAGCGAACATCGGCCGGCAATTCATGGAATCTCCTGAGATTGTTGTGAAAAAGTGCAGGTTTGGAATTGAAGGAAGAACGGAAAACCATCAGAAAAGTTTCTCCCGCAAAAACAAAACGGGAAGCCCAAACGGGCCTCCCGTTTTTCAGGAGGATGACCTTGTCTATTTGCCCGGAATTTCTTCGCCTATTGGGTCGGATGCGGGGATGAGCCTCGCGGCCAGGGCCTTGATCTTCTCCGTCCACGACTCTAATTGAGAGAAGACGGTGGGAACGATGACCAGCGTGAGGAACGTGGAGATCGTGAGGCCGAAAATGACGGCTACTCCAAGGGGGCCCCAGAACATCGCGCTCTCTGCTCCGGTGACGAAATGCAGTTCGCGCCAGTCAAAGTCGAAGCCGGTGGCCAGGGGGAGGATTCCCAGCACGGTTGTGGCTGCCGTGAGGACCACGGGGCGCAGACGGGTGCGACCTGCCTCCACGAGCGCTTCGTCGAGCGGCATGCCCTCCTCACGCTTCCTCTTGGCAAAATCCAACAGAACGATCGCGTTCTTTACCACGATGCCCGCCAGGGCGATTACTCCCACGCCGGTCATGATCACCACGAACGGGGTCTGGGTGATCATCATGCCCATCAGCACGCCGATGAGGGAGAGAAGAACGGAAATCATGATCACGAACGGGACCTTGACGGAATTGAATTCCGACACGAGGATCAGGAACACAAGGAGGAGCGTGACAACGAATGCGCGTCCGAGGAACGCCATGGACTTGTTCTGCTCTTCTTCGCGTCCAGTGAACTTGATGGAATAGCCCTGGGGGAGCTGGAGCCCTGCAAGCCGGGCCTGCACATCGTTCAAAACATCGGAATCCACCCTTCCCTCGACGTTGCCCATCACGGTGAGGACGCGCTTCATGTCCTTTCGCCTGATATCGACGAGACTTGAGACGCGCTGGATCGTGGCCACGGAAGAAATCGGAATCGAGAGCAGTTGTCCCCTTCGGTTCATGAAGGTGACATGGATGGTGCTCATATCCTCGGGAGACTGGCGCTGATCTTCGCGGAGGCGAACGCGGATCTTGTATTCATCCTCGCCAACGCGGTACTCGGATGCTTCCACCCCGTTGATGGCCGCGCGAATGGTCCCGGCGATTTGTCCGGTGTTGGTCCAGAGCAGTCCTGCCTTCTCCCGGTCCACAAGCACCTCGATTTCAGGCTTTCCGATGTTGTAATCATCCTTAAGGTCGTAGAGGCCCGGAATGTCCTTGATGGTCTCGCGAATCTGTTCGCTGATCGAGGCCAGCTGGGCGTAGTCGTCACCCGCGATTTCAATGCTCACGGGAGCGCCCACAGGCGGTCCCATCTCCTGCTTCGTGACACGGATGAGCGCGCCCGAGACATCCGCCGTGGCTTCGCGGATCTCCTCGAGGGTCAGGAAGGAATTCTGTGCGCGCCGTTCCCGCTTGTAGAAGTCGATGGAAACCTGCGCCTTGTTCGACGTTCCCTGTCCGCCAAAATCGAACGGGTCGTCGGAGGTCCCGACGGTCGTCACGATAAACTCGATGTCCGACCGGTGAGGTATGTGCTCGATGCGCTCGGCAACATCGAGGGCGATGCGATTGGTGGCTTCGAGCGAAGTTCCCGGAGGCGCCTCGATATTGACGGTTACGCGCGCCGGCTCGACATTGGGAAACAGGATGACGCCACTGTTGAAAACGCCGAACAGCACGAAGGTCAGTACCAGGACTCCGAATGCCGCCCCGATGGTCAGGCCTTTTCGCCGGAGTGCCCAGCGCAGGGTGTCTGTGTAGGTCTTCTGCATCCAGGGAAAGAGAGCCTCATCGCTCTTGTGATACAGCCAGACAAAAGGATTGTACTTTCGCCACCACGTGGGGTGTTCCAGGCTTCGCTTTGCCGCTGCGATCTCCTTTCGATAGTTGATCCATTGGGCTCCCTGGACGGGGCTGATGACGAATGCCACGAACAAGGAGGCGCCCAGGGTCGAGATCAGGGTGATCGGCAGGTACCACATGAAATCGCCGATCACGCCGGGCCAGAAGAGAAGCGGGATGAAGGGTGAGACCGTGGTGATCGTGGAGGAGATGACGGGGATTGCCACCTCGTTCACACCGTCCCGCGCGGATTGGACCGGGGGCTTGCCGTATTCCTGCTGATGGCGGTAGATGTTTTCAATGACCACGACCGCATCGTCCACCAGAATCCCCAGCGCCAGCACCAGGGCAAAGAGAACAACGAAGTTCAGCGTGACGTTGAAGGCGCTGAGGATGACAAACGCGATGAACATCGAGAATGGAATCGCCGTGGAGACCAGCAGAGCGTTCTTGAATCCGAAAAACATGAAGAGGGTCATGACGACCAGGAACATGCCGGTCATGATGCTGTTTTCAAGCTCATGCACGGACTGTTCGATGTTTTCCGACTGGTCGTTGGAGATTGTCAGCGAGACGCCGGCAGGGAGAGAGGCAGCTTCGGCTCGGACAATATCCTTGACATGGGACGCAATCTCGAGCAGGTTCTCGCCGGCGCGTTTCCGGACGGCGAGCGACACGGACTCGTTGCCGTTGAGCCTGGAATAGGTAATCCGATCCTCAAACGAATAATCCACTTCGGCAACGTCGCGGACATAGATCGGCTTGCCATTCTGGATCTTGATCACAATGTCTTCCAGCGGCGTTACTTTCTTGAACTCGCCCGGAACCCGGACGGCAAAGCTCCGCTCGCCGGTGTCGATTGAGCCGCCGGGGACGGAAAGGTTCTCGGCGCGGATTGCGCTGACAATGTCGTCAAGGCTCACCTGGTAGGCATTGAGACGGTAGACGTCGGCATTGACCTGCACTTCGGGTTGCAGGCCGCCGCTTAAATCGGCGCGCAGAACCCCCGGCACAGCCTCGATCTTGTCCTGCAAGTCCTCCGCGATCTTCTTCAACCTGGCATTGCCGAGCGGTCCCTCAATGTTCACGTACATGATGGGAAACTCGCTGAAATTGATCTCAGAGACCACAGGGTCCAGAATGTCTGCGGGAAGCTCGGGGGTAGTGGAGTTGACCTCGTCCCGCACGCGCCGGAGAGCCTCGTCCATATCAATGCCGGTGTTGAATTCCACCCTGATGGTGGAGAGGCCTTCCTTCGAAACGGACGTGATCTGTTTGACGTCCTTCAGGGATTTCAGGGCCCGTTCCAGCGGCTGGGTCACCAATCCTTCAATGTCCGCCGCGCTCACGCCGATGTAGGGCGTCGAAACAATCACAAGGGGGATCGTGATATCCGGCGCAGCCTCCCGGGGCATGGTGGAATACGTGCTGAACCCGATGAGAACAATGAGCGTTACGAGAATGTAGACAGCGACTCTGTTATCAACAGCGATGTTCCAGATTTTCATGGATTCTTCCTTGTTTGCGCGTCCCCTTAACCGGCAATCATGACGGGTTGGCCGTCAACCAGCCGCTGGAAGCCGGAGACGATGACTTTGTCGCCGGGCTTGAGTCCCTCGAGGACTTCGATCCTTGAGCCGTGGCGGTTGCCCACGCGCACTTGACGCTGTTCGGCGATGCCGTTCTTCTCGACAAACACTATGACCTTTCCACGGTCAACGAGTTGAAGCACGCGTTCGTCAATCAGGATTGCCCTCGCTGAATCGGACCTCACAATGCTGACCCGTGCAATCATTTCAGGTTTCAGCTTGTTGCCCGGGTTCGGGATCATGATTTCTACGGGGATCGTCCTGTTGCTGGCCGAAACCGCCGCTCCGACGTAGCTGATGCGGCCCTCGAGGGTGTCGGAGGGAAAGGCATCGGGAACGACCGTTGCCGGCAGACCGACAGCCAGGCGTCCGGCCAGTTTTTCCGAGATTTCGGCCGCGATCTTGACCGAGCTGGCATCAACAATATGAGCAACAGGGACGCCGGGAGGAGCAAACTCGCCTTCGTCCACGAACCGATCGTTGAGCACACCGTCGATCGGACTGCGGAGACGGGTTCGATCGAGACGGGCCTTGGCAAGATCTGCCTGCGCCTTTGCGGCATCACGCGTGTATTCAAGATTGCGAAACTGCAGCTCGCTGATTCCCTTCTGGAGGTACACTTCGCGCTGTTTTGTCACATTCAGCTCGGCAAGCTTGTATTGGGCCAGCGCCGCCTGATAGCCCGCTTCCAGCACCTCGTCCTTCAGCCGTCCGATGATCTGTCCCGCGCGGACAGGCTGGCCTTTTTCCACAAGCCATTCCTTGACCACGCCGCCTTCCTCGGGACTCAGCATTACGTCGTCACGACCCTTGACAATGCCTGTGGCCCGGACTGCGTCCGTGAAGCGGGAGAAGAAAACCTCCTCCACCTGCACTGCGGCAGGTTCCATTCTGTGTTCGGCCGGCTCTCCGTTTGCCCCGGTGCGGGCGTCGGACTGTCCGCAAGCCTGGAAAATCAGTACTGCGGCGGAGAGGGCCAGGGGGATGAAAAATTTCTGGTTTCGTGTCATAACACTCCTCATGGGCGTCATGGTGCGGTTGATGAATTCGTGTTGGGCATCCGGCCAAGGGCTTCATCCAGCCCGGCGGATGCGACAAGGTAATCGTACACAGCCTGAATCCGGTTGACATTTGCCTGTGTCAGCGCCAGCTGGGCGTCGTTCACTTCAAGCTGGGTGCCGGCGCCGCTGGTGAAGCGCGTGGTGGCAATCCGATATCCGCGTTCAGCCTGCTCGACAGTCTTCTTCTGCGCCTCAATTCTCTGCTTTGCCTGCCGGATCTGCAAGACCAACGAGTGTACCGCCGTACGGAGCGTCGTTTCGGTCCGGGCAAGTTGTTCCTCAGACTTGCGCACTTCGATGACCGCTTGGTCGACCTTTGCATTGGTCTGGAGACCCTGAAAGATATTGAAGGACAGGCTCAACCCCACCTGGGTGCTTCGGAAGAAGTCGTTCGTGGAAAAGGCGAAGGAGTTCTTGGCTGCCTGGTATTGAAGCGTTCCAAAGGCGGAAAGAATCGGAAGATAATTGGATCGCTCGGCGCTGACAAAAGCCTCGTTGACCTCAATCTGAAGCTGAAGGGCAGCCAGGCCCGGGTTGTCCCTGACCGCGATGTCCTCCGCAGCTGCAAGCAATTCCTCGGAGAGGGGCTGATGAACAAGGGAGCCTGCCACATCGATGGGCTCGGATACGCCAATGCCCATCGTTGCACGAAGAGCGTCGATGGCAAGGGCATAATTGTTCTCCGCCCGAATCACTTCCGGCCTGAGGTTCTCCGCACCAACCTCTGCCCGCAATTGGTCGTACTCGGAAATAAGGCCCTGTGCCGCCATGGTGCGGACGTTCTTCAGGTTCTCTTCCGCATTTTGGAGATTCTGTCGCATCAGGGTGCGGACCTCTCCGGCGAGGAGGACAGAATAGAACGCACGCCTCACGTTTGCCGCGGTCTCCACCTCTCTTTGACGGTACAGCTGTTTGGCGACGTCAGAGTAGACTCGTGCGGCTCCAACACCGACGATCACCGTTGAATTAAACAAGGTTTGCCGAGCGGAGAGAGTCATGTCAAACGCATGCTCGGTTCCGATTTGAACAGGCACAGTCCGGCCGCTCGAAGGATTGGCAAAGTCGGGCAGAAAGAACACCGGCCGTTCCAGGGCACGCGTATACCGCCCGGAGAAATCCAGGGAGGGAAGAGCATACCCCCAGGCTTCCCGAACGCGCGCTTCCGCCCGATCAACTTCAAGCCGGGCCGACTTCAGGTCACGGTTGTTCTCAAGGCCGATGGCAATCGCCTCATCAAGCGTGATGAGCCGCGGGACCGGCTGAGGCTGGGCCACGCCGGTCGAAATGAACAGTGATGAGAGGAGAAGGATAATGATGGTCTTCTGCATTCGTGGTCTTTCCGAATTCTATTCACGCTGTGGCTGTCGGGACGTTGCTCATGAGAGGCGCAAAGGTGGTTGCTGCCTTTTTCGTCATCACGGATTCCAGGAATAACGCGTTGGACCGGAAGTATACCTGAACGAGATCAACATTCAGCTGTTCCTTCCACCGCTCGCATTCATTGTCGATGCGTATGAGGATCGAGTTCGCGCTGGACCAGAGAATGACCGCGGCTTCCGGTGGACTGATATCCTTGCGGAACATGCCCTCGTTGACTCCCTGCTGGAAGAGATCGATGAACAACTTCCACGTCTTGTTCGTTTGCTGTGTGCAGGATTCCATCATCTCCGCAGAGACCTGTTTGTGAAGCGTCGGTGATTGCAGAAAATAGAACATGTGGAAGTAGTTCCGCTGTTTCTCGAAGAACTCAAAATACGCCTTGCTAAGATTCCAGATGGCTTCCACAGGGGAGGTACTGCGCTCCACGACTTCGACGCACATTTGGTGCAGGAGGTCAAAGCCGCGCGTCATCACGGCGAGATAGAGATCCTCCTTGCTATTGTAGTACAAGTAAAGCGTTCCCTTGCTAAGCTCAGCCTTTTCCGCAATCTCGTCCATTGTCGAGTTGGTCAGCCCCTTTTCAAAGAAGACAGCCTGCGCTGCGGTGAGAATCTCGTCGCGCCGCTGTTCCTTCTCCCTTTCTTTTCTCTCTTGGATTCCCATATCCCGATTCCTCTAAATGACTGACTGACGGTTAGTGAATACGTAGTAGTATAGCGAATAGTTTCAGGCCTAGCAAATTTTTCTTCAAAATTGTAAAAAATCCAAAGCGAGACTGTACGGAAAAATGGTCAGTCGATCGAATTGAGCCGGAGGGTTTGGGGGGGGGGGGATTTGCCCTCAGGCTATCTTCATGGGGAGCATCCACCTTGCACAGACACAGCGCGGAAACGACTTGTGTCTCAGTTCACATCCGCCTGATCTCAATCGCGGGAAGGAATCTTTCTGAAGATTGGTAGCTGCGAGATTGCGGCGAGGAGGCCGAATTTTTTCGGACGTTCAATCGCAAAAAATTGTACAACGTGAAGAGAATTTTGCGGAGCGGCTATATTGGCCCCAGTTTCAAGTGAGCAGTTTTTGGGTTTAATTTGATTCAATGGTTTGGGTTTCGAGGGCGCGTATGCGACTATGCTCACCAGACTGGAGGACGCTATGGAAGAGAAACACGGACG